>Ga0078972_1001284_pt1 | contig 83416 bp, 77 predicted proteins | sample YelNatPaOPGAMG01_FD_67568 | JGI IMG/M metagenome (GOLD analysis project Ga0078972, IMG submission 67568) | Hot spring thermophilic microbial communities from Obsidian Pool, Yellowstone National Park, USA - OP-RAMG-01 (SPADES assembly) (version 2) | ecosystem: Environmental > Aquatic > Thermal...
GTAATAATAAAATCAATGTCTTACGAAAATGAAGAAAATTTTAAAGAAACTGCCGGCCATATTATTGACGGTATTTGGTATCCACGAGTCACTAAGATTTTAGACATCAAAGCCAAGCCGGCTTTATATCGTTTTTACGGAGAAGCTGCTTCCTATGATGCTGCTAAAACAGTAGCGCAAAAATCGGCTGAGGAAGGAACAAAAATCCATGAAGTTATTGAGTCGCTGTTAATGGACGAAAACCCAGAGATAACACCGGAAGTCAAACCGGCAGTCACCGCTTTTTTAAAATTCTTAAAAGATAATAATTTAAAAATCATTACTAGCCGGGAAAATGTTGAAAGGCCAATCGTTAATTACAAAGAACGCTATGCCGGAACTGCCGATGCTTTAGTAAAAATTGGCAATAAGTTCGGAATTTTAGATATTAAAACTTCCGCTGGAATTTACCGAGAATACGACTTGCAAACCTCCGCTTATTTAGGAGCTTTAAAAGATGAATTTGAAAGTTTAGAAACGCGATGGATTTTGAGAATAGATCAGGCAAGAGTTTGCTTAAAATGTGGTTCAATTTTAAGAACTAAAGGCGGAAGAGATAAAATTTACTTGAAGCCGGGCGCCAAAAACTGCCAACATGAATGGTCAGAAATTAAGGGAATTGTTGAGCTTTCTGAAAGGCCAAATTGGGAAAAAGATTATGAGGCTTTTCTAGCTGCTAAAAAACTTTGGGAATGGGAAAATGAACCAATACTTAAAAAAATCGGTTATCTAAAAAAAGACAGTTCTATTTTTGACTTTGATTTTTAAATTAGAACTTAAGAAAAAATACCTTTAATTAAATTAATCACCCAAACAATTAAACCAATAACCACTTGAACTAGCCAAACAAGAAATCCCCAAATAACGCTCAAAAAATGAGAAATGCTTATGCCGGTCAAATTATTAAATTCTTTATCTAGCCAAAGAAAAAATTGCTTAATCTGGCTTATAGTTTGCGAACTTGGTTGATTAACTTGAGAAGTATTTTTAATAGAGTTGGAAATATTTTGAACCGTTGGAGAAAGAGAATTTATTATCTGCTGACTATTAAGTAATCCCGAAGGAGTATTAACCTGAGCTAACGATATTATCGGAGTAAAGCCTATGATTGCTAAAATCGCCCAGGCTTTTATTTTCATATTAAAATTATATCATAAAATGCCAAAAAGTTAAGGAGTAGGGCTAAGGAGTAGAAAGATAGCTTAAAGGATTAAGATCGCCACCGTAAGGCATTAAGCCACAGCTCTTACTTGGTCCCATATAGAAAGTTGGTTCAGCATAAACTCCAAAATGAACATGAGGACCGGTAGCATAACCAGTTCTTCCGGAATAACCAATTAATTGACCTCTTTTAACAAATTCACCTTTAGTAACCACCGAAACCGATAAATGAGCATAAAGAGTAGTTAAATTATTAGTTCCATTAATAACTATAAATTTTCCGTACCCTTCGTGATAACAATATAAATCCTGATTTTCAGAGGCGATAACCGTTCCGTCTTGGGCCGCTAAAACTGGCGTGCCAATAGGAACAGCTATATCAATGCCGGGATGCCATTTGCTGTGATAAGCCGTTTGGGCAAAATGAGTTGCGCCATATCCTTGAGTAATAATTCCATGGACTGGCCAGCCTAAAACATCCGGTCCCGGAGCGGGTAAAAGACTGGGGTCTATTTTGGTTCTTAAAATAGAATCGATGGCTTCAACTTCATTACTTATTTCGGCTTGCTTTTTTTGTAGTTGATCCATTAAATTAGCGTAAACGCTTTCTTGGTTTTTAGTGATAGCTAAAAGGTTTTGTTTTTCAGCATTTTGCTGAGCAATAATTTGAGCGCGGTATTTTAGATTTTCACTTTCTAATTGAAGATTTTGCTGATTTTGGTTGAGAGCATCTATTTTGCTATTTAGAGAATCACTTAATGAAGAAAGATTAGCAACATCAGTTTTCAAGCTATAATCTAAATCTTTTAGATTCTGAATTTCAGAAACAACATCTGATATGTTGGAACTTTTTAAAAGAATGACTAGCAAGCTATCATTTCCTTGATGTTGCAATTTTTTGAATATATCTATAATAGCTTGCTTTTTTAAGGCTATAGAGTTTTGGATATCATCAATATCATACTTAGTAGATTGAATTTCTAAATTTATTTTTTGAATGCTAATCTGGTCGGCTTGAAGCTCTAATTTCAGAGCATTAATTTGATAATTGTAATTATTAATTTGATTTTTAAGAGTCTGGCCAGCGCTTTGGGTTATCATTAATTGCTGATTAACAGCCTCTATTTGTTGATTTATTTGTTCTAATTCTTGATTTTTACTTTGAAGCTGAGCTTGCAAAGCGCTAATATTGGCAGCAGCTGTTGAAGATGAGGTAGTTGAAATTTGAAAATTTGGATTAAATTCTAAGGTTGTGGTTTGAGCAACAGCAAGATTAAAATTAGAAATAAAAAATTGGCTAATTAAAAAAATAATCAAAACAAAAATCCTCGCCCTCTGATTACATCTTTTCATATTAAAACTTCGCAATAGCGATTTTTAATCTCCTTAAGGATTCATCTTTACCTAAAATTTCAGCAATTTCAAGGGGTGGCGGAGAGGATGGTAGTCCACTTAAGGCAACCCTAAGAGGCCATAAAACCCTGCCATTTCCCTCTTCTATTATTAAAGGTTTTAATTCTAGAGATAAATTTTTCATATTAAATTTATCTGAGTCAACTGAAGACATAATAGTCAAAATTTTTTCTAAGACTATTTTTGTTTTTTCTAAATCAGTATTTTTCCAAACCAATAATTCTTTCTGGTATGCTGGTAGTTCAAAAAAGAAACCGCTCAGTTTAAAAAAATCATTTAAAGTTTCCATCCTTGGCAATTCAATTGAAATAATTTTTTTAGCAAAATTAATATCTATTTTTCTAGCAATTAATTCCGGCTTTAGATAGTCTAAAATTTTATCAACTCCCATTTTCTTTAAATAATAAGCGTTAAAATGATTAAGTTTTTGAATATCAAAAACAGCTCCGGTTTTTTGGATTCTTTTAATATCAAATTTTTCTATTAATTCTCCTAGAGAAAAAATTTCTCTATCTCCTTTCTCGTGCCATCCCAAAAGAGCTAAAAAGTTAATCAATGCTTCAGGCAAATAACCTTGTTCCTTATAATCCAAAAAAGATGTCTCCATATATCTTTTCGACATCTTACTTCTATCTGGAGAAAGAATTAAAGGCAAATGAGCGTAAATCGGAGGCTTAAAACCTAAAGCATTAGCAATAGCAATTTGTTTGGGAGTATTAGATAAATGGTCTTCGCCACGAATAACATGAGTTATTTTCATCTCATAATCATCGACAACAACAGCAAAGTTATATAAAGGTTCTTCTAGGTTTTTAGCAATAACAATGTCGCCAAAAAGCGAAGCATCGAACTCAACCTTCCCTTTTATTAAATCCTCAAAAACAATTTGAGTTTCTGGCATCTTAAAACGAATTACTTGAGGCTCTCTGTCTTTTGGAGGTTCGGTTAAATTACGGCAGTGGCCACTATATTTAGGTGGCAAACCGGCAGTAATCATTGCCTCTTTCTGAGCTTCTAATTCTTCTTTAGTACAATAACAATAATAAGCTTTCTTTTCGTCAAGTAATTTTTGTAAATATTTTTTATAAATTTCTGTTCTTTCAGATTGGCGATATAAGTCGTTATCCCAGTTTAAGCCAAGCCATTTTAATCCCTCAATAATTTGAGTCTCGTATTCTTTTTTAGATCTTTCTTTGTCGGTATCTTCAATCCTTAAAATAAACTCTCCATTGTAATGGCGAGCAAAAAGCCAGTTAAATAAAGCAGTCCTAACCGTCCCCAAATGAAGAGGTCCAGTTGGACTAGGAGCTAAACGGGTTCTAATTTCCTTATCTTCACCCATTTTTTAATTATACAACGAAAAGACGATATTATAAGACAGCTTATTAAAATCTGCTAAAATTAAATATTTGGAATTTTTATAAGCCTTCTAAGCCTTTTTTTAGTTCCGGCGGAATTCGAGGTGGTATTTTAAGAGTTAGCTCAACTAGTAAATCTCCTTTGCCAAACCTGCCAAAATACGGCATTCCTTCTTTCGGAATTCTAAGATATTCATTAATCTTTAATTTTGGCGGTAATTCAACTTTAATCGTTTTACCGCTAATTGTCGGCACTTCCAGCGGCTTACCAATTAACCAATCAACAACACTAATTTCTTTTTTGACAACCAAGTCATTACCTAAACGGCTAAAAACAGGATGAGGTTTTATTTTTATTTGAATATATAAATCGCCATTATTAAAAAATCTTCCTCCGGCCGGGCCAGCGCCTGAAATTTTTATTATTTGACCATCAGAAATTCCAGGAGCAATACTGATTTTAACTTCTTTTTCTCCCTTAACTCTGCCGCTTCCACCACAGACAGAACAAATTTTATTAGGAATTTTCCCTGTTCCACCACAAGTAGGACAAGTTCTTGTTTGGGAAAATCTGCCAAAGAAAGAAGAATATTCTTCTCTCACTACACCACTCCCATTACAAGTTTCACATTTCTTAAAACCACCACGCTCATCATACCCTCTGCCATGACAAGCAGAACAATCAACATAAGTTTGATAACGTATAGTTTTTGATCCGCCAGAATAAGCCTCTTCTAAAGAAATATCTAATCTAATTTCAATATCATCACTTTTTTTCCTAGTATTGCCACTAGTTCTCCTACGGCTGCCGCCAAAGAACATATCAAAGATATCTCCTATATCAGAAAAATCCTGTCCCGAAGTTTCAAAATCAAAACCAAAAGGACCTTGTCCACTAAATCCCCCACCAGCAAATGGACCACCAGCACCAAAAGGATTATATCCACCAGAAAATCCGCTTCCAGTAAAAGGTTCAGCTGTTCCAAATTGATCGTACTGCTTTCGCTTTTCTTTATTAGATAAAACAGAATAAGCCTCGTTTATTTCTTTGAATTTTTTTTCATCTCCGCCGGGACGATCGGGATGATATTTATGAGCAAGTTCACGATATTTTTTTTTAATTTCTTCCTCAGAAGCATTCTTTGATACTCCTAAAATTTCATAATAATCTTTCATTTTTTAATATTCTAAAATTTCTTGAACGCTATTTTTAGAAGAAATACGCAGAAAATCTATTGCTAAAAGAATTTGGTATATAATATAGCCTATAAAAATCATTAATTCATAATAAATAACCATAAAACTTCTGATAATCAAATAGAAAATAATAATCCAAGCAACACTAAAAACAATTCCATATCTGTTATGCCAATCGGTTAAAACTTTTCCTACATAAGACCTAAAAACATTAGCCATTGGCTCAGTAGAAGAAAAATTCATTCCTAGTTGATTGCTAATTTGATTACTTAAAGTACTAAGACTTTGATTATATAAAACATTTTGTTCGGCTAGTGGTAAAGTTATAAATTTTGGATTTGATCTAAGCTGATACTTAACTAAACTTGAAACAAAATCTCCATACGTTCCATTTAAATTTATCTCCTGATACAAATTACCAATTACATTCACCGCCGGTTGATAAATAAAATCAAAAATTGATTGAGATACGTTAACTTCTCCGCCATTGTATAAAGTTGGAATAGAAAGAATCAAAGCCGCTAAAATAAAAGCAGTAGTTATTTTGCTTAAACTTTTTTTAGCTAGACTAAAAAATTTTATTTCTAAATTATTATTTAGCAAATTCTTAAAGGAAGCCTCTCCCCAAGCAAAGAAAAAAACTAAAATAAGAATTGCCCATAAAAGATAGTAATTAAACACTAAATGCTGAAGATAGAACGGCAAAAGAATAAGAATAACTTCCAAAAGAATAACCCCAAATCTTCGCCAGATACTATTGATTAATGACTCAAAAATGGAAAATATATAAAACAAAGAAAGACAAATAAAGACCGGCCAAAAATTACCGCCATTTATCCAGCTAAGGTAAAACCAGCCAGTTAAAAAAGCGGTAATTAAAATTAAAATATCTAAAAAAATCTGCTTATAAAACCTAGCTTCAGTTGGTAAACCAGTAATAAATGATGATGGAGTTTGATTAAGAAGATTATTTTGTCTCAGTGGATTGGTTTGGCCCTGATTGTTGATCATTATTTTGATTATACATCGACTGGCCGATTTTTTGAATCTCGTTAGATAAGTCTGCAGTCTTAGATTTTATTTCTTCTAAATTATCCGAATCTTTAGCTTTTTTAAGTTCCTCAATTTTAGAAGTAATTGAAGATTTAATATCGGCTGGAACTTTATCACCGGCATCTCTTAGAGATTTTTCTGAAACATAAATCAAACTTTCAGCTTGATTTTTAGCTTCTACTAATTCTTTTTTAGCCGCATCTTCAGATGCATGAGCCGCAGCTTCATTTTTTAGTCTCTCTATTTCTTCCTTTGATAAAGCTGTTGAAGCCTCTATTCTGACCGATTGGCTTTTACCAGAAGCTTTATCTTTAGCAGTAACATTTAAAATACCATTAGCATCAATATCGAAAGTTACTTCAATTTGAGGAACGCCTCGAGGAGCTGGCGGAATACCATCTAAAATAAATCTTGCTAAAGTTTTATTATCAGCTGCCATAGGACGCTCACCTTGAGTAATATGAATTTCTACTGAAGTTTGATTATCGGCAGCAGTAGAAAATATTTGGGTTTTACTTGTTGGGATAGTAGTATTTTTAGGAATCATTGGTGTTGCCACATTGCCCATTGTCTCAATACTTAAAGTTAATGGAGTGACATCAAGCAAGAGTATATCCTTAACATCACCCTGCAATACTCCTCCCTCAACTGCTGCCCCAATTGCCACTACTTCATCAGGATTAATTCCTTTATGAGGTTCTTTGCCAAAAAGTTTTTTTACTTCTTCTTGAATTTTAGGCATTCGCGTCTGCCCTCCAACTAAAATAACTTCGTTAATTTCTTCTAATTTAAAACCTGCGCCTTTTGGCGGCTTAGCCGTAACTGTTTCCTTGGTTAAATCAATAGAGCGTTTAATTAAATGAATAGTTAATTCTTCGAGTTTGGCTCTGGTTAGTTTCATCAAAAAATGCTTTGGACCAGAAGCATCGGAACTAATGTAAGGAAGATTAATTTCTGTTTCAGTTGCTGTTGAAAGCTCGTGCTTGGCTCTTTCAACCGCCTCCTTAAGCCTTTGTAAAGCTAAGGAGTCCTTAGAAATATCAATACCTTCTTGTTTTTTATATTCGCTAGTAAAATATTCTATTAAAATTTTATCAATATCATCACCACCCAAATGGGTATCACCACCAGTAGCTTTTACTTCAACAGTATCATCACCAATTTCCAAAACAGAAATATCAAATGTTCCACCACCAAAATCATAAACAACAATTTTTTCGTTTTTCTGTTTATTAAGACCATAAGCTAAAGCTGCCGCTGTTGGTTCGTTTAAAATTCTTCTTACTTTCAAGCCAGCAATTTCTCCAGCGTTTTTAGTTGCTTGTCTTTGAGAATCATCAAAATAAGCCGGAACGGTAATGACTGCCTCTTCAACTTTTTCTCCTAATTTTGCTTCAGCATCAACTTTTAATTTCATTAAAATCATCGCCGATATTTCTTCTGGTGTATACCATTTATCACCCATTTTTACTTCCACTCCACCAGAAGATGATTTTCTGATGTCATAAGGCAACCAAGTTTTATCGCGTTGAACCTCAGGATCATTAAAAGACCTACCTATTAGCCGCTTAATGGAATAAATAGTATTCTTTGGATTAGTAACTGCCTGTCTTTTTGCTAAAAGACCAACCAATCTTTCATTTGATTTACTTAACGCAACTATCGAAGGCGTAGTTCTATTGCCTTCGGAGTTTTCTAAAATTCTCGGCTCGCCTGCTTCTGTTACAGCAACAGCCGAATTTGTTGTTCCTAAATCTATACCTATAATTTTTGACATGATTTTATTTTTTTATTTTTGATTATTTTTTGTTTGACCTTTTGATAATTTTACTCTTACTGGGCGAATAACTTTTCCATTCAACATATATCCGTCTTCGATAATCTGAGCAATCTTTCCGCTTTTTTCTTGTGAATCAATCTCTCCTATCGATTCGCAAGTATTTGGATTAAAATCATCTCCAACTTTTATATTTATCTTATTCAGCCCATATTTTTTAAGAACATCTTCAAGCTGACTTTTTATCATATAAATCCCCTTATCGACTTCTTTATTATTTTTCTCTAAAACATCTAAACCTAAAGAAAAACTATCTAAAACCCCAATTAAATCCTGCATTAAACTTTTATTACTAAACTTAATCACCTCCTCAAAACGAAGAGCGTCTTCTTTTTTGTAATTGATAAAATCTGCCTTTGCTCTTTGCCAACCCGCCAAATATTCATCTCGCTCTTTTTTGACTTTTTCTAACTCACTATTAATTTTTTCTAACTCACTATTAACTGATTGGGTAGTTGATTGGGTTTGATTTTCACTTTTATTATTTATTGCGTTATTGTCTTGTTTAATATTTTCTTCCATTGTTGTATTTTTAATTTTTTTTATTCGACTTATTATTTATAGTTTCCGATTTTTTAGCTTTAAGCGCTAGCCCATTAAAAACTCTAATCGCTCTTTGATAATTCATCCTTTTCGGCCCAACAGCTAAAACAACTACTTCCTTTCTGTTTAAATAATATCCGTCGCCGATAACTGCTAAATTTTCATTTCTAATAAAAGGATTTTTTTGGCCGATAAAAATTCTTGGTTTATCTTCTTCAAAAAACAATCCTCCAAATCTTCTTATTCTTTCTTCTATTAATTCAAAATCTTCGATTATCTTTGATATTTCAGAAACCGGCCAACCATCTAGTTCTTTAATTAAAAAAGGTAATCCTTCTTTTCGAGCCAAATCATCGTCTTTGTCATAACTTATTCCCAGAACTCTTAATCCTTTAGAGAAAGTTTTGATAAAATCATCCATATTTTCAGTTTCAAAAAAATCTTGGCAACGTCGAGAAAAAGAATCAAATGCATTTTTTTCCCCGGAAATTTCCGCAAAAAAACGATAAGCAAGATCAGTTGGTTGCCGACCAGCAGAATGATGCGACTGGCTTAAAAAATAATGTTTAGTTAGATAATTAAGCTCAGCCCTAATCGTTGCCGGTTTAACATTAAAATCATATTTTTTATAAAGTTCTAAAGAACTAACTGGTAAGCCGGATTTTATAAATTCCCTGACAACTGCTTCCAAAATTTTCGCTGTCCTTTCTTTCATGGGTGTAATTATATTCCAATTAGCAATCTAATGTCAAGAGTGCCAAATGGTTAAAAAAGATAGAAAGTAAAAAATTATAATAAAAAAATAAGGGTTTATAATAAACCCTTAAAATAATTTTATTTGTTCTAATTCTTGCTTCTCTGCCATTTTATGTCTTTTGTGCCTCCCCTTCAAAATAGCTGCCGCTTGTCTAAACGCTTTTCTAAAAATTCTGACGTCAACACTTTCCTTAGGGTCTCTTTCATATGACCCCCGCCCTTCAAATACAACCCTACCATCATCTAATATGACAAAAGTGTATATGAGATTCAAAATTCTCATATGCACTCTTTTATCGTTAACCTCTAACACCTCAATCTCTTTACCCATTAACTCTTCCTCCTTTTAATTTGCTGCCATAATTCTATCATATATTTATTATTTGTCAACTATATTTCCGCTAAAAATAAATATTTCATATGAAAAAATAAAAAAATCTGCTAAAATGAGTTAATGGAAATAATTAAAGGAAAAATTACTTGGATTGATATTTATAAACCAACCGACAGCGATATTCGTTTTTTAAAAAACAATTATCAGATTCACCCTCTTATCTTAGAAGAACTTCTTGGGCCATCAGCTAGATCAAAAGTAGAAGTTTTTTCAGATTATTTATTTTTAGTTTATTTTTTTCCTTCTTATAATGAGTCAGAAAAAATATCGTATCAAGGAGAAGTTGATTTTATCATTGCCAAAAACTTTGTCGTTACAGCTCACTATGAAAACTTCGTGCCAATTAAAGAATTTAAGAACAAACTAGAAAATGAACATTATAAAAAACAAGCATTAGAAACAACTTATAATTTTACCTATGATCTTTTAGAAACTTTTATTTCTTACCTAGAACGAGAGCAACATCATATTTCCGATAAAGTTGAATATATTAGTTATAACATTTTCAAAGGCAAAGAAGAAGAATTATTAAGAGAAATTTCTTTTATAAAAAGAGATATGGCTTCTTATGCCTTAATTATCCATCTTCAGGAAACCGTTTTAAAATCTTTAGCGGCCAATGCCCCAACTTTCTGGAAAAATCCTAATGTTAAAATACTTTTCGATGATTTAGTCGGGGATCAATTAAGGGTTCTAAACCAAATTAATAATATCAGAGAGATTATTAACGGCTTAGAAAATACCAATAACCAACTTTTAAGTGTAAAAACTACAAAAATAATTAGTATTTTTACCATTTTAGCATTTTTGACTTTTCCATTTACTCTATTTATTTCTATTTTAGGATTAAAAGCTCAAGGAACTCCATTTGTAAATATGGCAAATGGATTTTGGATAATCTCCGGACTAGTTATATTTTGCATGTTAGCTTTATTGCTTTATTTCAAAAATAAGAATTGGTTATGATGATTAAGAAAATAACTTATAACTGGAAAGAATTTAATCAAGCCGTAGAATTTCTAAGCAAAAAATTATCTAAAAATAAACAACTTAGAAATATTTACGCTATTCCAAGAGGAGGATTACCTTTAGGAGTTAGTTTATCTCATCGGCTTAATTTACCAATAATTATGAACGAGACAGAAATTTCTCCTCAAACCTTGGTTGTCGATGATATTTTTGATACCGGAAAAACTATTACTAACTTAGCTTCAAGAAGAAGTTTCTCTAACTGCGCTTTTTGGTTTAAAAATATTCAGACCGAATTGCCTAAAAATTTAAAAATTTTTTATTATAAAACTAAGAAACCTAGCGAATGGATTGTCTTTCCTTGGGAAACATTAAAAACAACTATTTAAGATGATAAAGATTAAAGATAGTTTAAGTGGAAAAGAAAAAACCTTACCAAAAAATATCCGATTATTTGTTTGCGGGCCGACAGTTTATAATTATTCTCATATTGGTCACGCTAGAACTTATTTAGCTTTTGACTTACTGGTAAGATATTTAAGAAGCTTAAATTATAAAGTGAAATATGTTCAAAATATTACCGATATTGATGACAAAATAATTAATGAATCTAAAAAACTTAAAATAAACCCATTTAAATTAGCTAAAAAATTTTTTAAGTTTTATTTATCAGATTTAAAAAAATTAAATATTAATTCCGTAGATATTTATGCTCCAGCTTCAAAATATATAAAAGAAATCGAATCGCAAATATCCCGACTAATAAAAAAGGGTTATGCTTATCAAACCAAAAGCGGAATTTATTTTGATGTTCAAAAATTTCCTGATTATGGTAAACTTTCCAAGCAAAATTTAGACCAATTAAGCGCCGGCTATCGCATCGAACCAGATCCTTACAAACATAATGTTTTAGATTTCGCCCTTTGGAAAACTAATTCAGAATTTCATAATAACTCAAAGAAAAAGATGGTTATTTATAACGGAGAACCTCTTTGGCAATCCCCTTTTGGATGGGGTAGGCCAGGCTGGCATATTGAAGATACAGCAATTTCGGAAAAATTTTTCGGCTTGAATTATGAAATGCATGGTGGTGCTGTAGAATTAAAATTTCCCCATCACGAAGCCGAGATTGCCCAAGCTCGAGCTCTTTCCGGAAAAGAAGAATTCGTCAAAATTTGGATGCACACCGGCGTTTTATTAATAAATGGCGAAAAAATGTCTAAAAGTTTAAATAATTTTATCGGCATTAGTCAATTTTTAGAAGAGCACTCTGCTGATAGTTTAAGAATGCTTGTTTTTCAATCTCACTACTCTTCTCCTATAAATTATAGCCAAAGCAAAATTCTGGAGAGCGAAAAAATAATCGATGACCTTAAAATATTTTTAGCTAAGATTAAAATTATTTCCAAACAATCAAAAAATAAGCCTCTTGGTTTTAATATTCAAAAATATAAAAAAGATTTCTATTCGTCTTTAGATGATAACTTCAACACTCCAAAAGCCTTAGGTGTTATGTTAGGCTTAATTAAAGACATCAGTCCTAAAATTTGGTTTTTATCTAAAGAGGAATCGCTAGAAATTTATAAATTTATTTATTACAACTTTAAAATACTAGGTTTCAATTTAAAAACAGAAAAAATCCCTAAAAAAATCATAATTTTAGCTAAAAAAAGAGACTTCTACCGAAATATTCACAAGTTTTCCCAATCAGACGCTTTAAGAAATAAAATATTTGATTTAGGATACATATTAGAGGACACCAAATTTGGAACTTTATTATGGCCAAGAAACAAACGAAAAAATTATCAACAGGAATAAAATTGCCGCCCCAAAGCTTAGAAGCAGAGGAGTCTGTTTTGGGTTCCATTTTAATAGATAAAGAAGCTATAAATAAAATAATTGATGTGCTTCAACCTTCTGATTTTTATAATCCAATCAATGAGAAAATTTACCAAGCAGCTATAGAAATTTTTAACAAAAATCAGCCAACCGATATTATTAATATTACCAATCAACTCAAAAAAAATGATGATTTTAAAAAAATAGGTGGCTCAAGTTATCTAGCTTCCTTAGCTGAAAAAGTCCCAAGCGCCGCTCACATTGAGTCATATGCTAAAATAGTTAAAGAGAAAAAAATATTACGCGACCTTATTAAAGCCTCAGCAGAAATTTCCGAAACAGCTTTTAATGAAGAAAAAAATATCGAGGATATTTTAGATGGAGTAGAACAAAAAATAATCAATATCTCTCAAAGAGCTCTTCCTCATAATCTAATTAACATAAAGGAAGAACTAATGTCTTTTTACGAGAGATTTGAAAAATTAAGCCAAAATAATGGACTAAGAGGAATCCCAACAGGATTCACCAAGCTTGATAAAATGCTTTCAGGACTTCAGAAATCAAACTTTATTGTTATTGGAGCTAGGCCATCTCTTGGAAAAACATCATTAGTTTTAGATATTGCCAGACAAGCTGCCGCTGCAAGTGACTTGCCGGTAGGCATTTTTTCCTTAGAAATGAACCGAGAGCAAATTATCGATAGATTAGTTTCTGCTGAATCTGGAGTTCCTTTATGGAAAATAAGAACAGGAATGAAAGAAGAAAATGAAACCGAAGCAATAATGCTCCAAAATTCTGTGGATAGATTATCTAGAATGAAAATTTTTATAGATGATACTCCAGCTCCAACAATTAACCAAATCAGATCTATGGCTAGACAACTTCAGTTAAAACATGGCTTAGGCTTGTTAATTATAGATTATCTTCAGCTCATTCAGCCAAGATTAAATTCCGACAATACCGTTTCTCAATTCACAGAAGTGTCTCGTGGGTTAAAATCTTTGGCTAGAGAACTCGATATTCCAGTTATTGCTGTCTCTCAGCTTAATAGATTAGTTGATCAACGAGAAGTCAAAATCCCTCGCCTTTCTGATTTAAGAGAAACCGGAGCTATAGAGCAAGATGCTGATATAGTTTTATTCTTGTATAGAAAAGATAAAGATCAGATTGACCTTTCAGCTGAAGATCAACATATTGTTGAATTAATAATTGCTAAACATAGAAACGGTCCCATCGGCAGTGTAAAGCTTTATTTTAATCCAGAATTAGCAAGCTTTAGAAATCTAGAAGAAAACTATAGCGATGATCAATTTGCCTGAACCAATTAAAAAATTTACCAAGAACTTTTCTAAGCTACCTCAAATAGGTCCACGGCAATCATTAAGACTAGCCTTTCATCTTATAAGAAACGGAAAGGATGAAATAAAAGATTACGCTTTATCAATTAGTGAACTTGAAAATGTTAAAATTTGTAAAAATTGTTTTTTTGTCCATACAAATAAGGGAGATTTATGTGATATCTGCCAAGATAAAAACCGGCATCAAGACATTATCGCGATAGTTGAAAAAGAAACTGATTTAATTTCCATAGAAAACACCTCTCGATTTAATGGTCGATATCTTGTTATCGGACCGATTAATCACAATGGAATATTAGAAGACTATCAAAAAAAACGTTTGGAGGATTTAAAAAATGAAATTACAAAAAAATTCGGCAAAGCTCAGGAAATAATTTTAGCTTTCAACGCCAATCGTTATGGGGAGATAAGTTTTAATATCTTACTAAAAGATCTGTCTCATTATGCTCAAAAAATAACTAGACTTGCTCGAGGACTTCCGATAGGTGGAGAAGTAGAATTCGCCGACGAAGAAACTTTAGGTGAAGCGCTGAAAAACAGAAATTAAAACCCGCGTATAGTCGCGGATTTTAATTTTAATCAAGAACGAAAACGTTACTTTAGTAATTGAGCTAATTGATCAAGAACATTTTTTAATTGATCTAAAATATTAGCAGTCATCTGAGTATTTGATGGCGCCAAACCAAAACCTTGGCTAGGAGTTGTTGAGGTAGTAACTGGTAAGTAAAATACTTTACTAATATACTGACCCCCATAAGAAAGACAATTAAGACCAATAACAAGAGGTGATTTGTATCCATCAATTCTGCTAGCAAGAACGAAATCAGAACCCGAACTAGGAAGTCTTGGTAATTGCAACCAATACGTAGACGAACCATTAATTAGTTCTGAATTATAAATTGGAGAACTAGTAAGAAGAGGCATATTATCTCCTATTGGATAACACTGGCTAATATTTGAGCCGCTCCATTTTATAGCAACCACAGCGTTATAAGAGGTTGTGCTAATCCAAGTGTAACTACCAGAGTCAGGAATACCATTAACACTCATTGAAAGTTGAGGAGTAGTAGTCGTTGATGTTGATGATGAGGTAGAAGATGTTACTATCGTAAATAACTGACTTTTACCACTGTATGGTAAAGCCCCTTCCATTTCCCGCTGGATGTCAATTTCTATAAAAAATTTAATTCCGGCAGGCAAATAGCCGGGATTTGGAACGGTCCAATCAAAATTAGAAGTGAGCAAACTTGAATCAAGGATTTTATCAACTAATGTATAGCTGATATTATAATCACTGCTTATAGCCTGAACTTTAAATCGATAATTATCACTATAAGAGAGATTGCTTGGTGGCTTAATCGCCCATTTAATATCGTAAACTTGACCAGGTGTTAAGATTTCTCCTCCAGCTGGAGAAATAACAGTAATATAAAAACCAGTTGAAGTATTAGAATTCCTATAAATATGGTTTCATAATGAGTTACGAAGGAAAAGACATAAATAACGAATATATTCTCGAGCCATGGCATTATAGATTTGTAGGCGATGTTTTAGCAAATAAAATCCATAATGAAAATCTATCTTTGGAAAATTATCTTCAAACATTTAATCAATTCATTAATAAAATTATTTCCAATATCGGAAATACAGATTTAGAAAATTTATTTAAAAATATCGATTAAAATCGACTAAAAAAGATTAAACAATAAGTCTAACGAAGTGATTATTACTCTAGACAACTAACGCTCTAGATTACAGATTTCAAAGACAGTTCCGTCGACTATAGAAAGATTCGCCGACGAAGAAACTTTAGGTGAAGCGCTGAAAAATAGGAGCTAAAAAATAATTCTATCCAATAATTGACCAAATAGAATAAATAAATTATAATAAATCTATGAAAGAAAAAGGAGCTAGTAATAAAATAGAGAAGAAATTTACTAGCGAAGAAGATTTTATAGCTTCTAAATTCAAAGATGCCGAGCGTTTAGGTGTTAAAAAAGAAGATTTTGAAAATATTGAAGGTTTTAAAAATTTAAGTAAAGGACAGCAGGCATTATTAATAGATAATTTCTTAAAATACTCTTTTACCGTAGTAGAAGAATCAGCCTTATCTAAAATGGAAGAAGAAAAATCTAAAGCAGGATTGCTTGGTAAGGTTTCAAGATCTATCTTCCAAAAAGGCTATTATGAGCATTACAAAGCTCAAGCAGTTAAAGAAATATCCCAAAAAGATAAGGATGAGCTTTTCACCAACTCAATCAGAGAAATGGCAAAAAAGCTTTCTTCTGAAGAGAGTGGGATAGATGCTGATATTGATATTACTAGAGGTGAAATAAAAATTCGCTATACCGGCTGGTTAAACGAAAAAGCATTGTCAGCTGAAGAAAATAAAATACTTCAAGATTTTAATGAAAAAGCTTCTCAACTTCAAAAGATACCTCTTGAATGGGAATATTCTAAATCATTAAAAAATAAATTTGAAATTGCCAAACAAGAATATAATAAAGCTTTAGCTAAATTAGCTGAGCTAGAAGAAAAAAAGACCGATAAAAAAACAGCTATCGAAAGAATTGCAGATATTAACAAAAAAGTTAATTTTCAACGCTTTTTTGAAACCAGTGCTGATGTTGAAAAAGAGTTAAGTAATATCACCTCTCAGCATCTATGGATAAGAATAATTAAAAGTGTGGCTTTTGAAAGAGGCAGTTATTTCGGTTTTGGTATGGCTTCTCGAGCTTTAGCAACAGGTGCTTTAGGAATTATCGGAGCGCCTGCGGCGGCAGCAGCGATGGGTGGTTTTATGGGTAGAAAAAGAGCGATAGAAGAACTTAAAAGAGAATCTCTACTTGCTAGAGGAGGAAAAGAGCAAAAAGTAAAAACTAAAGTTTCTAGTATTCGAAAAGTAAAACTTGCTAATTTACGCAAACAGCTCAAAAAAGAAAAAGATCCTCAAAAAATAAAAGCTTTAAAAGAAGAAATAGATTTGCGCTCTCAAAAAACAAATAATCTTATCTACTTATCAACATTAGAAAAAAATCCGGAAAAACTTCAAAAAATAAGAAACGAGCTCGACGCTCGCTTCGCTCAAAAAGCTACTAAAGAAAATTTATTAAACTTTGTTGACGCTGAAAAGCTTAGCTCTAAACTCGAGAGACTAATAACAGAATTAGAGATGGAATTAGATATGATGGAATTAGATATGAATGATTTATTAGATAATTCAGATAATAAAGATTCTGATAAGATTAAAAAATTACAAAATAATAAAGATTCTGATAAGATTAAAAAATTACGAACCGAACTTTCTAATCGCCTTTTATATACTCAAACCAAAATAGAAAGCGGTTTAGTAAGATACGGAAGCGAAGAAAGAATTATTGCCCAATACGATCTTTTAGAATTAATGAGCCGAGCCCAAGTCTTAGTTGGTTTTCAAACAGATAAAGACGTTCGCACTGAGACTTTAGAAAGACTAGACTCATTTTTAGCATTTAAAGAGAAAAAGATTTCTAAATATGTACGCAATAGAATGATTAAAGGAGCTCTTTATGGCGCTGCTTTTGCTACTGCAGGATATCTTTTTAGAGACCTATATCACCACATTAACATTGGCGAAGAAATTAAAAATGCTTTTGGATTAGGAGATAAAAATCCAAACCTTATCCCGGCAGCAACTATTGTTACTCATCCAACTCCACCCTCGCCAATTAATGCTGAAAATATAATTACAAAATCAGTGGAAATAAAATCTCAAATATCTTCCCCTATTCAAAAAGGAGAAGGAATTTGGAGCGCCGCTAAAGAATTAGTTAGTAAACATTCAATTACTGAAAAACAATTCTCTGAGGCTTGGGAAAGTTCTCACTCCGTTGTTAAACTAGCTGACGGAAAATTACATCATATTTCAGAAATCGGATTAGTGCATCAGGGAGATGAAGTAGTTTATGTGCCCCCTAAAGGCACAATTCCTGCTCATTTTGAAATAATACCCAAAAGCCATCAACCCATCGGAACAGATGCCGATTTATACCATGTCTATGAAAGTAAAGGAATAAAGATACCAGAATTTCTAAAAAATTATCAAGAGATAGTTAAAATAGAAGAAGAAAAACCACAAATAGTTAAAATAATAGAAGAAACAAAACCGGTTACATCAGCAAAGATGACAGAATCTACTCATCAGATTTTTGGAAACAGACCGCCAATGTTTAAACAAGGAGAAGGAATTAATTTACAACCCGACCGCAATACTTTAACAGAAGGATTTCCTTCTCATGGACAACCGCTTTTTAAAGGAGAACCAATGTTTAAACAAGGAGAAGGAATTAATTTACAACTAAATAATGAAGAAGTATTGAAAAATATCTCCCCCACCATTCCAACTCACCACCAAGTTGAATCTACAATAACTAATATCAGTAAGCCGAATCCGACAATAGAAAATCCACCAACGACTACTAATATCCCACCATCAACTTCGCCATTAGGTAATTTGAACCCCGCAGGATTAGCTCACCATGCAACTGCTCATATTCCACCAGCTAATCCACCTGTAGAAAAAATTAATCCTCAAGATGTGGCTAAGGAAATATTTCCTAAGATGCCGGTAGATAAATCTCAGGGTAGTATTCCTTATGAAGGAGTTTATCATGGTATAGCTTCAAATGAAGCTGCTCACCATGCAGCTCAAACAGTGCCAGAATCGACAGCGAGAAAAATCAATCCTAAAGATGTAGCTAGTGAAATATTTCCTAAGATGCCGGTAGATAAATCTCAGGGCAGTATTCCTTATGAAGGAGTTTATCATGGTATAGCTTCAAATGAAGCTGCTCACCATGCAGCTCAAACAGTGCCAGAATCGACAGCGGGAAAAATCAATCCTAAAGATGTAGCTAGTGAAATATTTCCTAAGATGCCGATAGATAAATCTCAGGGCAGTATCCCTTATGAAGGAGTTTATCATGGTATGGCTTCAAATGAAGTTGCTCACCATGCAGCTCAAGCAGCGCCAGAGCCAATTAATAATTTACATCCAAACGAGAGTATTATACCTATACACAGTAAAGAGATAGCAGGAAATGTTGAATTTCACTATGATGCCAGCGGTAATCCAATATCAATGACAGAAAATGTAAATCTTATGAATTCTACCGGTCACGAATATTTGACTCCAGATTATATGGATAAACTAATCCAACTTAGCCATCAAAAATCACAATTTTTACTAGAAGATGTTTCGCGTGATATTGAAATGTCAGATCGCCAACTAGTTTCATATATTAAAATATATGAAGAGCTAGCTAAAGATCCGTCTAGAAAGAAAGAGGCTAGTTTTATTCTAGAGCAAGCTAAAAATATTATTAAATCAATCAAAGATCGTTACGGCCAATCAATAATTAACGAAAAAGATTTGCCTTCGTATTTAAGATAATAAGTAGTAAATTTTAGCTCTTGCTTATTAAAAATTTATCTCTGAATGTTTTTTAATCTTTGGTTTTTTAAAACCTTTTTATCCATGCCTAATCACCATTACGTCGCCATCTTGAACAACATAATCTTTGCCTTCTAATCTAATTAGCCCTTTTTGTTTTGCCTGATTCCAACCGCCAGCTTCTAACAATTTTTGCCAGTTAATAACTTCCGCTCTGATAAATTTATTTTCAAAATCGGTATGAATAACACCGGCAGCTTGCGGCGCTTTAGTACCTTTTTCTATTGTCCAAGCACGCGTTTCATCTTCGCCAGTAGTTAAAAAACTTATTAGATTTAAAATTTGGTAAGCTCTTTTAATAAGTTCATCAATATTTTCTGTGTCCAATAAATTAATAGTTAAATAATCCGCCTCTAAAGATTTTATTTTATTTTTCAATTCCTCGCTTACATCTGACTCACTCCCGTTTAAAAGATAAATCTGCGGCTTGGCAGTTAGAAGACTTAGTTCTTTAAATAAAACTGACTTCTTAAAATCAGCTAAAATCTCTTTTTGATTTACAACCATAATCCCCTTATCTAAACCCATCTTAATTTTCTTTAAAAGTTCAAAGTCTTTTACTTTTTTCTTATCACTTCGAGCTTCAGCTTCAAGTTTAGCTAATCTTTTTTCGATAGTTTCTAAATCTTTTAAAATCAGCTCAGTATTTATGATTTCTATATCCCCTATTGGATCAACTTTATTTTCGACATGAATAATTTCTGACGATTTAAAACAACGAACCACTTCGACAATGGCATCTACTTCTCTAATATGCGATAAAAATTGATTACCCAAGCCTTCGCCTTTATTTGCTCCCTTAACCAAACCAGCAATGTCGTAAAATTTAACAACGGCCGGGATTATTTTTTTAGAATTAGAAAGTTTTGCTAGTTTCTGAAGCCGCTTGTCAGGAACTGGAACAATGCCAATATTAGGATCAATCGTAGCAAAAGGATAATTAGCAATATTAACTTCTTGTTTAGTAAGAATTTTAAAAAGAGTTGATTTCCCAACATTCGGCAAGCCAACAATACCAATGGATAAATTCATCTTAAAATATTAATCTAAATAATCCAAAACTCAAAATTACAATGGCACCCAAGCGTAAGTGCCTGAAGCATTCATTAAGCAAGCTTCTAAAACATCAGCTGAAACACCTGATGTTCCTCTTACTAACCACAAAGTGCCATCCTTATCTGCAGAACAAGTTCCGGGAGAAAGCGAAGATGAGGGATTTAATCTTAAGCCGCCATTAATTTCTAATTGTTGAGTTGGATTCACGGCACCGATACCAACATTCCCATTGCTGAAATAGATTATTCCATTTATTGATGACCAAAATTGATTTGAACTACCAACGCTTAAATTATTTTGAAGAGGATATAAACTACTATCAAAAGTAGCAGCATTAACCCTACTAATAGCAGAATTAATTGTTTGGTTAAATTTTTGTTGAGGATTATTAGTATTATAAGCCATAGTAAAGCTTATACTAACAGTATCATGAGCAGGAGGATTAGAATATTTTTGAAAACTTAACCCGCTAACCGTAACCCTATTACTAGTCAAAGGAACAGCCACACCATTTTCACTTAACCAAATAGCAGAAGAAGAGGCAAAAACCAAAGCTGGATCCAAACTACTAGAGGACATTCTTAGCTTCAAAGTTGAGGTAGGAGTACCTGTTGCAATATCAATATAGCTTGAGTTTTCAACTAAATTTTGAACCTCTTGTAAAACAAATTGACTTTCTTGATTGACAATATTAACAGCATTTTGACGCACTTGAATTTGAGTTGTTGAAATCAAAATATTCACTAAAAACAAAGAGACAATAACAAAAATCCCAATATAAACCAAAAGCTCAATTAAAGTAAACCCATTTTTATCACTTGATTTCATATTTTAATTATATCATATCTTGATTTTTATATGATATAATTAAGATATGATTTATTTATTTTCCTTTATTGTTGGAGGGATTATAACTACTAGCATTATACTACTAGAGAATATTGGCTTGCCTCTCTTATCAAAAATTGCCACCCTTCTGCCTGTTTATACTTGGCTTTCTTATATTTTCTTTGGAATAGAAAAAAAGGATAAATTCGTCGTAGAAAGCGCTAAATTTACTACTATTGGCACCTTGCTAGTCTGGGTACCTTATATGCTAGTTATTATTTATTTAACTCCCAAAATAGGTGTTTACTATTCTGTTCTGGCCAGTTTAGTTGTTTTTGTAATTTTGGCTTTTATATTTTCTTATTTTTATCGCTAAATGGATATTATTATATTATCAATTATTATTTTAGTTTTAATAGGAGCAATCCTCTATTTAATTAGTCAACAGAAAAATACTAAAAACGATCAGCTGGCAATTTTAATTCAAAATCAGATAAATGAAATGAATCGAATTCTTAACGATAGACTTAATGAATCAAGCCAAGTTATCCAAAACCAGTTTAGTGAAAGTTCTCGAATTATTAAGGAAATAACCCAAGAGTTAACAAAAGTAGGAGAAGGGCAAAAACAAGTAATGAATATTACAGAACAACTTAAGGGCTTAGAAGATATCTTAAAAAATCCAAAACAACGAGGTGTGTTGGGAGAATATTACTTAGAAACCGTTCTAAAAAATATTCTGCCTCCAGAAATTTACCAGATGCAATACCAATTTAAAGACGGCCAGATAGTTGATGCCGTTGTTTTTGTCGGTCGAAAACCAAATTTAAAAATAATTCCTATCGATTCAAAATTTTCATTAGAAAACTATAATCGTCTTATTGAAGCTAATAATCCTACCGAAAAAGAAAGATTAGAGAAAATTTTTATTAATGACCTTAAAAATAGAATAGTAGAAACTTCTAAATATATTCGCCCAGAAGAAGGAACGACGGATTTTGCCTTTATGTTTATTCCTCATGAAGCTATTTATTACGATTTATTAATAAATAAAGTCGGCGCTATAACCGAAGACACTGAAAATCTCATCCAAAAAGCAGCTGGAAAATATAAAGTGATTATAGTTTCCCCTACCTCATTTTTAGCTTACCTTCAAACCGTAATGCAGGGTTTACGTGCTTTGAAAATAGAAGAGTCAGCTAAAGAAATTAGAAAACGAGTGGAAGAATTAACAAAACATTTATCTCACTATAACGAGTTTATAAAAAAACTTGGCGGTCATTTAGGAACTACTGTTTCAACCTACAATCAGGCTTTGCAAGAATTTAATAAAATAGATAAAGATGTAACAAAAATTAGCGGTACATCTATTGGCGTTGAGCTAAAGCAAATAGAAAAACCATCAGATAAAGATGACTAAAGAAAAATTTTATAAGAATCTTGGTTTAGAAGAAAATAATTATAGTTTAGAACGATTAAAAATAGATATTCTGCGAGATAAAAAATGGGTTCAAGTTTTAAAATCAGCTAGATTTTTTAAGTATTTGCCATTTATAGACCTTGTTTTTGTAGCTGGCTCAATGGCTATTGGCAATGTTAAAGAAGATTCTGATTTTGATTTAGTGATAGGAACTAAAGAAAATAGACTCTACACAGCCAGATTTTTAGCTCTTATATTTTTTATGCTAACCGGAGCCAAAAGAAGAAAAAATGTTTCTTCCGGAAAACAATCTAAAAATAAGTTATGCTTCAATCATTTTGTAACTCCAAGTTCTTACAAATTTTCTCCTCCTTACAATATATATTGGCAAGAACTATATCAAAATCTGGTTCCTATTTATGGAGAAGAAAAAATTATTAATCAATTTTTTAATGCTAATGACTGGTCAGGAAAAAGATATTTTTTAGGAGATTTAAGACATAATAAAGACGTTTCTATAATTAAGCTTGTAATTGAAAAGATTTTAGCTGGAAAATTAGGTGATTTTTTAGAAAAAATTTTAGCTTATTTACAAATTCAAAAAATTAATAATGGTTTAAAAAATGAAGCTCCAGGATTTAAGCCGCGTATAAAAATCAATCAAGAAGAATTAGAATTATATTTAAGCACTTCTAAAATACAAAAACTAATTAGCTAGAAATTTTTAAAGCCAAAAAAAGGATAACTATAAAAAAGACCTAAAATTAAAAATTTATGAAAATTCACAAGCAATTTTTGACTGCTTTTTCTTCGTCCCACGCAATCGTCTTGCCGTTTTTTAGATGGATTGAAGATTCTGAACCCTTGCCGGTTAATATGGCTATTCCATTAATTGATTTAGCAAATTGAATAGCCTGACAAATTGCTTCCTGTCTAGATAAAATTTTTATGACATTTTCTTTGGAGGCAATACCACTTAATATATCTTCTATAATTTTATTATCATCTTCATCGTAAGGATCTTCGCTGGTTAAGAAAATTTTTTGGCAATATTCCCCAGCAATCTGGCCCATTACTTTTCTTTTCCATTTATCCCGCCCACCTCCGGCAGCGCCCAAAACACAGACTAACGGCCGCTGATAATTTTGTTTTAATGTTTGATAAATTTTTTCTAAAGAATCCGGAGTATGAGCATAATCTATAAAAACCTTGAAATTTTTATCATAGACCAGCTGAATTCTTCCTTTAGTGCCAGAAAACTTATTCATTGCTTCAATAAAAATATTCTTATCAACACCTAAAAACTTACAAACCGACCAGGCAAGCGCTATATTTTCTTTATTAAATTCGCCAATTAAAGCCGGGTTATCAACTTTTATCTTATCTTTATCTAAATCAACCTTCGAAGAAAATATTACTTTTCCCCCTTTGGATTGCGCTGCTGCTGAAAATTCTAAAGCATATTTATCGTCATTATTTATAAAAAAAACTTTAGCGCCGGTTCTGGCTGCATATTCAAAGAAACTAAGTTTAGCCATTTTATAATTCTCAAAAGAACCGTGAGATTCAATATGCTCAGGAGCCAAATTAGTAAAAGCAGCCGCTTGAAAACGAATAAATCGATGACGATTACTAACAACTCCCTGAGAAGTAACTTCTACCAGCGCATATTCACAGTCAGCCGCTACCGCTTTCGCTAAGAATTTTTGGATAAAAAATCGACCGGGCATAGTATTCCCCCAAGTATTAAAAATACTATGATTATTAATCTTCATCCTTAAGGAAGAAAGCAAAGCTGTTTTCTTGCCCGCTCTTTCGAGGGCGGCATTAATAAGCTCAATAGTTGTTGTCTTGCCTTTTGTTCCGGTTATGCCTAAAACAAAAATTTTTCGGCTAGGAAAACAATAAATCAAAGCTCCTACATAAGCTAAGATAAGATGATACCAATAATTTAAAAATTTATTTTTACTAATAGAATTAATAACGCGATTTTTTTTAAGACTTATTAAAAACCGGTTAATAAAACTACTCGATTTAAAATCATCTTTACTCATTTTTTATTTTCCACTTAAAATTTTTAATGCCTGCTTAAGCCGTTCCTCAAAAGAAATTTTCTTATCAGTTTTTAGCAATGCTAATTCGATATCTTTCTTTTTATATCCCAAAGCGGCTAATCCTTCGATAAGTTCATCGCGATTTTCTATCTCCGTAATTTTTTCTTCCGATTTTTCTGAAATAATTTTATTCTTTAATTCTAAAATAATTCTTTGAGCTGTTTTTAAGCCGATACCAGAAGCTTTAGTTAAAAGATCAGCTCTATTTTGGATAATCGCTGCTTTTAAAACTGAAAGGTCGTTGGTTTCTAAGATTGACAAAGCTGATTTTGGACCAACGCCATTAACCGAGATTAAAAGCTCAAAAAAATTTTTTTCCTCTACAGACAAAAATCCATAAAGACCTAAGGTATCTTCTTTTACCTGAAGAAAACAATAAACTTTGACGGGTTTATTAATGCTAGGTAAATTTTCCAATGATTTCTTAGTTAAAAAAACCTTAAAACCTATCCCCCCTTTATCTCCAACCTCAATGACAGCAAAATTATCACCTTTAAAACTCAGATTTCCATTAAGACTATAAATCATTATTAAAATTATAACAGAAAGACTATTAAACACTCAATTACATTAGCCATCAATCAGTAAACTATCCCCCGTCTTCATTACAGATAAATCGCGCCTCTATTGACTAAACTGCGATAATAATTTAAATTAAAGGCAGTTATTTAAAAATCGAAAAGGAGACAGATAATGAAATTCGAATATGTTTTTCTTGATTGGGATGGAGTGCTATATAACAGCTTCGATGTTCACTATCAAAGTATTGCTAATATTTTCAAAGCCTTCGGATTAAAAATTCCATCAAAAGAAATCTACGGCCAAGAAATAGGAAAAGGAACAAAAAGATTTTATTTAGAAAATGGCTTTGATAAAATAGCTGGCAATAATTTTGAAAATATCTTTAAAGAAATTCAAAAATTGTGGGTTAAAAATAATTATCAAGATTGCCGGTTATTTGAAGGCGCTAGAGAAACTCTAGAATTTTTAAAAAACAATCAGTTTATTATTGCTATAATTAGCTCGAATATTCACGATCATGTTCCAAAGATAATTAGAAAATTAAATTTACCAGTAGATAAAATTTATACCGGAGATAAAGCAATTAATCTAAAATTAGCGATTGATGAGTTATATGTAAAAAATCCCCAAAAAATTCTCTTTGTAGATGATATTGCAGAGAATTTGAAAATAGCTAACGACTATCAAATGACAACCTGTGGAGCTAGTTATGGCTTTGATTCAAAGAAAAATCTGGAGAAAGTTGCTAATTACATCATAGATAATGTATCAGAACTAATTAAACTTTTAAAAACTTTAAAATAAAAATTACCCCGCCAAAAAGATGGCGGGGATTTTTTTAAATATTTTAAGCTATTTCTTGTTGAGATTTTTCTTGATTTTTAGTACTGGAATATTCTTCAATTATTTCCCCTATTAAAACAGCAGTTGGAATAGATATTATAAGCCCCAGTATCCCCGCAATTTCAAATCCCATTAAAATAGAAAGGAGCACAACCACTGGGTGAAGAGAAACGGCTCTGTTCATTAAGATTGGAACTAATATATGACCCTCGAGCTCTTGAATAGCAAAAATAGCAATTAAAACATAAATAGCTAATGGAACAGAAACAGTCAGAGCACTTAAAACACTTAAGGCACCGGCAATAATTGGCCCAACATAGGGAACAATTTCACAAATAGCAGCAATAAATCCTAAAAGAGCAGCATTTTTTACCCCCAATATAGTTAAAGCCACAAAAACCAAAAGTCCGACAATAAGGCTCAAAAATATTTGGACTTTTAGCCAAGAGCCAAGTTTGCGATTTACTCTATAATAAACCTTTAAAGCTTTTCCTTCTAAAGAAGGCGGGAATACACTAATAATAAGCCTTTCTAGTCCAGCCCGACTTAAGGTTAAATAAAAAGCACTAAAGAAAACAAAGATTGCTAAAGCAGCGCCATTAAAAATCTGCGAGACATTAATTAAATTTAAATAAGCTCTTCCTAAAAGCCGTTGGTTTAAATCCAAAATAAATCCATTAATTATATTTGTTATCGATGGTGAGATAGAAGACGAACCAAAAAAATTGGTAAGTTTAGTAAGATTTGAAAACAAATCGTTTAATTGAATAAACAAAATTGGAATAAGAATATAGGTAGAAAAAACTATTACCAAAACAATAATTAAGAAAATTAAAATTGTGCTAATTAATCTAGGCAAGCCGTAACGTTCTAAAAAATTTACTATTGATTCTAAGCCAGCCGAGATAACAATAGCAAAAAAAAGCGCTAAAATAATTTGACGAGATAAATAAATAATGGAAGCTACAATCAAAAATAAGAAAATTCGCCAAAGACTAGCCCAACTTATTTCTATTGAATATCTTTGCATTAAATTAAAATTTTAAAATTTTCTCTATCGCGTCTTTATTCTTAAAAGGACCAATTATTGCTAAATTCAGTTTGTTATTTTGAAAAATTCCCTTAGCAGCTTCTTTAATGTCTTCGCTTGTTAAACTTTGATATTTTTTAATCATCCTGTCTAAAGTTTCAGGATTTTGAGTTAAAATTTCACTTGAGCCATAGAAGAAAGCTAACTGATTAACTCGTTGTAAATTTAAAATTAATGGACTAATAAAAGATTTTTTAGCTTTACTTAATTCTTTGGATGAAACTTTATATTTTATTAAGATATTCAATTCTAATAAAATAGTTTTTAAGACTTTTTCTAATTTCTCATTTTCAATCCCAACAGTAATTCCTAGCACTCCTCGATCAGAAGAATAATCAGTGAAAGAAGAAACTTCATAAGCTGCTCCGAGCTTTTCTCGAATAGCAATAAATAGCCTAGAGCTCATACCCCCGCCAAGAATTTCATTCAATATGTCTAAAGCATAATGTCTTTTATCAAAAATATTATAAGCTTTAAACCCAATAATTAAATTAGTCTGATTAATATCCCTATATTCCATCAAAATTTGAGAAGATTTCTGCTGGTCTAAAGTTTTCGGTATATTTAATTTAGCTCGATTTAATTTGCTAAAATTTTTTCTTATCTTTTCCATTATTTTCTTTTCACTGAAATTACCAGCAATAACTATAACTGTCGATGAGCCATTTTTGTAGTGTTTGGCATGATAATCTAACAAATCTTGAGAGGTAAATTTTAAAATATTATCTTTTGTTCCAATAATATTCCAGCCAGCCGGTTGGTCGCCATATAAAACATTATTAAACAAGTCATAAATATGACGTTGCGGATTTTCATAATACATATTTAACTCTTGAATAATCACTCCTTTTTCTTTTTCTAATTCAGTTTGTTTGATTAAAGGATTTAAATATATATCAAAAATAATATCTATAGCCTTATCTAATTCTTCATTGCGAACTTCGGCCCAATAACCTGTTCTGTCAGAGCTAGTATAAGCGTTATAAATCGCCCCCAGTGATTCCATTGCTGTTGAAATAGCAGAAGGTTTCGGGTAATTTTTTGTTCCCTTAAAAACCATATGTTCTAAAAAATGAGATATGCCATTATTGTTTTTATTTTCATTTTCTGAACCTGTATGAGTCATAACCAAAACCGCGCTTCCTAAACTTTCTTTTCTGGGAACTAAAATAACCCTAACTCCATTTTCTAAAATAATTTTTTTGTATTCTTTTTCCTGCCTCACTTTTTTCTAATTAATTGATTGATATTAATATAGCCAATTTATCGGCAAATAGCAAACTTACTAAACTCCAAAGAGAATGTTTACCAAACTTAACTAACTATTAGAATTTAAGATATTAATTTCGTTTCTAAAATCAAGCATTCTAGAAATTACTGCTTGTCCATAAGTCCAAAGATAATATCGCCAACGACTGCCAGCATAATATTTTGCTGCCGCTATTCTTTGAGTATTAATATCAGCATTAGCTGCTCCCAAATCTTTAAGATACAAAGCTGTCGCTACAAAGGCATCAGCATTATTCCAAGGATTAGCTGGATTATGACCAGTAATAGCTGAAACAGCTTGAGAATAATTTAACCAAGTTGAAGGAATAAATTGAGCTGGACCCATAGCTCCACCATAAATTCCATCAGCATTAGGACAAGAAACTGTCATTTGGTTAGGATTTAAACCCAAGGAAGCAGTAATTTGCAAAAATAGAGGCCTATTAGCCGGACTCATAGCAGTTTGATAATTACATTGGCCAACATTTCGACCTAAAGCTGATTCTCTATCCAAAATTGCCATCAAAAAAGCAGGATCTATACCAGTTGCTCCTTGAGCAAGCTTAGCATATTGATAAGCATCGCCAAAAGATAATTGACCACCACCTAAAAGCTGGAAAATCTTTTTTCTAATTTCTGCCGCTGTTTCTTGAGTGCTTTTTACTAAAGCTCTATAATTAGCTTCTTGTCCTTTAGTTTGAGCAAGAATTTGATTTTTTTGATTCTTAAGGTTAATAATTGCTTGTTTCTGCTGAGCCCGATATTCTGCAATAGATTGAGCATCAGCTTGGGCTAGCAACAATTCAGTTTTTTGGTTTTGTAATTGTGTTTGAAGATTAGTAACTTTGATAATCATTTCCCTTAAATTATCCTGAAGGAGCGAGATGTTATTAAAGTTATCAAAAAAAGCAGACAGGGTTGGATTTTTAAGAAAAATTTCCATTAAGCTTTGATTATCATTTTGATAAAGATACCTTAGTAGATTGCCAATACTAATATTAGCATTATCAATACTTGCTTGAGTAATCGAGATATTTTCAGTAGTTGAAGCTATTTCTGCATCTAACTGATTTAAAGATAATTGCACTGCTTGAATCTGTAAATTCAAACTGGCTATATTATCGTTAAGAATATTAATTTCTCTACTCAATGTTTGCCTCTGCCGACTATATTCCTGAATCTTATTCTGATACTGATTGATTTGTTCTTCTAGCTGATTTAGTTGCGCCTGAGAGGCGCTAATTTGCTGGCTTATAGAATCAGAAGAAGTAGAATCAGAAGAAGAGGTGGAAGAGATAGTAGAAGATACAACAGAACTACTACTTACATCAGCCGCTTTAATTATTGTTGGAACTAAAACATTAAATTTAAAAGTAAGAAGTATAATTAAGAGAATTGTTAAAAATTTAAAATACCTTAAAAAATATTCACTATTATTATAAATAGATTTCTTATTTTGATTCTTTGAATTAATAATTTTTAAGAAATGAATATTTCTTTTACTAGTTTGGATATTCTGAAAATTTTTAAAATTTTCAAATTCTCTAAATCTTTCAATCATAAAAAATTAAAGGTTTTTTGATTAAACAATAGCTTAGTTTTCAGCCTCTTCTTTTTGCTCCTGATTCTTCTCTCTTTCCGCCTTCTTCTCTTCAGCTTCTACCTTAACATCTTCAATGCTAATTTCTTTTTCTGGCTTTTCCTCTTCTACAGCCATCTCTACAATTGTTGCCACTGTTGTTTCTGGATCGATTGTTGGCGTAACCCCTTTAGGAATCTTTAAATCTTTCACTCTAAGAGTGGAGTTTATTTCCTTTAAACTAGATAGGTCAGCTTCTATAAACCTTGGCAAATCTTTCGGAAAAGCTTCAATTTCTATATCCAACATAGTTTTATTAAGAATTCCATTTTTTTCCTTAGTAGCCGGAGCCTCGCCAACAAATTCTATTGGAACGCGTACTTTAACCTTTTCATCGAGCCTTACTTGATAAAAATCAATATTTATTGGCTGACCAGTTAAATCGTCATTGGTAACATCTTGAATAAGCACTGGATAGGTTTTATTATCAACAATTAAATTTAAAATAGTGTTTTCTCCTGTCTCTTTAAGAGCCTTTTTAAAATCTTTTGCGTTCACCAAAAGATGAAGGTTATTTATTCCATGGCCATAAAGCTCGGCCGGAATTTGGTTATTTTTTCTAATCGCCTTAACTTTTTTTCCTAATACATTTCTTATTTCTGCTTTTAAATCCATGTTTTAATTATAAGTAAAAAAAATAATATTGCAAAATTTAATAAAAAATTACAAGAAAATTTTATTTAATAATCAGTGGGCACACCAGGGATCGAACCTGGGACCTCTGTCTTATCAGGACAGCGTTCTACCACTGAACTATGTGCCCAAGATATATTGCCTGTCTTAGACTTTCTATAATCATAAATAATATAACTAGTAGAAGTCAATTTTTGTTTATCTAAAAAATTTATTTAAGAAAACTTAGCATCTTCTCAAGTGGCCACGCATTAATTATATTATTTTTACCAGCCCAACCTCGACGTGCATTGGCAATCCCATATCTAAGATAATCAAAATGCTTTATTGAATGAGCATCCGAGTCAATGGAAAATTTAACTCCAAATTCTAAAGCCTTTTTAACATATTCATCTTTTAAATCTAATCTGTCAGGAAAAGCATCAATTTCTAAAATAGTTCCTGTTTCTTTAGCAGTTCTAAAAATATCTTCTAAATCTAATTCATAAGCTTCGCGTTTATTTATAACCCGACCGGTGGGATGAAAAATAATGTCAACATTTTTATTTCTCATCGCCTTCTTTAGCCTTTCTGTTTGTTCTTCTTTTGATAAATTAAAATAAGAATGAATCGCTCCACCAACTACATCTAACTTTGATAAAACCTCATCACTTAAATCCATAGAGCCATCTTTTAAAATATCACACTCTATTCCTTTTAAAATTTTTATTTTATTGCCAAATTTTTTTTGAATTTTATCTATTTCTCTACCCTGTTGTAATAATCTTTTTTCATCCAGTCCATGAGCCATAGCTAAGCGTTTGCTATGATCGGTAATAACAATATATTTCAGGCCTTTTTTAATTGCTGCCTCAACTACTTCTTCTATAGAATTTTCTCCATCTGTCCAATTAGTTTGAATCTGAAGATCACCCATTAAATCGTTATAGCCGATAATTTTTGGTAAGTTATGCTCAGCTGCCAATTTTATTTCTCCCCTATTCTCACGCATTTCCGGCTCAATAAAATCTAATCCTAAACTATGATAAATTTCTTCTTCTGTTTTTCCGGCGATTTGCTTATTTTTTTTATCAAACAAACCATATTCATTTAATTTATAACCCTTTTTTATAGCAATTTCCCTAAGAGCAATATTATGTTCTTTTGACCCTGTAAAATAAGCCAAAGCAGCGCCATAAGAATTTTCTGGAATCACTCTCAAATCAACATCTAACCCATTTTCTAAATTAATAGATGATTTTGTTTCTCCTTTAGCATAAACTCTAGAAACTCCGGGCATTTTAACGAAATAATCCATAACTTCTAACGGCTTATTAGAGACAACAAGAATATCTAAGTCGCCAATTGTTTCTTTCATTCTTCGAGTTGAACCAGCAATATCGATTTTTTTAACCGCCGGCAAAGTCTCTAGGTAATTTTTTATTTCTTGGATTTTTGGCATAACAAAGCCAAGCACAAATCGACCGCCATATTTCTTGGCAAATTCTAAGCTCTTTAAAATATTTTCTTGGCTTTTCTGGCCAAAACCAGCAAGTTTAGCAATCGCTCCACTTTTTGCTGCTGATTCCAAGTCATTTAAATTTTTAACTTTTAATTGTCGATATAACTCCAAAATAGTCTTTGGGCCTAAACCTTCTATATTCATCAGCCCGTCTAAATCAATCGGGTATTTTTTTTGATAATCCTCAAAATATTTTAATCTACCAGTCTTGATAAGTTCCTCTATTTTTTCAGCTATAGAAACACCAACGCCGGGAATTTTCTCAAGAGCCTCTAGCCCGCCGCTTAAATAAATAGAATTAACATCTTTATCTAATTCCTCTATGGCTCGAGCTGCTTTTAGATATGCTTGAGGCTTAAAACTAACATTTTCCATTTCCAAGTAAAACGATATTTTCTTTAAAATATCAGCAATTTTCTCATTAGAAATATTCATAATATAAAAACTTATTGCTCAACTAGCGGTGGCTTATGATCGTGAATTTCAGAAACCTTAGAAACCGTCTCTGGTAAAATTATTTTTGGCACCAAATTAATTAATAAAGCCGCGGTAAAAGATAAAATTCCCCCCAATACAAATACAACATTAAAGCCGAAGTAATTAACCAATAAACCGCCAATTAAGCCTGAAATACCAGAAGCAACGCCAATAGCGGTACTGTCAAGTGAAAAATCAAAAGACTTCCTTTTCTCATCTAAATGACGAGAGAATATCCCCGACCAAGCTGGCACATAAATTCCAAAGGCTAATGCTTGAACAAACTGAACAAAATAAAGCCCGGAAACAGATTTAACCAAAGTATAGCTAAATGCCGAGATACCAGCTAGAATCAAAGCAAAAATTAAAGCATAAAAATCATCTCTTTCTCCTTCGGTTTTATCTAAATAATCAGCAATTGGCAATTGAACAACTGAGCGAACTACCCAATAAAGAGCTGTAGCCACACCGACAGTTGCAATAGTAGCGCCAGCAATCTTTTCAATAATAAAAACAGAAAAGAGGGGCGAAATAAATCCCCAGCCACTCATTAGCGCCAAGTCGCTTAAAACAAAATACTTTACAACATTATTAACTTTTAATTCGATATCAATTTTTATTTTCATTTTATTTCCTCAAAAGAAAACCCTTCATCCTTTAATAATAGCTTATATTTTGCCCCTTTAACAATTTCTTTATTTAAAATTTTTTCAGATAATGGGGCTTTTAAATTTTCATCAATAGCTCTTTTAATCGGCCTAGCGCCAAAAGCCGGATCATAACCAATTTGAGCGATTTTTTTAATTACCTCGTCGCCAAAAATCAAAGTTATTCCTTGAGATTTAAGCATCTCAGCAAAATTATTTAAATTAAGAGCCGCAATTTTAAAAACATCATCAAAAGATAAGTTCTTAAAAATAATTATTTTTGTAAAACGATTTAAAAGCTCGGGTTTAAAAACATCAGATAATTTCGTCTTTAAATAATCGCTAATATCAGTCATTGATTCGCCACTTGATAATGATTGATTAATAATATCTGAATGAGCATTAGAAGTAGCAATAATAATTGTGTTTTTAAAATCAACAGTCCGACCTAAATTATCAGTTAATCGCCCGTCATCGAAAACCTGTAAAAATAAATTTAAAATATCTGGATAAGCTTTTTCAAATTCATCCAATAAAATTAAGCTATAAGGTTTTGCCAAAACAGCCTCAGTTAAACTGCCAGAAATTTTCCCATCGGGAGAGCCAATAAATCTAAAAAAGCTTGTTTTGTCTTGATATTCGCTCATATCAAATCTTATCATCATATCTTCGCTGCCAAACTGAATATCGGCTAAAATCTTGGAAAGCTCAGTTTTACCAACGCCGGTTGGGCCAACAAATAGAAAAGAGGCTATTGGTCCCTTTCCTTGAAGTAGGCCGCTTCGATATTCTCTAAGAGATTCTGAAACGGCTTTTACCGCTTCTTCTTGATCGATAAGTTTTTGATGAATTAATTCCTCTAAATGAAGTAATTTTTCAGCTTCAGAAGAGTTAAATCTACTGATAGGAATTTTAGTTTTATCTTCGGCAGTTTTAACAACCCGCTCAGCCGTTAGAACGCGCTCTCGATTTTCCTCAGCTGACATTAGAGCATCTTTTAATAAATCTTCGGCACTACCCGGTAAAAATTTATTACTAAAATATTTTTTAGCTAACTCAACCGCTTTTTTAACCGCCGAAAAACTTATCTTAATCTTTGTTTTGCTCTCTAAAAGTAAACTTTCATAAATTAATAATCTCACTGCTTCTTGTTGAGAAATTTCCGAAACTCTTATGACTTCAAAAATATCCAAAAAATCACTTCTCGGTTCAATATATTCCTTAAACTCCCGATAATAAGTAGAACCTATAACTGGAATAGTATTATTTTGAATAATAGGCAAAAGCGCATCAGCAGCACTTAAATAAGCCTCCCCAGAAGTTTTTAATAAATTATGAATCTCTGGAATATATAAAATAATATTATCCGCTAGAATAATTTCTCTGACAATTTGTTGAAGTCTTTTTTGAATCTCTTCCGGAGGAGCGCCAGCAATTAAATCAGAAACTCTTAACCCCACAAGCCTTTTATCGAAAATTGATTGAGGAACATTATCTCGAGTTATTTGAAAAGCTAAATGAGAAATTAAAGTTTCTTTACCAATAGATGGGTCACCAACTAAAATAACATTTGGATTTATAGGGCGAGAAACGGCTTGTACCAACCGCTCATATTCATCTTGATGCCCAATCAAAAAACCCGCCTTTCCCTGACGAGCTAAATCGGTATAGTCAATTGAATATTTATCAAGTTCATAAGTTGGTCGCGATGTCCACGCTCTATTCATTATTCTATGAGAGATAAATTTATGATTTCCTAAAACAAATCCACCCAGTCGAGAAGGTAAACTTCTCCAACCTAAAATATTTCTACTAGCAGAATCAAAAATTAAAGCTTCGTTTAAATCATCCGGATTAATATTAAAAAATGGAAATATTTCTAAAGAATCCTCTCCACCTAAATCCCCTAAAGCAGCAAAAATATCCTTAGGCTCAATATAGACATCATTACTTGCAATAGCTCGAGCTAAAGATAATTTGACAAGATTTTCAATTTTCCCTAGAAGCTCGCTTTTACTTAAATTATAACTAGATTTTTCTAAGTCCTCATTTAGTCTTTCTTTAAATGATTTTAAATCTACCCCTAATCTAATAAGTCCATTTTTAATATTAGACATATCTAATAACTGATTTAAAATTTCCAGATAAAAATTAGTTTTCTTAATTAGACTTTTTTCATAAGCTCTTTCTATTGCCCAATAGCTTTTAGGAGCTAAAAACATATCTAAATTAACTTTATCTTTCTTGGGCATTTTATATATTGAAACCCGAGCTTGATTAATATGAATTATTTGATCAATTAAAAACATAGCGAGTAAAATTCCTGCCCAAAAAAGAGAAGCAATATTTGATAGTAAGAAAACTATCGTTATTACTATTAAGCTTAAATAAAATATTAAGCTTATTACTCTAACTAAAAATCTTCCCCCGAGACTCATTCTTAATCTTGGGTCATCAAAATAAAAATTAATTTTAGAAAAATCAACGGCCATTTTTTAATATTTTAGAAATAATAATTAATGGGAAAAAAATCCAAAGTAAATAGATAAAAAAAACAATAATAGATAAAATCACATAAATTACTAAGGCTATGATTACTCTAATTGACCTGAAAATAATCCCTAGAATTCGACCAACGATACTATAATCTCCGTAAAGTGGCTCGAAAAAATGTCTTACTGTAATTCCTAAGGCTAAATAATAATCAATATCCCTAAAAAAATCTTGGACTTTGCTAAATATATATTTAGATCCGCCAATATAATAATGATTAATAAATCTATAAACCTCAGCAAATAACTCCTGAATTAAATAGGCTAAAGAGAAACCCATACTTACATTATATATTAAATAAAAAAATAATTAATTAAGGTATAATTCTTTTAAGTATTTGATAATAACTTATCTTTATGATATAAATATATGTAAATGATTAATTTTCAAAATGTTTCAAAAAATTATGATGGCTTAGTCGCCCTAAAAGATGTGGATTTTAAGATTGAAGCCCAAGAATTTGTATCGATAGCAGGTAAATCTGGAGCTGGAAAGTCCACCATTGTTAAATTATTAACCAGCGAAGAAAAGCCAACTAAAGGGAGAATTTTTTTTAAAAATATTGAGGTTAATAAAATAAAAAATAGCGCCTTACCCTATTATCGGCGTCATATTGGTGTTATTTTCCAAGATTTTCGTTTACTCCAATACAAAACCGCTGCTGAAAATGTCGCCTTTGCTCTTGAAGCCTCAGGCTGGAAACAAAAAGATATCAACGAACTTGTCCCTCAAGCCCTAGATATGGTTGGCGTTTATAATCGAGCTAATGCTTTCCCCTACCAACTTTCTGGCGGCGAAAAACAACGAGTAGCAATCGCTAGAGCTATGGTTAATCATCCGGAAATAATTATTGCCGACGAACCGACCGGCAACCTTGATCCTTACAATACTTGGGAAATTATAAAATTACTATTAAAAATTAATGAGTTAGGAACAACTATCCTTCTAGCAACTCATGACAAAGAAATTATCAATAGCCTTAATAAAAGAGTTATTACTCTAGAAGAAGGAAGAATAATTCGTGATGAGCCGAATGGAAAATATATTTTAGCTTAAATAAAAAAATGTTTACAATAATTTCAAGAATTATTTATTACGGATTTAAGAATTTTCAAAGAAATAACTGGCTTTCTGTGACCACTATCATTATAATGGTTTTAGCTTTAATAGTTTTTAATAGTTTAGTAGTTTTCCAGTTTATTACTGCCAGCGCCATTAATTCTATAGAAAATAAAATTGATATAACTGCTTACTTTAAGCCAACTACTTCTGAAGATGAAATTTTAAGCATCAAATCAGCTCTCGGTGATCTTCCGCAAGTAAAAGATATTTATTATATTTCTCGTGATCAAGCTTTAAGTAATTTTGAAGCTCAACACCAAAATGATCAAACAATAATTCAAGCTTTAAATGAAATCGGCACTAATCCACTTGAAGCTTCATTAGAAATAAAGGCTAAAAATCCGTCGCAATATGGAGAAATTGCTAGTTATCTAGACAACCCAAGCATTTCTCAATATATTGACACAGTTAGTTATGCTCAAAACCAGTCAATTATAGACAGATTAATTAAAATAATTAGCACCATCAATCAACTCGGCTTAATAATTACAATAGTTTTAGCTCTAACCGCAACACTGGTTGTCTTTAACACAATTAGGTTAGCAATTTATTCTAACCGCGATGAAATAAGTATTATGAGAGTTGTTGGAGCTTCTAATATCTTAACTCGCGGCCCATACATTATAGAAGGAATAATTTATGGAATTATCTCCGCCATCATTAGCATCTTTCTTGTTTGGCCATTATTGTATTTTATTTCACCATACTTGAATACTTTTATTCCTAATCTCAATATTATGAGTTACTTCTGGGGAAATTTTCTAATATTATTATCTTATCAGCTTATTTTTGGAATAATTTTAGGAGCTTTTTCAAGTTTTATTGCTGTCCAAAAATATCTTAAAAATTAAAATCTCCAGCGTTTTTCTTGTCTGAATAAGAATAGAATTCTATTTCTAAAATTTTTATTAAAAAATAAAAAAGCGCTTTTTTAAAGCGCTTTCAAAAGAAGTATGAATGATAAAATTAAACCCGCAAACCCCGCGCCTATTAAAATAAGCGCTATATTTTTTCTTTTATCTACTAAACCTATTAGCAATCCCAACAACACTGCTGCAAGAGATATGTTTGTTATTGCTCCCAATATCATGTTTTTTCCTCCTTTTTTATTTTTTTACAAGCTGACTTTATTATAAATAACTTTATAAATTTTGTCAAGTCAGTACTTGAAACATTAATTGACTCAATAACCAAAACAATCTAATTTATAATTAGATCATAAAATATAAAAAATAAGGAGGAAAAGTATGAAAACCTGTTTTATCTTTGCTGGAGGAGGAGCTAGAGGCGCTGTTCAAGTTGGACAATTAAGAGCTTTAATCGAAAATAATATTTTACCTAATTATTTAATTGGAGTTTCTGTTGGGGCTTTAAATGCTGCTAAAATTACTGAGACAACAAATGATTTATCAAAAGAATCTTTTTTAAAAAGCGTGAGTCAGCTAGAAAATGTTTGGAGTAATATAGATACCAGAAAAAAAATATACAAATTAAACAACTGGCAGCAAATCATTAGATTAAAAACCGACTCTCTTCTCACTCTTGATCCTCTTAAAAATTTAATTCTATCTATTGATGGTAAGAAAATTATTAATTCACCTCTAAAGTTGGATATTATAGTTTCAACTGCTAATTCAGCTTACGAAGAAATTTTCTCTAACCGCCAGAATAATATAGACGAAGAAACTATCAAAATGGCAATTTTAGCTTCCGCTTCTATTCCCGGATTATTTCCTTTAGTAGAAATAAATGGAAAAAAATATTTCGATGGAAGCTTCACCGCTCCTTTACCTGTTTATTTAGCAACAAAAGAATATGATAAGGTTTTTGTTCTTTTAACCGATAGCCAACCACCAACCAAATCAATTCGACCACAAAGACACATTAGTTGGCTAGATAATTTAGTTTTAGGAAATGAAATTAGTCGAGCTAAAATTGCAGTAATGGAAAATAATTGGATAGAAAACATAAATAAAAATTTAGCGGTAACTCAAAAAATCAAAAATCTTCTAGATGAAAAATCAAAGACTATATTCCAAGAAGAGGAGAAGAATTTTAGATTTTATAACAAGAAAAACATTGAAATAAAATATATTTATTCCAAAAATTTACCTTCTACTTTACGAGCCTTACTTTTTAAGCCGGATGACATTAAAAAAGCTATTGAGAATGGCTATAAAGATGCCTTAGAGTTATTAAAATAGTTATATTTTATTTACCGCCGATGAAAAATCGGCGGTTTTTTAGTTTTAAATTAAAAATAACTTTTAAGAATTATCTGTTTTGGAAATAGCTAAAATTCTTTTTTTTATCTCGCTAGCCAATTTAGGATTTTCTTTCAAAGCTAATCTAGTATTTTCAAAACCCACTCCTAATTTTTCATTATCAAAAGAAAAAGTATTGCCCGTTTTTTTAATAACCCCCAGAGCTAAACCAGTATTAATCAAATCTGATTCTATAGAAATTCCTTCGTTATATAAGATATCAAATTCGGCAGTTTTAAAAGGTGGAGCAACTTTATTTTTGACAACCTTAGCCTTAACCCTGCTACCAATCACCTCTTCTCCTTTTTTAATATAAGCCGATCGTCGAACATCTATTCTTACTGAAGAATAAAATTTTAAAGCTCGCCCACCAGGAGTAGTTTCGGGATTGCCAAACATAATACCAATTTTTTCTCTTAGTTGATTAATAAAAATGATCAATGTTTTACTTCTATCGGCTACGGCTGCCAATTTTCTCAGAGCCTGAGACATTAATCTAGCTTGTAAACCTATTACCTGAGAACCCATCTCTCCTTCAATTTCGGCTCGAGGAGTTAAAGCTGCTACAGAATCAACCACAATTACTGATATCAAATTAGACCTAACTAAACTTTCCAAGATATTTAATGCCTCTTCACCTGTGTTCGGTTGAGAAATTAAAAGTTCTTTTACATCTACTCCTATTTTTGAAGCATAATCAGGATCTAGGGCATGTTCCGCATCGATAAAAGCTGCTTTTCCTCCTTGCTTTTGAGCTTGAGCAATAACATTTAAGGTTAAAGTTGTTTTGCCAGAAGATTCTGGACCAAAAATCTCTACTATCCTTCCTCTAGGCAACCCACCCACCCCTAAAGCTAAATCGAGAGCAATAGATCCGGTTGGTATTGCCGGCACATCAACCGTCTTCTTTTCACCCAGCTTCATAATAGCGCCTTCGCCATATTTTTCTTCAATAGCCGATATTAAATTATCTAAATTTTTATTATTTTTATTATCGAGATTTTCTTTTTTAGTCATTTTAAAATTCTACAAAAAAATAATTTTAAAGCAATTATTAATTAAACTTTTATAAAATAAGTGGTCTTTAATTATCATTTTTTTTAAAAAATTAAGCTAAGTATTTAGCTACATTCTCAATATGCTTAACAAGAGTCGAAACATATCCCCATTCGTTATCATACCAAGATAAAACCTTAACCAAATTTCCATCAATAACCTTAGTAAACCTTAGGTCAACAATCGCTCCATAAGATTGACCTATAATATCAGAAGAAACAATCTGGTCATTAACAGTTTTTAATATCCCACTCCATCTTGGAGTTTTAGCCGCCGATATTAAAATATCATTAATTTCTTGAACGCTGGTTGGTCTTTTGGATATAAAAGTAATATCAGAAATTGAGCCAACTACCGAAGGAACTCTTATAGCAATGCCATCAAATTTTGATTGCAAAGATGAAATTGCTCTAGTCACTGCGATAGCAGCGCCAGTAGTTGATGGAACGATATTGATAGCTGCGGCTCGACCACGAGCAAAATCTTCTCCTTTAACCGGACCATCAACAATAGACTGAGTAGCTGTATAAGAATGAATAGTTGATAAAATAGCTTTTTCTATTCCAGGATTTTCACTTAGTATTTGAATAACCGGCGAAGCTGAATTAGTAGTACAAGACCCATTTGAAGTAACCAAAACATCTTTAGCGTCTTCTTCATTGATGCCTGATAAAACCGTCCTTCCCTCTCCTTCAGGGTCTTTGGCTGGAGCAGTTATTACCACTCTTTTAGCTCCGGCTGAAATATGAACTTTAGCTTTTTGAAACGACTCAAAAACTCCAGTTGATTCAACCACCACATCTATATCTAAGCTTTTCCACGGCAAATCCGTCGGGTCTTTAATTTGGAAAAACTTTATCTCTTTTCCATCAATCAACAGCAAACCACCGCCGCTCATATCAACTTTAGCTTCTACTTGATGATTAAATAACCTATAAACTGAATCATATTGTAAAAGATAAGCTAAATTCCCAACACTCCCCAAATCATTAATAGCCACTATCTCAAAATTAGGATTATCATAAACTGCCCTCAAAAAGAGCCTGCCAATTCTTCCAAAACCATTTATAGCAATTCTTATTTTTTTATTCATAAAAGATTTATTTTTATTGTAAATTAAAACTCGAAATTATTCCATTAAAATCTTTTCGACAAGAATAAGTATCGGCTAAACAAGAAAAAGTTAAGTCGATAAGTAAATCATTTTTTATAAAATCTGCATTATAACTATTATCAGCTATTTGATATTGCACTCCATAATTACCAACTTTGCTTAAATTAAAAATTCCACCGCTACTTTGGGCGTTGGACAATTTATTCCATAAATCATCAAATCCGGAATAGTCGGTAGAACTTGAGACTGTTAATTGTAATTCTTCTGCCCAATAATACTGGCTTGAATTGAGACTTTTCTCTGAGCCATCGCTATAGATAACATTATAGGTAACATTTGTCTCTCCAGATAAATTACCTGGCTCAATATCCCCAACAGCCACCGCCTCCAAAACTCCGGAAGTCGCCATGCTATTGATAAAATCTGCATCCTTAACCCAATTACTTGGATATTGAAAGCTAAAACCAAACTGATTACTTTGATAGGTTAGCAATGGATAATTCTGATTAGAAGATGAAGATGTGGCTAAGCCGCTAGAGGCATTCCCGGAAAAACTAGAAGATGCCTGAGAACTAGTCTGAATAGCAGAATTACCCAATGAAGTTGATGATGGATAAATCGAAAATTGATTTTGAGTTAATGACTTCGAAGAATTTTCTAATTGCCAATACCATAAAAACTCGCCAATAACTACTAAAATTCCAAGGACTATTAAAGAGACAGCTATTATTTTTCTATAATCAGTCTCCATATTCTTATTTTAATTGATTGTTTTGATATCAACAAGATCGCCAATTTGAAAATTATATTTATCAATTAGACCAGCGTTAATTTCTAAGACCTTATCGATTGGCTCCGGCGGATAATAAACCTTTAAATCATAATCCGGCTCTCCGGGTTGAGGAACCATATCTTTTTCAAAACCAACGATAGTATCTCCAGAAATCCAAATAAGATCAATAGGAAACTTCATATCTTTCATCCAAAAACCAGTCACCTCTTTTTCAGGAAAAAGGAAAAGCATTCCCTGGTTATCGGTAATAGAATCAAATGCTGCTAAACCCTTAGATTGAGATAATAAGGTATCGGCAATATAAGCGCTAAAATTATGATTATCAATAGAAACACTAGCAATTTTAAAGTTCTGAGAATTTTTATTAGTCGCTATATTGGTAATTAAAAAATAAATAGTCAATACTCCAAAAATAACAATTATTAACAAAAAAACAATTAAAATTTTTTTAAAATATTCTTTCATATTAATTCATAATTAATTGATAACCCGCAACACCAAAAGCCACCGAAACATTAAGCGATTCCTTTTTTCCATACATTGGAATTTCTAAAATTTTATCTACAACTCTTAAAATCTTAGCCGGTAATCCAGAAACTTCATTCCCAACAATTAAACATAATTTTTTATTATTAGAAAATTTAGATTTAAAAATATTTACAGATGTTTTTGCTTGTTCAAGGGCCAAAATTTTATAACCTTCTTTTTTAAGTTGCCCAATTAAGCTGAGTACTTTTTTAGTTGAATTTGCTACTTTTTCCCAAGGAACAAATTTCTCAGCACCTAAAGAAACTTTTTTTATTTTCGAGCGATAGTTACCAAAATTATCTATTGGCGCAGGAGTAATTCCGCTTAAATAAATTTTTTTTATTCCAAGAGCATCAGCAGTCCGGAAAATTGACCCAACATTGTAAAGGCTGCGAACATTATAAACAATCAAAATCACATCCCTATGAACAGTTTTGGCCATTTAAATTAACTAAGACAAAATTTTTCGACAAAATGGCTGCTTAATTATCCAAGCATCAATACCAAAATAACGCCCAGCGCCAATCACCGCAAATAAAGATAAGACTATCGCATAAATTATATGATCATCAACCAAATAATAATTACTGCCGATATAAGGAAAAGAAAGTACTGGGAAATAATAAAGAAGCATCAAAACCGCTCCTAACACCGAACTCAATCTAACAAAGACACCGAAAATTAATGATATTCCAAGGAGAGTCAGTCCCCATTCATTTACTAAATTAATAATCGGCAAAATCGATGGTAAAGTTAAGTAATGATAAAAAGCCGGGAAAGTTTTAGCGCCCTGCAAATAACCAGCCGCCGACCAATTAGACGTAGTTAACTTACTTAACCCAGCATAAAGCATCAGCCATCCGAGCGCTATTCTTAAAGCTGTAATTGTATATTTAAAACATTTACTTTCCATTTTATTTTTTTAAAAAAATAATACGACCTTTTAATAATTATAGCACTTATTTAATAAATTTTATCTTAACACCCTTTCATTCTATAATATATTAAATGACCATCGAAGAACTAATAAATAAAAATCCTAAAATAAAGAAGGCTTATGATTTTGCCAAAAAAGCCCATAGCGGCCAAAAAAGGAAAAGTGGAGAGCCATATTTTAATCATCCCTTAGCTGCTGCTCAATTTACTTTAAATTGGCATCTTGACGAAGATACTATTGCTGCCGCTCTTTTGCACGACGTAGTAGAAGACGCTGGTACCAGCATAGAAAAAATTAAAAAAGAATTTGGCGAAGAAATAGCTTTTCTAGTTGAGGGGGTTTCAAAATTAGGAAAAATTAAATATAAAGGCAGCCAAAATAGAGCTGAAAATTTAAGGAAGATGATATTATCCTTAAGCGAAGATTTGAGAGTTATTTTTGTTAAACTTGCCGATAGATTACACAATATGAAAACTTTATCTTACTTACCTCCCCAAAAACAAAAAAGAATCGCCCTAGAAACAACAGAAATTTATGCTCCAATAGCTTACAGATTAGGAATGCAAAGCCTCGCTGGAGAACTAGAAGATTTAGCTTTCCCTTATCTTTACCCTAAAGAATATCAATGGCTGAAAAATAACATTAAAGAAGAATATGAATCACGAGAAAATTATCTAAAAAAAATAAAACCACTAGTAGAAAAAATTCTTAATGACAACGGAATTAAACCTTTATTAATAGATTTTCGAGCTAAAAGATATTCAAGTTTATATAAAAAATTACTGCGATATGATATGGATATAGAAAAAATTTACGACTTGATTGCTGTAAGAATTATTGTTGAAAGTATAAGTGATTGTTATTCAACATTAGGAGCTATTCATCAAGCCTGGCCGCCCCTACCAACAAGAATTAAAGATTACATTGCTATGCCAAAACCAAACGGATATCGAAGCCTGCATACTACCGTCATTGGGCCGGAAGAGAAGAAAATAGAATTTCAAATCAGGACAAAAGAAATGCATGAAGAAAATGAGAATGGAATTGCAGCGCATTGGTTATATGAACAACAAAAACAATCAAAGAACTACCTTGAAAGAAAGTCTGTGCGCGCAAAAACCGAGGAAATTGTATGGATTTCTCAATTAAGAGCTTGGCAAGAAAAATTTACTAATTTAGAAAAAAATCCAGAAGAATATCTCGAATCAATAAAAATCGACTTTTTTAAAGACAGAATATTCGTTATTTCCCCTAAGGGAGATGTTTTTGATTTACCTAAAGGTTCAACGCCAATAGATTTTGCTTATCAAGTTCATTCGGAGATAGGCAACTCTTGTGTTGGCGCTAAGGTTAACGGCAAAATTGTTCCTTTAAATCACGAATTAATCTCCGGAGATGTAATAGAAATTTTAACCCAAAAGAATAAGATGCCATCTGAATCTTGGTTAGAATTTGTTAAAACAAATTTAGCTAAAGAACACATTAAAGCAGCTCTTAAAGCTAAGAAGAAATCCGGTTTCGAAAAAACGCCTAAAATAGAATTAAAAATAACCTCAGAAGACAGAATTGGTCTCCTTAAAGATATCACTTCTATTATTAGCCGAAATCATATCAATATCATCAGCGCCAATGCTTCGCCAGCTGGAAAATTTATAATAAGCAAGATTATTTGTAATACCGACGATAAAAAGAAAATTGAGAATATTATTTTAAAAATAAAGAATCTTAAAAATATAAAAGAGATAGGCTATAAAAAAATCAGTTAAATTTTTATTCCAATCTTTTCTTTAACTTCTAGAAGTTTAGCTGAGGCAACTTTAGCTGCCTTTTCTGATCCATTTTTAATTAACTTTTTAAGAAAGGCAGGGTTTTTTAATAATTCAGCTTTTTTCTCTCGATAAGAAGAAAAATAATTACTAATAACATTCGCCAAATCCAATTTAAAATCAATATAACCCTTATTTTTAAATTTTATCTCTATTTTCTCCGGAGAAATACCTGTAAGATTACTATAAATATCAATCAAATTACTTATGGCAGGCTTTTTTTGGCGATCTAATTTTATTTCCGAACCAGAATCAGTAACGGCTTTTTTAATTTTTTCTTTTATTTCCTCTGGAGAGTCGTCTATAAATAAACAAGATGCAGGATCAGATTTAGACATTTTCTTTTGAGGATTATCAAGACTCATTAAACGAGAAACGTTGGTCAGTATTGCTTTCGGCTCGATAAAAGTTTCGCCGAAACGAGAATTAAATTTCCGCACTAAAGTTCTAGTTAGCTCGAGATGTTGAAGTTGATCATCACCAACCGGAACGTATTGAGCATCATAGAGCAAAATATCAGCTGCCATTAAAACAGGATAGTCAAAAAGACCAACGTTAATATTTTCTTCTTGCTTTTCTGATTTATTTTTGAATTGAGTCATTCTTTGAAGCTCTCCTATGGGAGTGATTGTATTTAAAATCCAAGCCAATTCGCTATGAGCTGGAACTTGAGACTGAAGAAAAATCACTGATTTTTTAGGATCTAAACCGATAGCTAAATAATCGGCCATTAAATTAAATATTTGGTCTTGCTTCTTTTGCGGATTATAATTTTCTGTTAACGAATGAAGGTCGGCAATAAAGAAATAACACTGATATCGATTTGAATTTTGTAACTCAACAAAGTTTTTAAGCCCCCCAAGATAATTCCCTAAATGAAGCCGACCGCTTGGCTGAATACCGGAAATTAATATCGGTTTTTTAAACTTTTGGTTAGTGGATTGTTTTTTCATCTTTATTTTTTAATTATACCAAAGCAAAATCGTTTCCTTAACTTTTATATTCAAAATTCTAAATCCCCTATTCTAAGCTCTATCTATTCTAAACTTCAATAATAACCGGTAAAACCATTGGTCTTCGCCTAGTTTTTTCGAAAATTAATCGGCTTACTTGTTCCCTCACTAAAGTTTTTAGATAATCAACATCAATTTTTTCATAAGCTGGAAGACGAGCGATAATTCCTTTTAAACTTGAGCGTATATCTTCTATGATTTTCTGATTCTCCTTAAGATAAATAAATCCTCGAGAAATAATATCCGGACTTTTAATTAAGCGATTATTATCTTTTTTTAAAGTAAGAATAACTACCATCATTCCCTCGGCTGATAAAGCTTTTCTATCTCTTAAAACTACCTCCTCAACATCACCAACCCCTAGTCCATCAACCATAACGTAAAATGAAGGAATTTCCTCTTTTAAAATAGTAATTTTATTTTTACTTATTTCTGCTACCTTGCCATTATCCAATAAAATAACATTATCTTTATTAAAACCAATTTCGTCTGCTAATTTCTTATAGACTGAGCGCATATAATAATAACCATGAATCGGGATAACAAATTTTGGCTTGATAATCTTCATTACCATTTTCAAATCTTCAGATGTGGCATGACCACTAGCATGAACATCGGCAATATCGGAATGGTATATTATTGCTCCTTGACGAGCTAAATTATCTTTTAAACCCTGAACGCTTCTTTCATTTCCAGGAACAACAGAAGAAGAAAAAATTACCGTGTCGCCAGGTTTTATTCTAAGATAACGATTTTCTCCAGAAATAATTTTCATTAGCGAGGCATTGCTTTCCCCTTGCGCGCCAGTAGATAAAATAACCAATCTATCATCTTTAAAATGACCAATTGCTTCAATTGGAATTATCGTTCCTTGTTTTACTTTTATTATGCCTAATCTTTGAGCAATCTGAATATTAGATTTCATAGAATATCCAGAGATAACAATTTTTTTATTTAATTTCTCAGCAATTCTTATAATTGCCTCAAAACGATCAATCAAAGACGAAAACATCGCTACAATTACTCTTCCTTTAGCTGATTTTAAAATCTCTTCTAAATTTTTTTCAACAACTTTTTCGCTCATTGAATGGCCTGGAACTTCCGAGTTAGTACTATCTATAAAAAGAGTATGAATATTCTGCTTGGCGACCGCCTCAATTTCGTCTAAACCAATTGGCTTATCGTTAATGTCGTACTCAATCCTAAAATCTATAAAATTAGCAAAATTACCAACCGGAGTTTTCAATAAAATTCCCATAGCATCGGGAATTGTATGGGGAATACCAAAAAACTCTGCTTCAAAATAATTAGAAAGTTTTATTTTATCATTATTTTTAACTACAGTAATATTTAATTTTGGTAAATTAGGAAAATCTTCTTGTCTTTTTAAGACAATCTCCTTAGTTAGGCTGGTAGTAAAAATGGGAGGATTGCCTAATTTTTCTATAATATAAGGAATTGCGCCTATGTGATCATAATGAGCATGACTTAAAATAATAGCTCGAATATTGGCTTTTCGAGGCTCAAGATAAGAAATGTTAGGAATAATGAAATCAATTCCTGGAGTTTCTTCTTCGGGAAATTGTAATCCAGCATCTATAATAACAATTTCATTTTTATATTCAACAAACATCATATTTCGACCAATTTCCTCCAGTCCTCCTAGAGCACAAAATCTCACCGATGGCTCGCTCTCCTTTTCTTTGCTATAAATAGCAGTTTTATTTTTTATCATTTTTTAAAATATTTTTTTAATTTTGACTCTTTGAAAGGTGCCCAGGGCGGGAGTTGAACCCGCACCCCAATTAATGGGACAGGCTCCTGAAGCCTGCATGTCTGCCAATTCCATCACCTGGGCCCAAGTTTAATTTTTATAACGCTTAGACAAAGATTTCATTTCGCTAATTATTTTTGTCTCTATCGGATCAACACCGTAGAACTTAGCCAGATAATAAGCAATTAGATCGGCTAGCAATAGCATTTTTATAATCTTGTTAAATTTATCTTTTTCTTTTAAATTTATTGTAACAATATTGACCTTGAATTTTTTAAGAAATTTTTGAGTTATTTTAAACTTTTTGCTTAAATTTTTACTTAAATTAGATTCTATAAAAACTACCGCCGAATTAAATTTTTTATTTTCAAATCCAACAATTTCATTATGATCTAATTCCGGTAAATAATTTATAAAAGCTGGACTTTTAGCTGTTTCATTGATTTTAATCTTTAAAAAATAAGCTAAATTTTTATTTTGAAAATCACTATAGATATAAATAAGCTTGTTTTGTAACTTAAGAGCAATTGCCTTTGCTTGAATTTCTAATTTCTTAAGATTAATCTTGCCTACTGAAGGTAAGGTAATTTGAGGAAATAAAACAGAAATTATTTTTAAACTTGCATAAGTCATTATAAGCGATGCCTGACGCGGTGTCAAGGAGCTAGGATTGAACTCAACAAAAGGAATTTTGTTGTCCATTGCCAAATTTTTCATTTCGCCATCAGAAGAAATAATGGCTAAATTCTGATTATTTTTAATTTGCAATTTTTTTAAACCCGATAAGGTCTCTTCTGTATTACCAGAAAAAGAAACGAAAAAATAAAATGGGTTTTGGTATGGCAAATTTGGCAAATCATAATCTTTCCAGGTTATTACTGGAATATTAAGATTAATTTCTGGCAGAATTTCAGAAATAATATCACCCACTAAACCTGAACCACCCATTCCCACAAATACTAAGCAATCAAAATTATTATTTTTTAAATTTTCAAGATTAAAATCAACCAAATTATCAAAACCTAATTGATATTTAAAATTAGCTATATTCTTTTTGTAAACAGAAAATTGATTAATCATTTTTTAAAACTTAAAGCTTCATAAACAAACCAATTGCTTATTTGGTCTAAGTAGCCAAACTGATTCTTAATAAACCCACCTTCTATACCCCTCAAATTCTTGCTCGCCACATATAAATAATAAGGAGAATAAAGAAAGACGGCTGGATAATCACCAGTAATCTGCTGCTTTAAGGAGCTGAGTAAATTATTTTGATTAGATTGATCTGGTTCATGACGAATATTGTCCAATAATGAATCAACTGATTTATTGCTGTATAAAGCTAAATTTAAACCCGGATAATTAATTTCATTAGAATCCCAAAAAGCATAAAGATCTCTTATTGGGTTCAAAGCCTCTCCAAAAATTATCATCTGATAATTACGATATTTAATTGCCGATTGAATATCGCTGCTTGATAAAACATTTAATTGAACTGAAACGCCAATATTTTGCCAATCATTAACTAAAATTTTAGCTGTTTCAATTAAGGAATTGTCGTCTTGGGGAACGGTTAACGTTAATTGCAAAGGAGTACTACTCCCATTAATTAGTTTTTGTCGATAGTTAGTACTGGTACTTAATTTCCAGCCATCAGCATCAAGTAGATTACTAGCCTCAATAAATGGATTAGTAGAGGTTGAGCTGCTCGCTAAAGAATTAGAAATTGAACTAGATGAAGATAAGTTAGAAAAATCTGGGATAAAACTCGGTAAAGGATTTGTAACCGGCACAGCGTTGCCACCAAAAACAGAATCGATAATTTTATTTCGATCAACTACTAAAGATAATGCCTTCCTTACATTGATATCCTGAAGAATAGGATTAGCGTTTTGATTAAAGAAAACTGCGTAATAATAAGGTATTTGAAACTTGTATAAATCGTACGGCCTTTCAAGACCTTGTAAAATAGAATTAGAAATAAATCCGCCCAGACCATCAATCTGACCATTATTAAAAGCTTCTGTTAAGCTTTCCTCATTGTTAAAAAACTTTATATTTAAATTTTGAATTAAAGGCTTCGAGCCAAAATAATGATTATTTGCTTTAAGAAAGTAATCAGTTATATAGCCATTTGGTTGTTTCTTAAATCCAACAAATTCGTAAGGGCCACTACCAATCGGACTAAGATTATAATCAGAAAGCCTCCAATTTGCCACTGGAACATTAGCATAAAGATGTTTGGGTAAAATATAAAGATTGTCTAAAATATCATTAAAAAATGCATAAGGAGCTGGCAAAACGAAATCAACCTCTAATTCACTAACTCTTTTAGCAACTACCCCCTGCCAACTCTGAAAAAGAGGCGATTCTGAAGCCGCTTCTTGGATACTATCGACAGTAAAAATGACATCATCGCTAGTTAACTTCTGACCATCTTGCCATCTTAGACCGTCATTTAATCTAACTGACCAGACTTTATCGCTTGCGTCTGGCTGAATGCTTGATGTTAAACTAGTTAAATTAGAAAAAATAAGATGAACCATAAATTGATCTACCTCACTTCTAGCCGTTACCGGATTAATATTTGTTGGTTGACCAATAACTCCTTGAGTAAATTCTCCGCCAGATACCGGCACTGATATAAGGTGATGATTAAAATAAATGATAGCTAAAAATACCAAACTAAAAATAGCCAGTAAAAAAGCAATAACAAAAGCTTTCAGCTCAGTTTTAGTAAAAGAACGAAAAATTTTTACTATTTTAGACCACAAGATTATAAATTGAAATTCCAACTAAAACGATAATTAAAAACACGGTTACATAAAGCAGTACTTTTTCAATACCGCGACGTGTTTGATAAACTCCCCCTTCAACACCAAACAGCCCCGAAAAACCGCTGGAGCGCTCCTGAAATAAAATTAAAACTATTATAATAATTGCAATTATGGATTGAATAACTAGAATCATAATTTTATTTTGATTTTTTAGTTGCTATATGAAACATATAATTAACGACTGTAAATAATAATATAGAATACACCCAAGCTGTTAATCCTTCAATCTTAATATTCGGGCTAGAGATGTCAAGAAGATAAAGAACCAAGCCATTAACTATTAGCACTCCAAGACCAAGAGTTAAAATAATAATTGGACTTAAAATTAACTTTAAAATAGGTCTAATTAAGATATTAATTATAGTTAAAAGCAAAGCAGCACCAAATATTAACTTAAGATTATTAGCAACATAAAAACCACTTAGATATTGAGAACAAACAATTAAAAGCATTGCATTTACAATAATCATTAGAACAACATAACTAATAATCCTCATTTTAAAATTATATCACCTTCTTCCCTCCTCTGGCAATTTTTTCAGTTTAGTTATATTTTCTAAAGAATCGCCTAAGTCAATTACCAAAATCTTTTCCATTGCCAATTTTCTATTTCATCCGGATCAACGCCGTTTTTAATAATATAATTTTTATGCCATAAAAATTTATCATTATATTTTTTAATTAATTTATCAGCTTTACTGGAAGAAATTTTTATATTTCTCATTTTCTCAAATACCTCTATAGCTAAATGCCATCTACTTGTACCATTTCTAATTTGCATATCGTAAGGCGTTGTTGTTGAGCCATTCTCAATATAACCATGCACAGAAAATCGATTATTATTTTTCTCAACATCAAAAAGCATCTGTTTAATAGTCTCTGGATAGCCATGAAAATTGAAAATAACCGGCTTATCTGAAGTAAAATAATCAGAAAAAACAATTGGCGCTTTACAAACATTACCTCCAATTCCCAAAGCAGATAGTTCCATAATATTTACAAAACGCAATTTAATCTCCGGAACTTCTTTTTTAATTATTGTTATCGCCGCTAAAGATTCTTTGCTTAAATAATCTCCAACTGCCGCTAAAACAATATCAGGGTTTTGATCGCTAGCAAAATCCCAAATCATTAAGCCAGTTTTTAACTCTTCATTAGCCTCGCTAGGTGTTAGCCACCTTGGCTCTAGAGTTTTACCAGCTACAATAACATTTATTTCATTTCTAGAACTTAAACATTTTTTCAAAACCGCCAAAGTTGATGAAGCGTCGGGAGGAAAATATACATTTATAAAGCACCCATGTTTTCTTAAGACATCATCAATAAATCCAGGATTTTGATGAGAGAATCCATTATGCTCTTGCCTCCAACCAGAAGAAGTTAAAATATAGTTTAAAGATGGAATTGGCTTCCTCCAAGAAACATCTCGAGCAATTTTTAAAAATTTAGAGTACTGATCAACCATCGAAGAAACAATCTGAATAAAAGCTTCATAAGACGCAAAAATACCGTGTCGACCAGTTAAAACATAACCCTGAAACAACCCCTGCAGCGAATGCTCTGAAAGCATCTCTATAACCTTCCCATATTTTTTCAAATCCTTATCCCAACTTTTAATCGGCAAATTAAAAACTCTCGAGGTTTCATTAAAAATTGCATCTAACTTGTTAGAATAAGTTTCATCTGGAGAAAAGAATCTAAAGTTATTATTTTTTTTATTTAATTTAAAAACTTCATTTAAATAAAGGCCTGCTCTTCTCATAGACGAAGAGCCAATTGTTCCTGGGGCAGGAACCTCTTCGGAAAATTTCTCAATAGGAGGCAAGATTAATTCTTTTACCGTATCACCAAAAGCATTTCTATTGTTACCCATTTTAAAATCATCGTCCGGAATAATACTTAAAATGTCTTTATCAAAACCAGATTTTGAAAACAACTGATTAAATTTATAAGACCTAAGCCATTTTTCTACTGCTTGCAATTCTTTTTTATCAGTTTTAGCGTTAGGAGCCGGAACTTGATGAGCCAAACAATTACCTTCAATCTTTTGGTTATTTAATTTTTTGATACCTGTCCAACCCTTAGGAGTTCTAAGAATAATCATTGGATATCTTGGCCGAGTTTTGCTATTTTTAATTTTTTTAATATCTTGATAGCAATTCTCTAAAACATCAATCATCTTTTGGTAAATATCTCCTTTTTTCTCGTCAACAATATATGGTTTATAACCATACCCATAAAACAACGATTTTAATTCTTTATCTTCTAATCGTCCTAAAATTGTTGGTCCAGATATTTTATAACCATTTAAGTGTAAGATGGGCAAGACCACTCCATCAGTTTGAGGATTAAGAAACTTATTTAAGTGCCAAGAAGTAGCCAGAGCTCCAGTTTCCGCCTCTCCATCTCCTATTAAACAAGCAACAATTAAATTAGGATTATCTAAAACAGCTCCATAACTAGTTGAAAGCGAATAACCTAATTCTCCTCCCTCGAGAATGACGCCAGGAGTTTCTGGATTGCTATGACTAGGAAAAGCATACGGCCAACTAAAACTTTTCATTAAAAACCCAATACCCTCTTGGCTATGAGTAGCTTTCGGATAATATTTGCCTAAAGTTCCCTCTAAAAATAGATTGGCTTGAAGCGCCGGATAGCCATGGCCAGGCCCTAAGACAAACAAAACAGAAAGGCGATGCTTTTTAATAAAATAATTTAAATTAGCATAAACAAAATTAATTCCCGGAACTGTTCCCCAATGGCCTAAAAGTCGAGGCTTAATATCATTAAAACTTAATTTTCGCTCTAGTAGAAAATTATCCCAAAGATAAAGCTGGCCAGCTGATAAATAATTAGCCGCTCTAACATATTTTTTTATCCCTATTAATCCCTGTTTTTTTGTCATTGCTAATATTATATGTTTATTTGGATAAATTAAAAATAATCTCAAAATTTACTTTAAAAACCAATTTAAAAGCCTTGTTATAAAACAAGGCTTTTTTATTTTTATCACCATTTCATAAGAAATCCCCAATAAAATCCATTAGGCTGGAAAAGTATTATAGGCGCACTACCGGCCCGCCAACCAGCAAAAATACTATAGCCACTTTTTCCAAGATTAACAGCTAGCTGAAAATCAGTAGAAAAAAGATTTTCTTTATTAAAATTAAAATAATTAATTGCCATCCCTGGCTCCAGATATTGGAAAAATAAATGTTGATATTCAATTTCAGTCATCGATTGAAGAGGATAATTATTGTGGCCTATTTTATATCCGGTTACCGCATAAATCCTATCATTATTACCCTGATAAAGATAATCTATCGCAAAAAGATTAATATTCGTTACCCATAGATTGCTAAAATAAGGATGATACCAATGCTCAGACCAATGATACCAACCAAGGGTAAATACTTGATTTCTTTTTATCTGATACCCAACATTTGGCCAGAGATTAAAATTAATCGTTCGAAAATTAGCGCCTGGCGGGCTATCTTCTGAGATTACCCTGATAATCGAATTAATCCTTAGGAAAAAATCGCCAATCTGAATTAATTTTAAATTATTTTTAAGATCTGTTTCCCAGCCAATATCATTTTGATGATTAGGATAAATCTTAAAATCTGATCCTCCGGAATTTTCAAGAGTCTTCATCGAAATAGCTAAAACTGGTTTAACCAACACAACAAAAACAAATAACAATATTACAGATAACTGTATTTTCTTCAATTCATTTCTCCTTTCTTTTATTTTTAAATTAACTACAACTATTTTTAGAGTACAGTAAAATCATTGCTTTGTCAAATATAAATAACTCTAGGTAAAATTATTTAAAAAATTTCTAATTTTTAATTGCTAAATATCGACTATTGATTAAAATAAAAATTAATGAGCAAAACAACAAGAAGGTTAATTTTTTATGCCTTGGTTTTACTTTTTTTTATTTTAGGTTTTATAGCCGTTTATTATTCCACCGGCTGGCGATTGGATTTTAAAAATTTTAAATTTGAACACGTTGGCGCCATCTATATTCAAGCCCACCCCTCTTCTGCCAACATATATATTGATAATAAATTAATAGATGTTAAGCCGTCATTTTTCCAGAGTGGAATCATTATAAATGACCTATTACCAAATTCTTATAACTTAAAGGTTACTGCCGATGGCTATCAAACATTTTCTCAAGAAATTGCCGTAGCACCATTTTTAGTGAGTACCTTAAACGATCTCATTCTTATTCCAAAGACTATTAATTACTTTTCAACTTCTACAGTTAAAGACTTTTGGTTAATAAAAGACAATTTATTAATTCAAAACAATAAAGATTATCTTTTTTTGAACAATATTAAAATTAGCGGCCAATATCTCGTCGGCCAACTCGATAACCAAAAATTGCTAACTGAAAATTCTAATAAAGATTACTTTCTAATTAATCCCTCCATCCCTAGTTCTACTATTTATCTTTCAAATTTTGCTAAAAATTATCTTGGCACTAATAAGGTTCAATTTTTCCCAGACCCTCAAAACAATACTTTACTAACAATCTCAAATCAATACATAGGTTGGCTAAATACCGATAACTGGACATTTTCTCCACCCTTGACTATAAGTACCTCAACAGCAAAATTACTCAAAAATTCCAGCCAAATAATAATAAATTCCAATACAATTTACGCGCTTTTAGACGGTAAATTAACAGCCATAGATTTTTCTGGTAATTCTCTCGCTATCAGTACCACAAGCTCGCCAGTAAATAATTTTGCTGTTTCTTTAGACAATTCAAAAATTGCTCTTTTAGAAAAAAACCAAATTGAAATATTGCAAACCAACAATAAAGATATAATAACTATTCCTTTAAAAGCCGATAGAGTTATCTGGTATAACGACAATCGTCATTTATTTGCCATCAACAATAATCTGGCTTACTTTTTAGATATTAAAAACCCCCAGTCAACTAATTACCAATTAGATGTTAAATCGAATAAATTTGAATATGACGCCAATAAAAATCAGCTATATTTTCTCTGTCCTGCCAACAACTCCAAAAATAACCAAGACCAAAATATCTGCTATCTGCAATTTCCAGATTAAAATCCCGGCTACCGAAATTTAATCTGATTTTTCGTATTTTTTCAAAACAACAATTTTAGGAGAATAACCAATCTTACTTAAATTCTTTTCTAAGTCTTCTTTTAATAAATCTTGATTAAAGCCTAAAGCAATAATGTCTGGATGATATTTCTTAACCACTTCGTAAGTACTTTGTTCTTCGTCACCAACAACAACTTCATCAACATGATCAACCGTTTGTAATTCATTAAATCGATTAGCTAAATTAATTTTTGGCAATTCTCCTTTTAAATGCATAACTACTTGATCTTGAGCAATAGCAACTATTAAATAATCGCCTAGTTCCTTGGCAGCTTTTAAAAAAGCCTTATGGCCATCATGTAAGCCGTCAAAAACACCGAAAACCATTACCTTTTTCATAGATAAATTTTAAATCTTATTGATTTCGACCACATCTAACCACTGGCGATGCCCCTTGGTTTTGCGATAACGAGTTTTAGAATGATACCGAAAAACAATCACCTTTTTATTTTTTTTGCTCTCTAAAAGAGTTCCTTCAACTTTTCGATTTTCTAAATACGGCTGACCAATTTCAATATTTTTATCATCGGCTACTAATAAAACTTTATCAAAAATCACTCGAGACCCTTTCTCCAGGTTTAATTTTTCAACTTTAATTTTTTGACCGGCCGAAACTTTATATTGTTTTCCGCCAGTTTCAATAATAGCAATCATAGGTTTACAGAAACAATAACTGAAAATAAAATAAAAATCAATACAGCCAAAAATAAAGCTGCTGAAGCTAACATTTTACTTAAAAATTTTTCTCGTTTATCTAAATAAACAGCTAAAAAGAAATCAATTGGTAAGATTAACAAACTAAAAATTCCTAAAACCCAAATATTGCCTAAATTTCCAACTTTATTAATTTTTCCATCTGAAAAATTAATAATTAATGGTTGAGTAATATTTTTTAACTGATAAACAGCATTTAGAAAAGAAGTGATAACCAGAACTAAGCTAAAAAACATAGTTAAGTAAATAAAATAATTTCTTTTTAATGTTTCTATGATTTTCATAAATTGTTATTTATTCATTTATTTAAGATTTCAGCGGCTAAATCCGGATCGATAATATTTATGTTAACTCCTGTCCCAAGCTCAAACCCCCCAACAAACGATAATTTTGGCAAAATTTCAATATGCCAATGATAATAATGATAATCGCCTTTAATCGGCGCTGTGTGAATAAAAAAATTATAATCAGGAAAATTTAAATTTTTGTTTATCTTTTGAAGAACAATTTTAAGAGCCGAAGAAACAGCCATAAGCATTTTATCATCTGTTGCTTCGAAAGAGCTTAAATGTTTTTTAGGAAAAATTCTAACTTCAAAAGGTTCTTTAGAAAAAAAGGGTGAAAAAGCAATGACATTATTGTCTTCAAAAATAATTCTTTTCTTTTGTTCTTTTTCAAATTTTATCATCTGACAATGAATACAGCTTCTACGCTCTTTAAAATAACGCCAAGAACCAGTTAATGAAGAATTAACATCTGGAGGAACAATCGGTAAAGCAATAATTTGATAATGAGGATGATCGATTGTTGCTCCCGCTAAAGCGCCAAAATTATGGAAAAAAGAAATATAAGATAAACACCGGTCTTTTTTTATGTTATTAATATATTCTTTTAAAGTTTTAAAAACCAAAAAGGCGAGTTTATTAGATAATCTAGAGAAATCTTTATTATGGTCTCTTGTAACTAATAAATCATGATGGCCAACACCGGTCATAGTTGTAAACGGACCAACTTTATTTTTCTTAGCACATACGCCATTATGACGAAGCGCCGGATATTTATTTTGAAAAATAACAATTTGCCATTTTTTTTCATTCGGATAGCTAAAAATAAGCGGATAATTTCCGGATTTCTTTAAATCTTCAAACGGACACTTAGAAATAGGCGTTTTAGAACGCTTTTTTTTCTTTATAATTTTGCTTAGATTTTCTCGGTTAGCTCGTTCTGGAGATAAAATTATCCAATCGCCAGAAACAAGATCCTGACGTAATTCACTCATTTTTTAATCTGTTATTATAATACCAATTTAAAACATCTTTAGCCACTGGAACGGTGTTTAAACTTCCATTTAATGAATTTTCTATAAAAACCAAAATTACAATCTTTGGGTTTTTGTAGGGAGCATAAGCAACAGTAAAAGCATTTTCCTGTAAATTATTTTTAATTTGAGCACTACCTGTTTTAGCAGCCACCTCAAATGGTAAATCATTCATTATATAAGCGGTCCCTTTAGGGTCAGTTACCGCCAACCTCATCCCCTTTTGAACTTCTTTAATCTCGCTAGAATAAGCAGTCAAATCGCCTTCTATTTGCGGTTTATTGAAATCAGCATCAATAAAAGGTTTATAAATTATTCCACCATTAGCAATAGCTGCTATATCATCAATTAACCGGATAGGAGAAACCATTAAATCTCCTTGGCCAATAGAAACATTAAAGGTATTTCCTAAAAGCCAAGGCGAACTTGTAGTAGAAGTTTGAGGCCATGGCAAGGTCGGCACATTTTCTCCCGGTAAATCTATACCAGTTGGTTTATCTAATAAAAATGTTCTCCACCACTGAGACAATCGATTTATTCCTAGCGGCTGAAAACCGGGGCTAATACCACGAAAAGACACTCCAATTTCATTAGAAGGCAAGCCGCCGACAGTTGAATAAAAATAAACATCTGAGGACCAGGAAATGGCTTGATATAAATTAACCCACCCTTGATAGCGCCAATCAGCAAAACGACTGGGTAAATCTGGATGATAAGGATTAGGAATCTCAACATAGCCAGGAGAAAATATTTGAGCCTCTGGACTTATAATCTTATCAGCTAAAAGAGCGATAGCTTCAAGAGGCTTAATAGTAGAACCAGGGCTATAAAGCCCAGAGACGACCCGGTTAAATAAATCTCTTGTTGGAGAATTTAAAATCGCTGCTTTTTGGCCATTAGAACCAATAGAAGACATAATATTATTATCGTAACTGGGGATATAAACCAAAGATAAAATTGCGCCCGTGTTTGGATCCATGGCTACTCCAAAACCCACATCTCGACCAAGAGCTTTTAATTGATTATTTAAATCATCGTAAAAATATTTCTGCAAACCAGAGTCAATCGTTAAATGCAAATCTGACCCCGGCTTAGCCTCTTGGACTTGTTTTGAATCGATTATCTGTCCATAGGCATTTCTAAAATCAATAGTTATTCCCGGAGTTCCAGATAGTTGTTGATTATAATAAGCCTCAATCCCCGCTTTCCCAACATAATCTAAATTAGTCAACTTTGAATTAGCGGCTAAATCAGAAGCAGCAGGCAAGCCAACATATCCGATTACCGGAGAAAAAATTTTCGCATCGGGATATTCTCGTCCGTAGCTATTTTTAATCGTCAAAGATTGTAAGTTAGCATTCTTTATTTGGATTATTTCATCATTAGTCAGGTTATTAAAAACAATAATTTGCGAGATATTTAATTTTTCATCCTCATTTATTTGATCAAATAATTTAGAAATATCAGAGTCGCTAAACCCTAAGACTTTAACCAAAAGAGATTTTACACTATCTTCTTCGTTGTTTCTTATCATCGAAGGAATATTCAAATATAAATAAGCAATTAACTGATTTTGAGCCAAGGGCTGGTTAAATCGATCATAAATAATCCCTCGAGGAGCTGGATCATAATTTTGAATATTTTGATTTTGATAAGCTAAAAGAGAATATTTCTCACCAGCTAAAATATTTATAGATATAAGACGAAAAATTAAAATAGCTATAATAATAAGAAGGATAAATTTAAAAATTTTAAAAATTCCATTTCCTATAGAAACCTCAACAACATTGCTGCCATTAGATAAACTATCGCTCAAAATTTCTTCAATATCAAATTTTTTTGGGTTGAATTTTTTCATAAGCCCTATCAATCTTTAAAAGAATCATAAATTCTAACAGTCCAAAAATCAAAGAAAGAATAAAATCAATAATAAAAACATTAAATTCTTTTAATAAAGCCTGATAGTTTAAGGAATAAAAAATTAAGAAAAATAAAGAAAAAATTATTAAAAAATTTATTATTTTTTCAAAAGGCGAATATTTTTTTAAATAATAAAATAATAAAGCCATCACTAAAATAACAACCATTTCCAAGCTAATAGCCGGCTGATAAGCTAATAAAGCCATAGAAAAAAGCAAAAAAAGCAAAAAACTACCAAAATCTAAAAACAACATTGCCGCTATCAAACTAGCAAAAATAAAATCTATTTTAAAATGAAAAAAATTATCTAAATAAAGCGCTAATATAAAAGCGATTAATAAAAAAATTGCAACAATTATTTTTTTTCTAGCCATTGATAATACCGACAACTTTTAAACTATTAAAATCAAAGATGGGGTCAAGATCAGCTTCATAAAAAACTCCTCCAGAAGATAATCTAATATTAGAAACTTTTCCTAAAACTAGGCCGTAAGGGAAATTTTTATCAGCATTGAAAACCACATCACCATTATTAATCTGGGAATCTTTATCAATCAAAGTAAGTTTTGGAATAATTCCTCCGGATAAAAGAGCAGAAACGCTAGAAGATCCAATATAAACAGAAGATTGCCAACTGGGATCAAATATCGTTTTAACCTCTATGTAGCTAGAACTTGTTTGGTTAACTACTCCAATTAAATCATTATTAAAAACAACAGGCGAACCAATTTTTATTCCATCTAAAGGGCTTAGATAAAGTAGATTTTTAAAATTAAACGGATAGCTGGAAAAAACAAAATCTGGAATAGCTTTACCTAAAACAGACTCATAATTTTTAAGATTATTCATATTAATAAGCTGAGATTTTAAATTCAAATTTTCCGCCTCTAAGACATTTATAGAAGAATTATTTTCATTACCACTTAAAAAGTTAGCTAAAGAAAACTTAAGCTTAATCCAAAAAATAGAAAAAGCTATAGCAAGAATTAATATAGAAATAACTGCATAAAATAATATCCTGTAAAAACCAGATTTTATCATTGAGTCTGAACCGAATGTCCTAATGGATTATTTAAAACTTTTTTATAATAATCAAAATCTTCAACGATTTTACCTAATCCTCTAACAGTACAGGTTAAGGGGTCAGGAATAATTCGAGAACTAACACCAGTTTCTTTTTCTATTAACTTATCAATTCCCTTTAAAAGGGAACCTCCGCCGCAAAGATTAATTCCTTGCATTAACATATCACCAACAAGCTCAGGCGGAGTCGCTTCAATAACCTCATGAACAGAATCGCTAATTGACTTAAGTGATTTAGAAATCGCTGCTCTTAAATGAAAATCTTTAACTATTATTTCTCTTGGTAATCCGGTAGAGACATCGCGGCCAGAAACTTTAATTTCTAAATGTTCATTTAAAGCCACCGCTGAAGCAGCTGAAATTTTAGCAATTTCTGCTGTTGGCTCGCCAATAACTAAACGAAATTCATCTCGAATAAATCGAACGATGTCCTCGTTAAATTTATCACCGGCAACTTTTAGAGTTTTAGAAACAACGATACCGTTTAGAGAAATAACAGCTATATCAGTCGTTCCACCACCAATATCAACAATTAAACTTGCTACCGGCAAATGAATAGGTAATTCAGCCCCTAAAGCAGCCGCAATAGGAGAATCAACCAAGAAGGCTTGAGCGCAACCAGCTGAAAGAGCGGCATCTTCAACAGATTTTTTTTCGACTTCAGTTAAATTATCCGGCACCGCTAAAACGGCTCGATGATAACTAAAAATAGAATTAGAACTTATTTTTTTTAAGTATTGTCTCAAAATCTCCGCCGCCATATCAAAATCAGAAATTACTCCTTCCTTGAGTGGCCGAATAACATTAATATGGCTAGGCGCCCGATTAATCATTTTTTTAGCGTCTTCGCCGGTAGCTAATATCTGATTTGTTCTACTGTTAACCGCTACTACCGTTGGCTCATTAATAACTACGCCATTTTTCTTAAGATAAATTAAAGAATTAGCTGTTCCAAGGTCAACTCCAACATCTTTAAATAAATAATCAAAAATGTTCATTTTTTAAAAGCTTAATCAACTTAGAAAGATTTATCAAGTCTTTCTTACTTTCATTTCGTTTTTTAACTTCTACTTTGTCTTTAGTTGCTTTACCAACCACTACTCTCCAAGGAATACCAATTAAATCCGCTTCAACAAATTTTTGACCAGCTGAGACAGAGCGATCGTCATATAAAACTTCAATTCCAACTTTTTGAAGTTTTTCATAAACATTTTTAGCCAGTCCGCTATCAAGTTCCAAGAGATGAACTTTAAAAGGCGCCACGCTTTCGGGCCAAATTATTCCTTGATTATCATGAAGCACTTCAACCAAAGCGCCCATCAAGCGATTAATGCCAATTCCATAACACCCCATCACAACATCTTTCTCTTCTCCTTTTTCAGACCACTACTCTCCAAGGAATACCAATTAAATCCGCTTCAACAAATTTTTGACCAGCTGAGACAGAGCGGTCGTCATATAAAACTTCAATTCCAACTTTTTGAAGTTTTTCATAAACATTTTTAGCCCGTCCGCTATCAAGTTCCAAGAGATGAACTTTAAAAGGCGCTACGCTCTCGGGCCAAATTATTCCTTGATTATCATGAAGCACTTCAACCAAAGCGCCCATCAAGCGATTAATGCCAATTCCATAGCACCCCATCACAACATCTTTCTCTTCTCCTTTTTCATTTTTATAAACTAATTTAAATGGTTTAGAATATCGCGTGCCTAATTTAAAAATATTTCCCACTTCAATAGCTTTTTCCGTCCTTAAATCTTTATTGCCGCAAACAGGACAAGCCGGATAATCTTTAATAATTTCTTCGTTTATAGCTAAATGACACTTATCGCAAATATGAATAACATCTTCCCCAGCTGATGTTAAAGTTTGAAATTCGTGAGAATATTTAGAAAAAGTTCCCCCGCTTGCCAAAGTTAAATAAGTTAAATCACCTAACCCAACTTTTTTAAAAATATTGATATAAGATTTTTTAACTTTTTCATAATATTCATCTAAATCTTTTTCGTCAGTATGAAAAGAATATAAATCTTTCATAAAAAATTCTTTACCTCTTAAAAGTCCAGATTTTGCTCTGGCTTCATCGCGAAATTTATTTTGAATTTGAAAAACGTATTTAGGCAAATCTTTATAAGACAATATAAATTTTTTCATCAGCGGCGAAACTATTTCTTCATGAGTTGGCCCGAGCGCATATTCGGTTTTATAAAAAAAGCTTGAAAATCTAAACAGCGAGTCATAAGTTTTCCAACGGTTAGTTGTTTCCCAATTTATTTTGGGCTGGAGCGTCGGCATTAAAATTTCTTGTCCGCCCAAAGAAACCATCTCTTCTCTAATAATGTTTTCAATCTTTCTGAAAACTCGCAGTCCTAGCGGCAAAAAGGTGTAAACTCCCGCCATTAATTTATCAACAAATCCGGCTCTAATTAAAAGCCTGGCATTTAAACTAACTTCATCTTTAGGATCGTTTTTTAAAGTTTTAGTAAAAATTTCACTCTGGCGCATTAATTAATAATATAACAGCTAAATCGTAAATCGCAAAACATAAAAACTCTACTGCTGCTGTAACTTAAGATTTTCAACTTGTTGCCGGAGAAGCGAAACTAATTGCGTTAGAAGAGTTACAAGTTGAGCTTCGAGCCGCTGAATAATCTGGACTGTTGATGTTGTCGAGCTCTGGATTTGGCTTGTCGGCACAGAAGTCTGGCTTGAAACCGACTCTTGATTTGAGGTTGCGGCGCTATTTAAAACCAGAAATTGGTTAAGTTTGGCTCTCGTATTTGGCCCTACTTCTCCGTAACCGACAATGCCAGGATTAGCAATATGATATTTTTCCTGAAATTTCTTAACAGCTTTTAGAGTCAACTCTCCAAAATATCCCGAGATTATTCCTTCCGGATAAATGCTTTTATCTTGAGCCAATATTCTCTGAAGACTTTTTACTTCCGCGTTAGTCATTCCAAAAACCAAGCGAGTTGTAAATAATTTTACCATTCCGCCAGTTGCTGACGATTGAGAACTCGCCGAACCTTGAAAGTTGATTTGAGCGGTCGACACTAAGTCAATAGTCGAAGAAATGACAGGGGAAGTTTGACCCCAAGAGGTATAAAATTTAACGTAAATTGTTTTGTGTCCGTTTCCCGACGACAAAGTAAAAATCGTCGAAGTCGTGTAAGGAATTTGACCGATATTCACAAAACCAGGGTCTTCAGAAATAACCATCGTTTTCGCGTCCGGACCCCCATCCAAAGATAAACTAACTATTGGATTATTGGTCACTGGCGAGCCATTGTTTATTTTAATTTTAAATCCTCCGCTTGAATTAATCGAGCTAACCGAAGGAGTTGAAGGAGGCATATATGCAGGAGGAGGAAGTCCACCGCCACAATTTTTATTAAAAACATTTGTGGAATAAGAATTTTGGCTGTCATTATCGCTGATAGCTGTAACATACCAAGAATGAGAGCCACAAGATAAAGAAGGATACGAGTAAGTAGTATTAACAGTTGAGGCTAATAAACTATTATCCAAATAAAGTTTATAAGAAGAAGCTCCGCTGGCTGAATCCCAAGAAAATGTCGGTTGAGACAAAGTGGTATTATAGGCGGGCGATTTAAGATCAAAAAACGAATAGTTAACGCTAACTTGAGACAGAGTAGGATTAGCGAAAACATCGGAAGAAGATAAAAATGCTTTGTACTGGAAATATCTCGTATTACCTCCAGATCTTAGCGGATGAGAATTGGGTAGTAGCTGACCGTTATCTGAAGAAGTGAAATAAGTCGAGCCGGAACAATCGGCGTAGCCGCACCAGACATTATTAGGATACCAGGTATCGTTTGAGAATTTATAAATCCGCAAGTCGTTTGTCAATCCCGAAGTTGGTGTAATACCTATCGAAGAAGTCGAGCCGGCAAATTCATATAAAAAGTTTCCATCACTAGCGAAGCCAGCGCCATTTCTTCCGGTTGAATCCGATGTTCCGCTTGACCAAGAATTAGAAGCAAAATTGTATATTCTCATTGAATTTAAAACTTGAGAGCCAGTGCTACCGCCGAAAATATACATTTTACCGTCGTAAACGGCCGCCGAATGGTTAAAAGAAGAAGTTGCCGCGCTTGTTCCACTAGACCAGGAATTAGAAGCAAAATCGTATATTCGCAAATCAGATAAAGCGGTAGATAAGTCAGAAGAACCACCAAAGACATACATTTTATTATTATAGATAACCGCCGAATGCAAAAACCGATTGCCGCCAGCTATATCGGCAGCTCCACTCGACCAGGAGTCGGAAGCGATGTCGTAAATTCTTACATCGTTTAAAAGAGAACCGTTATAGCCGCCGAATAAATAAACTTTTCCGTTATATAAAGCAGCGCTAGCGCCAGCCCTGCCTCCGCCGACCGTGTCGGGAGTTCCTCCAGACCAAGAGTCGGAAGCGATGTCGTAAATCCTGACGTCATTTAAAACAGAGCCATTATAACCAAAGAAAATATATATTTTATTGTTGTATAAAACAGCGCTATCGTAAGCTCTATTTCCCCCAACTGTATCTGGCGTTCCGGTTAACCAACTATTGCTTTGAATATCATAAATTCTCAAATCATTTAAAAATGATGAGCCGTTATGTCCACCAAAGAAATAGAGTTTACCATTGGCGTAAATAGAGGCGGAAAGAGCCCGATTGCCGCCGGCCGTATCCGAAGTGCCCAGCATAGTTCCCAGAGTCGGCGCCGATTTTATTTGGAATTTGATATCGCTATTAGATAAAGTATTCGCGGACCATGAAAGAGAATTAATTTGATTGAATGGATTAGTAGAGTCGAAAATAGAAGAAGTAAAAGTTTGAGTAGATGTGCCTGTAGTAAAATAATGATAGGTTATGCTAACCGAACTTAATTGAGGAGTTGATAAGCCGTCGGAACTAGAAAGATAGGCTTTGTATTTCAGATAAGAAGAACTATTATTTGCAGAACTAACTGCCGATCCCGAAACATCGTAATAAGTATTCGCCGTTCCATCTGGACCGATAAAATTCCAGGTTGAGTTGTCATTATTTGTTGCTATTTGGAATTTAATTGAAGTATTAGCCGTAGTTGTAGCCATCCACGAGATATTAAATCCTGAGCTCGTATCGTTTGGTAAAGATATTGGCCGAGATATAAAAATTCCTGATGAATAAAAAGAATTATTATAAAACCAGCTTTTAAGGCTTTGGTTCAGATAATCTCCTTCAATGGTCCATATATTGTTATTTACAATATCAAAAGGATAATCATATCTCGGTGACCAATTAGCCGATGATGTCGCTTCTATCCAGTTGATGCCATCGGAGGAATACCAAACATCACTAAATGAATTATTATAATTATTCTCGTGACCTCCCATAATCCACATTTTGTTATTGTAAATAACAGTACCTTGGCCATATCTCGGTGACCAATTAGCCGATGATGTTGCCTCTATCCAGTTGATGCCGTCGGAGGAATACCAAATATCATTCATTACATCATTAGACACAAGAGGTGAAGCGCGGCCTCCCATTACCCATATTTTATTATCGTAAACAATGTTACTGAAATCTGCTCGCGCCGACCAATTAGCCGATGATGTCGCTTCTATCCAGTTGATGCCATCGGAGGAATACCAAGTATCATTAAGGGCAGTACTTGAAGCGTTTAACCCTCCCATAATCCACATTTTACTATTGTAAATAACAATACCTTGGCCATATCTCGGTGACCAATTAGCCGATGATGTTGCCTCTATCCAGTTGATGCCGTCGGAGGAATACCAAATATCATTCATTACATCATTAGACACAAGAGGTGAAGCGCGGCCTCCCATTACCCATATTTTATTATCGTAAACAGCTGTACTAAAATTTACCCTTTCCGACCAAGGCGGAGATGACGTAGCCTCTATCCAGTTGATGCCGTCGGAGGAATACCAAACACCGTTCATATCAAATCCTCCTAAATTGTCAGTCCCAATAAGCCATAATTTGTTATTGAAAATTAGAGATTTTACTCCCTGATTAATAATTAAATAATTATAATTGGGATTCGATAAAGTCCAGTTGATGCCATCGGAGGAATACCAAGTATCATTTAATTGGGTAATACAATTATAATCTCCTCCGATTATCCATAACTTATTATCGAACACAGGCGAAGCAAAATCATCCCTGGAAACCCAAGGCATGGATGATGTTACCTCTATCCAATTAGCGCCATCAGTGGAATACCAAACGTCGGTATACCAAGGGGGACTACAGCTCATCGCAGTGCTCATTCCCGCCATAATCCACATTTTGTTATCAAAAACAGCCACTCCCGGATTCCACCTATCCTGCCAAGCCGCCGATGATGTCGCCTCTATCCAGTTGATGCCGTCGGAGGAATACCAAACATCATTTAAGTTAACGCCTAAAGAATTTTTTCCCGCCATAATCCACATTTTGTTATTATAAACAGCAGCTGAGAATTCATATCTTCCCTGCCAAGCCGCCGATGATGTCGCCTCTATCCAATTAGCGCCATCAGTGGAATACCAAACGTCGTTTAACGCGCTACCACTACCTTCGCCTCCCATAATCCACATTTTATTATCAAAAACAACACCAGAAAAACCATCTCGCCTCGACCAATTAGCCGATGATGTCGCTTCTATCCAGTTGATGCCGTCGGAGGAATACCAAACATCATTTAAGTCGTTGTTGCCGCTGCTATTACCCCCCATTACCCATAATTTATTATTATAAGTAAGCACCACGTGATCAGTTCTCGCCTGCCATGGCGCAGACGACAACACCTCCGTCCAAATAAGCGAACCATTTGTTGATGTTGTCGCCTTCCAAACGTCATGAAAATAATTTTGATAAGATGAGTCTCCTCCCATCAGCCATAGCTGGTTATTAAAAACCGTAGTGCCGAAAGTAAGCCCTCTTCTTCTAGCCCAGTAAGAACTAGTCGTTTCTACATCTCCTGTTTTTTGGATTCCTGCTTGCTGGCTCCAATTAGGATTGATACTGATTTCTATTCCCGAACTTGTCCCATTTCCGAAAGAATTGGTTTGGTTATAAGTACCGGCATCAAAATCGGATTTCGAATTTTGAGTTATCAATAAGCTTGAACTAACTAAAGACAAACCTTGACTGGTGCTAATAAGGTCAAAATCTTTTGAGCTATAGCTATTCCAGCCAGTATTGTTTGTTGGATAAGAAGGCGTAGAAGTCGAAGAGCTTCCTGAAAAATCGGATTGGGTAAAACTAAAATTTTGGTAAGCACCAGCGTAATTAAAATTTAAAAAAATCTCGGAAATTATAAAACCAATAATTAAAATAGCCGAAAAGAAATTGTATTTTTTAAATTTTTTATTCATTTCGTTAAAATTTTTCGGACCGGCGTACATAAATAATTATGGCAACTTTTGATATCATAATTTTATTTTACTCTAAAAATATCACAGAGAGCAAATTCTCAATTTAACACCTTCTATTCCCTAACCCCTAATCATTAACCACTATCCATCGTAGTTACATTTCCTTTGGTTTAGATACACCTAAAATATCTAGAACTTTTTCTAAAACAACACAATAATCTTTTACTAATTTTAATCGACTGAAAGCTAAATCTTTATTATCAATACCAATAATTCTTTCTTGTTCATAAAAATTATGAAAAGCAGCTGCCAGTTCGCTAGCATAAACAGCCAAAGAATTGACTTGGTAATCAGAAGAAATTTTTTTAATAACCTCAGAAAATTCGATTATTTTTTTAATAAGAGCCAAATCAATTTCGCTGTTTAAAAGTTGAAAAATCATTTTTCCCTTAATAGTTTTTGATTTTTCAATAATTTTTTTCGCTCGAACATAAGCATATTGAATATAATAAACTGGATTTTTAGTAGATTGTTCTTTAGCTAAATTCAAATCAAAATCTAAATGGCTATTAAGTGAAGTCATCAAGAAAAAGAATCTAGCTGCATCAACGCCAACTTCTTTTATTAAATCTTCAAAAGTCGCAAATTCGCCTTTCCGTTTAGACATTTTAACCTCTTTACCTAAAGAAACTAACCGCACTGTTTGAGTAATAAAAATTTTTGATTTTTTAAGGCCAATAATTTCTGCAGCAGCTTGAATTCTTTTTACATAACCATAATGATCTGGCCCTAAAATATTTATTTTTTCCGTAAATCCCCTTTTCTTGGTCTCTAGATAATGAGCGGCGTCAGCTAAAAAATAAGTCGGGAATTTATCTTTGGTTATTAAAACCCTATCTTTATCATCGCCAAATTTTGTGGTTTTAAGCCAAGTCGCGCCGTCACGCTCGTAAACTAAGCCGGATTTTTTAAAAATCTTCAAAACTTTTTCAATCAATCCCTTTTTATGAATTTCTTTTTTTTCTGAGGTAAATCGATCAAATTTTATGTTTGCTTCAGCTAAAATTTTTTTAATTTCTTTTAAAAAATAATCTGCTGCTTTTTCTCCAACAACTAGCGGCCTGTTTTTATTTTTTTTGATAAATGATACATTTTCAATCGCCCATTCTTTTAAATAATCTCCTTTATAAAAATCTTCTTCGCTAGGAATAAGCCCTAGAAAAGCTAAAGCTGATTTCCCTAAAGTTAAAATCTGGTTTCCTGTGTCGTTTACATAATACTCTCGTTCAACTGAAAAGCCGGAAAATTCCAAGACTCGCGCTAAAACATCTCCCCAAAAACCGCCTCGACCATTAGCTAAGGTTAAGGGACCGGTTGGATTAGCTGAGACAAATTCTAACTGAATTTTTTCTTTGCTTTTTTTAGTTTTTTTATTAATTTCTAAGCAAATTTTATTTAATTCATCTCCTAAAGCTTTTGAAGCTAGAAAAAAATTCAAAAAGCCCGGTTCAGCCACTTCAATTTTTGAAAATAAATTTTTTGGCGCTTGAGCTAAAATTTTTGATTTTAATTCTTCGGCAATAATTAAAGGATTAGCCTTTTGTAAAGAAGCGATTTTTAAAGCAACGTTAGTTGAATAATCGCCACAATTAACTCGAGGGGATTTTAAAACTTCAAATTCGACATTTAAGCCGATAGATTTTGAAATAATTTTTTTAATCTTTTCTTGCATAAAATTAAATCTTATTAATTTTATAAGATATTAATGACTTTATAAAGAGATAAAACTTTTTAAATCATAAAGATAAATAACTTTCTAAACTTGACAAAACAGCTCATTTTAAAGATAATTTTGTTAGCTTTCTTAAAAGGAGGAAAATATGAAGGCAACATTCTCAATACCAGGATTAAAATATTTTTTAAAAAATTCTGTCTCGGCAGAGACAAGTGTCAATCCCAAGAAGTGGAGTAAAGAAAACCCTTTTTATGGCCATTGTGCAGTTATTGCTCTTGTAGTTCAGGATGAGTTAGGAGGAAAAATATTAAGAGGAGAACTAAGTGAAGAATGGAGAAAAAAGCTTGGATATGGCTCTCACTACTGGAATATTTTAGCTGATGGCAAAATTGTCGATTTTTCTAAAGAGCAGTTTCCAAAAGATTTTCCTTACGAGATATTTATCAAAGCTAATAATAATAAAGATTATAGAGAGTATATCTTAAGTTTCCCGGAAACGAGAAAAAGATATGAAGTTCTTTTGAAAAGATTCAAAAATTTTGTAAATTCAAATCCAATATTTACTAATGAAATATTCCATAAGTGTTGGGAGGTAGCTTTTTCTGAAAATTCAAAATGTTTAAAAATGAAATTCGGAGCTGTAGTTTACGATAAAAATAAGCTTATTACTTCAAGCCCAAATCGACTAATGACAGAGCAGTTTGGTAAATCGCGATTTTGTTCGCTTGATGGTTCAAGTTGCGCAAGAATAAACATTCAGTCGCGAATGGACGCTACTATAGGAGATTGTGGTCACGCTCCTGTTTGGTGCCTTAAGCAAGTATTCGATATGGGTTATAAACCATCTGATTTACCTAAACTCGATTTTTATGAAGCTGGATTTTATCCGGACGGCACTCCTTGGATGAGAAAAGAAGCTTCTTATACTTGTACTTATTGTGAAAATATTTTTGCAATATTCGGATTAGACAAAATCTGGGGAGTAGTTGATAAAGAATGGGTCAAGCTATGGACAAAGGATTCTTTTTATAGCTCGGCCCAATACGCGCTCGGTAAAGCAAAGCTTTAAAATATATTAAAGGCGAGGATTCCTCGCCTTTTTTTCTTTATAACAATTCAAAAAATTAATTGAATAATTTTTATTTTACCATTAAACGTAGTAAAATATTAATTAATGAATAAGAAAGTTATCATTTTACTTATCTTTATTATTATTTTGGCTGCTTTTTTTCGACTTTATCAAATAACGCAAATTCCCCCGGGTCTCTATCCGGACGAAGCAATGAATGGCGATAATGCTTTAGAAGCTTTAACGACTAATCATTTTAAAGTTTTTTATCCTGAAAACAACGGCCGGGAAGGCTTGTTTATGAATATCCAGGCAATATTTTTGAAATACTTGATGCCGCTTAAAAACGGATCTACCGCCGCTTGGATGCTTCGCCTGCCTAGCGCTTTATTTGGAATTTTTACCGTTTTAGGATTATTCTTTTTAACTAGAGAACTTTTAGCCACTGACCCACAAAGTTCTATGGCTAAATATAAAGACTACATCGCTTTGCTTGCTACTTTTCTTTTAGCAACTAGTTTTTGGCACATTCTTTTTTCTCGCATCGGCTTTCGCGCTATTATGGCTCCCTTTTTTGTGGTTTGGGCAACTTACTTTTTTATTAAAGCCTTAAATAAAAAACCAGGATACCTTCCAGAAAAAATCGGCAAGGTTTCTGATTTTTTTAAAAAATACTATTATCTTTGTCCTGCGGTAATCGCCGGAATTTTTTTCGGCCTGGGATTTTACAGCTACATCGCTTTTCGAATAATGCCGCTTTTATTTTTGATATTTATAATTTATTTTCGAAAAAATAAAAACTTTTGGAAAATTACCTCCGTATTCATTATTGTTACCTTTATTGTTGCTTTACCGATAGGAATTTATTTTTTGAAAAATCCTGCTGACTTTTTTGGTCGGACCGGAGAAATTTCTGTTTTTTCTTCGCCTCATCCTTTAAGCGATTTAGCTTCTAATATCGCCAAAACTGCTTTGATGTTCAACTACCATGGCGATTATAACTGGCGGCAGAATTTTGCCGGCGCGCCAGAGCTTTTCTGGCCAGTTGGAATTTTATTTTTAATTGGCTTAATTCTGGCAATAATTAAAATAAAAAAATTTGAGTTTTCTTTTTTGCTAACTTGGCTAGCTTTAGCCGCCTTACCAGTAGTTATTTCCGACGAAGGCATTCCTCATGCTCTAAGAGCAATTCTAATGATTCCACCAGTATTTATCTTGTCTGCTTTTGGTGGTTGGTGGCTCTATGATAAAATAATTAATTCTCCGTTTTTTAGTAAAAAAAATAATAAATTAATATTTAATATTTTTACGATTTTCTTTTTATCTCTTTTAATTCTTCAAGCCTACGCGTTTTATTTTATTGCCTGGGCTCAAAATCCTAATGTCTCAAGCGCTTTCAATCAAGATTATGTAGATATTGCCAATCAGATAAATGCCTTACCTCTTCAGACTCCAAAATACGTTATTGTTGAAGCCAGCGGTGTTTTAGTTAGAGGTATTCCGATGCCTGCCCAAACAGTAATGTTCTTAACCAATACTTTCTTGCCACAAGAACAGCAAGCTAAAAATATTCATTACCTTTTGCCAAATCAAATTAACGAAATACCTAAAACACTTTCTCAAAATCCTGTGATTTTGAGATAAAAAAATCCCGTTCCGATTGTTCGAAACGGGAATAATCTAAAACCTATAAGAAACCAACAATATTACATTATCGACTCCGGAATTGGGATTCCTTATTCCGGCATTGCTGGCATGCCAATAACGAAATTCAAATGCCCAATTTCTGATTTCTACCCCGACTCCACCCTGCGGTGTAAAATTAAACAACAAACTTTCTCCAGCAAGCTTTTTGTTGGAAACGATTATTCCGGCTCCCCAGCTGATAAATAATGAAACTCCATTCATTAAGGGAAAATAATTCTGGAAGAATGTTCCAACTCCCATTCCTATTTTCCCGCCGGAAAAACCGTAAATCGTCGGCTCTGCAACAAATACAAAGGTAGGCAGTACTACGGTTTTGTAATCAACTACCAGCATCTCGTTCAAATACTCTCTCTTTGGGTTGTCTATATTAACCCCGCTACCTATGCCAACTGATAAAGAATGACCAGTAGCGAAACTTTTCCTTGAAACCATCAGGGAAGTTATCAGACTAACTAACAAAACAAGAATTATCTTTTTCTTCATACATCCTCCTTTTTACTAATATTTTTCAAATAACTATCTTTACTTAAGATACCACTAAAAAACCAATTTGTCAAGATGAAACTATCCCTCTATTTTCCTAAGCAAACGCCCCTTCTCTACTTCAGCTAATTTTAATTTTCTAATTACTTTATCAAAAAATTGAATAGTCGAATCGTAAGTTTGTCGATCAACCGGATAAGGAGTAGCGTCTTTCCCACCGTGAGCAAAAGAATATCTCGCCGGATCTTCATAAGAAGGCTTAGCGCCATAAATAACTTCTGAAACTAAACTTAAAGCCCGCATTGTTTTTGGACCGACGCCTTCAATCGAAAGCAACTCTTCATAATTTTTAGGTTTAATATCGGAAACTTTTTTTAAAATTTTTTCCAAATACAAACTTTGAGAAAAATTTTCAACTACTACCGGATGCCAATGAAATTCTTTATTTTCCAAATTCATAAAAGTAAAACTTTGCTGGCCGGATTTTAAAGAAATCATTTGAGAAACGTTGGAAGAATATTTTCTAATTATCTGAATATCTTTCATTAAACTAGAATAATTACCTTGAGTCATTTCAACACTTAATTTGCGGACATCTTCGCTGTTTTTAGCCGTCAAATCCAAGGTCTTACTTTTGCTTTGGCTGGCTATTCCCGAGTGAGGCTCGCAAACAAGATCAGTAATTTTTTTAGAATACCAATGATAGCGTCGCGCCGTTTGATTTTTTTGATTCATTCCCTGCTGAACAACCGCCCAACTGCCAATTCCGCCCGGTTTATTTTTATCAAGAGAGAAGAAAAAAGCATGATGATAAAGCTGAAAACCATCCTGGACTAAGGCGCTATCGACTTTAGCTGAAGTTTTAGAATTATAAACAAGATTATTAATATGACTTTCCGGCAACCCTAGCCGTTCTCCCCAGTTTTGAATTTCTTCAGGAGTTTTAAGCGACGTTTTCCCTTTGCCGCCACAGATAAAAATACCCAAATCTTTTTCTTGCCCTCTTATTGCTTCTTTTAAGGCCGCTGTTAAAATCGTTGTCAATCCCGAAGCATTCCAGTCAAAAGCTAAAACTGTCCCAAGTGATTGAAACCAAACCGGATCAGCTATTCTTTTAATAAATTCTTCCGGTCCGTATTCTTCGACAATTACTTCCAGCATCTGTCTTCCTAACTTAACCATTCGCTCAAAAAGCCAAGACGGACATTTACCGTAATCTAAGCCGAAGGTAGCAACTCCTTTTTGAATCATATTTAAATTATATACTCTCTTGTTGCGCTAGACTATGATAAAATTATAGTAATGGAATTAATAGAAAAATATTTAGCTGATTATTTAAGCTATTTGGAAATAGAAAAAAATCGCTCGGTTAAAACTCGCGAAAATTACGAGCGTTATTTAAGAAAATTTTTAGAATTTGCCAAGATAAAAAATCCAGAAGAAATTTCTGAAGATTTAGTTCGTGATTTTCGGCTTTATTTAAACCGGCAGCCTGCCAGCCGCAACTCTAGTAAAGATAAAAATATTGAAAAAATAACTCAGAGCTATTATCTTATCGCGCTGCGAAATTTTTTGAAATTTTTAGCAAAAAGAAATGTTAAAACCTTAGCTGCCGATAAAATAGAATTGCCAAAAATAGGCCAGCGACAAATAAGTGTGCTAGATTATTCAGATTTAGAGCGACTAATTGCCGCTCCTAAAAATTCCGATTTACGTTCTTTGCGAGACAAAGCAATTTTAGAAACCTTTTTTTCAACCGGCTTACGATTATCGGAGCTAGTCAGTCTTAATCGATATTTAGATTTTGATAGAGGCGAAATAAGCGTTAAAGGAAAAGGTGGAAAAATTCGCGTTGTCTTTCTTTCTGATAGCGCCAAAAAAGCTATTAAAAATTATCTAAACAAAAGAAATGATGCCGAAGAAGCGCTTTTTATTAGCTTAACTAAAGCTAAAAACCCTAAAGTCTTAGGAAGAATCACTCCTCGAGCAGTAGAAAGACTTATTGACCATTACGGAAAAGTTGCTGGTATCGGCCAAAAAATTCATCCTCACCAACTACGCCATGCCTTTGCTACCGATCTTTTAATTAACGGCGCCGATTTGCGTTCTGTCCAAGAACTTTTAGGACATGCCAATATTTCCACCACTCAAATTTATACTCATTTAACCAATAAAGAATTAAAAGAAGTCCACCAATCATTTCACGGAAAAAGAAGGAAATAAAACATTGCAAGATATTAATGTTTATAATATTGTTTTTTATGTCTCTATACACATACATCATATTTAATTAAAAAATTTTAATTAATAACGAGCTTGAAAAATAAAATATACTTGTCCAATGCACCCGGAAGCACTTCAAGATAAGCCAGGAATATGTCCGGAATATGAGATGAATCTCGTTCCGCTAAAATTAATCCATAAAATATTAACCAGCTAGGAATTTGACAAATATAAAATTATATGATATTATATAGTCAGAAAAATTAAAAAATATAAGGAGGAAAATATATGTTTAACTTAAGGTCAAAGGTATTTTCGTTAGGGTACTTGGCGGTGATAGGATTATTAATCGCTATGATTGTTATTGCAGTGGGTATTGTTGGTGTAGTAGCTGGAAAATGGGCATGGGTCGCCGGGATAATAATACTACTTCTTTTCTATATCTTCAGGAATTCCTTAAAACAATATTTGTCCAGGATGATAGTTCCGACGAATTATTTTGGGATTAGAGAAATTTTAGGAAGGAGAATGCCTCTCGGTGTCCTCTATGAAGGATTTCATTTTGTCCTTCCGCTGGTGGAACAGATAGAGATATTTAACCTAGAACCAGTGAGGTTAGAGGCTAAGGTAGAGGGAATAACCGGCGGAGATTCGTTAGAAATTATCGTCGAATGCAGCATAGAGTATCGACCGGATCCCAATGTTTTGGAAAAAGGAATCCCAACATTTTCTAACTATGAACGAAGCGTGGTAGAGAAAGGCATCATTGATGAGGTCAAGGAAAAAGTCAACGTTGTATGCGGCACTAAAACATCTACAGCAGAAGGACTAGTATTAAAAAGAGAAGAATTCATCTTGTATATAAACAGCTGGCTTAGACTCTCTGAACCACCTCACTTAAATAAGCCTCCGGAGGAGATCCTTGATTACTACAGAGATCACCGGGAAACAATAAATGACTCGCTGATGGAAGAAGAAAAAAACATCGATGACAGAAGCAAGATAGAAGAAAGATATGGGATAGACGTGATAAAGATAAACATCAAGAAAATTTCGTTCTCGGAGAAAACAATGAAGTTAATGGAACTCCGGAAGCAAACGGAAGAAGAGGAACAAGCTAACAAGAAGCTTCTAGATATGATTCAAGAGAGCGCCCAGAAGCTAGGAATCACTCCAGAGAAAGCGATAGATATGATTCTGACGACAACAAATCCTGGTAAGAATGTTAAAACCAGGATCTTTAACATCAGTGATTTAGAGAAAGTTGGCAGAGCTATTGCTAACAAATTTTAAAGTTTTATAAGGAGGAGAAAGATGAGACAGTTTACTGGCAATAAAAATACCGGATTTTCTAAAGACAAAAAAAAGATTCCTTTGGGATGGATAATATTAGTTGTTATTCTTGCGGTTGGATTTAAAATCGGAAGCACAGTAGTTCAAAACTACCAAGCTCAAGAAAAACAAGGGGAATTTGCACGACAAGCTCGGGCAATTCCCACTTGTCCAGACGCGAAAAATATTCGCGTCGAACCTGGAAAAATAATTAGAATAACAGTTAATAAAGATTGCTGGACTGGTTGGATAAACGCATCTTGGGGAAACGAATACTATCACATATATCCCCCATTGGGTAGTCGTTTAGAAGTATTTTATCTAGATGACTATACACACTACAAGCCGCCGCTTATACTACAAAACGGTGATTGGATAAGTCCTAAGAAAAGTCGGATATTTAAAATCAAATTGCCCGACGATGCCACCAACACCAAAGCCTTAGTGTCAATCAACTTATCAGATTTACCATAATAGGCTCTAATAGGCTCCAGAAATGGAGCCTTTTTTTATTGAAAAATTACTTAATAAAAGGTAGAATTTATTAATGGTTATCACTTATAAAGGAAAAAATTCGTTTCAAATTCAACAAGGAGATTTTTCAATTGTTTCTAATCCATCAAGCAATCGTTTTAAAGCCGACATTATTTTAAAAACCACTTTTTGCCCAAAAGATTTTAACAATTTTCAAATTAATCCTAATGAGTTTTTTTCGCCTGGCGAATATGAAGTTAGCGGAGTTCATTTTAATGGATTTCAAATTGGTAATTCATCCGATAAAGAAATAAAAACAGCTTTTATTATAAACTTAGACGACGCTAAATTAGTTTTTTTAGATCAGTTTTCTGATGATAAAGATTTAAGCCCAGAAACTTCTGAAGAAATTTCTCAAGCTGATATTTTATTTTTAAAAGAAGCCAATGAAAATATTTTAAAAATCATTAAAAAACTAGAGCCAAAAGCTGTTATCTTTGGAATTGATTCCCCAAAAGACCTCGAAAAGATTTCTGTTAATTTAAATAAACATCTAAAAGCTGAAGAAAAATTAACGATTAAGAAAAAAGATTTGGAAAATCTCTCGAAAGAAATATATATATTAAAATCAAGCAATGATTGAAAAATTAACCCACAAGATAACCAAAGCGTTAAAAAAATTTATTAAAGATTTACAAAACAGCAGTGAAGAAAGAAAAACGTTTTGGACTTATTTTTTAAGTATTTTAGCTATGATTATAATTATAATAATCTGGCTAAATTTTTTCAGCCCAATTCCGAATAATCAAATTGCCAGCTCTACCTCTTCGCCTCAATCAAGCATTAATTTTTTTGACACTTTAAAAACTGGCTTTATTATTATTTATCAAGGAATTATAAATGAAATTATTCATCTTTATCATATATTTATAACTCCTAACAAAATAATTATTACTCCATCTCAATAAAAAAATGAAAAAAGAAAAAAACGAACCAAAAATTATATCGGATAATCATAATGATAAAAAAGAAATAACTGAAGAGTTACGAAACTCTTATTTAGATTACGCAATGTCGGTAATTGTCGGTCGAGCCTTGCCTGATGTCCGCGATGGCTTAAAGCCGGTCCATCGAAGAATTTTATGGGCCATGTGGGAAAGCGGATTAAGCCATCAAGCTAAATTCCGAAAATCTGCCAACATTGTCGGTGAAGTTTTAGGTAAATATCACCCTCATGGAGATTCTAGTGTATATGAAGCAATGGTTAGAATGGCTCAAGACTTTGAACTTCGTTACCCATTAATTGAAGGACAAGGAAATTTTGGATCAATTGATGGCGACAGCGCCGCTGCTTACAGATATACAGAAGCTCGCCTTTCAAAAATTGCCGAAGAGCTTCTAGTTGATATCGAAAAAGAAACCGTCGATTGGGAACCAAATTATGATAACCGATTACTCGAACCAAAGGTTTTACCTGCTAAATTGCCCAACTTAATAATTAACGGCTCTTACGGAATAGCTGTTGGTATGGCAACAAATATTCCCCCTCACAATCTTAATGAAGTTGTAGACGCTCTTCTTTATTTAATAGAAAATCCTAAAAGCGAGACAGAAGATATTGTGCCGAGATTTATAAAAGGACCAGATTTTCCAACTGGCGGAATTATTTTTGACCAAAAAGCAATAATTGAGGCTTATAAAAATGGCCGGGGGAATATTCCAATTAGAGCCAAAACCGAAATTGTTGAGCAAAAAAATAATCAATTTAAAATATTAATCACCGAAATTCCCTATCAAGTTAATAAATCAGAATTAATAAAAAAAATTGCTGAATTAGTTCAAGAGAAAAAAATTGAAGATATAAAAGATCTCCGCGATGAGTCCGATAAAGATGGATTACAAATCACTATTGATTTGAAAAATAATTCTTCTCCTCAAAAAGTTTTAAACCAATTATTTAAACACACTGAGCTTCAAAAAAATTTCAATCTTAATATGCTGGTTTTAACAACTAATGGTTTAGAGCCTCAAGTTTATTCACTGATTGATGTTTTAAATGATTATTTAGATTATCGAAAAATTGTCATTAGACGCCGAACAGAGTTTGACCTGAAAAAAGCCAAAGAAAGAGCTCATATTCTCGAAGGTCTCTCTAAAGCTCTAAATAATATCGATGCTGTCATTCGAACTATTAAAAAATCAAAGAATCGAGATGATGCTAAAGAAAACTTAATGAAATCTTTTAAATTAACTGACCGGCAAGCCGACGCTATCTTAGAGATGAAACTTCAAACTTTAGCTGCTTTAGAGCGCGAAAAAATAGAGTCAGAATTAAAAGAAAAATATGAATTAATTAAAAAACTAGAAAACATCCTTAAAAATCCGAAAGAAATCCTTAAAATAATAAAATCTGAACTTTCTGAACTAAAAGAACGCTATCCAAGCGAAAGAAAGACCCAAACAGTAGCTCATCCTATAGGAGAATTCAAAGAAGAAGATTTAATCCCTAACGAAGAAGCGATTATTACGCTTTCTAAAGACGGCTATATCAAACGTATGAGTCCGGATATTTTCCGTAGCCAAAGTCGCGGCGGCAAAGGATTAAACGCTTCTTCTATTTCCGCTGAAGATTTCCTAGTTCATTTTGTCTCAGCAAAAACTCACGATAATATTTTATTTTTTACTTCGCTAGGAAGAGTTTTTCAGACTAAAGTTTATGAAATCCCTGCTTCAAGCCGAACCTCAAAAGGTAAATCAATTTTTAATTTCATTGAATTATCTCCTCAAGAAAGTATCCAAGCTATTGTTAGTTACAACGAAAAGCAAAGCCAAAAATATTTAATAATGGTTACCAAAAATGGCTTGCTTAAAAAAACCTCTTTAGAAGATTTTAAAAACATTCGCCGAAATGGCTTAATAGCTATTAAAATTAAAAAAGATGATTTATTGATAGATGCCAAACTTTCGAGCGGAAATGACGAAATAATCATCGTTACTAAAAACGGCTTATCTATTAGATTTAAAGAGCAAGAAGTTAGGTCAGTTGGTCGAAATGCTAGTGGATTTTTAGGAATTCGATTAAAAAATAAGGATGAAGTTGCTGGATTTGATATAATAAATAATAAGGACAAAGAGATGAAATTGTTAGCAGTTATGGAAAACGGTTTTGCTAAACAGACACCTCTTAAAGATTATCGTCTACAAAAAAGAGGCGGACATGGAATAAAGACAGCTAAAGTAACCGAAAAAACAGGAAAAATCATCTCGGCTCAAATCATTACTGACCAAGAAGAAATTTTAGCTTTGAGCGCTAGAGGCCAAGTATTAAGAACTGCCCTTTCTAGCATTAGAACAACCAGCCGAGCTACTCAAGGAGTAAAAATTATTAATTTAGAAAACAAAGATAAATTAGTCGGAATTATTATGATTTAATGCCTATAAAGCTTACCCAAAAACAAGTAGTTATTATCGGCGCTATTATTGGATTAATAGTCCTTATAGCTTTAGTTATAATGTTTGGAACTCAAAATTCTCAGAAAGGACCAACTTATACTTTAAATTTTTGGGGAACAGATAGTATAGAGTCTTGGCAAAATGTAATTTCTGCTTATCAAGCAGCTCATCCGGGGATAACAATAAATTACCAGCAAATTCCTTCTAGCAACTATTACTCAACAATTTTAAACGCTTTAGCAGCTGGCAAAGGCCCAGACATATTTATGTTAAACAACCGACAAATTTTAGAAAATTTATCTATTCTTGCCCCAAATCCTTATTTAAAATCAATAAATCCGACAATGTTAGCAACTTTATTTCCTGACGCCGTATCTGATAATCTCATAATAAATAATTTAGTTTATGGCTTACCAATAGATATGGATACTTTAGCTCTTTTTTACAATTCAAAATTATTTAATAATGCCGGAGTTGCTACTCCCCCCTCAACCTGGTCTCAAGCCGAAGCTTTAGTGCCGGTTTTTAATCAAATAAAAGTTTCTGCTATTGCTTTAGGAACGGCTGATAATATCCCTCATGCTAGCGATATTTTAATTAACTTAATGATGCAATACGGAGCTCAAATGGCTAATTTAAATAGCGGTAATTACCAAGCATCATTTGACCAAAGCCTTAATAATAATCCTCAAACTTCCAGCTTTCAGCCTGGTTTAGATGCTTTTAATTTTTATCTTAACTTTTCTAATCCTCATAATTCTGATTATGATTGGAATAATACTATGGCAAATGCTTACGATGCTTTTGCCAGCAATAATTTAGCTATGACTTTTGGCTATTACAGCGATCTTCAGACTATAAAATCAAAAAGTCCTTATTTAAACTTCCAAGTAGCACCGATGCTCCAAGTAAATTTAAATAGTCCAATTACCTATCCGCGATATGATGTGCTAGTAGCTTCAAAACAATCTCGCCTTTCTAATTACGCCTGGAGTTTTATCTATTTTGCCGCTACCACCCCCTCTGCCATCGAAAGTTATTTAACTAGCACTAACAAATTGCCCGCTTTACGTTCATTAATCGCTCAAGAAATCAATAGTTCAGATTATTCAATCTCTATTTTTAATCGCCAAGCCTTAACCGCTAAATCTTGGCTTATCCCCAACAACTCTCAAGTTGATAATATTTTTGACCAAGCAATTAATAATGCTATAAATAACATCTCTGACCCTCAAACTATCATTTCCCAAGCCGCTTCTCAAATAACCGCTCTAGCTAGAAATATCAATTTTGAACTACCAAATTCTAATCAATAAGTTATAATAAAAATATGAAAAAGGTTGGCAATTTTATTTACCGAAACTGGCTTAAGTTATTATTAACAATTCCTTTTCTTTTTTCGTTAGCCATTCCTTTTATAGCTTCAGCTGGAGTCTTCTGGCATTGGGGAGATAGCCTTGTTCCTGCGACTGCTCAAAACCAACAAGCAACTAGCGTCTGCCAATTAATCGAGTTAGGATTAAATATTATTAAATTTGGCTTTACATTAGCAGTTGAAATAATAGGGCCAATTGCCATAGCTATAGGCGCTTTTTATATAATGACCGCCGGTGGCTCTCCAGATCGATTTAAAAAAGGCCAGCAAACCATTTTATATGCCGTTATTGGGATGATTTTAGCTTTAGCTTCTTATACTATTCTTAGTCTTTTTATCTGGATTTTATTAGGCGGACCACAAAGCATTAATCTTGTTTCTTGGTTTAATACATCAAATATTTGCTCTCAATAATCAATAATCATGATGAAACAAATAAAATTAATAAAAAATCAATATTTAGCACTTAAATATAGGTTAAGCTTAAAGTTAAAACAATTACCGCTGTTGGTTTTTTCTATTTTCCCTTACGTTTTAGCCGACGGTATTACAGGTGGTGGTCCTCAAGAAAGTAGCGCCGGAGAACTTCCTAATCCTCTTGGCTCTAATGTTATGGATATTCTAACATCAGCTATTGGAAAATTGATTATTATCGCTATTCCAGTAGCTACTATTGTGATTATTTATGGCGCTTTTCAAATGCTTACGGCTAGCGGCGATCCAGAAAAGTT
>Ga0078972_1001600_pt1 | contig 83316 bp, 89 predicted proteins | sample YelNatPaOPGAMG01_FD_67568 | JGI IMG/M metagenome (GOLD analysis project Ga0078972, IMG submission 67568) | Hot spring thermophilic microbial communities from Obsidian Pool, Yellowstone National Park, USA - OP-RAMG-01 (SPADES assembly) (version 2) | ecosystem: Environmental > Aquatic > Thermal...
GCTTTGTTGAAGGCTCAGCGTAGATAATGTAACGCTCATTCCGATACAGTGCCGCGCAGTGGAGAAAGTGTCGAGCGTGTTTGACTCTTTGCAGACTCGCTCCGAAAACGATTTCAGGACGATAGTCCCGCCAAGGTGGAATCATAAAGCGCTCCTTTGCACAGATTTCTCGTGGAGTTGGGAGTGTCAGTTGCCTGGACGCCTGGCGAGACGTCTGCGCGCGCGCTGACATGAAGGCGTCCAGAAGAAGCGCCATTCGTTGACGGTTGAGCGTCGAGAACTCGACGCATTGCATGGCTTTGAAATTTGCAGCCAAGTGAATAACAGCTGCAATGCCATATGCGATTAGGAGATTCGTGTAATCTTGGCCTATTCGTTTGCTGAGGGTAATACCGAGGCCAAGCCCGATTAGTTTGGTGGTAACACCCTGGGATTCCCCCTTGGTAGCGAGGTCACCCTGATTTTCAGCCAAAGCCATGCTCTTGAAAATCGCATGACGGGTTGCCGTTCCTGTCATGGCAGCGATCGCTCTCATGGTAGTGGCAATAGATGCCAGGACCAGGAACTGACCGCTGAAAATCGGTGTGATGATCTCGAGAACGCCGGCTAGATCTTCGAGGAGGTCGCTCATGATTCGCCAGCTTCGTGGATCCATGTCGAACTGCTTCCCGGCAACGGCTGCGTAGGCGATCTTTCCGGCGTGACCGAAACCGTCTTTGAGGATCCACTGCACAGCCTGGGCGGTGCCAGACACGTTTTTCCCGAGACCGAGACCCAGGAGAAGGGCCTCGGTGGAGAAGACCCCCATCACCGATGCCGCGGTATTCTGTAGCAGACGCCACAAAGTGAAAGCCAGGTAGTCCTGCGTTACCGTGTGCGGGTAGCCGTGCGGAAGGTACACCTGGATCAACCAGTTGCGCAGGCGCTCTACCAGCGACCGCTCACTGGAGTCGGCGCTCATGATGAAGGGTTGCTCCGCAGCGTCATTCTCAGAACAGTCGGGTTCCCGGAAAATGCGCACTTGACCCCGGGCCTGGATCTCTTCGAGAACCAAGTTGGGTGCCGCCGGCACCAGGGGCCCGGCACCGAGCATGAAAATATGCGAAGATATGCACTTGTTTCCATGCGGGAAGATCACCCAACACGAGCAGGAAGCCTCCCGGACATGCTGCCGGATCACCTGTTGCCAGTGCTGGATACCGTTGCCCCATGGGAAAACGCGCTCAACGAGCAACCGACATCCCGCGGATACATAGAGGTAATGGGGTGCGAGCATGCGCAGCTTGAAGAGCAACGTTCGGTACAATTGACCATCGTCCAAGAGCTGGCGCTTATCCGTATCGTGCTCGATGACTTCGAGGCAAAGGTGGTGTTGAGAATACAGTAATGCCCTCAGGGCGGCGTCAGCTGCCTCCCTGTGACGCTGCCGTGCCGCGGGACGCCAACGCAGTCCCTGTCGCAGTTGTGAGGCGCCAGTGCGTATCCAGAAGACCCGCAACTGCCGCGAACCGTGACATTCTAGTGCCAACTGAAGTGCAGCGAGGTTTTCGACTTCGTTTCCGGGCGCATCGTAAAGCCACACAGCAGCAATCGCTCGAGGCTGCTCCGGTGGCTTGCCACAAACGCTTCGCCGCCGAGGCCACGAGTTCCAGAAAACCGAGGACTCCCTCCGCACGTGCGTGGTTGCAGCGCTTGCTGAGTTCGCGTTCGCTGTCAAAGATCTGTACAGCAAGTGAACGCTTCGCGAGTTCGTTTTGCGGACGCTACTGGCTCGCCAGTGCTGCCCAGCGTCGAACCGTGACGTACGCGTCGCTGCCAGCGTGTCTGTTCGTACTAAGGACCGCTCATCTACCCATTGATATAAACTGTGCGGAGGGTGATATACAAATGAAAATCCTAGTCCTAGCGAGCTTGTCATCATTCGCAGCAAGGATCGAAGCTCGATCTATGTACTTGTGTTAGCTCGCGCGAACACCACAGCGCATCGGCAAAGCGGATTCCTCGCTGTGCGCGCTTCTGACCCGAACAGCCCGTGGACTGTCGGTTGCTGGAGGAAGAGCGAACATAGCCGCTTGGTGTCAGAAACGCTACTGTCACGTGCTGAAAAGGAGCGGGTACGCTGTTGGTTGCTGCTTGCGCTCAAGCGATCGAGCGTTCCGGTCAGGAGAGCAGAGATGACTAGTGTGCGTGGGGAAAGATAGGACACACTAGCGCGGAGAAGGAGGCCTTTGGAATGCCAGCAGGAACCAGACTGGCACTGCCCGGTATGAAGTTCATAGCCCGCTTTGGCATTTGAACCAGAGTTGGGAGCGCTGGGGTCTCGTCAGCCGGCGTCGCAGTGCCGCGGCTTGATCAGTCATCGCTGGGAAGAAACGAGCGGTAGCGGTACGCATAGAGTCTCTGCTGCGAATGCGTCTGGCGTTCCCAGGACTAGGCTCAGCTTGAGCCGTTACACACCGCTGGTGACGGGCACCCATCCAACGCCCCAAGTGTACGTGTTCTGGAAGTTGCGTGTACGTCCGTCCAGGTCGCTTGTATACAGTGTGAGGTGCGGCAATAGCGACTGCCCAGTGCGCTCGCAGTAGCGCTGGAGAGAGCCCACAGCGTTCGCTTCTCGCATTGTCCGTGGGTGTGCGCACTGCTCCAGCGTCGGCACGCCCTGCTTAGCACTTGTGTTAGCTGAAAATGGAGCACTAAAGTGCTTGCTCGGTTCCTGACTTGAGATTTTTTCGAAATTTTTCTGGACGGCCTCGAGATTCAAGTTGCAGTAATAGGGGCGCACGGTTTCATATGCAGCATCATGAGTCTCGGTCGTGTTTTCGGGATGGCTCTTTCGACGCTGTGTCGCAGGAATTCGTTACGTCACCGAAATCGAGTTGGACCACGAGGCTCTCGAACGAGGACTCGAAAAAGGAAACGATTTTTTCCTCACCCAACTCTAGAGCACAAACCACCACGCTGCTCCATTCCTTACGTTTAGCATACTCGGATCACGCATTCTCCAGTTCATAAAACGTTCGATTTCAAGGCAACTCGTGGGTTCATTCATTCATTCGCGCCGATGGACTGACGAGCAAAAAACTTCGACATCAACTATTGAAGAATTCTTCGTAAGATCATGCGGAACTTTCACATGGCTTCTCATGGAAATGTATTGATTCCGTTCGAAACACGAATTTTTCCATTTTTGTGGCGATCGACGAAGCGCCATGATACTTCTCACGGAACATGCTAACAGAGGCTCCTGTCCGTTCTGTTGCATGGGAAAAGGTCTTGGACTCGGACGTGAGTCATCGCAGGAATCGCCTCCAATGGAGCGCGCCTTACTGCTTTGGCATCGAGGGAGCGCCGAAAAATCTAAAAATCCCGAATGTATTCCTCCAGCCTGGATTTTCCTTCCAGGCCTTGTATCATCAAGAGCAACACCGCGTCCCAGAAATCCTCTATCAAAGGGAAGAGCATGCGCATGGGCATGCAGCGGGCAGCGTACTTGCCAAAGGGATCGGGTGCAAGAAGCTCGTGATCGTAGGGTACGGCATCAGGCACGAAAACGGAGAAGGACATCGAACGAATCCTTCTCTAGCCATCCAGGGCATGAGCTGAGCGACGCAGCAAGCGTTCACATCTCACAGGTCCGCTCTCGGAGGAGCTCTGGTGGAGACATGGGCGCATCTGGCCATGGCAAAGCGTTACCGCCACGAAGGACGCACCAATGCTCTTTACAAAGGAGATGAAATTGGCAATCGAGGCGTATCTTGCAAATTTGGCTCGTGGACAGAATGCGTAGACAAGCGCTAGAAGCTGTGGTATCGGGGCTTGCACAGTGCCATCAACGCCCCTCGACTGCTTACCACGGAGCTGGAAGAGCAGGAGAGACTCGCGTACGTAACTCGAGGAATACGAGACGGGAAACGGAGATTGATGAGGAAAAACCTCGCAGATGCTGGTGTTCATCACAGATGGAAGAGACTCGGAATTTTAGTGTGTTTGCCCGTGTCCGCAGACCCGTTCGATTTGATTCTTATATGGGTGAATGATGTGCAGAGATCGTCAGTGAAACAAAAAAACGCTTCACAATGATTGAGAGTAAGTATATCTACCCACTCGCAGGTGCCTCCCGACGTTTCTTGACCAGCCGCTTGCTATCGGTTTTCGCTTCTCCTCGTACGCTCTAACCCTGAGAGGCTGTCTCACAAAACTAGATCGCCTCAGCATCTCGGGTATCGTCGTCAGCATCGCACATGTCCTGATATTAGTGGCGGTGTTAAAGTCTCGGTTCGCTACCTCCCTCCATTTCTAGGCGTTTTCTGAACTCATTAGTGCAAGGAGTCCTCGAACTCGCGCTCTCAGTATCATTTGCTGCTCTGTCAGCGCTCCGCTGGCTTTTCTGCATTCCGATCTCCTGAATTGTGCATTCATGCTCATTCCTTATTTTTTAAAATGAAAGCAGTTGTTTATGCCGTTGTGTGAGGACCTACACGGAGGGACTAGGATTTGCATAAGAAAGACGAAAAAATGCACCGGTTTCACTGTAAGGTGACACCCTCAGCGGTTCGCCCAGTGGAGCGATCAACACATTTTACGATAGAAAACTCTCCTTCAATGAGCTTGAACCACGGATAGTATGGAGGAATGAGAAGTAACTTTATTCTGATAGCATCGACAAAGCTCGGACGCAAGCGGAATGCTGAAATGCGACGTTGTATAATAGAAGAAAGTAAGTAGACGTCATGGGAAAATTGTTCAACGATTCGACAACGTGGTCTCTGCTGTGGTATGCACCTTTTCCACGAGCGAAACTGAGACTTCCGAATGAATCCATCGCCGCTAGAACAGACGATGCCCTCGTTTTCTTCGAATTCGACCGCACATACAATGGGCTCCCTGCTCCGCGAGTACCCACATACGCTCCGAGCGTATCGCCAGAATAAAGGTTCATCGAGTGAGAAAACAAACCCACTTCACTTTGCTTCATACCGGTCGCGACGTTCCAGCAATGCGATATTTGCGATTTCGATGGAAGATGGCCGTGAATGAGATTGGACTCTATTCCTACCATATTCCAGTGGTTTCAGGATCACACAAATAAGTTGCTGAGTAATACAGACGCCCGTGGTGGCTATTACCGTCGCTTTTGCTTTCACTAAGGCGATCAGCGGATCGTTTTCTTCCTTTGACCGCAAGCACGCCTTGAAAGTACCGGTTTTTTTTGGCGCGGAGCGCATCTATTTGTTTCTTTCTTTCAGTGCTCCTCAGCTATCTGCGAACCGTCGTATGACTGACCTGAAGGAGGAAAGCAGTCCTCCTTCCACTGTTCATTAAAGAAGCTATCCTATAGCCAAATCGCCTACGATCTACAGGGTAGATGGCATCGTGATTTTTATCTCCTGCTATTCACCACAGCTCGGGTGAAACAAAAATGAGTTGAAAGATCATACGAAGCTGTGATCCGTGGCGTCCAGTGAAACCGTGACGCCTCTCGCGTACGTCTGGCAGTGGCACCATCTGCCGTGTTTTGTCTTTCACCTCAGCTGTGTTCCGCCCCTAAATGCAAGCCATCGAATGCTTTTTCGTGGTTATAGCTGATGCGTTAGTAGGGTGTTCATTTGAAAAAACAAAAATCCTGGGGAAAGGATTGGGTTCGTCGGTCGGGGATCCTGGAAGGCAGCCTTGTCGGGCTGTCGAAGAAAAAACGAAAAATCCTCCTCTCGCTGACCAGCGAACAGAGAAGCGCAAGCGGCGCAGGAGAACAACATGAGGGGAGATACGCGAGAAGAGGTGCTTTGCCGACGGGACAATAACGAGAGTGTCGTGGCACAGAGGATACCGGTTCGAGGACTCTTTGCACCGGTGCGATCAATAAGCGTCATTGAATGCATGCAGTTCGTAAACCAAGACTTTAACCCTACCATCAATACCAGGAGATGTGCGGTGTTCAAGACGAGACCCGAGGAACAAACACGAGCGAACTTTGTGGGGCAACCTCTCAGACTCGATGAATGCAAAGATAAGCTGAAGTCGATAGCAATGGGCCGGTCGAAAACGACTAGAATCCGCCTCCACATCGGTATTCATTTACCGTATGATCGCGACACGTTTTCCATTTTGCTGAGCACATGGAACAGCGCTTGGAGCTAGGTCCCCAAACGATGGATGCTTCTCCAATCGATGAAATCATGGTCATAATTGGGGATCTCCGGCTCTTGTCAACGAGCTATCGATCAGGAAGAATTCGGAGCGGCGCGTTTACGCCAGCGCACGCCTCAAGGCGGATGCGGGAGATTCTCCAGATTCCCGCCGGCAACGGAGTTCGCGCGTGGACATCCTACATCGCTTCCAAAAAACGTAAGATTCTACATGTATCGTGTTTCGTGCCTATGCTGTATCAGGTATTACGCGCTCGACAAAATTCGTGCACGGTTTGGTATTGACCTGCATGCACTAGAACAAGACCTTGGATAGCAAAGAACGTTTCATGCTATCGTTATCTTCAGAGCGCGTTGAGGCCTGCCAGGGAAGACGCGCTGCGCTTTGGCTCCTCTGGTGGGGTCTTCGGCTCCTGCTGGGAGGCACACTTGCGATCGCTTCATCTCCGATTCTCGCCGTACTATTTCTCGATTTGAAGCATACTGCTCTTGTGCGCGAATGGAGAAAAACGGCTTTAGTTCTTGCGCAGTTCTTGCTGAAAATATTTGGCACTGATGTCGTCCTCGCAGATAACGCACGTCAATTTCGGACAAGGTTAGGGTACTTGCGTGACCCGCTGGTGTTAGCCTGGCACTCAACGTTGCAAGCTGGGTATCGAACCTGCACATACGACCAGCCGGGGCGATGGATGACCAACCGTGAGCTCAGCGCGCTCGTTCGCCTGATCGAGCACGTTGGACGCAATTCCATGGACGCACTCCCGAGTTACGGTGTATTTGGGCCTAGACCGCGTGCAGCACTCGCTAATCGTATTGTGACGGTTGCATTCGCTCCTGACGGTGAACCGTGCGCCTTCACCGCAATGGTGTATCTGGACACGTCTGGCCTGGGCTCCGAAAGAGGCGCACACGGAGCGTACCCCTTTGTCATCCATCTCGGGCTCACCATGATCTCTATGAAGCACCGCGGGCGCCGGATACAGTCACCAGTCTTCAGCAAGTGTTTGATGCTGCCACTTCTGAACCAGCGGAGATGCACTTTCACCGTTACGAATATTGGCGCGTCGCCTGCCGGAATCGGGGCTGTCTGCGACTACTTCTTGGACGCCTTCCCCGACTATTTGGGACGGATTCCGCGTTCGACCTTCCACGTGGATATTGCACGTTTTATCCTCTCCAGGTATCGAGACGAATTCGGTTGCAGCAGGAACGCCGTCTTCGATGATGGTGTTTTCGTTGTACGTGGTAGTAACCAGGCAGCGGGCGGCGGGGCTGCCGTCTTCATCAAGGCCGACGGCTTACCGACAAGTCGCTATCGCGACGAGCGCTGTAACCGCTTCTGTGCGGCCATGCTGGACTTGCGCAGCGGTGATGAGATATTCCAGGTGGCCCGCATCCACTTGTTTGCGACGCTCTTTCGGTATCGGAGAATGCGCTCCACCGTACGAATGGATCCAGCCGCTGTCGCCGCCGCCGCCGCTGCTTCAGTCGATACAGGCGCGAATAGGAAAGGAGTTCCAGAGCGCCAACATGGAAACGGATTTTGGGTATCGAAGGTGCCCGATGCGGCACATTCCAAAGTTTCCACGCTCAGGAGTCTAGCAATAAGTGCTGCTGCCGAGAGCACTTGGGCCTCGGCATCCGTTTACAGTGTTGGTGGCGGTAGCGGCAAAGCCAGGTCGTTGCTGCTGCAGCGACCGTGCGTCAGCAGCGCGAGTCTCTTGCTGCTTTCGAGCATGGTTGCCTTGGGCGTAACGGTGGTGGTCATAAGCGCAGCGCGGTATTCTTGGCTCTTCGTTCCGACCCATCTTGGCACACCGTCTATGCTCTTGTTGCGGAGGCAGTGACTAGCGCGAAGCAGCAGCACCGATCGCAACAGCCGCGATGGTGAAGTGCCCCATCCCGGAAAACCGAGGGCTGCACTCAAACGAAGTCTCCAGAGTCAGGTGGCAACAATAACAACAATGACAATAACTTGAGAGGGGTGCCTGGCGCGAACGGCTCCACACGAACGCAACATGCAACGCGGATACAGACTCTCTGGAGTGCGCAGCTGACGCAGTTTGCTTTGGAAACATTTAGCCCAAGATGAGGGCGTTATACCGTGAAAATGGATGAATGAATGAATACAGGCATTCGGGAACGTGCGACAGACAGAAGTTGTGATGGAAAGTCTCGGCACATGCTGAGGTCATTCTACCGATAAAATGGGTGGATTCCCAGGCCCCGCTTGCATGACCGGCCGAGTTGCATTACAGCTCCGCGTCCTCACAAAGTCAACATCTAGGCTAACGTGTCTCTGGTGAAGTAGCACCTGCTTTGTAAGCGGGCCACCCAGGTACTGTAGAGAGCGCATCAGACCTATGTAGAACACACAACGAATCGCTCTGTTCCTAACTTGGAATTCTCTCCGAAATTAGTTTAGATGGACTGTCTCGACGTTCGCAGTCTCGTACCAAGGACTTGCAGACTTATTCATAGATTTAGGATGCTCGGTAGTGCTTTCGGAGTACCTCATTTGACGCTTTCACACTGGAACTGGTTACGTCACCGGAATCAGGATCAATCGCGATGCCCGTGAACAAGGCTCGTACCTGGAACGATTTTTCTCCAATCTGTGCGTACAAGCCTCCACTCTTCCCTGTTACTCAGACGCAGAGTGCTTAAATCAAACATTCTTGAAGTTTCAATCCTTCTGTGTTAAAGGCAATCCGCAGAGGCGATTATGCACAACATTGTACTGACGACGAGAAAGATCGATGTCGTCCCTCGACGAATCCGTCACAAGCTCATGCTGAAAGTTCGCTGAGCGTGTCACATCAAATAATCGATTCCGTTCGAAAGTCATGTCTTCAGGTCTGCGTCACTATCGACAAGACACCATTCCGAAGCAGCATGGCACCTGTCATAGAACGCGCTCCTGGATATTCGTCTCTCTCTTCTCTTTGTACGTGGCAAGTTCTCGGACTCGGACCTAGATATCACAGCGCTCGCTTGCAGTGGAGAATGCATCACGACTTTGCAGAAAGGAGGCGTATATGGATCGAAATTTCTCGACTTGAGCCGCATCCTGGACTTCCTCTCCGGTGCTTGTTTTATCATGGGCAATATCGCGTCTCACGAATCGTCTGTCGAATGGGACAGCGTGTACCTGCAAGTGTAGCGCCCAGAGCACTCGCCGACGGTATCGCCAGGAACAGGCCCGTAATCACTGGGTGCGGCACCGGGCGCGGACTCTAATGAGAATATCGAGGGCATTGCCCTGTACCCGTCACGGACATGTACCAAGAGATGAAGCAAACGTTCAAGCGCTGCAGTGCAGCCTTCGGAGCATGTGATGTGCCAGCGAAAAAGGAATACCTGAAGATACCCAAGTTTTATCGCTACGAAGTGCGTACCACGTCTGTATACAAAGAAGATGAACATGGCAAGCGATGCTGAGATCGCGACTTGCGCCTGTGAATCAAATGCTTCGACAACAACCAGAAGCACCGAAATCTAAACTGTTGCTGCAGTCAACATCTTTTAACTACTAACAGCGGACCCGGCATGTCATAAGAGCCATGCGTAATGAAAGCCAAAGGTTCGAGAGCGAGATCAAGAAACAGTCACAGCAAAATCTCGTAAAGGCTGGTGTTGATCGAGACAGACAGAGAGCAGCATTTTCGAGTCTACCCGCGAGTTAGGATCGTAGACCCATTCGACCTGAACCTGTCATGTGTGTGAAGAGGACGCCGACGATCCCTTGCCGCCTTGCGCACGTGCAACCTAGATGCTCTTCGATTCCGATCTTGCGTCTGACATCCACTGGTACGTCATGGTTGCGAAAAACAGAGCAGGCTCCAAACCGGATCAAACGTTATACAGAATCTTTCGGAGGGCGGGATCCGACACAAACGCTTGACGCCCGACTGCATTCGTCGGTGTTCGAGTCCGGATCCCTACGAGCACCGCTTCGAACCTGAACGTTCCTCAGGGGAGAGCTTGCATGAATCAGTCGGTGCCTTTCCCACAGAGTCAGTAGGGATGCATTTACATTTGTGTTCGAACTGTACGCATATGCTATGCCTACAAGACTAGGACGCGTCTTTTACCGCAATCCCCAAAGGACGAAATGATACGCGTCTCCGAACCGTGCTGAAGCGGCTTGTTTCCACGAGTTACGGCAACCGCCTGCAGTCACGTTCACTTTGCCTGCAGCCTCGGGTCTTGTTCGTTTCCTTTGAAACCAAATAACTGCTCTGTGTGAAACTGCAGCATCGGTCAAACTTGTTTGGCGTCTCTTTCGAAATGCTCAGCTCAGTCGCCACTGCAGCACCTGGTACACTGTTCGTTGCAGTCGTCGGCGTTACGCGCCCGCAGGGGCCGCGCTGGCGCGCCCTTGCATACCCCGTATTATCTCTAGTTATGGGCGTATTTCAGGAAACGCTGAAAGACGTAGGTCACGAGCCGTGCGCCGGCATAAATGCCCACCAACACGTAGACACTTGTCCATCTGCTCTGATTTTCCAAACCAAGCGTTCGCAGTTCCGAACGATAGTCTAAGTAGGGTGGCGGCGTTGCTCCGTCCAGGTACGGCTGCCACTCATTCAGAAGGATCGCTCGAAACGCCCAGCTGATCGGATTCGCGTAGTACAGAAGAACTTTCCAGTAAATTGGGATGAGGCTCTGTGGCAGCAGATAGCCCGCGAGAACCGCAAACGTCATGTAGACAACCGGTGCAAAGGACGATGCGAACGTTATGTCCGGGGCAATCGCTGCTAGGCCCTGTCCAATACCCACTGCACAAGCATTGCTCAAGTATACGATGAAAAGGAAGAAAAAGAACGCTCCGACGTTCTTGCGGTAACCAAATGCCCAGTAGTCCAGAATGGAGAAAACAATCGCGGTTAATACGTTGAACGGTGCCTCCATGGCGATTGTCGACAGGTAATGCGCGGAGGAGCGATACGCACCGCTAGAGCGTTCACGATACATGAGCGCACGCCCTTCCAAAAACGCGACGGAGGTGCGCATAATCGCCATGCAACTGGCGACAGCCACGACAAAGGATGCTGCTGCAGTATTCTGAGCCAACGACGAATGATGCCGCAGAGCAGGCCAAAAAATCGTAGCCAGACCTGCGGGATTCACGAGGATCACCAGGATGAGGCGATAAGCGAGAAAACGTGGCGACGTCGCCTCGCCTTGAAACGCGCGTACCGTTAGCGTCCGGAATTGTCGCCACCAGCTCGTGATGTACGTCGGTTCACCGAACGCGTACGGCAGTCCGCACTCCCCGAGGCATTTCGCGCGGCTCTCAGCAACATAGCGAAGGCGTTTGTATTCGGTAGTCTGCTCCCAGATCTCACGCCATTCCTGTGGGGTGCGGCGAAATGTCATCATTGGTGACTGAGAGCGCTGCCGCTCGAGTATCGACTCGACGAGGGCGTCGTCGCCATCAGTGCGTTGCCTGATGGCTCGCTCGTGTTCCTCTGGCAGACTAGCGTTCACTGCGGAATAATGGGACAATTGACGCTGCTCGAAGGTGCGGCGAGCTACCTCGGCAATGTTGTCCATGTTTGATGCTGTACAACTGCGCTCACGTGTCATTCGTCTGGACCGCAGACTTGACTCCTGTGCAGCAAAGGGAAGCGTGAGCCCCGATATCCAGGTTTTCGCACGACGCTGACCGCGAGTGGATCTTTTGTGGGCCGTTATGTTCATTTCAGCAAAATTGCCTTGTACGGTGTTGTCGTTACCATCACCTTCGAAGTCCTGATCCTCGTCCTCCTGTTCGTCATCAAAGTTCCTTGCTCCTTTGCCTTTCAGGCGATGCTCCTTCTTTTCGGCCTTGACACCAACGGCAATAAAGTAGTCAGGTAGAGCTATATGGAGGTTGTCCGGAATCGGGAATTCTATTCGCATAAGGTAGTCGCGGAAACGCTGCGCGCGTCCACTGTACAGCACCCGACCTGCCGCCAGGATCACCAAATTATCAAAGAGGGCCCAGGCATCCACCGAGGGCTGGTGAATCGTCGCAATGACCGTTTGGCCTCCGATGTGTGCCACATTCTGTAAAGCTTGGCATACAGAGTAAGCGGTGCGCGTATCCTGCCCACTCGTTGGCTCGTCAGCAAGGAATATTGGGGGATCGCCAATGACTTCCAGTGCGATGCTGACCCGCTTCGCCTGACCGCCACTGATTTGTCGATCGTTATCAGCGCCGATGCGCTGATCCGCTATTTTCTCGAGACTCAGAATTTCAATTACCTCTTCTACGCGTCGCCAACGCTCCTCGTCCGATAAGTGCTCCGGTAGTTTCAACTGGGCAGCGTACCAGAGCGCCTCTCGGACGGTTAAGTCACCGGGCAGGACGTCGTTCTGTTCACAGTAGCCGACGAAGCGTTTTGCCTTTTTCGGCCTTTGATGTGCGTCAATGAGAATCTCCCCGGCGACGGTCGCTCCCAGGGTACGGATGCGTCCCCCGATCTGATTTAGGAGCGTAGTTTTCCCTGAACCCGAAGGGCCCATGATGCCGGACAGCTTGCCCGGTGGAAAGTACGCGTAAACGTGCTCGAGCAAAGGCGCCACCTCAGCGCCACAGGAGCCAAGATGAAGAAAGCCCGTGCCTCGCTTCGGCACGCAGAATGTAACGTCGCGCACGATCACCTCACCGTGATACTCCGTGCCACATCGCACACAGTGCGGCGAACTTTCGGCGCCAGCGTCGCGAGCGTTCTCAAGATCTGCAAAGGTAGAGTCCTCGGCACTCCGACGGTGACCGTCAAAACGATTCTGGCCCGAAGGCGGTGCGCCGGCTCGCTGCTGACCCGGCGAGTGCGAACGCTTCCGCGCAACAAACGACCGTCGGAGCCTGCGCGCCTCAACAGAGTCACCAAATCCAAGCCACCGTAACACATCGAGTGCATGTGTTCGATGGGTCCAGTCGTTATCATATAAAGAAGTCTCCAGCTGCGGAGCTGGTGCTTCTCGAGCATCGTTCGGTTCGGGCTCCGCCGCTGGAGCGACAGTTTGACCAAGACCCTGCGCTGTGTCGGTCCCCGCGTTCCGCTGCCCTTGCCGCGCTTGTGTTTTCGCCATCCAGCGAAAACAAGAAACACTTTGCTCCAACCTCCACACCGATATGTGCACTATGAACAAGAAGCTGCAAACTGAAACGCTGACCCGCCATGTGCGTGGAGGCTCGACACTCACGCGCGAATTCGTACGCATCGCGATCTTTGTGATCGAGCGTAACGCAGAAAAAAGAGTACAGAAACGAGCCGCGAACTAGCAACGAGATAACAATTTCTTTCCCCCTCGAACGGTAAGCATTGAAGGGGGAAAGCTTTCCGAACGGTCGAAAGTTCACCTTCTAGGCGTAAGGTCCCGCGATGTGGACGAGTCTGCAAGGTTCGTGCTTTATGCTCTCCAGATTGGCGGGTGCTGTGGCGAGATCTGAGCAGAAACTCGTCCGAAACGCAGTTTATCCTTAGACCCGGAGCGCGTATAATGCGTCCTGAGGTCATCCTGGTTACAGTGGGCTCCTGTAACATCGCATCGCGCTGTTGCGAGCAGTAAGGCTATCAGCACAACTTGCTCGTTCCTAGATTGATTATGAGCCCCGACTCCGTGTCAGGTGAAGCATTCCTCGGTCCGATATCCTCAGTGGTATGGCAAAGCCGTTCTGACTCTGTGCTGTACCCGCACCAGCGGTATAAGCGCTATCGCGGACGATCAGGGCGGGCACTCGGAGTGCGAAAGAACGTGCGAAGTGACCAGTGTATCCAAGAAGAGGTATGAGTAATGGAACTTGGAGGTAGGTGGAGCGTTATGGACGCTTTCCCGAAAGCGTATATCCATCGCGCAATCTAGATCCCAAGTACAGTGTAAACGTTCTATCAAACAGACAAATTCGCCCGGTGAAGCGAGCATCAAGTTCCACAATAGAAAACATTCCTTTAATGGGCTTGAACCAAGTAAAACATGCAGGAATGATAAACAGCTCTACTGCGATAGAATCGGCAAAAGCTCGAACGCAACGGGAATGATGAAATACCACGTTTACCAATTGAGGAACGTCGCGAGACTCCAGGGAAAAGTCTTTAATGATTCGACAAAGTGATCGATGCTGTGGTATCAGCCTTCTCGACGAGCGAAACTGAGGCCGTCAAATGAACCCACTGCAGCTGGAGCAGATAATGATGATGATGTCGTCGTTCACCTCGGGTTCGATCTTTCGTAGAACGGGCTGCCTACCCCGCGAATACCCATATACACCCCGACCGTTTCATCCGAAGAAGGCCTCAGCGACTGAAAAAAACATATCGACGCCCCTGCGCTCCATACTCATCGCAACGTTCTCGGAACGTTGTGGGTGCGATTTCGATGGAAGATGACCGTTCGTAAACTACAACGTTTTTGCGCCTGTATACCAGTGCTTTCAGGACCACACGAATAAGCTGTTGAGCGACACAGACGCACGTGGCGGCCGCTATCGCCGCCTTTGCTTACCTTACACAGTGATCAACGACTCGTTTCCTACTATTTACCACAAGCACGCTGTGAGCATATCGGTTTTTGGCGCGGAGCGCGTATCCTGCTTTCTTTCAGGGTTCTTCACCATCTGAGTACTGGGCAATGACTGACCTGAAGGACGCATGCTATCCTCCTTGCACTCCTCGGTAAAGAATACATCCTAAAGGCCGTTCGTCCACGAAATATGGGGTATATTGTATCGTGATTTCCAGCTCCTGCTATACACTACGGAAAAGCGTTCAATGACACGCACCGAGATGCGGAACGCATTTGAGTTGAAATCTGGTCATCGACAGGGATTTTGGTCTTTATATGCGGAATTGCGAACGATCTCACTACCGCCCTGTTAGCTCAGCGGTTAGAGCATCTGTCTTGTAAACAGAAGGTCCCGACTCGGAACAGCCGAACCCTCCGAGGGATCTCGTTCGAATCGCGGACAGGGCTTTCTTGTTGCCACCCACACTCAACATGCATACCTCCGAAGCTGCAAAACTACCGATCTGACTTTTTTTCGTCCGCACCTGGAACACCCGGGAGAAGGAGTGTGCGAAGGCAGGTGCGTCGCGGCTCGCACGTACCCTTTGGCAACCTGTCCGCTCCATAACACTCTCCTTTAGCGGCCAGCAGCGCAGGCTCGACGGCTGCCGGCACTTCTGCGCCGAAAAGTGCCGCCGCTAGCGCACGACAGCGCTGCTGTTGGCCCTGCTCAGGGCTCAGCCAAGCTCGTATAACTCGAAGCAGTTACTTCTGGAACACTTGCAGAAGCACTCTCTTTTTGTTTTTGTTTATTTTTCTTGCAGGTATTCGACAACGAGTCTTGGTCGTGGACGAGAGCATTGCCCGGGAAGACTATATATATGCTGTCACCGCTAGCTTGCGCAAATGCCGCCTTACGAATCCAAGCGATTCCTTGGGCCAGCGGCTGGATGAATCGCCGCTCTTCTAGTCCTCATCGTGAACCTCGTGCACCCCAAATTCAGTATTCATCAAACTATATACAAAAGACTGTCACGATGTCAATTTGATTCCAACGCACACGTTTTCTAATAAAAACTTCTGCACAATCCTCGTGATATGAAGTTCCCGTACCCTCGAGCCGAACGGTGGTCAAGTAACACGGATGAACGAATGAAGCAGCACGCGTCTACGGGGGACCCTCATGCGTTGAACAACATACTGTCGGTTTCGTCATGTAACGCGGACGCTTACTCCAGGAAAAACGGGTGCTCGCCTCACTCGATAAGACTTCGTTTGGAAGAAATGGTACAGGATTATTCGCTACTCAGAGAGCTGCTGAACGCTGCTCTTTTAGAGGAGGCCAGCGGGAGTGGCGCCAACGTCAGCCCTGGTTGCGACGCGATCGTTTCGCCGCCTAGAACGCGCCGAACGGAGGGAATCACTCATCACCTCATTCTTCGATGAGGCATGCAGCGGCTGCTGCTTCCCAAAATCTCTTTTCCGGCCCTTAGACAACGTCGCTTTTCATCACGCAAAAGCGGTCATTGAGTACGCTGCAGAGCGTAGCGTTCGGCTGCTGTTCATGGCATCCAATTCTGGGTGCTTCAATCTTGGTGATGGCGTCTTTCACATTGTCCATCTGCATCTCGTCATCACCGTTTGTCTGAACGATACGAAAACTTCAAATCCTACGACTTCATTTGTAGTATTCCGGATAAGACGGACAGAGTCGAATGGATTCGCGAGGAGGTAGTCGTGTAAGTATGCTTTGAGAACTTCTGCTTTTGGTGCACAATGTTCGAAATACGGACTAGTGAAGCGAGGGCGCATCCATCCACTGACTAAAGAATGACGAACTTGCAGAATTCATGCCGTTATTCGCAAGCTAGCAGTCACAGCATGAAGCTTTACCGCGATCTTTCTCGAAGCCACGCGCTCCATTCCTATTTCTGAATACCTACGAGAAAACCAAAACAAAATCATAACGTTCATGCTGGTATAGGTATTCCAGAACGCACCACTTTGTGAGTGGAACGCCTCGCTGCGCGCATGCGCCGCCTGCTGCCGCTCCACGAACGACGCTGCAGTCACTCGAATGATCCGCGATGCTGTGCACCTCGACGAAAGCGATCCTAGGATAGCGGTTGGCCTGTGCGATCCTTAGAAGAGGCCCTTGCGAACCGGCGGTCGAGCCCCAGCGCTCTTGCTACGAATCTCGTCGTCCTGAACGGCGTGCAGAAAAATAAGGTTGCGCTGCTCGGGAGGCACCGACTGAAATCGTGCGTATCCGCTGGCTCCCTGACTCCAGTCATAGCCCATAGCGTAGGCCAAGATAGCACCGTTCGCATTAAACTCAAGGGCAACGATCGGCAAAGGAACCTCTTTGAGGCCCTTGGTCTTCACTTTCGCGGCTTTATTCCAGATATTCACCCGACCGTCGCCGCCGGCGGTTGCAAGCACGTCCACCAGCTCTGGTGCGGTCGACGGGTACGTCGTCACACAGTTGACTGGAGTGATCCGCTCCTGACCGCCTGCACCCTGATCAATGCGATGGCACTTGAAGGCGAAGGATTTCGAAGTATCCTGCAGGTACTCGATTCCGCACCGCCCTTCTACGGACGAGATCGCGTAGCAAGTACGATCCGCAAAGATCGAGATGCAACGCGTCTGGTAACGCAGTGGCGATGTCTTTCGACCTGCCGGCTGCAGCGGCTGTCGGAGATCGAACCAGAGCACCTCACGATCCGCAGTTCCGACCACGACGAGCGACCCATTCACATCCATTGCGTAGCAGCGCTCCGGGAGCGACACGGTTCCCATGGCACCGCCACCACCTTGTGCCGGATTGGGCGGAGCGCGCACATCCCAGTACTTGAGGGTTCGATCCCAGCCCGCTGTCATCAGAAACGGAGAGCCGGCAACGCCGCTGGTCTCGCCGACGAACGCACAGTGACGGATAGGTCCGTCATGGTAGGCGACAGTGTCGACTGCATTAGTAGCTGGGTCCCACATCTTGCATATGCGATCACAACCGGCTGAGAAGATTCTGGTGCCGTCACTCTTCCAGGCGGACGCCAACACCGGAGCCTCGTGGCGTATCATACCCAGACCTTGGGTACTGCCATTGGAATGAACTTCCCAGAGGCGTACCTCATTGTCCCAGGTTGTTGCGATGATAAAGTTACGGGGCAGTAGCGCTGCCGGTGAAAAGTGCACCGATGAAATGGTATCATTTGGCGGATCACTGACCATAAAGTCGTTGTTCGGGTTGAGTGTCGCGGTGTTCAGAGCGCCCCCAGAGGCAGCAGTTCCGAAGTTGCTGCTGTTTCCGAAAGCCGTAGACGATCCCGATCCAAATGGTGTTCCTGTACCGAATGTCGCAGCCATTTTCCTCGTGTTCGGTCTCAGTGCACGTTACGAAGGCGTGCGCAGCGCTCGAGCCCAGCTCGAAGAAAGCACCTGCGTACAGGTACTTACAAGTGCAACGCCCGCGTCCAGTTCTGATGTTGGCGCTCGAGGCGTCCAGTGCCTCACAAGCAAGGGCGTCGATAACCCGCCAACTGCTGCCCAGTGGAATGTGTGTTGCGTTTGGTACACACGCGCCGAACAGGTTTTCAGTGTTCTGGCAAGCAGCGCAGAATGAAATAATGCCCGGTGCAGACTGGCGGTTGCTGCTCAACTACAGTGTCAGATAAAAATTGAACACCGAATTGCTTGCTCGGTTCCTGTCTTGAGATTTTTCCGAGCATTTTTCGCATGGACAGCTTCGACATTCCAAGTGCAGCAATAAGGGCTAACGGGTCTGTACATTCGCTTAGGATTCTCGGTCGTCTTTTCGGAGTGGCTCCTGCGACTCTAAGTCGCTGCGATTCTTATGCGAGATCGGAATCAAGATGACTTGCGACATCCCCGAAAAAGGTTTGGTAAAATAACCGATATCATTATCCATTTCAAATGTACGATCCTCCGCTATTCCCCTTCGCTGAATTGCATCGTGCTCAAATTACGAATGCTTCAAGTCTTCGATCTTTCAGTTTGACGACAACTTGTGGGTGGATCAGTTCGCGCTCCTGGAGTGACGGCGAAATAGATTATTCGACTCTATCCCTCGATGACTTTTACCTATGTGCATGCCAAAATTTCACCGCAATTGTCTAATAAAAATAATCAGGTCCGTTCGAAGGACAAAAGATTTTCTATTTGTGGCCATCGACGGAACTGTATTCTAAAGCAACAGGGTACCTTTCAGACGATTGGTTCCCAAAGGCTCCACTCTCTTCTGTTCTGTACGAGTGGAAAGGGTCTTCGACTCGGGCTTGAGCGATCGCAGCGATCGCTTCCAACGGAGCCTGCGTTACCGGTTTGCGTGAACGGAGCCTTGGCGAATTGCGATTTCTCGACGTGCTCTCCAGACTGGATTTTCATTCCAGCATTTGTTTCATCATGAACAACATCGCGATCCACACATGCTTTAGCACCTGCAATAACGGGAACATGCGCACCCGGCGAAGAGAGCAGTCGCCGAATGCATCGGCTTGAAGAAGTATGTGATCGCAAGGAACGGCATCAGGCGCGGTTACCGAGGCGCGCATCGAGGCCAGCCTTCTGTACCCATGAAGAGCATGTACCGAGCGACGAAGCGAGCTTTCACTTGTCACAGAGCGGCGCTCCTAGGAGGCGTTTTGGTGGACTTTAATATGGGAATACCTGAACATAACCAGGTGTCAACGATACGAATGGCGCTCCCATGCTGTATGCGAAGAAAAGGAGAACGGCAAGCCGAAGGTGGCTCGCAACTTTTCCCTACGGGTCAAAATGCGTCGATAACAACCGGAGGCGACGAGATCGGGGCTTTAACGTTGTGATGAACATCCTTCGACTGCGGACAACGAAGCTGGAGCGACGGGAGAAACTAGCTTTCGTAAAGACAGAGATCAGGGAGGGGCATACGGTGTCGTCTTAGAAAAAGCTCGCAGAGGCTGGTGTTGATGACCGTGGAAGCGACCCAATTTTAGAGTCTATGCCCGAGTACGCTAACCGGAATCGTTCTATTTTTGTTTGTCGTTGGTCTGAATGCAGATGAAAAGCGTTGACGCGAAAGGGCCGCTTCACATTCCATGATCTCATTCTGTAAGACATGTGCAAGTGATCGTTGATCGCTGCTGTACAAATGCCCGCAGCTCCGTCGATCGACTTCTCGGTACTCCGGTGGCTTTCGCCACCCGATACTACTTTGGGTGCTGTTTCGGGGAACATGGTCACCGGGGATGCGCAACGAAGCACAGGTGCGGCGAGTAGAGCATAGCCTGCTGCTGCGGCAAGCGAGACTGATGCTATGCAGAATTCCGCTGAGCTTCAGGTGATAAGAAAACCGCGCAGCGGGACCCAGTTTATGAAAAAGCGCCTGATACTCATGAGACGCGTCTGGTTCGAACTAGGAAACATAATGCACAATAACGTTTAAGTACACATACCGGCTTTCAAATCGTCGATTCTTGCGTTCCAATTGCGCCAGCACAACGCCAGCACGATACTCATGTTTCGCTGCACGTGTCGCCGTTCAGGCACTTGCCGTCACTCGCTTCCGGAGAGCTCGCGCTCGCAGTACTGTCCTTATGATCACGTCCCGCAGCCGGTAGTACGGTAGTTCGTAGAGGACGTTGCGAACTAGCCCTCGTGTTCCTTGTGTCTGGTACAGAAGCTGTAAGGTGTCCCAGGTCCCGCCCGGGCGATGGAGGATGGGTTCAGCGTCCCACGGGTCGAAGGGGATCATGCGCTGGCTGTAGTGCGCGCGATAGAAGCGAGGCCTCCCGCCGACTGCGCTTCCGTCTCGTTGGTTGAACATACAAGCAGTGAAGCTGAAGGTGGAGTTGCTGATCGCCAACACGTCGCACTGGGTCAAAACATACCAGTCGGGGAAAAAACCAGCACCTAGACCCTGCCAGGCGGGTGGCATTTCGATACCGAGCATATCGCAGGTGACCGGGTTGAACTCGCGGAAATCCCGAAGCACTGCATCGATATCGTCGGAGGCTACGAAAAGCACCGGATTTGAGAGCGTCGGCCATATTTGCTCAAGCCACTCGAGGTACCACGCGGTCGGGGCGCAGTATCCGAAGGATGAGGCGGCAATGTTCTTGTAGTCTCCGAGGCGAAGATGTAGGCCTACAAGCGTCACAGGGCCGCGTCTGCCAGTCTTACGTAACGTGCGTGCAATCACATTGTCTAGATGTGCGGCAAGTTCCGGAACCACTGTGAAAGTCTGGCGAAGCAGCTCACGGTACGGACGATAGACACTCGTGTGCCACTGGAACCAGCCCCAAAAGTCGCGATTCACGAAACGCGGCTCCGCGCTGGGCGCCAGGTCTGACTCTTTCACCTCGGGGACTGGTGCGCCGGCGTTCGATGCTCGAATGTAGTCCAGAAATTGCGAGGTAAAGGTAGAGTTGGCCTTTGCTTCAGCATATTCAACCACAGCGGGAAATGCACGCTCGACTGGTTGATCCTTGAGACCGAAAATGGCCTTACCCACCCAGTCCGGGACTTGAATACCCGCGTTGCATTTGCTCGCGTAAATGCGCAGGAAGGCATACTGCAGAATTTGGTTTCCCCAGCGACCAAGTTCTCCGAATCCAGTCATGGTCACCACAGGAGGTCCATCATACGGATCGTCTGGCTTGATGAGCGGATTTCGAGGTGGCACCACTGAACCCAAGGCGAAAATGCGCGAGACGGCGATCTCGGTGTCGGCTTTGTACTTCAGGGTCATTGGAGGATCAAGTTCCTCGGAGGACTCTCCCGAGCTGCACGCCGACATGTCTTCAGACTCAGTGCGCTGTCGTTTTGCATGCGGCTCTGTGACTTCCTGATGAAGCCCTTCCAGAGAGGGAATCTTTTCTGACTGCTCGGTAAAGGCTCTTTCCTGGGGGATATCGATTCCATGTTTCCCTACTGTCTGCCCGATTTCCTTATCAGAAACGTTCTCTGTGCTGTCCTCTTCATGCAGATGAACCTCCCATTCTCTCATCGCCCTTTTCAGGCGCTCCGAGCGTCCCAGTCCCGATTCAATACGCTGCTTAAGGTAGTATTCCGTCGCACTGGTATAAAAGCGAAGCAAAAGCTCGAGACCATCCTCTCCGAGTGCTTCCACGACCTCATCCGGTGAACTCGAATCGCCGAGACCTGCGTGTCGGAACAACAGCTCGATGATACGGTAGATTTCATCGAGTGTCAGATGCTTTTTCTGTGCGAACTCGCGAGCGCGCCGTACCACGGCACTGGTGGAACAGTGATCATCCATGTTTGGAACCGCCAACTCATTCTCCTCGCCGCTATCACTTCTTGAAAGCTCCTCACTCGAAGCGCTCCTGGAGCGCGCAAAGCCCTCATCACCCAGCTGCGCGAGCTTTTTGGACCCAGCGCTGGGATCCGCCGATGCCATGCCAGGCATCATAAACTTTGGCTGGCTCGTCACCTTTGTTCCAAGGACAGTGTCGGCCAACAACGCCCGAACCGTTGCACTATCCTGACTCCGAAGAACGCCCGTCTGGCGCTCGCAGAACGCCACTCCGAGGGGCATATGCTGAAGCGGGGACAGAGCCGGCGCTTTCCAGTGGCTCGGTTCGTCTTTCTCTGTCAGAACTGAACAAGAGTTCGCCCGCCGCATCTTTTTCGCAATAGCCTACGTTCTAACTAGATAACTGGCTGCAAAAATTGTGCAACCGCTCTCTCTAGAACAAGTGCTCAAACAACGGTGCCTCCGTGCACGTAACTCTTTTGAAACCGCTTTCCGAAGTAGGGCATACGTTTTCGCACCCAATTACTGTGCGTCTGGTTTACTGTTGCTTTCGACGTTTTCTAAAGCTTTCTGGAACGAACGCTTTGCACGTATGATGACTGGAAACGATGATCACGCGTTCACGCTGTGAGCCGGTGAACACGAACCTTCTTCGCAGAGCACTGGCGCAGCGAGTGGTGCGGATGCGGAAGGCGGAAGCGCCTCCGATCGCCGCACGCGTCCAGCAGTTCACGCTGCGATGCGCCTCCGCATCGCGGACGGCATGGCACGCACGCACGCACGCACGCACGCACGCATGCACGCACGCACGCACGCACGCACGCGCTGTCTGCGTAGCGGACAACGATGTACGTGTATGGTTCAGCAACAAGCGTACGCGCAACTGGCCTATGCCTAGACTGGAATACAGCGACACGGAAAAAATGGATGCCTTTGGTGGACCATCGAAGGCTTGGGTCACTCTCTACTGACATCAGCACCAGCCACGTGTTCTTGTTTCTGTGATCGCTTTCCTTTGAACTCGGAATCTCTGACTGTACGAACGCCGGCATCTGCATGCTCTCCAGCTCTGCTGTAAGCCGTCGCAGGATGTTGATGACGTTGTTCTTGTCCAGGTATCACTGAGTTTGGCTGCTGGCAATGCAGTTTGTGCACAAACAATTGCTGGGGTGGACGCTTCTCTTTCCATTTAAATCTTCTGTGTAAACAGCCGCGGTGCACCGTTCGCAGCGGTAACACTTGGCTGTGTTCGGGTATTACCGTACGTCCACGACAGCGCCTCCTCCAAGCACCGCCTTGAGGCGTCAGAAGACATGCTTCATCGCTCGCTACATGCCCTTCACATATAGAGAAGGCGAACCTCAGTGCCTCCCTCCCTGTCTATGTCCTGTTCCGTGCGCGAATATCCTGGGCTTCTTTGCGACGATACCCTCTGCAAGTACTTTATCCACAGCGCGCGCATTCGCACACGGTCGCATTCAGTAGGAGATTTGTGCCTCGTAACCTCGCCCATGATGAAGCGAGCCCCGACAGGAGAATCCAAGCTGGAGGACAAGTCGAGAAACTTTGTATCGTCTACGCTGTGTCCGTGCACGGCGGTGACGCAGTCTCCACTGTAAGCGATCACTGCAGTGACTCAGGTTCGAGTCCAAGAGCCCTGTATCCAAACAGAAGAGACGGAAGCCTCTAGAAGCGTATCCTATCAGAGGTATTATGCTGCATTCGAATGCCGCTTCGTCGATGGCTACGAAGGGGTGAGCATCTCTCCTTCGAACGGAATCGATTATTTGAAGTGACAACTTCAGCGCACTTTCCGCATGCGCACATGAACAAGTTGTCGAGCAGCGAGGTCGAGTTTTGATCGTCGTCAATCCATTGGTGCAAATTGCTGCACCTCGAGTTGCCTTGAACCAGGGAGATCGAAAACGTGAAGAATGCCTGATTTCAGCATGCAACCCGAGGGGAAAAGAGAAGCGTGCATGCATATGGTTATGAATTTGAGGGTGTTTCGCGTTAGCTCACAAAGCCTCGTTTGCCAGCGTTTCGAATCATCTTGATTCCTGCAATGTCATTGAATTCTAGCTTTAGAGCGAGTGGAAGGGGCGACTCCGAAACACCGACGGACAACCCCGAAACTATTTACGAATCATAATCGTTTATTTCTGGAATGCGAATGTCGAGGGTGTACATATGAAAAAAAAGACGGAGAATATCGCAAGACTGAGCACGCGCGAGCACTTCAGTGTTCCAGGTTAATCTGAAACGGGTACAGAGCCCCGTACGAGCAGGCACGTTATTCATTTGTGTCGTATTCGGAGCGTGCCTTCCTGAGCGCGAGTTTACCAATAAACTGATAACTACTCGTGGCAATGCACATAACGGAGCTGACACGTATTTCTGGTGCATCTGGGCACCGGTGAAAGACGAGCTCAGCCTGGAGCTGACTCTGGAAGAAATCGGCGGTCTACATCTGAAACTGCCACTGCCGTACTGCCTTTTTTAGGCCGTCAGAGATGCCTTGTCATCGGGCAATCACGAGGCAAAGTATGATTGCGTTCGCTGGCCTTCAAGATGGTCGAACCAGGGCACCAGCTGAGAGCATACATTGGGTTTAGCGCGAGTGAATGCTTGAAGCGGCCCCCGAGGTTCTCTCCCTGAAATGCGCGGCCCCACCTTTTTTCAATCAATATCGACGGGTGTTGCGGTTTCCGCTTGGCTACGATTCAGGTCGCGAATGAGATGTTCGATTTGCGTTGCAGCGTTCTCTATGACCTGGTATGGAACAGCACGGCAGGGTTGATACGATTTCGAAAACCAATGTCTTTGCTACTCATTGCGGGCGTTGCAATAAAGTCTTTCCACCAGGGGATGTCCATTCCTGGTAATTCACAGAAACCTAATCGATTCTGCTCTTCTACTGGTAAAGAATGAGCACACGTTTCCGTATGCGCCCGGCTCTGAAGCATCTTTCCGGACGCGGTGGAGAGCACGGAAACATTCTGCAGTATATCCATGTATTGTCGTCCAGCTTGGCTACGTGCTCAGCGGCATCCCTTTTCTGGACGAGTTGCAAGAAACGAAAAGCGTGGAGCTTTCTGCAGCGGAGCTTTGCAGTGTCCCGCAATGTTTCCGCAGGAATTCTCAGATGCACGCGCACCCGGGGCCATCGCAGCGCAAAAATCTGCAGTTCCCACGCGGTGGACGCCTGTATATATTCCGACAAAACCTACCCCAGAGACAGAATCGCTTTTTCATCAAAAAGTTGCAACGCTTCATCACAGAGGCCTGTGTGCGGTACGAAGCAGCGGCTGGGATATCGTGCGATACTGGCGTGATTCAGCGCAAAACTGCTGGAATGTGCGCTTCACGTGAAGCTTGCAATGAGCTCGAACCTATGCAATGATTCCTCCCGCATACCTTTCTCAAGGCGGAATGGCCTGCTAGCGCCTGCATCCATGCCACGCTACTTGACCGTTCATGTGCACCCTCGTGCAGTTCAAGTTTTCCAGTGAAACCAACAACGCGCAGCGTTGTTGTGCTTTCCAAAATACCGCGTGCCCGGTGCGTGATCGCTGCGTGCGGTGACACCTCAAAACTCGAAATGTTTTATGGTGCTTTCCGTCTCGTAGACCTGTGCGAAACTGCGGGCACCAGGAATAGGATCGCATCTACAGCGGTCGAGCCGTATGCACGAAAAATCCATGCCACTTCTACACATACGACGAAGCGTTTCGGTTCGAGCAGGTACTGACGAGGTAGCAAACCCCGGTTCCCTGGTGATGCTATCCTTGCGCATGCTGGATTAAGGCCCGAATAACGCGAACGACAGTTCCAAGCATAGATGTTACCGCCTCGGCCCGCTATCGAGCGGTGGATCATCAGAGCCCGGAATTTGGGGCATCGGCGGAAACTGGATGTCGTCACGCCCCAAGAGCTCCTTAATCAAATTCTCTTTCATCATCATCTGCGACATGATGGCCGCGCACATTTCACGGCAGGTCTCTGCGCTAGTTTGCTCAATTTCCGCGATGTATTGCTGAAGAAGCAGCTGCTGCGACAGAGTCAACTCATATGGAGACTGCTCTTCAAAGCTCGGCGGCCGATCCTCTTCGGGGAGCTCCTCAGGTCTGCCGCTTCCTGGGATATTGCTTCCACCAGGCCCCTTGGACTGTTTGCCGAAGTCTGGCGGCTCGGGTTCGCCGGGTCGAGCTCGTCCCTCGCAGTTTGACCTCACGCACAGGCTCCGACCGCCGCCTGCCCCAAGGGCCAGCCTGAAGCGCATGCTGCGTCGCAGCACTGGGCTGCTTTTACCTAGAAAAGAGTTCATCGTAGAGGTGCGTCGCGCAGCGAGCACCGAGTGCCAGGTTCGTGAGCAGTTGCCTACGATGAACGCGGCCGGCATGAATCCTACTTTTCTTTTTCTCAAAAACCACGGGTACGAACATGAGGCTCGATTTGATGAGTCTTTAGAAACTAGTGGCTGACCAGCGGTGGCCTCCAGGAGTTCTCTTCGCATCCGGCAGCGAGAACGGTACAGAGGTTGAGCTGGAGCTGCGTCACCCGCCGACGGAAGCGCATTAGCCCCTCAGCTATCCGAGGCGCGTCCCTCGGAGCTGCCAGATTCCACCGCGGTAACGTGCTGGAGATCGACGCTATGGGAGGTTTCTTGTAAATTATGATCAAAACAGTCACCGGAATTTGCGCGACGCTATCAACTCGCGCATGGCCGAGGCCGCTCGCTGCAGCGTGCTGCTTACGGGCGAGAAGCCGCTTCGTCTCCGCGAGATATCCACGAAGGAGCATTCGGTGCCGAAGGAAGCGCCCACCAAAGCCTCGGCACCCGCAGGGTTCCTCGACTGATCAAAGTTCGTTTCCGCACGGAAAAACTGTTCTCGTCTTCCTGGAGCGTGGAAGCGTCTGGAGTCTAGCGGCGGCCAAGTCCATACGGACTGATAATATTCGCGCATCCGCAGCAAACAGGTGCAATGCATCCACCTCGCCCGCTCTATATTCTCGCGCGAGCCGCAACTGTCGACACCGATCCGTACCCGAACACTGGACACAACGGGTAGGTACCCCTTCATCGATGGATTGCCTGCTCTCTTTCCTGTTCTGAGCGGCCTGGCGCTGGGCGAGGCATCTCGGTGCACAGATCGCAACGAGCGCCAGCGCGCGCCTGCAAACGCATCCCGCTGAGCGCTGCCGCAAGCTGCGACGACGCTCATTCAGTGCGCAGCGTTGCGGGCGTAGTGCAGCTCTAGAAGCGGGCGCACCGGCTGCCATGATGCGCGCGAGCGCCACTTCACGCGTGGCGCAAACGTTCCTCATTCTGGATTACCAACTATCCGCTGAGTCTCGGATCACAAACGCAGGTGTCAAGCGATCGGTTTTCGAAAAAGTACTTCCCCAGCTTTTCGTGCTTGCAACCTTGAGTGTATGGTCTGTGCAGGGATTGTGCCGAAAGTCACGAGTAATTACTGTAGAGTAGTTGGACGGGCTGTGCGCGCCGCCGGAGTGGGCGACTTGCTAGCGCGTCAGCAGGGGCTGTGGCGCAACGTTCCGGGAAATGCTCCGCACTTGCCTTGTCGGGACTGGTCACTAGCTGGTTGCCTGAGTTCCAAGTCTTTAACTACCTGGAGCGCAACCTATACCGCGAGAGGTGTGCGGGAGTCGGAACCTCGTTTGCCACCAGTTGGGCTTGCCGCCGCCCCTCTTTGGCGCACGGGTGCGCGGGCGCTTAGTACACAGCCACAGCCAGATACGTCTTCAACAACAACAATAACCGACGCGACTGGAAGGCCGGACGAGACACCATACCAGCCAGTTAGAGACGCACCGCCCAAGAGCGACCCGAACTACCCGTGGAAGTGGCACAGCTTCCTGCCCGAGCACACCTATAAACCAAACTTGAACGTCGATCTGAAGCGACACGTGCAACCAACAGGATTTAGTGACCGCTTTGCATACTATACGGTGAAGTTTCTGCGCTTTTTTGCCGATGCCTTCTTCCAAAGACGTTATGGCCACCGTGCAGTTGTGCTCGAGACCGTTGCAGCCGTTCCTGGTATGGTAGGTGGCATGATGCTCCATCTGCAGTGCCTGCGTCGTTTCCGTCAGTCTGGCGGCTGGATTCGAGTCTTGCTCGAGGAGGCCGAAAACGAGCGTATGCACCTCATGGTTTACATGTCGATTGCACAACCAAGGGCGCTGGAGCGCGCGCTCGTGATCCTCGCCCAGGCTGGCTTTTTCAGTTTCTATACATTGCTGTACACAATATCACCAAAGACCGCACATCGATTGGTTGGTTACCTCGAAGAGGAGGCGATTGTATCCTACACGGAATATTTGAAGGACATCGACGACGGCCGCATCCCGAATATTCCCGCGCCACCCATTGCGATTGACTATTGGCAGCTGGACCCGAATGCGCGTTTACGGGACGTCGTCCTGGCGACGCGCGCAGATGAGGCGCACCACCGGGATGTGAATCACTTGCGCGCTAACCTCATTAAAGCGCATCGCGGGGACCCGGCGCCCTACGCTGCTCTGAAGCACGGCGAGGTGGATCCCAGTCAATACGGAAGCTGAGACATGTTGTTCAAGTATTTGGCAGTACAGCGCGTGTGTCGCTTATTCATGGAAAGTTGCATTCTGGAAAGCTCTCGTATCCATCAGTCGATGTATGATGCACGGGAGTATGAGTTGTATAGTATTGGCAAATAAACTCAAATGATCGTGGACTTTTATGCGTGCGCAGCAACCTCGACGGAAGGATTTCCTACAGGCGTGGCAGGGCGCTTGCCCTCTGGCTTCAGCGTGCTCTGCTGCAAAATACGGTGCATCCGAGTACGTACGGAACGCGGGGGATTCTTATGCGATGCAAAAGTACGAGGTGATTGAAGACTTCGTCGCACACGTGCAATCGGACGTGGTTGCTGCTCCCGAGCAGGTGCTGTACGCGAACGATGGACAATGGTCGAACAGGAGCCCTCCGAGGTGCACCATGATTTTGAAAGAATGGAAGCGGGACTCTTCTCGTCGCACTTCGCTGCAGCCGAGGCGGCTGGGGCGGTCCCGTCCCTGAAACTAGCTGACGAGCGAGGTACGTTTGCGCCCGCGCTCGTTACCTGCTCGGTGCGACGGTAGCCTCATATTGCGAGTTTTCCCTGAAACTCGCAGGTGGATGAGCTGCGTCTGTGTTCACGCAAAGTCGCTGCTTGGGGCAATTTTATATCCAGATTTTCGCAGCTGTTGCATGAGATTTTCCAGGGCACGTTGCAACTCGAGAAAACCTTCACGATCCGTTGATTCTCGATTTGCTACGGATTTGTGCGTCGGAGCAACAAGTCGACCCCTAAAGGGGTGACCGACCATGAAGACCTGGGATGGAGTCCTGATTCTTCTCGAAAGAGCCTCAGACCACAATTGTCAGCGATGAATGTGCACTGCGCGATAAAAGACTGAATCGCAGCTCTCCATGGCGTGTCCCAGCGATACCATTGAGACTGAACGCGGAGCTTGAGGAGGTCCCCTGACTGGACGGGGAACGTCTCACACTAGATCGATCAGAAGGTCCTCTGGTTCGAGCGAGCGACCATACTTCACAGCGCTCGTTGCTTGCACCGACTCCCATAAGTCTATGTCCAAGTCGTCGTGCCTTCACGCGGCGTCCGCAGCCGCACCGACAGCGCCTCCACAAGGCACCTCGGAAGACACGGAGTCCGGAAAACCTACGTCGTTTTATCGATCGAGTTTATGCGCCTGAACGGATTTGTTGTGTACTCGGTGAAACGTAGATGCGTCTCGCGGTATCTGAGATCACGCTCCTTCAGACTTGTTCTAGCGTTTGAATTTTTAGAATAATCCGATACGATTCACCGATCCCGTATCCCTACATATCCGCGCAATGGCGATGGACCCGAGATCACCGATGCTCTGTGGCGAGCACGCAATCGCAGCGTTATGCGTCGAGGACACGTGTCATCGCAACACGTGTCTATCTGTGAGCTCCCGATCCGTGTACACGACACGTGTTCGCGCCAAATTTGGCGTGCGCATCCGCCGGTGGCATTCCTCCCGCAACGCGTATCGTCCAGCCTGGGCATATTCCGTAAGGACTTCTTATTAGAACGATGAATGGAGGCACTTTACGCACGATGAGAGGATCAAGATATGGAACGTTAATTTTTCTTGTTCTATCTTTATTATTATTGCTTTCGCTAGTTTGGGGACCGATTCGGGCTTGCGCAAGCGCGGCGGGTCCGCGACAGGCACCCTCGCAAAGTGACCATGTGTCACTCGAGGAACGCGACTGGTTCGAGATGCTGCGTCCTGCTTTGGGCGGGCGTAACTCTGGGCCTGGTGGCCTCACTGACAGTAGCAGTAGTGGCACCAGCTTCACGGGACCTACATCTACAGGGACGAGCACTGCTGCGTCGACAGGCGGGAGTGGCACCTCGACGGACTCTGGGGTTTCAGCGGTGTCTGGGCCACCAACCAGCATAACTAGTTCGACGCCCGGTCCCGTCTCGACACCGGCGCTGAGCACACCCACGGTAGCGCTGACGCCAACACCTATGAGGTCGCCTACACCTACACCGACGCCTACACCTACACCTACACCGACACCGTTACCGTCTCCTACACCAACTCCATCACCATCACCGAATACGCAGCACACAACAGGACCTACTGTTCAGCCTATTTTGCAACCATCGCCCAGCTTCGGCGTGAATACCGCGACTAGTTCCGCTTCTGCATCATCCACAGGAACGGGAATTAGCTCAAACAGTGGGAGTGCGATTTTCACACCAAGTTTAACGAGTTCAGGGACAGGCTCTGCGACACCGACGTCTCGGCCGCGAGATAGTTACATTCATGGAAACAGCCTTGTAGATTCGCTTGCCTCTTCAACACCGGCAATGACGTCTACCCGTCGGGCAACGCCAACGCCAACACCGACGCCTACGCCAATGCCGACGCCGACGCCTACGCCAATGCCGACACCGACACCGACACCGACACCGACGCCTACGCCTACTCCTACGCCAACACCGACACCTACGCCTACTCCTACGCCAACACCGACACCTACGCCGACACCTACGCCGACACCGACACCTACGCCGACACCTACGCCGACACCTACGCCAACACCGACGCCCACGCCCACGCCCACGCCCACGCCTACGCCTCTACCATCTGTATCATCGACGCCTGTTGTGAGCAACGCGACAAGCACGCCTGCACCGTCGCCTTCTGTATCATCGACGCCTGTTGTGAGCAACGCGACAAGCACGCCTGCACCGTCGCCTTCTGTATCATCGACGCCTGTTGTGAGCAACGCGACAAGCACGCCTGCACCGTCGCCTTCTGTATCATCGACGCCTGTTGTGAGCAACGCGACAAGCACGCCTGCACCGTCGCCTTCTGTGTCATCGACGCCTGTTGTGAGCAACACGACAAGCACGCCTGCACCGTCGCCTTCTGTATCATCGACGCCTGTTGTGAGCAACACGACAAGCACGCCTACGCCTCTACCATCTGTATCATCGACGCCTGTTGTGAGCAACACGACAAGCACGCCTGCACCGTCGCCTTCTGTATCATCGACGCCGGTTGTGAGCAACGCGACAAGCACGCCTGCACCGTCGCCTTCTGTATCATCGACGCCGGTTGTGAGCAACGCGACAAGCACGCCTGCACCGTCAACATCACCAACACCCGCTACGACGTCCATTGTTGGGCGCGCCTTCCTCTCTGTTCGAACTGAGGCTTCATGCTCGTCCGCATCGCTTGCTCTGTCTGCGTCAGTTGCATCCGCCTTGGGCATATCGCCGAGTGCTGTCACCGTGTCCGATGGATGCTTCTCTTCAGGCTTGCCGCTGAATCGAGAAGTACTGCTACAGGAAAGCATCCAGCGCTTTCTCCCAGCGGGTGCGTCGTTCGATTTACAATTCCTTACGACGCTGTTCCGTCAGACGAGCTCTGGGGCCGGTGGCCTTGTGCAATTTACTGTTTTCGCAACAGTACCCGTATCTAATGCGAGTCAAGCTCAGCAAGAACTCAACAAGCTGCTGAGCTCGACCTCGTTGCGTCATCAGCGCCTCGCACAAGGAGTCGGACCTCCGTCGCCACCTCCCACACCGACCCCGCTACTGAACACGCTTCCGAATGGTAGCCCGATCCCTCAGCAAAAACTTGTATTTGCTGACCAGCCCACGATACAGATTCCCGGAAACGCAAACATTTCCTGCGAGGCGATTCAAGCCGCGGCGAAAACGGCATACTACAACGCATTCGCGGACATTCCCGATTTCACGTTGGAGGATGTTTCTCTGAGCCCGTGCTCTTCGTCTCAAGTGATGCGAGCGGGTGCACCGCCGTCCGATCTCGTTCAAAACGGGTTACGCGGTTTGACAAGTTGGCGGCGCTCACGTAAGGGTGCTCTTCGTCTCAGCTATTCTACGACCTATACATTCAGCGTAGCGTGCGCAGTCTACCCCAGGTACGCTCCGGCAAACTGGCAACAGCGCAACTATCAAGCAGCATACACGCTACAGAGCGAGATCATTATGCAAGCCGAAACATCAACAACAGTGACGTTGACGACGCTGAACTCTGAAAGCGTCACTTCGCTGACGTACACCCAGCAGGAGAGTGTCGTGGAGGCGTTGCTTGGAAACAGCGACAATCTTGTCTACGAGCCGGTGCCCGTCTATCCTCGTCGTGTCTACCTTCGGACCTCCTTGTACTGCGGCTCGGCGTCGCCCGGCTCCGTTCGACTAAGCTGTAACTCGATGCAGACAGCGATATTGAACAGTTGCGACAATATCGGAATCCCGTCCGAGGTGGTGACGATTCGCTCCTGCGAGCAGGTCAACGAATGGGACGTGGTGGTGCACCTCCAAATCGATACGTACTCGACGTATGCTTCCGGGTTCACTGCCGCCTTGCGAGACAATATCCAGAATGGCTACTACTTTGAGCAGGTGAATACCTACGAAACCAGTTGTGGCAGCGTCGAGTTTTACACCGATATCGTGCAATACTCGTACATCGACGTGATCGGTACCAGCAGCTACGCCGCTCCATCCGCAACGCCAACGCCAACGCCAACGCCAACGCCAACGCCAGTGAAATGGGTTGAAGTCGTGACCGAGCGGCCTGCAGTTGGCGGCGTCTGGATCGAATGGGAATACTACTGTCAGGCACTGGACGTCGTCGAGTACTGGACGTGTTCTGAGGTTGCGTATGTGATGCAGCAGACGCTCGCCGAGGTTTGCGGCGTCTTCGTCTCCGAAATTGTCATCGAGAATTGTGAGTGTATCGCGGTCAATGGACAGGGTAGCGTTCCGGCGAGCTGCAGCGGTTTCACCACGACCAGCAGCGGAGAGGTCATTTTCGAGTCGGCACCAATGTCGACGACAACTCCCACGAGCACAGTCTTGCCGCTCAGTTCAAGCGTCGCGCCGACGCCAGCTGCGGTGCTTGTCACCCCGACAGCGAACGCCATTGTTGCGAGTGCAACCGCGTCGCCTCCAGAGACGGTAACATCAGCACCTGTGCGGTCAGGTACAGAGACGCCGATGCCAACCGCGAGCCCAACACCTGCCGGTACGAACACGTCAGCTGGCGCAGTGCAATGGCACTACAATCGTGTTTCCGGTCGAGTGCTGACGAATGCTTTCCAGGCACAGAATGTGAGCCAAAATATGACCACTGCGTACCACTCGGCACACATCAAGAACACCTTTGCGAGGAAGCTTCGTGAGCTTCGTCATCAGCGTAGCCATCACAATTCCAGTACGAATGGAAATGTGAGCATTCAGATTTCCCAGAACCGGAGTCTAGTCTCGTTGGACTTTTTGGGCAAACCGTCGACATTGGAGCCGCTCTATTCCGTCGTCCAGCCCGGGCGATTGTATGATCTCAGTGGAAGGATATGCACCGCTTCGTGCCGGCCGCCTGGCATCAACGATTCGGACGTCTCGCCGGCAAACTGCTGCAGTGGAAACGGGGTATGCGTCAGTGGCGTCTGCTACTGCGTTGGTGGCTATCGAGGTTTGCTGTGCCAGAATGCGCCTTCATCATCATCATCATCGTCGACGTCGTCGTCGTCGACAGCGTCTGCGTCGCCTTCGCCATCCAGTTCGGCGTTACCGAGCTTTCCGCCGCCTCCTTCGGGCTACGATGCCGTGGATCTCTTGATGGAATTGCGTGGCGTGTCGTATAGTCAGTTCTACAACAGCACCAACAACGCCCGCTTCCGCGATTTGCTGATGCAAAGCATCCAGTCCATTGCGCAGATCTCGTTGGTACGCATTCACGTGGTCGGCGGCAGCGAGTCCTATAATTCCCTGCATTACATGTTGATGCGGGCACCGACGAGTGTCACCACTACCGGCGCCGTACAGTTGATCCTGAAACCGAGCGATGTGAATGTGGTCACCCGTCTGCTAAGCACTGTGTTCCTCTATGAGCAAGTTCGACAGGCGTTCCCTCCAAATGGATCCGTGGTATCAGTGGAGGTGCGACGTGTCGCCACAGGTGACCCCTCTCAGATTTCCGGCAGCGGATCCGGCTCGGGTGCACCTCTGGGGGCAATCATTGGAGGCGCTGTGGCCGGTGCTGCTGCCCTGATTCTCGCCGTGTTGGCTGTATGGCTTTTCTTGCGGCGAAGGCGACGTCGACAGCAACGCCAGCGCAACCGAACGGGCACAGTGCCGTCGTCAGCGGCACTCGCGGGAATAGCTCCTGGATCCCGAGTCTCCCAGAACGATACCGTTGATGTGGCAGCGTTGAAACCAACTGGCAGCACAGCTGCCGCACTGGGCACAGTCGACAGCGCCAATGTGGTTACCATGCCTCTGGTTGTGGGCCCGAACGCCACACTGCGCGAACTCGCGCGAGAGCGCCTGCTGTACGGCATGCTGGCGGGCACAGCAAGGTCGTCGCTTGCCGGTGCGGAAGACTCCCGCGGCAGCTCCGCTGATCAGCGTCGCGCTCCCGGAATGCTAGTAGCAGACGATCGCGGCATCCAGGTATTGTCTGCAGCGTGCCGCATGAGTGACCTCGTGGGCAATGGTGTGTTCCTTGTTGAGGAACTTGGTCAGCAGCCGCCAACGCTCAACGCGTTGCCGCCAAGCGACCAAGGTCGGCGTCTCGTGTACCTCTTCAAGCCGACGTCGAACGCGGTGAATACGCTGATTGCGTCGCTTGAACATGTGACCAAAGCGTCTGACAGAGGAAGCGGAGAACACGATGACTCGGAGACGCCCAAGGTCTCCAGCAAGACCATCATTGAAGTTTTCGCGACATCTCGCGTCGACGAAACGTATCTTGATCGAGTTCGGGCGGCATCGCAGCTCGTCGAACGGCTTGCGCAGTTCACGGAACTCAACATCGATTTCTGTGCATTCGAGCAGCGCCTGTTTCATCTCGGCCGTTATCCTGCGGATCTGCAGCCGGTGCGGCCGCAAACCATTGCCGAGTCCTTGTTGACGCTGTGCTCCGTACTGCAGGAGCGACCGCGTATCCGTTTCGCGCGAGACTCGTTCACGGGCGCACCCGCAGCCGTCGCAGAGGAGCTCGTCAGGATACTCGACGAGTACGGTCCTCTCATTCTGCCGACAAGAGCGGGATCCGCTCCTCGAGCTGGAGCTTCTCGGACGGTGCTCCTCATTGTTGACAGAGACTGCGATCTGTTGACGCCCCTGTTGCACGATGATACGTATCAGACGGTGCTGAAGCAGGAATTCCCTTCGTTGCTGGAGGCTGATAGCGGTGCTGGATCCCAGCTGGTGCTCGATGAGTACGCTGACGATGTCTGGAGCCTCGTGCGCTATCGCCCAGTGGAGCAGGTCGGGCGCCTCCGGACCGCGAAACGAGGCGCGCTCGCCACGAGCACCTCCGACTCGAACGTTTTGCTGCCTAGCGATGCCGACGCTGCGTCACTGGAGCGTCACCAGCGCCTGGCTCGTCGCGCGCAGGATCTCTGGGAGAATGCGCAAATCGCCAGGATTGCTGCTCTCGAACGAGACATGCTCAATGCGCAGCGTGTCGTCGGTACCGATGCTGAAACGCGTGTCCGAGGACAGCTGCGACAATTGCTCGACGAGGACAATATTCGCCTGGTGGACAAAGCTCGTCTGATTGTATTGTTTGCGCTCACGCAGAATACGAGCACAGCTGAGATTCAGGAGCTGGTCTCGATGGCATTTGCTCGCTCTTCATTCGGGGAGCACCAGTCATGGGGATCGTCACAGGGATCGGCGGCGCTTTCGAGTACTTCGGCAGGGTCGAGTGCATCGACTGGAACCTCTACCACAGCATCGGATATCCGGACTGCACCGCAGCTGACCGCTGTCATTGAGCGTTTGTGCATCGCCTACGGAGTGCCGTTGCGGAAGACGCCATCGGAGATGCAAGCCATGCAACAGACCCAAGGACGGCTCGCGAAACTTGCGACATTGCTTATCGAGCGTCGCCTCGGTGAGTCCGCGTTCCCGTATGCCGGCGAGAGCCGCCACTTCGATCGCGCGTACATGTCCGACGACTCGTCAGCCGGTGAGCTCTCCGATTTCTCTACCGATGACGAGGAGAGCGGTATTCGCCGCACGAGTCGAAGTCTTCGCAGGCGTCGTTCGTCGTCGGCAATCCGTGAGTCGTCTCTCGGTCGTCGCAATCGTCGACGTTCCTCTTCGTCATCGGTTGGCAGCGTAGACGAGTCTGCGACGCGTCGCATCATTATCTTTGTCATTGGCGGCCTCTCGTGGAATGAGACGCGGTACGCCTATGATCTTTCGGAGTCGAGCGGCACGCAGGTGTTCTTTGGTGGAAGTTGTATGCTCGACGCTCGTGCATTCATTGAAGCTCTCGTGCCTACAGCGTCGGACATGCTCGCGGGCAAGGGCGCTCTCGAGGGAAGCATGCCAGGGGCCTTGCCGCCCTCGAGTACAAAGCTGGTGCGTTCGAGTTCCGCTGCTGCACTGAGTGTATTGTCTCAGCGAAAGCGCTCGCGATCGCGCAGCACCTCGGTGACGCGCTGACGCTGACACAGGCCCGGACTCATTACGCGTCTGGTTTGTTCACACGAAGCGTACGGATCGTGTACGGTAGTTCATTGATGCAATGGAGTCCTTGAATGTATGCACTGGGAGCGCGTATCGATTCGCGTGCACATCGTGCTGCTGACCGTGGGGGTTGCGGTGCAAGCGCTCGGAAGTTGACGTTCCCCGCTGGGTTCATTGATGGACGTTGCTCTGGTGGCAACTAGGGAATTGAAGTCATAAGTACACGAATCATCCGTTTTTCATGTACAAAAGCGACGGGTATTCGTAAATGACACCAATGCCAGAATAGAGAAGAGCAGGTCGTCCAACTCGCGCACACGCGCTCTTGTTGCTGTGTATTCGCGTTGTCGTCCAGACTGGCATTTGGGTGCTTTTTTCGACTGCTTTCTTTTGATGTTTCTTGTATCCGGTTTTACATGCGTCGGTGTCTCCTCTCTCTTCGGTTCCAGCATCTACAGTCGACGGATGTTGGTGGTAGCGTTCGAGTCCCGGTTTCGTTGCGTCTGGCTGTTGTCGACGCTTTTCAGGCAGACACGGTAGTTGCGATTGACGCTTCGCTTGTCATTTTCATCCGTTTTGTGTACGACCTCGGTGCGGCCTTTTGCAGCAGCGATACCTGAGTGCGGTCATGTGTTTCCGTATGTTCACCACTTCGTTTCCTGCTCCGAGGGTCGACGAGTGGTGCGTTCAGGTGTGCTTCATCGCTGGGTACATGCCCTTGACGGATATAAGAGACGCGTCTCGATACCCGCCTCCGTTGACACGACCTGTGCCATACGCAAAGATCACCGGCGTCTTCTAGGCAATCCTCACAACGAGTACTCTGTCCGCTGCAGACGCTCGCGTACACTCTTCCGTTCGATAGGGAGTATGTGCAACGCGATTTTGTCTATGATGAAACAATTAACGAAGAAGCATCCAGGCTAGAGATCGCGTTGAGAAATCTCGATTGGATCGCGGGTCCTTCGTGTACAGCGGTGACGCACCATCCACAGGAAGCGATCGCTATGATGGCTCAAGTCCGAGTCCGAGACCCTTTTTCCGTGGAAACGGAAGAGATGGACGTCTCTGAAAGCAGACCATCTGTGAGGGTTCATGCTGTCGTTGAATGTGGATTTGTCGATGGATACGAAGAGGGGGAGGATTTTTCTTTGTATCTTCATCGATTATGTAACGCGTCAAGCTGAGCGAATACTCGGCATGAGCATGTGAACAAGTCGTCCACAAACGTTGTGAAGTGTTTTTCTTCGTCAATCCGGTAGCGAGAATCGCTGCGCCCACAATTCTCCTTGGTCCAGAAAGATCGAAGACTCGAAGAAAACGTGAATTCCGTATGTTCCAGGTGAGCAGTGGAGAAGCGTGTAGACGTCTACATATGCGTAGGATAATGATGTCCGTCATGGTACGAAAGCTAGTTCGAGGACGTCTCGAGTCATCTCGATTCCGATGACATAACGAATTCCAGCACGAAAGAACCTACGGAACTAGTCGGAAAAAAAGACAACCGAGAATCCAAATACCACGTATGCATCCCCTAGCCCTATTGCTGCACTTCGAATGTGGAGGCGGTACATCTGGGAAAAAGCTCGGAAAAGATTGTCATGGCAGGAACAGAGCAACTTGTTCTGTATATCATTTTAATCTGACAGCGTTACGGAGGATGGAAAGTTTTCTCCAGTCGAGCCGGTCCATACCGCCTCATTCGTTGTTTGCTCTAGAGGTGCGTGCTCGCGTGCAACAGCCGCTGGTCTTCAGTACCGTAGCAATTGCAACCAAGAATCTGGACATCGTCCACATGAGCGGTGCACTCTTTAAAAGACTTGAACGCTGGTGCTTCTTTTTCATCAAACCCGAGGAGATAATCTGTACAGCGTCCCAGCGAGCACTGAACTTGTCCAGAGCGGAAGAATCCTCCCTTCGAATCGCTTCAGTGGGGACACTCGGGCTGTGGCATCAACAGCGGCGCTTTGAAGACTGTCCCGCAAATGCATAGCCCAAAGCACTGATCGGATACACCGACCATGCCGTATCACAGACGCAGATTGGACTAGGGTTGCCCGCTGGCCGGTCTCCGCAAACTGCTGCTTCCGCTCCGTTGATTCCGAGCGCTCGTGGCGGCGATAAGCGGACTTTCGTCCATCGGACGCAAGATCACGGAAGAGATGACCTCGCCCGGCCCGAATACGTATCCGCCGTGTCGCGTGTGCCTGCATATCGGGGCACCGCTTCGGCACAACGCGGTTCAGCGCAGGCGTCTCCAGACAGAAGATACCATTGGACAAGGTACTCGAACTTTACGTTTTCATCAGAAAAGGCGCTGATCACCTGTGCACGCTGGTATGTGGCAATCAAGCCTGCAGAATGCCGTTTCTAGCACGCGACTGACGGCAAACGGGCTTCCCGTCAGCAATCGCGCCAGCGTCGAATGCAAGATACAGGATCGACACGCGACGGCGATGCGAGATCGAAATGTCCGTATCCGTATCATCCCTAAATGACTCAATTTAAAAGCTGCGCTTCGACGTGCCATGGAAAGTCGATGCAATCGACGAAGCGTCGCTCGGTAGCGTTCGTGCCAACGGTGCTGTGCGGGGGCGTCGAAATCCTGCACACCGCGTTACAGGGTGTCACATTGCACCGCACAGCGACGTGATGATGCGGCAGCTCCGTTGGGGCCGCAGCGCGTCAGCTCCCGTTGAATTGTATGTCACGAGCACGTGCATTGCGTCGAAGATCACAACACCACGCTGCGGGCGCTGTATCTTCTTCGCTGCACACCGGATAGCGCTGTGCGAAGCGCTTCTTTTGGATCGTGTTTCCTTAGCTTTTTTGGGCTAGTACCGCCTTTAGAACGAGAAAAAGTCTTGGTCTTGCGTATATTGAAACGATATGTGTGCTCACTTTCGGAAAAGTGCTTGGCAGCCGCGGCGGCTCGTTGCGAGGCACCAGCGTCGCAGGTCACTGTTATCCACAACAACGAAGCCGACAGTCCCAGTGTCGATTTCAGCCGTGTCTCACAACGCGGAGCAAGTCGCGGTTTTCATGAGAGGTCTCGAACCGCGCGCATCATTCCGCGCTGTTCCCGCTGAAAACGGTGGGATTTTGATAGAGAGGTACCCAGGGGTCGGACGCTTTGCGCACACGGAACCATCGCCATCGCCGTCGCCATCGGCGGAGTCTTCGCCATCGCGGTCGTTGCCGTCGCCAACACCCGCAGAAACCTCACCCCTACCGACAGCGGAGCAATTGCCAACGCTGGTGCCTTTTCCCGCGTCCTATGCGGCGACGGCGTCAGCGCAGGTCACAAGAGCGGTGTCGAACCTGCATATGACTTCATTCGCTCTAGCGTCGATCACGGTGTCGCCGACTCCGCAGGTGCCAAGTACGTCCAACTCCGGCTCGCAGGGAGATTCGATAATCATCTTTATTGTAGCTCCTGTGGGTGCGGTTCTGCTTCTCATTTTGATCATATTTTTACTTGTACTCCGAGGCACCTGCATGTGCGGGAGGGCCTGCTTTGGTCTTGTCAAAAAATGTGGGGATTGCGGTGGTGGAAATGCCGAACCGGTCGATAGTTACGTGGATCTATAAAACCCGCGTCTATGATTACCTTGAGATGCTTCCGCAGAGGTACCGATCTTTCAGGAAATCAGAATCGTCCGGTTCTTCCAGGTGGAGTATTTTGCTTTCCAGCGAATATGGAAGCAAGCAGCTTCCTTTGGCGGTGGCTCATCGTGATTTTCGTGATCGTCAATACGGCGGAGGCGCTCGTGATCGCCAGACATCGCATGCGTTGCACTGGTGCAAAAGCGGGAAGAAGAACGAATCCTCCATGTCCAAGCAATGTGTCGGGATGAAAACCGCCAATCGAGAGCCCATGCGTTCTTTAAGTGGCGCTCAAGGGTCCTTTGGAGCTTTAGATGCATTTTTACGGAGCGTTCTTTCTCCAGGTCAGGAGGACCTGAACACTCGAATTGAACATCGCTGTGGTTCTATGCTGCGCACGCATCCATGGGCGTTGGGGAACAGCCATCATTCTAGAGTTCATGTTCAGCTCCCGGCCAAGTGGTTCCGTGTTGTCACCAGATGGCAGCGGGGTCGTGCACAGGATATGACAGGTAGCTGCCCTACAACGCTGCATCTGCTTGTCCGCGCCCATGGATGCCTAGTAGATGTCCTGAATCGAGATATTCGAGACAGCTTCGACTACACCGGGATGTGACTCCACTTTAGAATATCGTCATTCGTTGTTGTTTTCGTCCTCGCCTCGGCCGCTGCGTGGCTGCAGAAATCAGGTGTCCCTGAAGCGCTCGCCGATCATTCGCTGCAACGCAGACACATCAGCCGCGCGCGCCGCGTGCAGCGCAACCATCCGAATCTCTGGGTCCATCATAATTTTTCCTTCTAAATTCCCAGGAACTTACACGGCGCTAGGTGAAACACGCTTTTCGTTGGACCATGCAACGCAACTGACTTTTGACAGGTATTGATGTATGCTTCTCCTATGTGAGACTCACGTGATCGTTTATCCGGTAAGTTGCTTCGCGAACCTCTCCTAGTCTTCTTTATCCAAGTAAGCTGCACTTTTCCATCCACCTATTCAATCCATACATAACGTATGCAATTCTGTGTCCTCCCCAGATTGTCAGAGACAGACATGACCAGCCCCCGAGGACACCGGGTCCAGGCTCCGCGTACACCCTCTGCAGGCGAGGTCGCGTATCGAGCGACGAAATGCAAACCGCAGTTGTTTGGCGGGCGGCGCAGTGTCTGGCGCTCGATACGTGATCGGATCAGGACACGTGTCCCGTCGATCCAGATTTGGCTGCTCCACGTGTCTGCATGAACACCCGTGGTGCTCGTGTCCCGCTGACCCGGAACCCTCTCAACGCGTTTGCTGCTGTAAGACGTTGGGAAAAGTAGAATTTCATATCGTTGAGTTTCAATTGAATTGCAGACTAATAGCCTAACGGAGATGGCGGCTTTTCAAAAAGCTGCGCTCCGTCACTTTTTGTTCACGTTTTTTATTCTCCTTTTGCTAGGTGGCAGCTTACCGCTCAACTGGAAGTTATGGGGTAAGCATACAGGGAGAGCTGAGCGGGGGTCACTGTTGGTGCTCGCAGAGCCACACCAGGCTGAGGGGGAGACGGAGTTTCCCCAAGTTCCGGACGTTGTGAGACCGTTACCCTCGGTGTCAGTGGCGCCGACACCGACACCGACACCGACACCGACGCCGACTCCAACGCCTTCACCTACACCTACACCTACACCATTGCTGACACCGACACCGACGCCGACGCCGACTCCAACGCCTTCACCTACACCTACACCTACATCATTGCTGACACCGACACCGACGCCGACGCCGTTGCTGACACCGACACCGACACCGACGCCGACGCCGACTCCAACGCCTTCACCTACACCTACACCTACACCTACACCTACACCTACACCTACACCTACACCTACACCTACGCCGTTGCTGACACCGACACCGACACCGACGCCGACGCCTTCACCTACACCTACATCATTGCTGACACCGACATCGACACATGCCTCTGCGTCTGCGGGGACACCAACTGTGGTGCCAACGCCGTCGTCGACAACAACGATTCCAGGGAGCACACTACCAACTCACGCCGTATCACCCTCGAGCATTGGAAGCCCTTCACCGAGTTCTGGTGCCGCGGAAACCTTGACACCAATGCCGTCATCGACAAGCACTGGATTTAGCTCAGTAGTGCCTTCGCCATCGATATCGACTGTGCTGACTGGGACGTTGAGCCCCTCTCGTTCAGCCTCGGCTGGAAGCAGCGCAACGTTCCACGCATCACCGAGCATTACATTGCATCCATCATCAAGCATAAGCTCGCCGGTTACCGCGGCACCGTCTCCGAGTTCGGAACCACTGACACCTTCACCAAGTGCGTCGCATTTGCCAACGAGCTCGCCGAGTACCTCGGTATCACCGAGCCCTTCACCAAGTGCGTCGCATTTGCCAACGAGCTCACCAAGTACATCGGTATCACCGAGCCCTTCACCAAGTGCGTCGCATTTGCCAACGAGCTCACCGAGTACCTCGGTATCACCGAGCACGTCCCCGAGCGTGTCGGCAACCTTTACTCCGACATCAGCACCGACGCCACCACCGACACCCGCTATTACAACAGTATCTCAGGGCACGTACCTTTCTGTCACCTCCGCAGAGGTTTGTCAGTCTGCAGCGTCAGCGATCGCCGCTGCAGTTGCATCTGCTCTCGGCGTGCCGGCATCCAATGTTACCGTCTCGAACAACTGTGCTGCTGCTCCGACCTCAACGAGTTCCTCACGTTTGGGACTGTTGGCTCCTCTGAGATGGTTCTCGGAATTCATGGGGGATCGAGATTCTACCAAGATGCGCGTTACCACATCGACTACAGTCGCAGTGAATATTCAATTCACCGTCTTTGTGGTCGTGGCAGTTTCAGAGGCCAGCACTGTGCAGGTGAAACTCGCGAGCTTACTCTCTGTCACGAGTATCACTACACTTAATCTGCCGAGCGGCGCGGGAAAGCCAGTACCTCCGCCAACACCAACCCCCAACCTCACAGCGCTCCCGAATGGTAGTCCGCTTCCGACCAACAAGATAGTCTTGCCAGACAATCCGACCATTCGGATCGCGGTCGGCGTGAGTGCTAGTTGCTCGGAAGTTATATCCACAGCACAGCGCGTCTACTACTATGCCTTTTTGGACGTCGAGTCTTTCACGGAGACAGATGTTGTGGTGAATCTGGCGAGCTCTGGCTCCGGCACAAGTCGGCGTTCCGCACAACCTCTGCTCATGGTGCAGGATGATGGCAGCCAAAGTCTGCTTTATAGCCAGCCACGCAAGGGCAGTTTGCATTTGTCTATCGAGACAGAGTGCTCTATCTACGTTGCCTGCTCGATCGTTCCCGAGTATGCACCGGCAAACTGGCAAGAACGGATGTACCAGGCTTACGTGTATCTGCAGAGTTTGTATGTCAGCGCTAGCGAGACGACGACAGTAATCTCGCCGTCGCTCACCGTGAGCACCGTCGAATACGAGCAAGTAACGTCCGTTGTCCTGGAACAGAGCACCAGCATCATTTATGTCCCAGTACAGATCTATCCGCGGCGAGTCTTCATTGAGACAGCGTTTTACTGTCGATCTGCATTCTTTGGTACGCAGGTTCTGAGCTGCAATGATGTCAAAGTGGCGATCCTGAACTCGTGCAACGATATTGGCATACCGAGCGAAATCGTAACGATCCATTCGTGTGAGCAAATCGATACCTGGAATGCAGTCGTCCACATCCGCTTGGAGACGTTTTCCACGTACACGATCCAGTACACGTATGCCATTCGTGACAACTTCGTGAATAACTACTTTTGGCAACGTGTTCAGCTGTATCAGTCCAAGTGCGGCGGTGGCGAACTCTATACCGATATCGTTCAGTACTCGCAGCTGGTAACCTCGACCGCTGAATACGTATCCGCGGTTGCTCCGGCTCCCGTGAAATGGGTCGAGGTGGTCGTCAAACGGCCTCCTGTCTGCATTGTTTGGTATGAATGGCAGATTGACGTCGAGGTCGTCGAGCAGATCAACGTTTGGACGTGTGACCAGATTTCGTATATAGTGCAGAACACATTAGCAAGCTCGTGTGGTCTGGTGCCCACTGCGGTCGAGATCACCAACTGCGAATGTCTCTCGACTTCCACAGGCGGCAGCGCTCCTTCTAGTTGCAATGGAGTTCAGGCCCAGAGCAATGGCCTCGTGACCTACACGAGCTCGTCAAGCTCCGCGACTGGTGTGCGCTGGCACGCCAATCGCATCTCTGTACGTGTCATGTCGTCTGTGGTGGAGTCCTTATCCGTTTACTCGACGCTGCAAAGCACAGTGCAGTCCGGTTCATTTGGACAGGTTGTTGCGAGCGAGTATACTCGGCTGGAGACGACCACGAGCGTCTCCACGGAGACGTACATCAGTGTCGCGAGGGCAGCATCGAGCCCGAATATCACCGTTCGGGTCACGCCTACCAAGAACATTACCTCCCTGGACTTTTTGGGTAGACCATCGGAGCTTCCTCCTCTGTACTCGTTGGCACAGCCAAGTCGCCTATTCGACTTGAATGGAACACTTTGCGTCAGCTCGTGCCGACCGGCGGGCATAACGGCGGAGAACGCGACGACCGCAACCTGCTGTAACGGTAATGGTGCCTGCATCAATGGCGTTTGCTACTGTGTGCCGGGCTTTTCGGGTCTGCTCTGCGAAGCATCGCCAACGCCGGCAGCATCCCCGGTTCCGGGGCCGGCGAACCTGGCCGCTTTCCCGTCACCACCAGCAGGCAAAGCAGCGATCAATGTGGCCTTCCAGATGGAGGGCGTCTCCGTGGAGGACTTTACAAACGCCACCCGAAACGCTCTCTTCCGTAATCGCTTCGTATCGGCTGTGCGCAACATCACAGGTATCCAGGACGTGAATGTCACGCAAGCGGCAAGTGCGAATGGAACGATCCCATACGCATTACGTGTTCCGCTTAATGTGACAACCACCGGTGCTGTTCAGCTACTGACACTGCCAAACAACACGAAACCTGTTGAGAACCTCATGAGTGTCTTATTCGTCTTTGGGATGGTTAGGTCTGTATTTCCACCGAACGGTACGGTGACGGCAGTATCCGTGCAACAGCTCGTGAACACTACCAGCACCAGCACCAGCGCATAAGCGAGCGGGTTCACGCACGGCGGAAGGCTGGGTCTGCGAGCGGAAACAACGCGACGCGCAGACCAGAGGAAAGCACTACTGAATCTCGTAAACGCTTTGATTTTATACTAGATATGCACCAGCAGCGTTCAACTGTCGATATGTCTGCGCACTAGCATGCACGCGTGCTCTGCGCACGACCAAGGTCGCACCCGCCCTACGAACAGCTCCGAAACGCTTTCGTTCACCGCGTTCGATTCGGCAGCGAGGCCGTACCGACCCCGGTTGCCTCAAATACGCACACACAAGTCGTACATGCATAGCAGCAGCGGCAGCCGTTCGTGTGCGAGTCCTGGTGCCTATTACACCAGAACTGAAACAGGTTTTATTCTATCCCAAAACTATAGGAATGAATGGTCCTCCGATCGACATGGAAACGCGCTCGTCGTTCTGCTCAGCGATACTTTTGGAAGCCGATCTTGTTCGCGTGCTCGCGGAAGCAGCGTCGACACATGTTCAGTCCGTACTTGCGGATGAGTCCCTGGTGCGCCTTACACACCCGACAACGACGGGATCCCTTGCAATGATCCTTCGGATGGCTATTCCATATATCTGCGTGGCCCATGTTTCCAAACGCTCCCTCGCACTACCGAACGTGCGCTCGCTTCACAGCACCGCAGCTGCTACAGAGCGCGAAAGCCGTGCCCTACGATGCGAAAAGCGATATCGCGGGATGGCGCTGAAGCGACGGCGTGGGCGCCGCGGTGCGATGTCACATTGCACGCGTGACACATGCGTGCAGCGCAGCGGGCAGCTGGCCCGATCGCCGGCGGTTCGTGTCCAGGCGATCTTGCAACGCCGCGCATCGAGGCATCGCACAGGGATCCTCTGGACGGGCGTGCGCGGTGCCCAGTGACCTGGGCAGCAATCGCATTTCGTCGACAGATGCGATCCCTAGGCACAGAGGCGTGATGGAGCCTGCAATCCATGGAGTGCAGTGCGCTTGCGTCTGGTGCCACACAGCGCGCGAGCGGTATTGAGGTGCTTTGCGGGTGTTTAGCTTTTCGGGCGGGATATCGAGCGATACGGAGGTGTCGGGCGCCTGGGGGCATGTATCCAGGAGCGCAACAGACGCTTCCAGAATACGCCGGATACCAGAGAGACGCATACTGTTTTGATTACTCGGCTTCGAGATGCACGCGCACTGTCCAGCGGACTGGCGGATGCGGACACGACCGGTACGGCGGTCAGTGCCTCGACGCGGGCGCCAGGATCACGGTACTGTATCGATGCTGGTCGCCAGCTGAGGTGACCGCGGCCCAGAAAACCCGGATTGCTGGTACGGTCAGGCGTCGACTGTGCATCATGGTGCAAAATGAATCATCACGATGTTCACGATGCCGCATTCGACATGTGCACGATGGAGCTGTGCATCTGAGAGCCACCTGGTCACTGGAACGCGTGCTCTATCCGAAAAACGCGAATGCATCGAGGACTCCCGCTGCATGCACCTGAATCAGGTCGATGACGTGAGGCACTCCCGAGGAGCTTGTGCGTTGCTCGGAGAGTGAACACGCTGTTGCTGCGTTCGTGGACGCTCACTGACCACAGCGATCGATATCGTTCGGAGAATCGCTTGAGCAGGTGCGATACGCAGGGCTTTCTTTTCGGTTTTCCCGGTGACATAGATATCGACTTTACAAGGGACTAGATTTGGTCACGTACGACACCAACAAGCGCACGGATAACATCGATTACATTACAGAGATTACAGAAACAATTGGCGGCTTTTCGTACACAGGAATGTCTGCAGCGAAGAACAGCTACGAAATCTGCCATATACGCAGAAAACGGCGCCTCATAGCACGCCCGACGCTTGACTTGCCTCTGCTGCGCCGCTCTGCCCCGGAGGTACCGGTACCGATACCGGTGTATACTCCTTACCCAGAGCGTTCAAGCCGTAGTCAGCGAGCGACCTCAGCATCGAGAGGAGACGGACGACCAGCGACTTGGCGTAGCGGTAGAGAACTGTGCGTTCATCGGCCAAGAAAGTGCCCGCCTGGTCGCCCACGCGACGAGCGCCAGCAACTGAGGCGTTCAGCAGCTCCACGACCTGGACGCGCACACGGCACGCCCGTGCTCTCAACTTGCGAATAGCTGTATCCAATGAGTCCGCTGCTGAAACAGGACTACATTCGTCTGGTTCCGCTCCTGCACCGGACGACTGCTGTGCGGCATGAGAGGCAGGCGCGCTCTCCCCGAACCGGTGCAGCATACCGTCCAGCACGCTTTCCAGTTGGTACAGAAGCGCCACAAACACGCGCAGGGTGAAAAGCTCAACGCCCTCGAGGCGCGTCACCGCCGCCCTGACGCGTGGCTTGACCTCGGTCTCGTACGCCGTGCGCACGCGAGGATCGTCGACTACCCGCTGAACGCGCCGCTTAACCGTCGTATAGGCTGGTTCGATCCGCGGAAAACGCGAAAACTCTTCGTCGAGACGCTGAACCATCTCTTTTGCCTTTATATGAATACCGTTCTCCGGTGTTGTGCGATCGCTGCTACTCGAGTCTGTGGTCATGGCTACGAGTTCGTACCTGGCTGGACGTCACAGCGCAAGCGGCAGACGCACAATCCAAACGCTCGCAATGGCGATGCGCTGGCGATCGGGATGCGCGTGACGCGTGACGCGTGACGCGTGCCGGCCGGTAGCCAGCCGCTGCGCACGCGCAGGCGCGCCTCTCAGACGCCTGATGGCGATCGTAGCGTCCAACATCGAACTGACCGTTATATTCAAAAAAGTAAAGAAATGTGTAGCTTGCGATGCGCGCGCATTGGCGGCGACACCCGGCACACAGCGCCCCGGTCCATGCGCTGCAGGATACGAGCGTGCGTGTGCGTGCGCTGATTTACTTCGATGACAAAACGTCTGTAATTGACCACGGATCCCAGACTGCCGGACGGATGCTGGATTTGGAGAATGTGTCCATCGTGACGCATCTACCTGCAAGTTCCGTTACTTGTACTTCCTTTCGGATGCACTGGTCGTTTTGTTCGCTCTAATGTGCGCCGAGTGCCTGCTTTGGGCACAAGTAATGGCGCCTCAAACGCTGGGGCCGATGCATCACGGAAACAGAACAGCGCTGCCATACAACTGAGGGCGCCAACCCGATGCAGGGCGGGATCCTGTCGTCAGTTTCTGCTCCACAAGACTACGACGCATGGCTGCATGCATGCCAGCGCTGCACGACGATTCGGGAAACGTGGTTTTGAGGCTGGTTCTCGGGTGCCGAGTCGCTCCTCGGTGGACGTTTATCGCATGCACCGCTGATTCCTGACGCAGGCGTTTGCTCGGGATCCACCAGTGACGAGGTGCGCGAATCAGTGGACTCGCGTGCGCCTCAGGTACGCGAGACCTCGTACTACCAAGAAGACGCGGGCGGTGCTGTTCATGCACGGGCGCTTGTGCTGTGCTGTGCCGTGCCCTGCGTGAGACGCTCCTGACGAGCGCCCCGCCTCCCGTGGAACCTTCCCATCCCGCGTCCGCCTTGTTTCGTTTCGGGATTCAGGTGGGATACTCGTACTCAACGCTCACGGGTGTGTGTGTGTGAATCAAAGCGAGCTTACGTTCGGGGACGCACTTCGCGAACCTATCCGCCAAATGGACGCTATCATCGCAAGTGGTGTTCGTATACCACAAACAGAAATGGCACGACGTTGCATGGAATGACATGCGCGTACCGCAGTGCACAGCGCAAGAACGTCCCTGCCTGCTCAATGCGTTAGGTAGCGGCATATCTGTCCAGGTACGCGATGCGTAGGCGTGCTGGTTACCCAGTTTACGCTCAGCCAGTGACTTGCGGTTGTGCAGCGTTCCCGCAGCTGCTGCAGCGCTTCTTCTGAGGATACCACGTAGAGTCGCCGCAGCGTCCAAGCTGTCCGGTTTCTCGGTACGTGGAAAGCTCGCGTCTGAGTCGTGCCGGGCCCAGACACCGCTCGTCCACGTCGTTCGATCCTGTTCGCAACCTGCGTCGGCAGCCGCACCAGCCACTGCAGCCGCAGACACCAGAGTCATTCTTAGGGAGCATGTTTGCCCTGCTTTCGGATTCCATTTCCCGAATTCTAACCAGTCGGAATACGTCTGCCACAACAAATGACACCCGGATACACTGGCACTAGGCCCCGAGTAAGTGCGCAGGTCCCGACGCAACGCCGCCGAGCGGCACATGCCGGCACTGCGCCGCTTACAGTAAACGTTTATAGCGGCAGTACGCAGCACCACCGAGAAACACAAGGCCGCTTATACCCACGAGGCCGCCAGTGACGCTCAAGAACGCGAGCTGACTCTCTTCCAGCGTGCTGTGCAGGTTCATCCCAAATATGGCGGCTACCAGCGCACCCGAGCTCAAAGATACCGAGCCCAGCTTCAAAACCAAATCCAGCCGCAAAATGCGATTCCTCAGCGCATCCAGTTTGATCTGCACAAAGTCTTCGGTACTCTGGATCGCTTGCGTACGAGAGGCAATCTCTGAAACCAAACTATCGATTTGTTTGAGGTAGTTCTCAAACATCATCTCTACCTCCTCGTGCTGATCAACACGTCGTCGATGACCGCTCTCCGCTTTGGTACTCAAATACATCTCTGACATATCCTCGTCGCTAAGTAGCACCTCATTCAATGCGTTGCGCAGTTGGGTCGCCCGATTCTGTAATTCGTTCAGTTTGTTCTTGGCACCAAGCAAACGATCGAGCATGATCACATCAGGTGGGATCGAGGAGGCATCGCCAGCGGTACTGTTCGGTGTGGTGCTGGCATCCGCAGCAGCGGCCGCTGAGGCAGTCGCTCCCGCAACGTCGTCGCTGGAGAGCGCTCTAAGCAAGGACTCAATGCCAGGAACCAGATACCGCATCTCACGCATGAGGCTGTTACAGACATCCACCAGGATGGATTCCAAAGCTCGCAGCTCAAACGGCAACGCGGGACGCGGACTCGACAGTGCCAGGCGAGCGTGCAGCTGCGGGAGGAACGCCTCGACTGCGGGTTGCTCGGGGTCGAACAGCGTGACCCGATCAGCTTCGACCACAGCGCGGATGTGTTCGAGGTGAATCACGATTGCGCTCTGTCGGGCGAGCACGACTGGAGCCTCATTCCGGAACGCTGGATCGACGACGCGCAAGTCACGCAACGGTAAGCGAAGCCGAGCAGCGAGTAGTGCCTTTGCAAGTCGTCGCTGGATGAAGGCGTGCGGGGACTCGGCGCGAATCTCGAGCGCCAGCAGCTCTGCAGTGGGTGCACTCGAGCTCCCGAGACTCGCCCAGGGCTCTCCTTCCGACGTACTCTTGCCAGCATCTGCGGTAGTTCCAGTAGGTTGTACGGGCTGCAGCGTTTTGGCGATAATGGGGGCCTCACGCTGCGGTACGCTGCCGCTGCTTGTCCAGCGCACTGCCGGTGCTCGACCGTACGCCAGCAGGGAGCCGAGTCCGTAGAAACCTGCCTGGAGCAGTCTATTGAATCGCCAGTCGAGCACTGATTGACGCGACTGCTCTACGACAGACACCTGTTTCCTGCACGCTGGCGTCCCTGCGTCCCTCGCAGGCAGCAGCCATCGTCCGCGCCACGGTCCATAGTTCCGCCACGGCCAACGTTGGTGGAGGCGCAGAAACATTCAGACCGTCGCTTCGACGAATTCAGATCCAGTAACGCCGATGCCAAACGAAGCTTCAACCCATCATTTGAGCGTACCAAAGTCGCAGCGTCCCTGAAGCGGTCTGTTCGAGATGCGCTGCACTGGGCGACGCGCTCCGTTGGAGGTCCTCCACCAGGCACCGGCATTCCGGTCTGTTTCGCTTCAGCGCTATTTCCTCTGGGAAGACTGGTGCTTCTGGGGGGTTTTCCCTCGACGAACCGGACACGCTGGTTTCTCGTGCATACTTTGAATTTGCGGAAGCGTTCGCGCTGCCTATGGTACGTGAGTGCCGGCGGTTTACGGCGCAAAGCTGGTTTTAAAAGGCATGGAGCAAGTCGCTGCGGCACGGCGACCTGCAGCCGCCACGAGCAGTCAACGACAGGAGCCTGCGTCGCTGAACGAGACACGTCCCACGAGCTCATCATTTTTGAAGACTGAAATAGTGGCGGCAGTTTCTTCCCTTCTCGTTTTCTGGCTAGCCGGTAGAGGCCACCAAGCGAACACTGGGAAGCGTGCATCGCCACGGTGGCTCTGGCAGTTATCGCGGGCGCTGCGTGCACTCCTCGTGTACGAGGGCGTTCGTGTTGGGCTTGGCCAAGGTCAGTCGCTATGTCAGTGGCTGCGGGTGCAACACCAGCGTGCCCAACGACTAGCAGACGCTGTCTCTGACCTGGGCGAGGTCACTGCGGAGGCTGCTCGCGACCTGCGCTCTGCGTTTGCTCCCGATACTGCGGACGCAGCTGCGACCGAACGTCTGGAGCGCTTGCTCTCTTTGCTCTGCCGAGAACCCGTGCGGTCGCTTCTGGCGGACCTTGTGAGCGCTGCGGTGCGTGCAGCCCGTGAGCACGACACAGCACCGCAGCGGTCTCTGAGCCGGCCAGCGGCGGCTGCGTCGCCACTCGGGCTACGTCCATCATTGGTTGCAGTCTTCCGCGAGCTGCACTCGAAGAACACACCACAGGAGGGTGCAACAGCGAAGCTAGAAGGACAAAAGCGTCGCAATGGGCCTTGGGGGTCATCGAACGGCACCACCGGGCACTGGTCCACTGAGTGGTTGTCGCTGCTGATCGATAGCGGCGAGTCGGGGCTACGTTTCACCCAAACCATTGTTTGTGCCGCCGTCTCTGAAGCTGTTCGAGCGCATCTGGCTGCTGACCAGGAAGAACGTTCGCAGAGACGCGCGGCAAGTGGTGTCGCTGATGCTGCACGGTTTCGTTTCCTGTCGGTGCTTTTGAATTTCGCTTCCACCGAAGCGGGACGCCGGCTTGTCAGCGAGAGCGTCGCAGCTGCTGTTGCAGCTGCTATGCCTATCCTGCTGGAGGACGGCGGCCAGGAACGTCATCCTGACCATGGTCGCTCGATGGGGGTTGCTTCGTCTCCGTCGCCACGGTTGGCGAGACCGGCTGATGCGGCACGCGCTTTAGCAGTGACTTTTGCATCGGAATGCTTGCCGTCTGAAGCGACACCGGTTCGCGCGCTACATGCTTCACGAGACCGGGCACCTCTGCGAGACATAGCGAGTTCGGCGTCGGACCTTGATCGGACGCAAACGATGGTGGAGAGCTCGCCAGTGGCGGTGTCGACGACCGCTGCTAGCGCACCGACGTCGCCGTTTCTCGAACGAATCACCCGAGTGGCTCTGCAAGAGAAGGAGGTTTTAAAGGAGGTGGCCTCTGCGGCAGTCTCTGAGGCAGTACGCTCCTATTTGCTGACCATGAACGAAATGCACTTTCGTCAGCAGCAGCAGCAGCAGCAGCAGCGACTTGTGCGTCGACAAGAGTATTCACCATCGCCGGACAAGTGTCACACAACGCCAGACAGCGGTGCCATGAACCGAGCAGATGGCGCACCTGTTCAAACAGCTGCAAAAATGAATGACATGTTGTCCAGACGAGATCGTCTGGACCAGGCCTCAACGATTGCGTATCATCCTGCGCTACAGGGCAGTTTATCGTCAGCGCTCTCGATGGTGCCGCTGCATGCCCTTGAGAAGCTCATCAGTAGCGCACTGAAACGCCTTTTGATCGGAGGCTGGACGACATTGCAGCATTCCACGGCGGTATTGCAACCGCCCTTGGACGCGCCAAGATGGCTCTTCTGGTGAGGGGCGCTTCGATGTGGATGCAACGACGCCATCTGCGAGCCCGCAGCGCAGGCCTTGCCACCAGCAACAGCAAGAACAACGACAACAGCAGCAACAACAGTAGTAGCAGTAGCAGCAGCAACCACGAACCGGAGCCACTAACTGTTTCTGATACACAATGCCCGAGCTGCTTGTAGCGATTTGCGATTCGCCTGAGGATAGAGGTTTGTACCCATGCCTTTTACACTGCACCTTATGTGTTTTTGTATCTTTGCGGGCGGTGCAAGCATTCGTGTCGGATACACGTTCCGCTTGCAGTCCGTCGTCCATGCACGCACTTGTGCATGTGCGGCGTTTCACGTGTAGCGCCCTGAAAGCGCCTCGCCTGTGAACTCGCCAACAGGCTTTCTCTCTGATCGATCGTGTGCCTATTCTGACCATAGGTCCCCGATTGCTCAATGGATATCGCTCATCGGGATGGCGTCCATCAGACAACGCCTTGCTTCGCCTGTGAACTCGCCAACAGGCTTTCTCTCTGATCGATCGCGCGCCTATTCTGACCATAGGTCCCCGATTGCTCAATGGATATCGCTCATCGGGATGGCGTCCATCAGACAACGCCTTGCCTCGGAAATCCGCCGAAAAGCAACCGTAGGTACCCTCGCTGACATCGATGGAATGCAGTACTAGGAGCGCATAGGATGCTCCGCCAACAACAACGCTGCCGCCCTGGGCAATCGATGCCTATACCGGTGCCTAGTCCATGTGGATCCATGTGTAGACGTGAAACCCCTTGCCGATATGTCTACAGATTTCCGCGTTTCGCTTGATCGCGTTCAATGGCCTCGAACAGCGCCTTGAAATTGCCTACACCGAATCCCGTGTTCCGATGTCTCTGAATGATTTCGTAAAAGAGTGTCGGCCGATGACTTACCGGCTTGGTAAAGGTCTGCAGGAGGTACCCACCGTCTTCATCGATATCGACGAGTATCTCCAGCCGCTGTATGGTATCCAAGTCCTCCTTCAGCTGAATACACTCCTTGTGGAGTCGCTCCCGCAGCAGCGTGTAGTACGCTGGAGGCACTTGGATGAAGGCGACGCCGCGCTCCCTCAACGCGGTCACGCTGCGGAGAATGTCCGGTGTATACAGTGCAATATGCTGAATACCCGGCCCGCCGAAGTAATCAATGTATTCTTGGATTTGGGATTTACGTTTGCCGGGAGCTGGTTCGTTCACCGGCATCTTGATCCGTTCGTGCGCATCCGTTACCACCACAGAGCGCAGCGACGAGTACTCGGTGTGTATTTGCCTGTCGTCAACAGACCAGAAACGATGAAACCCCAGCTTTTCAGTGTACCAGTTGACAACCGGCTCCATGGCATGTTCAGGCTGGTTCGACACGCAGTGGTCCACCTGCGACAGCAGACACTCGGGGAACACCTCCTGGACGAGCGTCGACTCTGCCGCCATATCGAGCGGCGGCGGAGCAAACCCGGGCAGAAAGTGCGCTCCCCGCCAGCCACGTCGATCGATAAACGTGTGCTCCAGGTCGCCGTAGCCAGCCGAAACAGTTGCCACAGTCACCGTGCCGTTCTCGTCCGTGAGTTCGACGGGCGGCTGTACGGGTTGCGCGCCGCGCCCTACAGCGTACGTGAACGCCGCTCGGGCGTCCTCGACTTCAAACGCGACATCCTTGACCCCGTCACCGTGCTTCGAAAGAAATGATGATAGTTCAGCGTCGTCAGGATTCATAGCCGAAGAAACAACGAACACGATGCGGCCCTGCTGCAGGACGTAGCTGCACAGGCGCCGAGAGCCAGTCTCGAGCCCCCGGTAGCCGATGACTCGGAACCCGAACCGAGTCGCGTAGAATACCGCCGCCTGGAGACAGTTTCCAACGTAGAGATGTATGTGGTCGAAACCGAGGAAAACTGGTGTTATAAAGCCGGTCGTCTCCGTAGTTGCAGCCTGCACCATGTTTGTTGTGCTCGTGTGGTGCTACAGCGCGTGAAGCTTCGTTTTTGGGAGATTGCACCGAGGCGGGTGTCGATGCCATACGCCTACGTCTCGCTCCGGATACGCTTGTTTCCGTGTACGATGGAGCGGGTCCAGTTGGTGAACTCGGGCGTCCATAGAATGGTTCGGGTCGATTGTAGGTGTCGTGGACGCCAGTCTTTTTGGGTTTTTCGGGCGACTGCTTTCTATTCGTGGTTCTAATCGCTGGTTTTCAGAACGCAGGTCTCGCTGGTGCCTCCAGCGGCGCTGCTGGAGGCAGTCGACGAATGTTGACGGAAGCGTTCGCATCCAGATTTCACGGTTTCCGGCTCTGTTTTTACATAGCTGATGCATGTACGAAAAATTCGCGGTCTATGAATCGCTCGCCAGATTCATGTGCTCGGTATAAAGCCTCGATGCGCTCGTTGTACAACTGGCATGGATTGTGTTCTGGTGTACCCGGATGTCAGCGACGCTGTTTGGTCAGCGTGCTGCCTCGTGAAACCTCAACGCTCGCTTCATCCCTGGGTGCATCCCCGTGACGAGTACAGAAGTTTCTTGTCGATGCTCTGCTCCGTTTTTTGCGTGCGCTGCAGTGCCTAAGCATCACGGGCGTTCTCTGGGTGATCCCCTCGACGAGCATCGTGGATATTGGATGCGAAAGTGCACGATGCCTCATTCAGTAAGGGATTTGTGGAGCGGCATCTTGACCGTGCTGAAACAAGTACAGGCAAGAAAATTCAGGTTGAAGAACAAGTCGAGAGCTTTCTATCCGTCTACGCTGAGTTGGTGCGCATCGGTGATGCATGCTCCATTAGAAACGATCGCTGTCTTAACTAGAGCCCAAGCTCAAGACCCTTTTCCATACAAAGAGAAGAGCCAGGAACCCCTGGAAGCATATTCTGCAAGAGGCACCGTGTTCCTGTCGAAAGAATTTTCGTTCGTGAACATACAATGAGAAGAAATTGCTATTCAACCTGAATCGATGATAGGACTTGACAAGTTCAGTGAAGTGCCGGCATGCGCTATTGGATGTGTCGGCAACGGAAGACGTCGTTTTTTTTCTCGTTCTTGTCGATCCCGCGGCAGCAATTGCTGGGCTAACATGTTGCTTCGAAATAGAACGCTTGAAAACTAGAAGCATACGCGATTTGATCATGAGAGATGTAAGGAAATTAGAGGTACAGAGGCCTATTCGCATGCATTGAATCATAATGTCGCTTATTTTACGGATCCTTGTTCGAAGGCGTCAGGAATCATAAATACTGTCGATAACGGAACGAATTCCAGCTGGAACGCATCAAAGGAGCGATTCCCAAACGATGACCGGCGATTCTGAAACAACGTGTGAATCTGTGAGCCTTTGTTGCTGAACGTCGAATGTCGAGTCCGTACATCTAACGGGTTCGGAAAAATCGCGAGGCAAGAACAGAGTCAGCCGTTCAATGTCCTATTTTCATCTGAAACCCATTCAGTGAACGGAAGCACACGTACTCCTGCCGTCACGTGTACGCCCGGACGCATCCATTCGTGCACACCCGTACAAATGGATACCGGTCTCGCACATTCCATCGTTTCCCCGTATTCTTTACCAATGCCCGTGATAAGCACCAGCGCGTACGGATCTACAACGATGAACGTGAAGCGATGACAGGCTCTTGGGCCCGCGCTTCGTAGGCGGGACAGCTTTGTCGTGTCCTGGACAGCGGGAGAGCGGCGACTCCAGGCCAACACAAAGCCGATTGTGATGCAATGCACCCAACGATAGCATGCAGACAGAGATGCGACTTGGGATTCGCAGGAAAGCAGCTAGTAGCGCCCCAGCTTGCGCCAGTCGTAGTGGCTTAACTGTGCCTTGCCGTGGACCAGGTACGTGTTTCCGAGATCACTCAAAGAGAACTCGTAGTCGCACCAGTCTGCCATGACATCCGTAAACGCAAAGCGGTGTGCAATCCGTTGAAAGAGCGCGTAACGTCGTAATTCCAGACGATAGAAGGCCATGCTCGTGTCGAATGCGTAATCGCGATACGTTTCGCGGACTGATCGCAGAAACGACTTAAAACACGGACAACCCAGGCGATAGATCGCGTTCCCGTTGATATGATAGAGGTATATGGAACGATAGGGCTCGAAACCCAGCACAGTAGGTTTCGGGTAGCGCATGATGCTGCCCTTGACCCAGACAGAAGAGTCGGTGACTCGGTACAGAGCCTGTAACCAGCCCGACCGCATTGGCCGCGTGTCTGTCTCCATGTAGAACGCATGTGTGTAATATCGCTCCATGTGGGCATGATCCAAGATCAGGCGATAAAACTGAGTCACGGTTCCTCGCGTTGCCACCTGGGTAGTCACCAGACTGTGTCTGTACGTATTGCGTGACTCTGAGGGCGTCATGTCTGCCGATATGAACGAGAACGAGCCGAAACATCGGCTCACGTTCGCCGGTACCTCGGTCAGTAACGCTTTCAGCCTCTCAACAGCTGTAACGGTCTCTTCGTCGAAATCTAACGGCAAATCGAAGTAGAAATAAAAATCAGCCAATGGCGCAGATGCAGTCTCCCTGTGATCACCGACACAGGGCGCCAGCTCAGGTTGGAATGCCCAGCTCCGGAGGTTCGCCTCCGCGCGAGCAAGTTCACGGGCAGTTAGCGGCATCACGACTGCCAAGCGAACGGGCGCATCATCAGCAGCGCATCCAGTGTACACGTCGGGGGGGAAGCTTGTCACAGGCTCGGGTCCGCGGATGTAGCGGTACCACCAATCATATGGAACGAACGTAACCAGAATGACAAGTACCATCAAACACTTGCAGAGACGCGCCCATGGCCATTTGCGGATGTGCAAGTGCTCGGAGACGCGTCGCTTCGACACACTGCCCGTATCGTGAGGGAGCTCTCGCGACCGCCACCAGTGACACCCACCAAGCACGTTGTTGAAACATTCCAGAAGAAAACTTGGCGTTCCGCTACTTGCGGTGCATAGCTCACCAGCCCGTAGACGATGTCTTTCTCGCATACTCGCGTTCGATTGCTGCGCCTCTGCTCCTTGCTTGCGACCGGTGAGCGCGAGTACAGTGTAGCAAGCAAGTCAACGACTCCAGCGTGAACTTGGCTTGCACCGAGTTGCCCAACGGTGCGACGCAACGTGTTCGGTGCTCGTGGTCGACCACAGCGCAAGCTCTGCCACTATGACTACTACTACTACTACTACCGCCACCACCAACGGGTTCAAGCTGGTGTTCCCTAGCGCTTTCGGGTTGCAGCCAGCACCACCTGGGACTGCAGCGTGCGCCACGAGCCAAAAGTCGAGGAGTGCGTCGATCTATACTGTAGTGTACGTTATGACGAAAAAGGAGGTAACTATCACACCTGCTTGTATCCCTGAATTGCACATCCGTTGTGCCGTAGTTCGTGGTACGGAACGCTGAGCGCCTGCTTATTCGTTTTTGTAGGATGTGTGTTAGTGGCTGCGAACGCTGCCCAACGTCTGCCACGTTACGCTGGCAGTCAGCGGCGGCGGCAGTCGCGGCGCCAAAAATGGCATGCGTCGAGGTGAGGGTGCGTTCTCATCGATACGATGACCCCGTAGCGCTCTGGTGTAGCAGCGGGTTTCCCGTCGAGGTGAGGGTGCGTTCTCATCGATACGATGACCCCGAAGCGCTCTGGTGTAGCAGCGGGTTTCCCGTCGAGGTGAGGGTGCGTTCTCATCGATACGATGACCCCAAAGCGCTGTGGTGTAGCAGCGGGTTTCCCTCACTTGCTTCCTTGCGTTTTGGCTCATTTCATCCGTGCTGCATCCTGAATAGGATGTTTCCTCGGTGTTCAGCACAGCAATCGTGGGTTTTCTGGAGGCATCTTAGCACCCGGCACAACGGAGGTCGATGTACTTGGACTGTGACTCAGGTTGTAAAGCGACAGGCACTCCGGATATTCACCGAATCCCAGCGGCATTGAAGCACAATTCAGCAGGGGAATGGATCAGTAGGTAACGCGCTATCCCAGGTGACGAGTCGCGTGCGGTTACCTGTAATGGCAGTCGCGGCGATGCTGCTAATCCATGCGGGGCGTCCAGGGTGCTTCAGTTGCCAGCGAATGCGAACCATGGATTCTGCGACTTCCGGGACACGCCCAGCATCCTAAACCGCAAGCTTGATCAACGACTTGCTCTGGTGCGCCTCGCCATACGAGAAAGACGCGGGAGGCACCTCGGACACATCGGGGCTCGCAAACGGTACACCCGCGACACACGTTCCGCCACGTGCTGAGTACCGAATTGCTTCAGCGCTGCACTCTGCAACGCGTCGTTCGGTGGCGTTTGCGCAAGTGTTTTGCAAGTGCTGGGTGAGAAGGCTTTAACTGAGCGTCGAATAAACACTTTGCACGTGCTTTGTGATACGGATTTAACTGCGAGTCGAATAAACACTTTGCACGTGCTTTGCGATAAGGCTTTCGTTGACCGTCGAACAAACGAGGTTCAAAGTCGTGCGGTTGTATTCTTAACGCCTACGAGCTCGCCGTCTAGTCCGCGTTGTCAGTGCGCGTTACTCGGGTTGCATGTGGTTACACACAGGTAGTGTGGCGTCGGGACGGCTGTCGCAGCCACAACTCGGTCGTTGCCTCAGTCTGGTAACGCGGCGGCCGTTTGCTCCTGGAGCGCCAAGCAACAGACGGCTTCTCTGGACCAGGTTTCGAAGTTCGAGGCGACAGGAAAGGCTCGTACGAGATCGACCCCAAGAAGAGACACCGCAAAGGCAACATCGAAAACACGTCCACGTCTTTGCGCTTGCGGACAAAGTTGAGGCAGTTCGAGGCTGGCTTCGTTCACAGTCACTCGACGCTTTCATTGTCCCAACTGCAGACCCGCATCAGTCGGAGTATCCTCCGCCACACTATGCGCGACGCGAGTTCCTCACGAGCTTCACTGGTTCCGCCGGGACCGCCCTGGTGACCAGCAGCGACGCGGAGGCGTATCTTTGGACGGATGGCCGGTACTTCCTTCAGGCTGAGCGGCAGCTGCCCGAGGGCTGGCGACTCATGAAGACGGGCACGCCAGGTACGCCAACTTTGGAAGATTTTCTCGCCGAACGCTCCCGTGAACATAGACGCGCTGGTCGTATCTATCGCGTCGGCATCGACCCGCTTGTGCATCACTACGCCTGGGTTTCCCGGGTGCTCGAACTCGATATCCATCTTGTGCCGTTGCCGGAGGCTGTGGCTCACCCAGTCGATCGGATCTGGGGAGCAAAGCGCCCGTCGCTACCGACGAACCCAGTACGAGTTCATCCACTGGAGTACGCTGGGCAATCTACAGCGGAGAAAATTTCCGCAATCCGGCAAAAAATGTCTGAAGGAGTCGACGGCGTCTTCGTGTCCATGCTCGATGAGGTTGCGTGGCTTTTCAACATTCGCGGGGAGGATATCCCACATTGTCCGGTTGTGCTGGCATACGGCCTAGTACCCCGCGAGGGCGACGCACTACTGTTCGTAGACACATCCAAACTTGATGGGGCGAACGCTGTCGCCGTCCAGGAACATTTGCGTGCGAACGGGGTTCAGACGCGCCCCTATGAAGCGTGTGCATCGTATCTACGGGAACACTACGGCCCAGGCAAGCAGCGCCTGTGGATGGATCCTTCGAGTGTCTCGTTGGCTATGCTGCTTCATGCCGCTGGCTTGGATGCGGATAGCTTCGTTGCCGCTCAAGAGGATCCAGCGATCCTCCGACGTCGCCTTCAGGCAGTGCATCTGCATACCACACCGCTCTCGTTGATGAAAGCGATCAAGAATGACGTGGAATTAGCTGGGATGCGTGCGGCACATCTTCGTGACGGAGTCGCTCTTTGCCGGTTCTTTCACTGGCTGGAATCAGAGGTGGAGCGGATCAGTGAAGATAGCTCCAAGTACAGCGCATTGAATGAGCACATCATCGCGGAGAGGCTCACCGCGTTTCGCGCCGAAGAATCAGGATTCCTATTCACTTCATTCGATACGATCGCGGGACTCGGTCCGAATGGCGCCATTATCCACTACCGCGCGGATCCGAATGAATGTCGGACCTGGGAGCCGAATAGCGTGCTCCTGTTGGATTCTGGCGGCCAGTACGTCGACGGTACCACGGACGTAACGCGCACTTTGTTCCTCGGCGGACAACGCACGACTTGGAAACCTGACGCGTACGTGCGGAGCTGCTACACGAGCGTGCTGCGGGGCCATATTGCGATTGATACGGCGGTGTTCCCAGAGAATACCCCTGGTACACTGCTGGACAGCTTTGCTCGACGCTCGCTATGGGGTCTGGGTCTGGATTATCGCCACGGCACGGGGCATGGTGTCGGGGCAGCGCTGAACGTCCACGAAGGCCCGCAGAGCATCTCTCCGAGAATGAACGCTGGATCGGTTGGCTTACGACCAGGCATGATTCTTAGTAACGAACCCGGCTACTACGAGGATGGCGAATTTGGTATTCGGATTGAGAATCTGCTCGTGGTTCGACCAGTAGAGACGGCGCGCAGTTTTGGTGGTCAGCGGTTTCTGGGGTTTGAGCGTTTGACCATGGTCCCGATATCCACCGATTTACTAGACTTGGATCAGATGTCTGATGAAGAGATCGCATGGCTGAATCATTATCACCGTGAAGTGTATGAACGCATTGCACCGTGCTTGAAGGAACGTAACGAGACCGCTGTTCTTCGGTGGCTGGAACGCGCCTGTGCACCCATCCAACGCCAGTCGCATGGGGATACCCCCGCTGGTGCTACGCGCAACGAGACCGCTACTGGTGCGCCTTCCGGTGGTGGTGCACGCTCCTCGGATTCGGTTGGACGTAAGCAAGTGCCATTTCAGGCAAGTGCTATCATCCTGGCCGTAGCCTGGAGCGCGTTGAGTTTATGGCTGCCGTTCGCCTCTGTCGACGCTGCAATGGCTCCAATGCCAGGTCCAGGTCGTGTTGCTGAGGCCCGTCTAGAAGCGCCAACAGCAACAAGAGCTTCTTTGCCAAAGTCTGCTTCCGCTGTTGTCATTGCTGCTGCAGCGGACACAGACGCATTGCCATCAGGGTTCGTAGGTACGCATCTGGAACGCGCACCCGAATCTTGGCAAACCTGCAACGCCTCCGACATTCCACTGCAGAGATTTGTGGAGCATCAGCTGTCTAACGGTACGCCGCCTACAGCAGCTGCCTCAGCTCGAACGATGTCACTGCAAAGCACGGCTCTGGCTGCGAGCGAATCGAATGGCGCGAAGCGCGACTCTGCGCTGAAGGCGCTGGACGACTTGGCCCCACAGATCACTGACCGCTGCTACCTCGACATTGAGATCGATGGCCAACCGGCTGGTCGAATCGTTATTGGAGTCTTTGGCGAGGTGGCGCCTGTGTCGAGTGCACATTTCCTCGACTGCTGTATCCACAGGTACACGAACACGTCATTCTACCGCATTGTGCCGGGACTGACGTTGCAAGCGGGTGACCCAGTGCCCCGAAGCGAACGATGGTTACTAGAAGCTCCGCGCTTGCGCTTCGATCGTGCAGGTCTGGTCGGTTTGGTCCGCAACGACCGCAACGAGGGCGACGGCAGGTTTTTCATCACGACCGGTTCCGATGCCGGGTATCTGGACGGCAAATACGTGCCTTTGGGGCAGGTTCTTGACGGTATGGACACGATTCGACGCATCGAAGAGGTAGGAAGCAACCGCCCCCGCAATACACCGAAGAAACCAGTACGCGTCGTGCGTGCTGGTCTGTTAACCGAGCGTTCTCTGCTGGCCCAGGACTCGCTTCGGAATGCGACGTCTGCAGCGTCGACTCGGTAAAGGCCCAGGTTCAGCATCCGATCCAGACTCACCTATCGATAAAGGACGAAAAAAACGGACGCTCTATAGACACCCGAAGCAAACGCCGGGATGCATGTGCATCTCGCGTCGTCGTGTCCACAGAGTGCTGCCACGCACCGCGATACACGGATGATGTCACGTGACGGATGCGTGCCACGCACACGCAACATCCGTGCATCGCTGCGGAGGCGCGCTTGCCACGGCGTCAACGGTAGAGACATATCGGGATTCGCGAGCAGGCATCTCGACCGGCATCTGGACAACATGCGTCAGCTTGTCATCAAGACGCGTATATAATCCATTTACGGCAACGGTCGACGCACATACGCAAACGTATCGAATTGTCGGACACGATGATGTCTGATCAAGTGCACCGGGCCATTGTTCCCTGTGTAGATCCGTGCGTGCAGCACTCCAGCCTCGATGCAATGCTGGATTGTGGCATTCGAGTGCCGAGCTGCACGCGAGCATCCAGCCCTGTCCCCACTTGCGACTGAGTTGTTTCCATCGAAAGTCTTCGGTGATTCAGTACGATGCCTGCATGGAGTCCTAAACGATGCCATGGAAAGTTCGCTTGAGGTAGAGCAGCTGGATACTTCGGAATTCCAAGGCGTTTCCCAACGCTGCTCGGGGCGTTCAAATCTCGAAGCGGTAGATGCGTACGCGCACGGTTGCTGGCGGAATCGCTGCAGGGCAGGCCTCTCCGCTGTGACTGGCCTGCCATCTGACGTTCGGTGAGCGCACCGTATACCACAAAAGGCACCCCGCGCTGTTTCATCTGCTTTCTCTTTACGAGTCTCTGCTTGTACTCGTGCTCGTGATGCGCACATGTCATCCTGAGCGGTTCGGTTGGAATCGTAAAGAATCCTTTCCTATACACCTTGAATGCTCTGGTCCGGGCGGAGCAGGAGTGCAGCCCTTGCGCGCTGCGGCACGTCCAGCGCCATATGCTACCAGGAAACGATACGACTTTTCGGTCGTTTTCTTATTCATTGCATGCAAGACATTGACGACTGCACGCTGCTGGCCTCTGGACGACTGAAACTGCCGCCGACATACGTGTGGCTTCATGGACGCCGACCGAAGATCATCTATATGATCCATTACTTTACCCGCCGACAAAAGCATATAAAGCATCCAATCCTGTTCGATGCGATGTTCAGAGGCCCAAGAACGGCGAGCGGGTCCTGTCGCCGTCATTCGATGTGGTGGAATGTCTCCCGGGGTTCATCATGCCCGACAGACTGTACCACGGATTCCTGGAATTGCTGAGCCGCTTCACCTGCTCACCATCCAAGTCTGTGGCTCAGTCCTCTTCATTTGGGGATACGACGACGGCCATGACGCCTTTTTTAGCCGGAATCTACGCTCATCGACAAGTCTCCGTCTTCATGTACCGGGAGCATTTGAACATGAATCGATTTGCTCATTTCAGGAGAATGGTTCACCCAGTGCAACCAGATGCATATCGTGTCTGTCTCCATCGTCACTGTAAACGAGAGACCTTGAACCAGTTCTGCCAATGCTTCTCGCGATGTTGCTCGAATGCTTCGTGCTTGGCTACAGAGACCAGCTCCTTCGCCCTCTCCTCTACTTGGCTGGGATGTATTGTTTTGGTTGGTATACTCTGTACTTGTGTCTTCCCTCGGGGTTCGGACGTGCTGGATGGACGGTGTTTCCAAAGCTCGCCTCTTCGATGCGCGTTTGTGCCTATCAATACTCCAGTGCCTTTCTTCACTCTCAACGTGATGAGTATGCCCACAGTGTGGAGCGGGTCTTTCCGCTCCCGCCTGCGCAAGAACAGTGGAGATAAACAGCACTACAGGGCTGGTGAGGGTAGAGAACGACTTATCTGTTGATCGGTTAGCGTATAAATGGCGTTTGACACCAGCGAAGACGGCTTCGACTGGATTGGACCAGGGAGAAGCAGTTGACACGAAGAGCAGCTCGTTGCCGAGCTCAGCTGCGTGTTCTGCAGCCGCAGTTGAATGTTCGAAAGTTATCTGGCAGCAGAACAGAAGAATAAGGGAAAGAGCGACGACAAGGTGATTCAATGAAAGATGCGATCTCAAAGAATCCTGCCCGTTTGGTGATTTGCACCCATCTACAAGATTGAATCGCCGCTAGGACTGATTTTGACGGAATGCTCGCTAGGCACTTTTAAGGATCTGCGGTCTGCTCTTCTGTGGGTACCCGTATTCAGGTCTACTATTTCCGCTGAATCGAGTCTCATCGCTTGAGATGACCACCAGGCCCTTCGATAACAGGCGTTCGCTTTTCAGGACGGAATTGATCATGCGTCGTTCAACGCGCGGCGTTCTCCGGCAGACGCGCGCTTTTCCTTTTGTCTGTCTATGTTTCTTCATTGCCGGTCCTGTCTACAGTACGGAACCTCAAGATCTTGCGGCATCTTTTACAGTGTTTCATCGAAGAACATAGGGAGCCGGATGATTTGACGAGCATACAGTCGTATAGAAACTGTTGGGTACGTTTCGTTTTCGGTGCTTGACGTTCCACATGAGCGCTACAAGCATGGCGGCTGATCCACGTGCTGCCCGTGGAAAAACTGACTTGCACACGTGCGAGCATTTTGCGCAAGCTAGCAGTGATAACACGCAGTCTCTCTGCGGCCCTCGAGAGGATTCATTCATGGTGTTGGATTCTGCGCACGAGACATGCAACGGCAAAAAGGGCGTGCTAACACAGGCATTCCGGAATTCACTGCTCTGACGCTGACGAAGACAAGCGCCGACGGTGGCGCAACGGTGCGCTTATCCCCGAAAGCCTGCGAGGTTTTCTGCTCTGGTCGATGGCGGCACTCGGTTCTGGAACGGGCGGCTTCGACGCGAACCGCGCGGCAGCTATGGGGCTCGTGTCGGTCAACTACCCACGCGTCGTCACGAGTTTCTCGTTCCGACCGTTTCTTGATGCTTTAAAACAGAAACCTAGCAACGGAGCGCAGCATCGTTCGGGGCGAAACGTGCCCCATGACACAAGTCGGCGCTCCTTGTCCAACGAATGATGCTCAGTGCGAACCCTGAATCCCCAGCGGGTACCCGATCTGCCAGCATGCGGTGCAGGGCGCAGCGTCTAGCGTCATCCCCGTCCAGGTGGCGGTTTTTCGCGCCGCGCACTGGCCTGCCAACATCGACTCTCCCGCCGTCTTCTCTGTGAGGCCCACCGGGGCCATCGCACAAGCTCCGCGAACTGCAAAGCGACATCAGCTTGGACGCAGTCACCTCAGTCCATGCTGAGAACGCTCGCTACCGACTCTGGAAAGCGTGTAGCGCGCCGTGGCCGCAACTCAAATTTTACGAGCCCTTGAGTGCAGTCACCAAAAGCGCCGTACAGAACCCAAGCTCCAGAACCCAGTTCACCCATGAAATTCCTAGAGCTGCACGCGCACAGCCGCACGTAACGCCCGTCACCGACGTGCAGCTGCTAATTCCGTCTTGTTGCGCGCTAAGCACGATGCCGGATACGAACCAAAGCAGCATCACGAGAAAGTTCGTGACGAGCTCGACGCCGATCACTCGCAGAGGCCCGAACGAGTCCGGCACAGCGTCGAAACACTCTAGACTCGTCCATATAAGCCAGAATAGAAGAAAAACGAAGGAAATGACGCCAGTGGCAACAGCGTAGTTGCAGCCGTCCCGGCTATTGAAGCCGTTGCACCCGCCACCCGCAGAGAACAGACGGTTCGCGATACACGCAAATACCACAATAGACAGCGTCATTACGGTGACATAGAACACCCAACGCACACCAGACCACAGCTTTGATTTACCCTCAACCTCTTCCATTTTAGAGCTGAATGAATACTCGCGGTACACAGGGAGCCAAACGAGGCGTGTTGAAGGGGAAACGAATAGAGCGCAGATTTTGCGCAATTGGCGCCAACAAACGAAACGTGCTGCACAAAAACACGTCGCTGTGCGTTGGCTTCCGCCGCCGCCGCCGCCGCCGCCGCGGGGGCATTTTGAACAACAGCCGCGCGGTGCTTGTTTGCGCGTGCGTGTCCAAGCTCGTGACACAGCGTGACCACCGCGGGCGATGATCGCTCGCCGGAGCCGGCCCCCAGCATCTACGCAGGCGCACACGGATGCGCGCTGCTCCAGCATTTGGACGTGCACAACGGCCCGGTCTCGCGGTAGTCCATTGCCGGCATCGCACGATCGCGAGCATGCCTGGTCACTGCAACCCTTCCGTCCGCCATCGAATAAGACCCTCTGAATGGCAGTATGTGTGTGTGTGCGCGTCCCAGCGCTGGTGTTCCGTCGATACCTCGACCGCCGTCATAGACATCGGCGGCAGCGCGCTACCGATGCGACTGGGCGCTGGCCCCGAGCTGCTACCGACCGCGTCCAAGCGCTTGCTCGTTGCAGCATCGCCCCGGAAACTGGGCGTTCGAGCCGGGCGCCACCAGCGGGTAGGTCTCAGGGACAGCGCCACTCGACCACGTACCATGTAGTAGCGGGTATTTTTGTTTTCCGCGGGTCGGCAACGCGCCCCCAGCGGTGCCTGCTCTTCGTTCCGACGCCAGACGTGCTCGAAGCTTCCCGCTGGGCATGCTGCGGCTGCACTGGAGTCTGCAGCGGTGCCTTGCATTTTGCTCGCAGCCGTGCACGCGAGACAGACACCCGCGTTGCCGGTGCGGGATCGCAGATGTCACGCGTGACACTTGCGATCGGATCGCTTCGCGCACCGTTTTTTTCTTCGTTTCGTTTTGGACCCGTGGCGACCGTGGAGCGCGCGCTGCTCCCCACAACACATGCATGGTTGTAGAGGTGCTCGGTGCTGATCATGTCGGCGACAGCGTGGCGGCTAACTGTACTGTGGTGTTCACTCTACGTATTGGCAGCGGGACTTGCGTTGACGGAGACACTGTTGATTGCACTCCCGGCGCAACGCTCAGCACCGAGCAGCTGTCGGTGTTTTAAACTAGCCGTTGCCTGTACGCTCACCGAGGCAGCTGGTATCATCACGATAGTGCTCACGGGTGCGCTGGTATGCGCCGCGCTTCTTCACTTGAAACACCGTATCCAAAGTGGTACGATGCGACGGACCCTTGCCGCGATAGATCTCGTGGGCCATGTGCTCCTGATTCTTGTCTGGTTATCGCTGTCCATTATCCTGTCCGTTACGGGCCCACGCAATGCTTACAGTGCGGCGCAAGTGACTGGTGCCTGTCTCCAGGCTCGAGTCCTTGTCGGCCTGAGCTGGGCGACACTGGTCGCGTTCCTGGCTAGCGGCTGCGTGGGCATCGCTTTGTACCAACATTTAGAGAGGGTCGAGGCTCAGACTACATTCTGGGATCAAAGAAGGGAAGGATGCTTGGAGCCGAGTACGGGCACGTGCCCTGCAGCGCTTGATTTTGGAGTGAAGGCTCATAAAGCAGGTATCCTGAATGGTCCTGAGTCAGCGTTCGGAACTCGCCAGGTTGAGATCAAGCACTGCTGATGACCAGCGGTGCGCTGCATCCGTTTGTTTTGGGTGAAAGGAAAGGGGTTTCATCTTCATGACATGCTGAAATTCTGTGACCGAGGGCATCTTCCCAAGTCTGTGATGGAACTTGCGGCAAAGTCCGCCGAACCAGAGCGTTTTGCGCAAAACAATTCACGGATAGGTCGCGTTCGCCAAGAGCGTTTCTTGACGTGTGCCTGTGCGGGCCGAGTCGCGGCGCCACCAGCACCCGAGCGAAGCAGTCCCCAAAGTTGAAAGGCAACCAGCAGCGAAACTGGCGATTAAACTATATGAGGCGCGTGCTCTGAGGTTGCAAAGAGGCGTACCAGGGGCCCTTCGTAGAACCAAACGCCAGGTGATCTCCCAGAGTCGACTGCGCACGCTCGCATCGCCCCCGGGCCGACTCGCCGACCGTTTTCTACTCCCTGATTTCCTTCTCGCCGTCAAGTTATTGTCGATAAGCTTGCTTGCAGTTCGAAGCGCTCGCGGAGCATACCGAATCGCAACGCGGATCTCTTTCGATACCCAGACATAACGCTCTACTTCGACGCTCGGCTGAGGCACAGCATATCATCCTCATTTTCGGGACCATTTTTGTGCAACGTGCCCCAGTTCTCATTCACCCACGCTACATAGCGCAAACACCGGGGTTTCGAGGCAACAAGGAGGCTCCCATAACCGGTATACCATGAACCTATGTGCGTGGTTTTTCCTTCTTTCCCTTAAACAGTGCCAAAAGCGAGACACCCTGCACTTTCACGACCTTAAAGCGCACACCCGGGATATCACCCACACTGTGTCCTTTTCTTCCGAAACCGCTAATAAGAACTTCGTCGTTCTCGTCGATAAAGTTGAGGCAACCGTCACGGGGAACAAAAGCAGCCACCCGCTTTCCGTTCTTGATCAGTTGCACTCGCACACACTTTCGAATAGCAGAGTTGGGTTGCTTTGCTTCGACTCCTATCCGCTCGAGAACGATGCCCTTCGCGTGAGATGCGCCGCCGAGCGGGTTCGCTTTCAAAGCCGATGCCGACATCGAGCGCGCATACTTCTTGTCCGCCCAGCGGTTGCGCTTATGGCGATCGCGCAGCTTTCTTGCGGAGCGAATGCCACGGGGAAATCCACCACCCATCGTTTACGGTTTCTTCTCCGTACTGTGATAATCTTACCAAACTGGCGGTGTCTGGAAGCCAGTCTACAAAGCAGCTCCGAAGCGCTTTTCTGAATCGTTGGCAGTACTTGTCGGCCAGGGTACTTGTACGCGGGTGCAGTGCGGGCGCCCCCGGAGCATCGACGGAGCATGACAGCGAACATCACTGTACATAAATGTATCTAATGAAACATAGCGGACGGAGCCGTGCGATTCCAGCTGGCGACCGCTGCGCACCGCTAGAGAGGGCGCGCCCGCCACCCCCTGCCGTACCAGCTGCTTCGCCAGGATCCGCTCACGTGCACTGCAGCGAATGCAGTGCGTGCTACGGGTTCATGTCTGGCACTTCGTCATCGTCAAGCAGTTGTGTTTCGTGGAGTCATTCGGCGGAGCAGGCGCGAATAAATTTGCTGACTGCGGGCAACGAGCAATGCAGATCGCTCGTCTTTCAGGTCTAGGAGACGCACGCAGGCGGTGCCTCCAATTGCATATTTGGACAGTTCAAAATGCGTAGGCTGGATAGCGACACCGCGACACAGAGGAACGCGCCCCAAAGCCCGGGACTGGTCTGTTGCAGCGCGACGTGGAGCAGGGATCGAGCTGTTTTATGACTTGCATCGAGTGCTAATCTTTCCCAAGACCATGACGCAGAGGCCGGCACCAACAGCTGGCAAGCACCTAGAATGTTGGGCGGCGACGCGTCCCAACGGAGCCCCCTGGTGCACCGTTCGTTCACGCAGAACGAGAGTCGAGCGGAGCGCACGCGCGCGAATGCGCAACGACCCGTGCGCGGTCAACGATTCGGTGACGTGTTCAGGGACAACCCTGCAACGCGTGAGACCTAATGTCCCGGGGTCCTGCTTCTATGGATAGGGCGCCACATCGTTTCGCGTCTGCGGGCGAACGCTCCGGGAGGGATCGTTTCGGCGAGTCGCAGCGCGGCGGGAGCGCATCTGCGCCCCTGAACGCGAGCGCGCACACGCTGCAGCCTCCATCGCCTCACTTCCAGCAGCAAGGAACAAAATTGTGACGCACACATTCGGGGTTTTCGGGAACAACCTTACACTCGCCGGTGATTTGGGAGCACGATCCGCGTCGATGTGCGCTTTGTCGGTCGTGCCAGCGACGTGTGAACTGCACCCAAGGAGGCAACGCTGTCCCAAGAATGCTTCGGAATCCGCACTGAGCCATCAGTGCGTTTCCATTGCCTGCACCGAATCGTGACGCTCGCGTCCATTCTCGACCACGAGTCGAGTTCAAAGATCCAACTCGACGCGTTGTCCATACGTGATGACCTCGTCAAAGCGTCGATCGGCCTCCTATGCCCCGAACACGGACCAGCCTCTCTGCAAAGCAAAAGTACACCCAGAGACGCATGCCTTCGCAGAAGACCAGGAAGGAAACGCTCTCGACCGCACCAGTACTGCGCTGCTTTAACGGACTCATGCCGATCAGTGACGCGATTCCCATGGATACCACTAATTTTCTCAGCGAGGAAGTATAGGTGGTACTGTCTCGCGGAACATGGAGGTTTCGAGCAGATGCAAATAAGTTTAGCGCCATGGGGATCCCAAGTTCTTGTAAACGATCCTAAGCATGCCCAAAACTTTTGCTTGGATGCGAGGGAGCCTTCGAGGAGGCCCGTACCGTGCCGTCCAGCGCAGAACACGCTGCTGCGGCAATGCCGGCTCGCAACCGCATGTCGCATGTTTGTCTCACTATGTCCGCTCCGCAACGTCGCGATCGTTGCTCCCAGAGCGCGCAGCTCTGGGGTCATGTTTCTCGGAGTAGCATCGACCCCGGTTCTACGCACTGGGTCTGCGGCAGTAGTCGGGCCTCAGGGATGCCTCCAGGAAAGCGCGGACCAGGTGGCGGTGCCGGGGCTAGTAGCACCAACTCCACAGCCGCCGCCGCCACCACCACCTCTTCCTCCACCAACGGTGAGGAAAAGTTGACTCGCATCGCGATCGTGTCGGCTGACCGCTGTAAACCCCGTAAGTGCGCGCTGGAGTGCAAACGCTCTTGTCCAGTGAACCGAATCGGTAAGTTATGCATCGAAGTGATGCCAAGCTCGCCCATTGCGCTCATCTCCGAGTCACTCTGCATCGGTTGTGGAATTTGCGTGCGCAAGTGCCCGTTTGGTGCGATTCAGATCATCAATCTACCAACCGATCTGGACTCGCAGACGACGCACCGCTACTCGGCAAACTCTTTTAAGCTGCACCGACTACCAATGCCGCGCCCCGGCCAGGTTCTCGGGCTCGTCGGCGGCAACGGCCAAGGAAAATCGACAGCGTTGAAAATTCTGGCGGCGAAACTGAAACCTAACCTTGGAAACTACAAGAATCCTCCGGACTGGCCGGAAATACTTCGCTACTTTCGGGGAAGCGAGCTGCAAAACTATTTCGAAAAGATACTCCGCGAAGAGTTGCGCGCAGTGATCAAGCCGCAATACGTAGACCATATTCCGAAAGCGGTGAAAGGCAGGGTCCGCGATCTGCTCGCGGCTCGCAACGAGACCGAGCGCCTTGCGGAGGTTATCGATATGCTTGACCTGGAAGAGGTGCTCGATCGCGACGTTTCGCAACTCTCTGGCGGTGAACTGCAGCGCTTCGCGATAGCGATGGTGTGCCTCCAGCGCGCCGACGCGTACATGTTTGACGAACCCTCATCGTACCTCGACGTGCGACAGCGTCTGCGAGCCGCCCGAGCCATTCGCTCCCTGTGTCGTACCGACAACTACGTGCTCGTCGTCGAACATGACCTTGCTGTGCTAGATTATCTCTCCGATTACATCTGCGTCCTATACGGCGTGCCGGGTGCGTACGGTGTCGTGACGTATCCGTTCTCCGTGCGGGAGGGCATCAATGTATTTCTCGCGGGGTTCGTACCGACGGAAAACATGCGATTCCGGGAAACCGAACTTACCTTTAAGATCGCAGAGGGTGCCGAGACGCCTGATGCCGCTGCAGATGCAGAGAAGCAAAGACGATATGGGTACCCGGCTTTTCGGAAGACGCTGGGCAGCTTTGTGCTTGATGTCGAGCGGGGAGAGTTTACTGACTCGGAAATCGTACTTGCACTGGGACGCAATGGCACTGGCAAAACAACCCTCATTCGCGTTCTCGCGGGTCTGTTGCAACCCGATCCCGATCCATCGGATCCCGAGAAACACATCGAGATCCCGCAACTGAATGTATCGTACAAGCCGCAGAAGATATCCCCGTCGTTTGAAGGCACTGTGCAGCAGCTTCTGCACAAGCGAATTCAGAGTGCATACACACATCCGCAATTCCAAACTGACGTTTTGAAGCCGTTATCCGTGGACAAACTCTTCGATCAGGAAGTGAAGCACCTGTCAGGAGGTGAACTCCAACGGGTTGCGTTGGTGTTGGCGCTGGGCAAGCCCGCTGACCTGTACCTTTTGGACGAGCCGTCGGCGTATCTGGACTCGGAGCAGCGTATCATCGCTGCGAAAGTGATCAAGCGATTTATCCTGCACTCGAAAAAGACGGCGTTTATTGTGGAGCACGATTTTATCATGGCCACGTACCTGGCCGATCGAGTGATCGTCTACGAAGGCGAGCCAGCTCGCAAAGCCGTCGCTCGATCACCGGAGCCGCTCGTGAGCGGGATGAATCGGTTTTTGCGCGCCCTCGATATCACGTTCCGCCGAGATCCCACGAATCTGCGACCTCGGATAAATAAGCATGGCTCCGTGAAGGATCAGGAGCAAAAGGCTAGCGGAAACTACTTTTTCGCGGACGGCGCACCGACTCCCGATACGGAGCGCAAAGCGAAGCGAAAAGGCAAAACGCCGGGTAGTGAGCGGGCGGCTCACACCACCACCCCACGCGGCAACGACGACGAGGAATAGGACGCTGACATGGAGTACCGAGTGGGGTCATGCGACGACGTCGACGTTGATTAACAGGATCGTCTTGTGCGTCCTCGTAACGGTGATCAAGTAGTGTTGCTGTCGAGCGTCTGCTCCCAGGCAAGGCGGCTGGTGCGGCGGATTTCGTCCGCAACGATCACCTATCGCATGCATCTGCGTTGCGACTATAAACTCGAGTTTAAATCACGCTGGACTGTACACGCCCATTACCGCTATCAAAGAGACGCGCTCGCCTCTGTCGAAGCGTACGGATGCAGAGATATGGGATCAGGAGCAGCAGTACGCCATTGCGTCGCCCAACAGCGCTTTCCATCTCTCCAGCGCTGCTACTCGTGGTCGGATTGTCTGGAGCACAAACGAATCAGCGCTGCGGGGACTCGAGTCGAGTGCCCTGGGTGTCAGGACGCGGGAACGATACATCCAGGTGGCGTCACGGTGCCGCTGACACCAACGCAGGCCGGTGACGTGATCGCAAAGCGCCGCGAAACGACGCGATCGCCAGCATCCCTGTGCCTACGGCCGTGTATACCTGCGTCGTTGCCCAGCATCCAGGCTTGTCAGCGCAACGGGGTATCGGGCACCGTTTGCTGCTACCTGGAGCGCGGTCCGGGTGACTTGCACAGAGGCCGCTCACGACGGGTGCCGGCGCATCCGCGCAAGGCACGCGTCGCGGCATTGGCTATGCAGCTGCTTCCCCAGCTCATTCGTGCAGCTGCGACGGCTCGTGGTCGATATCGGCCGGTCGCGTCGAAAAGTCGGTTGCTTGACTCATGCTTCGCCTTGGAAATCCCTTCCCGTTTTTGGAGCAGGGTAGCGCCACGTGTTCACATGGATGTGGTAAGCGGCACGGGTCGAAACTCCAGTACTTGGCATCCGCTGCAGGGTACCCGTCCCTGATTCGCCATCCAGCGCGCAAGCTATGGATACTGACTGGTGCTTTCTGGTGCGCATATGCGGTGCTCACTAGCAACTTCAAAAAGGCAGACTGGATGGTGCCCACAAAAGCCACGCCTGTCCGAGCCAACAGCAGATTCAGAATCGAATGGTACGCGATGACGTCGATCACGGAATCGTTCACGGGTTTCAGCTTGAGCTGACCCACCAGATTCTTGTTCCAGACATCGCCTTCTGGGCGCCAATACTCTGTGTAGAGGACGCGCACTGGTGCATGCTGCACGGCTCGTTTGAAGTCGACAATGACGCGCTCGGTCTCGGTGATTAGTAAAATGTCGCGCACGCCGAGGCACTCACAAAAAGCAAGCGCGCTCGCAGCCAACTCCGAAACCGGGATATGCTTTTGCTCGATGTGTTTGCTTCCGTGTCGAGCATGCACGACCACGAGCGGGTCGTTCTGCTCTAGACTCCAGCGCTCGCGTTGGGTAAGCGCAGCGTGCTCCAACCAAACCTTGGGTTGCAGCAGCACGCGCTGCGCAACAGCGTAGTAGAAGAATCGCCCGTATTTCTTGAGTCCGCTGCCAAAGGCGTGCTCGAACATGCTCCAGGCCTGGTAGATTGCGCGACTTTCGATCCGGGCACGCGAGAGATATTTTTGTCGGAAAATCACCACCCGTTCATCGATGGATTCGATGCCCTTCCAGTCGGGGATCGCGCTCCAGTTCCGTGGAATGACGCGGTCGCGGAGCGCCTGGTCGAACTGCATCCGCGTTGCGCAGTACGTGACGTCCTCGAAATAGCAACCGTACGATGCAGGCGGCCAATGACACCAACGCCACGGGTAAGACGTGAATGACGGCAGGAGCAGCAGAACGCGCCGTTCGACATGCGCAACATAAAGGAACTTGAACACCGTGATCAGACTGAAACCAAGTCCATGCTGATCGGAAAACTCGTCTACAATCAGGTATCGGGCCTTGGCGCAGTCTGTCGGGTTCTGGGTTGCCAGCAGCGCCGCCGCAACAACCTCCACAGCAGAGCGCCCGGACGTGCCTGCCTCCGATAGGTCTCGACGACCCTGGACGTGCGCTCTCTCTTGGTCCACCGCGTCTGTACTTGAATCGACGCTTTCCGCCCCGAAACGCCGAAACGGTGACACGCTCGGCGCACACAGCAGACCCAGAAGAAATCCTGTTCCAAAAAAAGCGATCGCAACGAGCCACAGTACACCCCGCCGGTTCCAAGAGGATGCACGTCGCAGTCCACGAGAGCGAGGACTTTTTCCTTCTTCCGGAGATATGCTATGAAAAGCTCTGGACGCGAGCATCCGCACCCGCCCAGCAGCAGCCGTCGAGAAACAGCAACGTTGAAGAGAAAATGTGAGCTGCAGCTGAGCAGTGCCCTGCCGGATTGACGCGGCGCACCTGCGGGCGCCTTTTGTCGACGACTCGAGCGGCATGTCAGTCGGCAGGGCACGGCTCAGCAATGGACGGCTGTGGCGCGCTGTGCCCCTGGCTACCTGCGGATCAACACGTGCAGCGATCTCTGGATCGCGGGATCGATCCCTCGCCTAATTCGGCCGACGGATCGCCGCCCGCGCCCTGCAGCAGGTTGTATGGGACAGGGGGCAGCCAGCCAGCCAGCCAGCCAGCTACTGATGCGTACGATGTTCGTTCTGTTTGCTTTTGTGCCTGGTATCGCAATAGGCGCTGTATTTGGGCTGTGAATGACGCGCACGAGCGTACACTGGTGTGAGGCGTGACGCGTCGGGTGGCAGGCGCAGAGCGGGGCGGCTGTCGTGAACGCTACGAGACAAGGGGACGTTCTTCCGAAATATGTGTGGTGCACCGTGTTACGCGAGCGGCGCTTGCGAACGGAACCAGTGGAGCTGACGCGCGGATGTGTGCCTCATGACGTCTGCCTCAGCATCTGAGACGCTACTGTAGTATTGGGGTAGGGGTTTGGATGGTTCAACAGCAACTGCTGCTGCGTCTGCTAAAAGTCGTGCACTTGGAGAGTGAGCGCTTCGCATCAGTGCCAGACTCGACGTCGAACTAGTCTTGGAGACAGTGCGTCCAACCGCTGCCGGTACCAGAGCCGGGCGAGCTCACCGTGGCTCCAGGCGCGAGTGCGTGCGCGTACGCTTCGACGCGCTCGGCTCGTTCGCTGACGACAGCAAAACGCCGCACAAGGGATAGATGAAAACCGAACACGAAACAACGTGCTCTGATCCTGCATTTCGAGATTTTGTAAATAGGCAGCGTCGATGTTCGAGGTGCAGCCATAAGACCCTAAGGATTCATACGTCGTATAAGGATTCGAGGTCGTGTTTTCGGAGTGACGCTCTCGACGCATCGCCGCAGGAATTCGTTTCGTCACCGGAGTCATGACGATATGCGAAGCCTACGAACAAGGGTTCATAAAACGAACGATATCGCAATTTTACACTGCATACATACAAGCTTCTATTCTCCTCATTTTCTTAGATGCAGGATGTGCAAATCATCCATGCTTCGAATAGTAGATCTCTCTGTTTCGAGGCGATTCTCGTGGGTGCAGCCATTCGCGCCGCTCGATGGATTTGAGAACCCGGTCGACGATGTTTGCTGGCGAATGCATTAGAAACGCATGCCGAAAGTTCCCTGACTTTCGTGCTTCAAGTAATCAATTCGGGCCAAATGACAACTCTACCCATCTCTATGACCATCGACGAAACGGCATTCCAATTTACCATGATACTTCTCATGGGATATGCTACGCGACGCCCCCGTCTCCGCAGTGTCCATCGACTACGACCGTGGACTCGGGCCTGAGACATCACAGCGATCGCTTCCAGTGGAGCATTCGTCACCGCTTTGCGCGACGGGAGCGTGAACGGATCCAAGTTGCTCGACTTGATCTCCGGCCCGGTTTTTCCGTCTGGTACTTTTTTCTTCATGGACAGCATTGCGTTCAACAAATCCTCTATCGAAACGAACGGTTTGCGCATGCGTGTGCGGCGGACAGAGCACTCACCGAGGGCATTGCGCGAAACAAACCCCTGATCATTTGGTACGGCAGCGGGCGTCGAACCTGAGGAGCGCATCGAGGGGAGCCTCCTCGACCTGTCACGGGCATGTACCGGGTGATTGAGCTAGCGTTCACATGCCACAGAGCTGCCCTCGAACGAGGAATGTGATGGATCTAGAAGAACACCTGACCATGTTCAAGTGTTAACGATTCGAAGGGCGCACCGATGTTGGATACGAAGAAGATGAAAACGACAAGTGGAGTATCGATCACAACTTCTGCTTGTGCATGCAATGCATCGACAGCAGCCGGAAATTGCGAAATCGGGACTCGAACGCCACCATCATCAATGTGCTTCGACTCCCGGCACCAGTACTGACAGCAAAAGAGATTCCGTCGTATGTTTTGAGCCTGACATAGGACAGAGGGATGAAAAGCGGTCGCAAAGCAAGCCCCGAAAGCTTGCGTTGACGTACGTGAGAAGAACGAATACTTGAGCGAGAGCGCCCGAGATTGCAAAACATAGACCCGCCCGAATCTCATTCTAACGCGGGTGTCGTCGACGTCGTCCTTGAGACGAGTAGATAGAAAAGCACCCGCAGAAATTCGAACGTGCAGCGACGATACATTCCCGACCCGCGACCGTTGTCTCGTACCAGTAACCGTCAGAGCAGCGTCTGCAGCCGATGCACGCAAAGGCATCGTAGATCCATTCTGCATCGATGTTGTGCCAGCGGTATGCTGTGTATCCGGCCGCTTCATGGAAATACCACGCCTCTATTTCAGACGAAGATCATTGCATGAACCTGACGGAACGTAGCATCTGCTGTGGCGAAGCGGCAGTTCCTTTCCTGGTCCCCGAAAGGTTCTGCACATCCACGGGGATGTTGTCAGGTGCACGCCCGTCAACGGCGGGGCAGGCAGCAATCCTCGCCAGGGGGCGTGGAACCGGCTGAGATCTCTAACATACAACATTTTGTATATTTATGGATATCATGGTTGAAGACGGACAAATGCGATTGTTCCATGGCGATGATTGGATTCGGCGCAGCGACGCTTCGTGCAGCAGCAGCCATGGTGCTGCAAGTGCGCACATAGGGTGGAGCGTTCGCGGGGTGCGTTCCTCAAACGGCCTGCTTTTTATTCATGCAGGCGGGGCTTCAGCGCCTTGCGCGTATGCCAGCAGGAGCACACGCTTGCTGGCGCAGCTGGTTATGCAGGCCTCTGCTCGCTGAACCCGAACCAACACAGGCGGCAACGGGTGCGCAGCTCCCAGCGCTACGCTGGTTTGCAAGCAGGCCGCCTCTGCACCCGCCGCGTCGGAACGTTGGTGTGCCCTCCGCAGAGATGCGCGGCCGATTCGAGTCGATGCTGGATAGCATTCGTACCCCGCGTTCGCCAAAACGAGAGTCGCCCATACCACCGCGAAAGTGGAGAGTTCTTCGCGGCGACTACGTGCAGGTGATCGGCGGCCCACCGGGCGATATCGGGAAAAAAGGACGTGTACTGGAGGTCATTCGGCGGAGTAATCGAGTTGTGGTGGAAGGCGTGAACTATGTGAAGAAGTTTGTTCCGGCGCCGAGTGCAACCGTGGGTGGCGGCCAACGCAAACGCGTTATCCTGACGGAGGGCCCGCTGCATGTCAGCAACGTGGCAATCGTGTGTCCAGAAACTGGTCTGCCGACGCGCGTTGGCATTCGATGGCTCGAAGATGGGACCCGAGTACGAATCAGCAAGCGAAGTGGTGCGATTATCCCGCGTCCGGAGATACTTCGCCAGCGCCGAACACCGCGACCTTTCGATGGGCGCGTCCTCGAGTCGCATGTGACTCGTGTTCAGGATGCGCAGCGCCGAACGCTGCCTGCAGAGCCCGGAACCTAGTGAAAGTGGCAACAGCCGAGGCGTGAGTGCGCGGTTTGCGGCGAATGGTTGCAGGGCAGGACGCAAGGGTGGCGTTCGTTTCCCGTAATTCCCTGTTTTGGTGTTCGGAACGGAGCGCCGGCGAACTCGTTGATTGATGGGAACGTTTGCATCCCCAGAAGATGGGCAAGCTACAAAATGGCGTCTGTTACCCATACCGCATTTGGTGCTAAGCAAGGCAGCAAAGCCTCGTACCGAACGTTGATGGCTGCACAGCGGCGCCTCGGATAACCGCCCGATCTGCACTGCTGCCCAGTGTCAATGTCGATGAAAAGGACTTGAGTGCTCCATGTAGCGGGCAGAAGACATCCCGCCTATGAGGCAGCGTATGTCTAGCACCTACGTTTTCGGACGCGGCGCGCATGGACACCAGCGTTCATCATCCAGGCTAGCCAACAGACTCATTCTTTATCGGAGATGCATCATGCTTACTTTGCTGCGCGCCGGCATACGCCGCGTTTGGTGTTCACTCCCCAAGTAAACCGACAAACACGCGCACACTGGGAACGTGGCAACCGTCACCAATGGGCAGGTTCCCAGTGCTCTATTCCACTTCTCTTGGTACATGTCGTGCGACAAACTTGTCGCTGCCTCGCATGACACCAAAACGCAGGCTGCAGTTGCCGCATCACCAGCACCCTGCAACCCCGACCATGCCTCATTGTGTTGATGCCTCGGTGACTGCGCTCCCGTCGCCTGTGTCGCGCCGGCCAAGTCACGAATCATACTTCATCGGTGCAAGGATGCACACGTGAGCGGTAGATTTACACAGCGGTTACAGAATGGAGGCATGCGCATCTCTCAGCGCAGCAGCGGATCAGGCTAGCCTCAACGGTGTTCGCGAGGCCTCTGTATCGCGAGCGTACACCGCACTAGGTGCGGCGCCTCTTTTCCGGAACAACGACCGCGGACACTGAGGTTACGCGGGTTTTAGTCGCGCTGCTGGTCGCTCGAGCAGCGACCTTGCCGGGTTTCCGACCGCGCCGGGACCCCAACGAGCTTGCGTCGAGGATAGTCAAACCGCGTACAGGCTGCGCGCCGATATTGGCATGCGCATCCCACGAGAGCGTCGGGAGTGCTTGCACCTTTGTGCCTTGGTCGTCTGACGCTTGCACCTCCTCGGGTCGAAGCAGGAGGAACGTGAAAAAAGCCCCCATCGCAAGCTGACTCACTTGGACGCCTTTCAGCGGATCGACAATCCGTGGTTGGGTACTGCTTTTGAGTACGCCTGTCCTGCCTGCAAAACTCCTTCCAACGACGGTCTCACCGAAACCCATCTCGCCGTAGGCGGGTGACGGACCCCAGGCGATCGTCGTGCACTCCTCACAAGCGATCATCGTCGATGAGATGCCCACGGCGATATCTCGAATCTTCCAGCCGTGCAAATCGTAGAGCATCTGCGGCGATGTCGTCGCTTCACCGGTCATTTTTGTGATGCCCCAAAAGTACACGGTGCCCATTTCGGTCAGCGCATAGCAGCAGGAGGCGCCAGCGTATAGCTTGACACATCGCCGGCGGTCGTCGCGCAAACGCTCGAAAAACTCCATGCATCGGGGACGCAGCTCATCGTTCGGCGTTCGATGACCTAAACGACCATAACCACCGAATCCCCACGACCAGACGCGGTGGCGGGAGTCTAGAGCAACCACATGCCGCTGACCACAAACTACCTGTGTGAAGCGGGGTATATCCTCGCTTTGTTCGTCCATGCTTTTGGACTCATCGAGAGCAACGACGATGCCGTCCGAGCGCACGAAGCGCGTGACCCGTCGTGGCAGGGGTTCGCTCTCCACCTCCATGCGTTGTTTGCCAATGACTTCGCCGGTGGTGCCCAGTCCCAGGACACCGTCCCGATGTGTTCCAAAAGTGTAGAGCGAGCCGTCATCAGCGAGCACGACGGAGAACTGTTCTCCACATCCTACCTGGGCTGCTCGCACGCCCATATGTTCTGCGAGGTACGTCAGGCGGATCGGGGTCACAGCTGCCGGTACATTGGCCCCGCTGGCGCTGATGCCCCGCGCACCGACACCAAGCTGACCTGCATCGTTCGCCCCGGTCGCGTACACCACGCCGTCGTCCATGAGGAAGAGCGTGTGTGTGCGACCACAGGCGGCGCCGGTGCAGCGCCCGCCCTTGATGAAGACGACAGGCATAAACACTGGAGCAAAGCGCCGCGCTGTACCTATACCGAGCTCACCGTGCGTGTTTCGCCCTATTGCCAGCGCACGTCCGTCAGTTAAAATGAGCACGGCGTGCGCTGCCACCGGTCCGCTAACGATCCGCAGCATCTGTGCTCGGTCAGCTGGTGTCGTGAGACCTCCCAGTGTGACCGAGCCCGTGAGACGATGTGGCGCTAGTACCTCTTCCCCGTACTCGATGGCGCCTTTGCGGTCGCGCCCCTGTGTGTCCCATTTGCAGGAGCCACAGAACAGGAGCTCGGCGCCCTGCGCGCCAGCGTTTGGGTGTACCATGCCGGTGCAGTGAACGGAGACTATGGTGCACGATAACGAGCTATGTCGATATGCTGCGCACACCGCACGCCTTTCAAAGAAAAACGCTGCCGCCAGCGGTGCACAGTAGTGGCGGGAAACCCGCCCTAGACAAGACGTCCCCAACTGATGTGCAGACGCCTCCCAGGTTTTTCGACCGGCCACCTACTACTCGTTTCAACTTTTTCTCATATAGTTCCACTTTGAGTGATTGTCCAACAAAGTTCACTCTTGTTCATTCTGGAGGTCTTCTTTCCATCACCGCACATCTCCTTATATTGACGGCTGCGTTAAAGTCTCGGTTCACAAAATCCATACGTTTCTTGCCATTGGTTGTTCTTACTGATGCAAGTAGTCCTCGAACATTCGCCCTCCTTTCCATTTGCTCTTCCGCCAGCCGTCCGTACTTTTTTATATCTTCAGGGCTCCGCTGGCACTCTTCTATCTCGACTCTCTGGAGCGTACACCCCCAGTTCATGGTACGTATAGGACGCTCGAAACTCATCTACCGGTATCGTAACGAAACGCCTTGCGCACTCCATGTACGTTCTTGTCGTTGGAGCTGGTGTACATCCTTTTCGGGTCTTCCAGCGCCCTGCTCCGTGTGCTACCAGGAGCCTCTGACTTGCGTCCTCCTTCAAGGCGCTCAACCCATTGAAAAAGTTTGCGAACGCCCGCTGCATCCCACGGAATAGACTCATACGCAGACAAGCCTACCGGGACTTTGTATACTCTTTCCACAGCGCCTCCCAGTGAGCAGCACGAACTTCCATGAACTCCCGAAAAGCTTCCAAGTCCGCTCCTCGGCTAGTCAACTTGGTCATAGCTTCCAGGTGCTCTTTCATTCCTGCATTCTAAGTCTCAATTTTCTTGCTTGCATTCATGACTCCAGATTCTCGATAGTATCTCGCTCTCGAGAATCTCAACAGACGCATGTCTTTCTGAGGCAAGTTACCGTCAATGCCATCTTCCGCACGCTTGGGTACTGCGAAGGTTACGATATTCGTGTTCCCGGGGTCCGCGCCAACGACAAGGTCGTTATCCTGGGGATTATACATTTCAGGGCCCACCTCCCTCTTATCTTCATGCTTCGTCACGGGCGAAGCGCAAGGCGCGATGGGACGATCCACCTTCAACCTCCGATACTGTACACACATGGCTACTCCATCGGTTTCGATCATCCCAGCGAATACCTT
>Ga0078972_1001602_pt1 | contig 83244 bp, 88 predicted proteins | sample YelNatPaOPGAMG01_FD_67568 | JGI IMG/M metagenome (GOLD analysis project Ga0078972, IMG submission 67568) | Hot spring thermophilic microbial communities from Obsidian Pool, Yellowstone National Park, USA - OP-RAMG-01 (SPADES assembly) (version 2) | ecosystem: Environmental > Aquatic > Thermal...
TCACCTGCACCAACAAGAAGAATTGATTTTTTTGAAAGTTCATCAAAAACCTTTTTAATAAGTCCTACAGCAGCATAACTTACAGATACAGGATTTTCACCAATTCTCGTTTCATTTCTTATTCTTTTAGCTGTAAAGAGTGCTCTATTCATTAAATGATTAAGTATTAAAGAAGTAGCCCTCTCTGAAAGAGCAATCTCAAAAGAATCCTTAACCTGCCCTGTAATCTGAGGTTCTCCCACAATCATTGAGTCAAGGCTTGATGTAACTTTTAAAAGATGACTTACAGCATCTCTGTCAGAGTAAATGTAAAGATATTGTTCAAAATCTTTTACAGGAATATTATGAAACTCTGAAAGAAATTGTTTTATGAGTTCTGCAGGATTTTGATGTTCATTGCTCATTGATTCAGAACCGGCTGAAGGCGTTAGGCTGAAAGCTGAAGAAGAGTAAACATACACTTCAACTCTGTTACATGTGGAAAAAATCACAGCTTCATTAATGCCTTCAGTTTGAATTAATTTTTTTAAACCCTCCTTAATACTGTTCTGTGTATTAAAAGCAAGCTTTTCTCTTATCTCAACAGGTGCTGTTTTATGGTTTAATCCAACAACAATTAAACTCATAGCCTTTTATGAAAACTTTCTGTTAAAAGATTTATACCGAAGAATCCAAATATCACAAGAAGGAAACCGAATATTGTAAGATACGCTGCCTTTTTCTTTCTCCAGTCTCCTTTAACCCTTAAATAGAAAATTAAAAAATATACAGCCCATGTAAGGAAACTCCATATTTGTTTTGGATCAAAAAGAAATCCGAGCAAGCTTAAATATTTTATTAAACCCACAATAAGGGCAGCAGTATAAACAGGTAAACCACAGAATATAAGACGGTAGTTGATTTTATCAAGAACTTCAAGACTTGGTAGAATTCTGTCAAAGCCTCCGAATTTTTTAGATTTTATTGCTCTTTCCTGAATTAAATACAAAATACTGAAAATGAAAGCAATGCTGAATAAAGCTATTCCAAAAACCGCAAGCAGGGCATGAATATCTATCCAGAATCCTTTTAATTCAGGCTTTACAACAGGAAAGCTTCTCGGGAAAAATGCACCTATGAACATTAAAATAAAACCAAGTATAACACCAAAAGATAAAACCCTTGCTTTGTAAGTAAGATTTATTAAAAGGGACACAGCTAAAATGCTCCAAGCAAAGAATGAAGTTGCTTCATGCATTGAAAAAACAGGTGCCTGTCCTGATTTTATATATCTTACTAAAATATAAACTGTATGCAGGAAAAAACCTGCCAGTGTTAATAAAAATACTGCTCTGTCAAGATCACTTTTCTTTCTTAAAAGCCCTGCAATACTCAGCAAAAATCCAGCAAAGTAAAGCGTAAGTGCAAGTTCAAAAAAAATAGTTCCCATCAGAAACAGCCAAGCTCACATTTGCGAATTTTTATCTTTAGTTCATTTGCAACTCTTCCAACTTCAATATAAGGAATGCCCAATTCTTCAGCAATATTTCTTGCTTCTGCACAGGTAATTTTTCCGCTGTTGCTTCTTTCTGTAAGAAGCTTCTCAATAAGCTTTTTCTGCTGAGTTTTCTCAATCTCTTTCATAATATCCTCCATAGAATATTTTCCTTCAATAACAATATCCGCTCGCTCGGCAACAGTTTTTCCTGAAGGTTTAATATAATCTTTAGCTTTAAAAAATATTATAACATCAGGTTGGGTTAATCTTACCAGAGAATTTCCTTCCATGATTAAAACTATATTTGTTATATCTGAATAAAGATGCATCATCTCATTTTTAAGTTTCTCTATGACTTCTGGCAAATCCTCCTCAGTAGCCTTTATCAGGTAAACAGTATCTGCTCCTGCTTTCTTCATTCTTGCAGTGTCTTTACCCGGCTGATCAATAATTTCCTGTTCAGAGATAATTTGAGAATAAAGAGTAGTTTTTGTGTATTTTACCGCAATAACCTTTATCTGTCTGTCAAATCTATTTTTTAAAAAAACTATCAATCTTTCGATAAACAGGGTCTTTCCAGCTCCGCTGCCACTTCCACAAACACCAATGCTTAATGGATAATGCATGATTTATAATAACCCATAAATGTCTGAATTTGCTATTAGGACAGCCAATCCTAATGGCAAATTAAGGGATAATGATTTATAATAATTAAATGAATTCAGAAGACGCCCTTGAACTCACTCCACTTATGAGACAGTATTTTCAAATCAAACAAAACTACAGGGATGTTATACTTCTTTTCAGGCTTGGAGATTTTTATGAAATATTCGGAGAAGATGCTAAAATCGCATCAAAAATTCTTCAAATCACACTTACAACAAGAAATAAATCAAAAGAAAAATCTGTTCCAATGTGCGGATTCCCATATTTTGCCTCAGATTCCTATATTGAAAAACTTCTCTCTGCAGGCTATAAGGTGGCGATATGCGAACAGGTTGGTGACCCCAAAACATCAAAGGGTATTGTTGACAGAGAAGTTGTAAAAGTTTTAACACCAGGAACATATCTTCCAGAAGGAGTTAAAGAAAATATATATATAATGGCGGTATATCCTTTCAGAAAAAAAACAGGAATAGCCCTTTCAGACATAACAACAGGAGATTTCATTCTTTACGAAACAGAAAAAAACTTTAATGAAGAGTTGCTCAGGTTTGAGCCAAAAGAAATTCTGCTTCCATCAAGTTATAAAGACAGCTACAGATTTGAAGAAATTCCATTCCATAAAACTTTCATTGAGGACTGGAAATTTGATTATTTTACCTCATATAAAATGTTATTGCATCACTTTAAAGTTGCGTCCTTAAAAAGTTATGGTGCTGAGGAGCTTGAATCAGCAATTCAGGCAGCAGGCGGTCTTTTAAGTTATCTTGAAGAAACCAAACAATCTGTAAAGTTTAAAGGAATTAAAGTTTTTAATCTTTCTGATTTTATGCTTCTTGATCCATCAACCAAAAAAAATCTTGAAATTATTTCATCACTTGATGGCTCTAAGGATGGCTCTCTTTTCTGGCTTCTTGATGAAACCCTCACTCCTATGGGAAATCGTTTCCTGAAAAATGCTCTATCATCTCCACTTTTAAAAAGGGAAGAAATTGAAAAGAGACTGAAATGCGTTGAAGCCTTTTATAAAGATCTTTTATTAAGAGAGACTTTGAGACAATCCATCAAAGATTTCCCTGATATAGAAAGGATTGCTTTAAAAATAAGAGCAAAGAATGTTAATCCAAGAGAACTCAGAGCATTAATGGAAGCTCTGAAAAAAATTCCTGAAATAAAAGAAAAACTCTCAAAATCAGATTTTGAACAAATTAAAGAACTTTCAGAAAACCTTCACCCTCTTGAAGAAATATCAGAACTTATTGATAAAGCCATAGTTAACAGCCCTCCTGCTTTAACATCAGAGGGAGGCATTTTTAAGGAAACTTACAATGATGAGATTGCTTTTTTAAGAAAACTTACAGTCTCCGGTAAGGATTACATTGCAAAGCTTGAAGCTCAGGAAAGACAAAACACAGGAATAAGTTCTCTAAAAATCGGTTATAACAGAATATTTGGTTACTATATTGAGGTCACAAAAACAAATCTTCATCTCGTTCCTTGTCATTATATAAGAAAACAAACACTAATAAATGCTGAAAGATTTATAACAGAAGAATTAAAGGAACTTGAGACTAAAATACTTGGAGCAGAAGAAAGACTTAAAACACTTGAACATGAACTTTTTATTGAATTGATTGAAAAAATAACCCCCTCTGTTGAAAAAATACTTAAAAATGCCGAGACCACAGGATACATTGATTTTATCTTATCACTGGCAACTGTTGCATCAAAATATAACTACACAAAGCCTGAAGTAACAGATGATGAAATTATTGAGATAATTGATGGAAGACATCCTGTGATTGAAAGACTTATCCAGCTTGGAAAGCTTCCTGAGCAGAGATTTATCCCAAATGACCTTTCAATTGGCAGCGAGAATCAAAAAATAATTATACTGACCGGTCCTAATATGGCTGGAAAATCAACATATATGAGGCAGAATGCCCTGATTGTTCTTATGGCACAGATTGGCTCATTTGTTCCTGCAACATCAGCTAAAATAGGCATTGTTGATAGAATATTCACAAGAATTGGAGCATCAGATTATCTTGGAAAAGGACAGAGCACATTTATGGTTGAAATGATAGAGGTTGCAAATATTCTAAATAATGCAACATCAAGAAGCTTCATAATCCTTGATGAGGTTGGAAGGGGAACAAGCACTTTTGATGGAATAAGCATCGCATGGGCAACTGTTGAATACATAGCTCAGAAAATAAAAGCAAGAACACTCTTTGCTACCCACTATCATGAACTTACAGAGCTTGCATTCAATATTGATTGTGTAAAGAACTATTCAGTTGCTGTTAAAGAATGGGGAGATGAGATAATATTTTTAAGGAAAATACAAATGGGTGGTGCTGACCGTAGCTACGGAATACAGGTTGCTCGTGTAGCAGGACTTCCTGAAGAACTTTTAACAAGAGCAAGACAGTTGCTCGCAAAGCTTGAAAAAAGAGAACTATCAACATTTAAAGTAATGGGCAGACAGCTTGATCTGTTTTTTCAGGGAGACCCTTTAATTGCGGAAATAGCTAAGATAGACCTTGAAAATATTACTCCGCAGAAAGCATTAAAAAAACTTAAAGAGCTTAAGGAGATGATAAAGGAATGATCAAGGTTGGACTTACAGGAAACTTTGGAATGGGTAAAAGCACTGTTGCCCGTATTTTTCAAAGACTCGGTGCTCATGTAATAGATACAGACAGAATTGTTGCTGAACTATTGAAAGAGCGTGATGTATGTGAGGAAATTAAAAAACTTTTCGGTGAGGAAGTAATAAAAGATGGAAAGGCAGACAAAAAGGCAATTGCAGATATAGTATTTGAAAATCCTTCAATGAGAATATATCTTGAAAATATCCTGCATCCAAAAGTTTTTAAAAAAATTGATGAAATAATAGACAGAATTCCCTCCTCAGGAGAACCAAAAATTGTTGTAATTGAAGCTCCTGTTATTTTTGAGAGAGGATATCAGAACAGATTTGATTTAATAGTCACAGTTTTTACTTCTGAAGATACAGCTATTGAAAGGCTTGAGAAAAAAGGCATAACAAAACAGGAGGCTATCAAAAGAATCAAAAGTCAGTTTCCAATTGAAATGAAAAAATCAAAATCTGATTTTATAATAGATAATTCAGGAAGCATTGAAAATACAATGAAACAGGTGGAAGAAATATTTCAAAAACTTACAATAATGGAGAGAAAGTATGCTGGTAATTAGAGAGATTAAAAAATTTGACTTTCCAAATCCTGTTATAACTATTGGTAACTTTGATGGAGTTCATATCGGGCATCAAAAAATCTTTAAGTTTCTTATGAGAAAAGCATCTGAGATTAATGGAACTTCGGTAGTAATAACATTTGATCCTCATCCTGTGAGGGTTCTCTATAAAGATCACCCTCTTAAGCTTATAACAACAACTGAAGACAGAATAAAACTCATTGAAAAATGCGGAATAGATATTACTGTTTGTATACCCTTTACACCTGAGTTTGCATCAATAGAGGCTGAAGATTTTGTAAAAAATATTCTTGTTGAAAAATTTAAAGCAAAATGGGTTATTGTTGGCTATGATTACAGATTCGGTAAAGGCAGAAAGGGTGATGCTCAGTTATTAAAAAAGCTTGGTAGATTATACAGATTTAAGGTAACTGTATTAAAGGCATATAAAAGAAGGGGGGAAATTTTAAGCAGCACAGCTGTAAGAAATGCCTTACTGCAAGGTGATATAAAGCAGGCAAACAGATTTCTTGGAAGAGCTTATCATATTGATGGAAAGATAATTAAAGGAGCTGGAAGGGGAGCATCAATTCTTGGCTATCCAACAGCAAATATATCTCCACAGCAGGAAATCATACCAAAAGAGGGAGTTTATGCGGTAAAGGTAACACTTCCTGACAGAAAGACATTAAAAGGTGTTGCAAATATCGGGAAAAAACCAACATTTGGAAACAGTTCTCTAAGTTATGAGGTTCATATTCTTAATTTTAGAGATAATCTTCTCGGAAAGAAAATAAGGATTCATTTTATTGAAAGGCTTCGCGATGAAAAGAAGTTTAAATCTCCTCATGAACTTAAAGAAAACATAAAAAATGATATTGAAAGAACCAGAGAAATATTTAAAAAAGATAGAACAGAGCTTTTTTTAGATTCTTAAACTTACAGGATCAACCTCAACTTTAAGAGAAACACCTTTTAAATCTTTAAGTTTACTCACTAAATGGTGTGCTTCTTCTGTAAGCTTTTTCCTCTCTTTTGAACGAAGTATGAATATAAACTCTGATTTGTTTTCATCTGTATATCCTCCAAGAATCTCAGCAGATGTTTCACAGTTCAGTAATTCCTTGATGGTTTTAAGAGTTTCCTTTGAGGCTGTTTTCTTAAGTTTTATCATCAATTTTATAAGCCTTGCAAAGGGGGGAAACCCGGCATTTTCACGATGTTTGAGTTCATAAAAATAAAAATCTCTGAAGTTATAAGAACGAATAAACTTCAAAAACTCATTGCCGGGATTCCCTGTTTGAATAATCAGGGTTCCGTCATTCTTGATTAACCTTTTTATTGATAGAACTTTTCTGAAAACATTCTCCAAAGCCCTGTAATCAGGGATGGAGAGAAAAAAATCAAAATCAACAATCACAGCTCCTTTAAAAACAGGTGCATAACCCTTTTTTATCTTTCCTGTTTGTATTACATAAATTCCCTTCAGTTCCTCATATTCTGATTCAAGCTTCTTTATCTCTAATCCTTTTTTAGAAAAAATTTTTTCAAGTTCCTCTTTAATCTTTTCAATGCCTGTTCCAACAGGCTGAATATCCATACTGAAGCAGTAAGGACATTCCTGAGGAGCTTTTATTACAATATTGCATCTGAAGCATTCAAGAATATTGAGAGATTTATGAAAAACAAATGTGTATCCACAATTTTTACATCTCATTACCTCACCGCATTCTGAACATCTCAGAATACTATGACCGCTTCTTGGAGCTGTAACAAGAACTCCTTCCCTGAAATACTGCCTTAAATAAAGCACTGTTTCTGGGTGAAAAGTGCTTCTGTATGGCTGTCTGATAACTTTTATATCAGGATGTTTAACTGTTTTAAAATCATCAATGAGTTCATATTTTCCAATAATTGAGTTAAAATATGATGTTACTGATGGCATTTCCGCTGTTAGCACAACCGGACAGTCTTCAATAAATCCTCTCATTATCGCACAATCTCTTGCATGATATCTCGGAGTCTGCTCCTCTTTATAAAGCCAGCTTGACTCATCAGCTACCATAATTAAGGAAAGTTTTCTTGCAGGTGCAAATAAGGCTGACCTTGTTCCCACTATGATTCTTGCTTCATCCTGCATTATCATGCTTATTGAACTGAAAAGCTCAGAATGCTTCATATCACTGTGCAGAAGAACAACTTCATCAATTTTTTCTTTAATGAGGCTGTAAAGTATTCTGGCATCTTTTATTTCAGGCATTATTAAAAGTATGGTTCCTTCTGAGGTCCTCAGTCTTTCTACAGTCTCAATCATGAGTGCAATTTCATAAGCAATATTTGGACAGTGGATGAGAAAAGTTTTATATTTCTTCATCATAGTGGCTTCAGCAATTTTTGAAACTGTTTCCTCATTTATCCTCTCAGGATATACAAAATAAATGGAAGAAGACAAAGGTTGTCTTGTAAGCTTTCCCTTTTTTGCTTTAAGAAATTTTACCGCCTCCTCAAAAAATGTAATTCTTAATACAGAGCCCATCTCTGAAAGATAGTAAAAACTGAGCCACTGAAGGAAGCTGACAAACCTTTCTGAATATGCCCTGCCTAAAACTCTGATAATTTTTTTTATCTCGGGTATACCTGGCAGAGCCTCTCTTTTATTAAGAATAATACCATAAGCCGTTCTGCCTCTTAATGGAACTTCAACCGCAAAGCCTGTTAAATCTTTATCCTCTTCATACTGATATGTAAGTGTCTTAAGTTTTAAAGGAACTGAAACATCAAAGTATGACATCAGGTAAATTATAACCCTTTATGGTATAATTTACAAATGGTTTTAAAATTGCTGATATTGATATGTCTTTTAATAACAGGCTGTAGGATGCCAGAGATTGTTGTCCTTCATGATCCATTAACCGCTGAAGAACATCTTCAGCTTGGATTGAGTTATGAAAAAAGGGGACTCTTTGAGGAGGCTAAAAAGCATTATAAAGAAGCATCAAAATCAGATGCAAGAGGATATCTTTTTCTTGGCAATCTTTATCTGAATCAGGGAGATTATGAAAAAGCTGAACAATATTATAGAAAAGCAATCCAGAAAAACAGTAACCTGTCAGATGCTTATAACAATCTGGGATGGCTTTATTGTCTGAAAAATGAGAAACTTGAGGATGCTGAAAAGCTTGTAAAAAAAGCTATAGACATTGAAAAAGGTAATCCAGATAAAATTAAAATTTATGAGGATACACTTGAAAAAATAAGAAAACTCAAAACCAAATAGGAGGTGCATTATGTTTAAGAAGTTACTATCTGTTTATCTTATTGTAGCAATCCTGCTAATCGGGATTGCACAATCAGTCTGTGCTGGTTTTATTCCATCAGAGGTAACCCTTAATACAAAACTTCAGGACATTGAAAAAATTCAGAAACTTCTTGAGATGAAAATTGTATCCCAGAGACTTAAGGATTTTGGTTATTCTGAAAAGGAAATAATGGATAGAGTTTCAATGCTTGATGAGCAGACATTGCACAAACTTGCACTGAAAATTGATGAACTTAAAATAGCAGGAGATGCTGGTACTGCTTTGCTTTTAGCCCTTCTGATTATAGCTCTGGTAATATTGATAATAAATCTCACAGGTCACAGAGTTACAATTAAATAATAAAAGTCAGGGGGTTCATCCCCCTGTTTTTATCTTTATTATTAAGAAGGCAAATATTAAATATCCTATCAAACCTGTAATAAGACTGACAGGCACACCAATTTTTGAACCGAGCAATACAACTGCAAAAATGTAAATAAGCCATGGCAGTAGCATGATCAACAAACTTTTTGCATATAAAATTACAGCATCACGTCCGGATTCAAAATAAATTGTCAGAAAAGTAACAAATGTAATCACAGGTAAATTTGCAAAAAATGCTGCTATAAGACCCTTGCTGTGAGATGCAAAGTATGTTACTGTGCTGACAACTATTCCGCCAACTAAAAAATAAAAAATGTATTTAATTTCCATAATTTATTTTACACTGTTATATTTAAATGTGGTATACAGAATTCTGGCAGACCTTGTTGTTCTGGTTCATTTTCTATGGATATTGTTTTTGATTTCAGGTGCTTTCCTGGGAAGGAAATATAGATTAATAAAATATTTTCATATTGGTGGGCTCGGATTTGCATTTTTGATTCAGATTTTTGGCTGGTACTGTCCATTAACCCATCTCGAAATATGGCTTCGTTCAAAACATTCACCATCCCTGACATATACTGGCTCATTCATTATTCACTATGTAGAAAAAATTGTTTATATTGAACTTCAGAGCTGGATTATATTTATTCTAACTCTGATTATCACAGGAATAAGTTTTTTAATTTACAGGACATCAAAGTCAAAAATTTAGTATAATTAAATATGAAATTCATCAGACTATCTATCATTATATTAATTCTCTTAATCCCTCTGTGGCTTTACGCAGAAGTTTCACTTCAGAAGTGCAATGAGCAGGACATAAAGGGAGTTTACAATTTAATAATTTACTCTAACTCATTTATAAATGATCCTGAAACATTTATAATTCTTGACAGGGCAGATGATGAACTCAAAATACTCCCCTATGCACCATCTTTTAAATACTCAGTCAAAGAAAATTTAAATGAAAAGGAGAGTTTAAAAATTGCAAAGGAGATTTTAAAAGACTCATCAATTGTGAGTTTTATAAAATGTTCTGCAATAAAAGAAGGAGAAAATATTTATGGTTATGAGCTAAAGCCAATTTATTTCCCATGGATATTCGGTATTCTTGAACCACTTGAAACAGTTTATAAAAAACAGGACAACACAATCACAATTTTCATAAGGCTTCATCCACAGGTTGAAAGACAGATTTATTTTAATGGTGACTCAGGAAGGGATGACAACTAAGTGTTTCTTTTGAATTCACCACTTTTACCACCGGATTTATAGACAAGCTTTATCTCTTCAATAGTCATCTCTCTGTCAACTGCTTTACACATATCATAAACAGTCAATGCTGCCACAGATGTAGCAACCATGGCTTCCATCTCAACTCCTGTCTGTGCAGATGTCTTTACAGTTGTTTTAATTTTTACCAGAGAATTCTTTTTATCAGGCTCAAAATCAATTTCAACAGATGTAATTGGCAGTGGATGACATAATGGAATTAGATGGGGTGTCATTTTTGCAGCCATCACTCCTGCAAGGCGGGCAACCTGAAATACATCGCCCTTTGAAATTTCTTTGTTAAGAATCAGCTTCAGAGTTTCAGGTTTCATCTTTATCAGTGCTTCTACAGTAGCCACTCTTTCAGTAACTGGCTTTTCAGTAATATCTACCATTCTTGCTCTTCCTTTCTCATCAAAATGTGTGAGATTCATTTTTATACTCCATAGATTTATTTAATAGTTCCTCTAAATGGGTGCAGAGACCGTGAAGCATCCTGAGTTCCCAGAATGTAAGTCCTGTTCTTCCAAAAAGGTGCCTGAAGTTGTTCATTATTCTTTTTTCAACTTCACCCTCAGGAATATAGCCTGATTTTTTCAATAAATTATAAAGCCTCTCATAAAGCTTCTCAAGTTCTGTCTGGTCAACATAAAACTGCCGCTGCATATGATAATCCCTCAGTTCCTCGCACCTCATAAGCTCATAGGCAACAACTAAGACAGCCTGACCGAGGTTAAGGGATGGCTGTAAATCAGATGAGGGAATTGTGATAAGATATCCGCATTTTTCAACCTCTTCATTAAACAGTCCTTTGTCCTCCCTGCCGAATAGTATTGCAACTCTGTTTTTTTGAGCAACTTCATAAATTCTTTTAACACCATCCCTTACATCAACAATAGCACCTCTTTTTGAACCTCTTCTACGCGTTGTTCCCACAACAAGTGCTTTGTCCTTTATAGCTTCATCAATTCCTGAGCAAATCTCAGCTCTTTCAAGCACATCCTCACTTCGCCATGCCATCCATTTTGTTTCATCAGTTAAGGGCACAGGATTTACCAGAGACATTTTTGTAAATCCCATATTTTTAATAGCTCTTGCAGATATGCCGATATTCCCCGCTTCTTTTGGCTCAACCAAAACAAAGTAAACATTTTCTTTCCATGACATCTTTAAAATGAAAGTGGTTCCTCTTCTTCTGTGGATGGTTCTTCAAGCTCAATCAGTGTTTTCTGAAGCTCCTGTTCAGCCATTTTTAGCTTATTTTTACAGAAACGTATTAATTCAGAAGCTCTTTTTACCTTCTCAACAAGAACATCAACATCAACTTCCTGGGATTCTATATACTTCAGGATTTCTTCTATCTCCTTCATAGCCTTAGAATAACTGAGGTTGTCCATTTTCTTCCTCCCTTTCAGTGACTTTACCTGTAACCTTCCCTTTATATAGCTTTACCTGAATATTCTGACCAACCTCTACATCCATAGAGTTCTTTAGAATTCTTCCATTAAAATACGCAATACTGTAACCCCTTTTAAGAATATTTTCAGGGCTTAAAAGATGAAGTTTTTCTGAAAATCTATCTATATGCAGAGCTTTAATGGCTAATATACTTTGAAGTCTTGATTTTATCTTTTCTTTATATGATTTTATTCTGAAGTTTACCTCTGCAAGATATTCCGAGCACTTGAGCTTTATTTTATGATTTAAACTGTTAAGATTTACTTCCTCCTTTTTTATGCGATGAATGGTATTTTTATGAAGATTATGCTTCAATGAAAATATTCTCTGTTTCTGGCTGGACAGCGAAAAGTTAACCCTGTGAAGAATCATCTTTCTTAAATAATCAATCTTTAAATCAAAATCAAGAACACCATCAAGAATAAACTTCGCAACCTCTGATGGAGTTTTAAAACTTCTGCATGCAACACAGTCTGCAACTGTTTCATCCCTTGTATGCCCTATACCTGTCAATACAGGAATTGGCATCAATGCAATTTTTCTGGCAAGTTCATAATCATTGAAACAGCTTAAATCAACAGCAGAGCCACCACCACGTATAACAACAACAGCATCATAATTTTCTCTGTCTGAAGCACAGTTCTGCAGAGCATTAATTATTGAAGCAACAGCATTTTCACCCTGAACAAAAACATCAAAAAGTTTTATATAAAACTTATATCCGTATTTGTTTGCCTTCAGAATTTTCAGAAAATCCTCATAACCTGCAGCTGTTTCACTTGATATTACAGCAATTCTTTGAATAACAACTGGCATCTGAATAGACTTATTTCTGTCAATCAGCCCTTCTCTGGTAAGTCTTTCAATTACCTCCTTTTTCTTAAGAGCCATCTCACCAAGAGTGAATGCAGGATCAATCTGAAGAATATTAAGTTTAAATCCGTATTTCTCATGAAATGTGGCTTTTCCGAGAAAAAGAATCTTTATTCCTTTCTGGAGTTCAATCCCTGTTTTAAGAAAAAAGTTATAAATTGTATCAATATTGCTTTTCCAAAGTACTGCTCCTGCCTGAGCAACTATTTCATTGTCCTTTTTTTCAACAAGTTCAAACCAGTAATGACCTGTCTTATCAATATCAACTTTTGCTATCTCTGCAACAATCCATCTATGGTCAGTATACTCCTGAATTAATTCTCTAACCTCACTTAAGTATTGAGAAAGTGTCTGGTATATAACATTAACATTAAACATTCATGCAAGCCTCCTGAATCAGCTTTTTCATCTGCCTTACTGCTTCTTCAATACCGACAAGAACAGCCCTTGAAATTATGCTGTGACCAATATAAAGACCCCTCAATCCCTTTATTCCTGCAACAGGTTTAACATTGTAGTAATTAAGACCGTGTCCTGCATTTGTTTTAAGACCGAGGCTAACTGAATAAAGGACAGCATCCTTAATTCTTTCAAGCTCCTTTAGCTGTCTTTCTCCTTTTGTTTCCGAATAATAACCTGTATGTATCTCAACCATGTCCGCACCGATCTGCTTTGAACATTCTATATCAGCACGTTCAGGATTTATAAAAAGGCTCACAGGAATTCCACCATCTTTGATTCTCTTTATTGCTTCTTTGAGACTGTCTTTAAGACCTAAAACATTAAGCCCTCCTTCTGTTGTGAGTTCCTGCCTTTTTTCAGGAACTATTGTAACCATATCTGGAAGAACACTTAAGGCAGTATTGATCATCTCCTCTGTGGCAGCCATTTCAAGATTAAGCTCACATGGAACAGTCTCCCTTAAAAGTTTAAGGTCTCTGTCCTGAATATGTCTGCGATCCTCCCTTAAATGAACTGTTATTCCATCTGCTCCGCCAAGAATTGCAAGGGTAGCAGCCATAACAGGATCGGGCTCAAATGTTCTGCGCGCCTGTCTTACAGTTGCGACATGGTCAACATTTACTCCAAGAAGAACCATTTTAAAACCTCCCTGTAATTGATTGATTATATCATATTTTACTTAAGCCCGTATTCTTTAATCTTATAATAAAGTGTTCTCAGAGATATTCCAAGAATTTCTGAGGCTTTCTTTTTGTTACCTCCTGTTTTTCTGAGAGCGTCAATTATTGTTTTTTTCTCAACAGCCTTGAGTTCCCCCTTTTCAGAATTTACATAACCCTCAATCTTTATATCTATCTCATCTTTTTTAGATAAAATAATTGCCCTTTCAAGCATATTTTCAAGTTCGCGAATATTTCCTGGAAAGGAATAAGTTTTAAGGATTTGCATAGAGGAATTACTCAGTCTCATGGTCTTTTTGCCCAGTTTAAAACAGATTCTGTCTGCCAAATATTCGGCAATCTTCTGTATATGAGCCCTTCTTTCTCTCAGTGGCGGTATATGCAGTGGAAAAACATTTATTCTGAAATAAAGATCTTGCCTGAACCTGCCCTCTTTTACCATCTCTCTTAAATCCCTGTTTGTGGCAGTTATAAATCTCACATTTGTTTTTATTGTTTCAACTCCACCGACTCTTTCAAAACTTTTATCCTGTAAAACTTTAAGAAGCTTTGCCTGAACAGCCATGCTCAGTTCACCAATCTCATCAAGAAAGAGTGTTCCATTATTTGCAAGCTCTATTTTACCGGGCTTCTGTTTAAAAGCACCTGAAAATGCCCCTTTTTCATATCCAAAAAGTTCAGACTCAATTAATGTCTCAGGAATTGATGCACAGTTTATCTCAATAAAAGAACCCTTTCTACCACTCATAATATGAATAGCTTTTGCTATTGCGGATTTCCCTGTTCCTGTTTCACCGTAAAGTATCAATGTTGTATCAGTTTTCGCTGCTTCTTTAATCATTCTGTACACATCCTCAATTCCTGCAAACAAAATTTCATTAGGAGGAAGCCCCTGTGTTTCAGTCTTTTTCTTTAAAGTATTTCCTATTATTTCAAGAAAAATTTCAGGTGATGAAAGAGGCTTTGTGATATAGTCTATTGCTCCCTTTTTCATTGCCTCAACAGCGGATGGAATCGTTCCAAAGGCTGTGATTACAATAAATTCTGTATCAGGAAGAAAGTCTCTCGCCTTTTCAATAAATTTTATTCCATCCATTTTTGGCATCTTTAAATCTGTAATCACAACTTCTGGAGAAAATTCCCTTATTTCTTTCAATGCTTTCTCTGGATCATTAAAAACCTTTGTTATGTAGCCTTCTTCCTTAAGAATTGTTTCAAGAAAGGAGGCAAATGAAGTATCATCCTCAACTATAAAAATTCTGGCAGAATTAGACATACTTGTGTGCCTTCGCCTTTTTTGCTTCTGATCTGAAGGTTGATTTTTAAACTTTCACAGAGTTTTTTTACTATCGCAAGTCCGAGTCCTGTCCCTTTCGGTTTTGTTGTGAAAAAAGGCTCCAAAATGTGACTTAAAATTTCCTCATCCATCCCAACTCCTGTGTCTTTTATTTCAATTTTTATTTTACCATTAAACTTTTCAGCCCTGATAATGACATTTTTTTCAGAAACCTCATTTAATGCATCAACTGCATTCTGAATAATATTATTGAGTATTTGCTTAAGTTTGTCACTGTCTGTTCTGACATAAATATCATCAACCAGAATTTCAAATCTTACTGATTCGTTCTGATTTATAAAAAGCATTATTATATCATTTAAAAAACTTTTGAGATTTATCTCTTCAAGATTTATCTTCTGTGGATTTGCATAAAGTAAAAGCTCATCTGTAAGCTTTTCAAGTCTCAGACTTTCCTTTACTATTACATCAAGATGCTCTCTTAAAGATGGCTCTGTGATTTTTTTTGAAAGATGCTGAGCGAAACCTTTTATGCTTCCAAGAGGATTTCTTATCTCATGGGCAAGAATCCTGGAAATCATTGAAATATTCTCAAGTTCGCGCATCCTGAGCCTCATTCTTTCTATCCTGCTCAGGAGCAAAACCGCAAAAATACCTCCTGAAATTATAAGAACTGCAGATATGGTCATGATGAAAATCTGCATCTTTGCATTTCTCAGGGCAGCTTCAGCAGGATATGTATGCAAAGCAACCCTTAAAATATATTTAATCCCACCAAGTTCAATCTCTGAGTCAGATACAAAAACTCTCTCTCCTGTTCCAAGCATAATAAAATGATAGTAAGGTTTTTTTTGAATAAGAATTTTTTTTAATCCTTCCATTCTTTTTCCTATCATTTCAGGATTTGAATGAAGAATAATCATACCGTCATTGCTGTAAAGAGCAATAAATGCAACTCCCTGCCATCTTTCATCAAGCAGTATCTCTGAGAAAACAGTACTGCCTTTAAGCCTTTCAACTCCTGATTCCTGAAGAAAACTGTTTAATGTAATTGTTATACCGATTGCCTGCATCTGCAAGGATTGCAGTGTAGCTGATTCTGCATTCTTATATATGAAGTAACTGCTCAGAATGAAAGCAGCAGATGAAAATAGAACAATAAAAAAAATTATTAATTTTGCTGTAAACTGCCTGACCTTGATAGCTCCACCTCTCTGTAAACTTCCTGAGGATTTTCAATATATTTTGGAGATATATGAAGAATCACAAGCTCCTGTATTTCTGCCTGCCTTGCTATACTGCCTGTAATATCTGCAGTTAAATGATTTCTTTCAATTGCCCTGTCTTTATCCTTACTAAGAAAGTAAGCTTCACAGAATAAAATGTCCGAGCCTCTCACAAACTCAACTATTTTCTGAATATTTTCCTGTGTTGGAGAAACATCCATTACATAGGATATTTTCTCTCCTTTTGTGATTTTTAAAATATGGAAAAGCTGTTCAATTTTTAACTGACCTTTTGGAGTATTAACTTTAACTGTATTTGATGGTTTTTTTGCCTTAAGAATCTCCTTAGAATCATAATAGTAATACTGCTTTATTAATTTTTTTAGCTCACCAAGCCACGGTCCTGTATTAAATCCTGATTTCTCAAGTTCCACTTTGTTAATGTTTATATGAAACTCCTCTTCTATGCTGTAGGCAACAACAGGAATTCCGTGAGACAGAACCTTTGCTTTGACTTTAAAAAGAGGTTCATGAATGATCAGGTTATTTTTCAATTGAATGTTGTGAAGTCTTTTAATCTTGAATCTGTCATGAGCATGAAACCTTGCTCTCTTTATCATGGTTTCATGTATTGCATAAACTTCAATTTGCAGTGGATAGTCTGATACAAGATTCCATGTATAGCCTCTGAGCTTACCATGAACACACTCAATAATGTTTTCAGGTCCATAAATTCTGAGAGGCTCGGGTCTTCTTAATACAGCCCTTAACACCTGATCAAATCCTATGAAGTGGTCAATATGGGTATGAGTTACAAATATATCTGTTATTTTTAGAATTTCATTGAAGGGAATTTTTCTTATATCTCCGAGATCAAAAAGAAGGGATCTTTTTTCTCCGAAAAGCCTTATTAAAATACAAGGATCTCCAAATGCGTCATTTATAATCTTGTAATGAAAAAGTCTTGCCACAATGTTATAATTATACCAAATGTACACATCTATCCGAGGCGGTAGCCGAGGAATAAATTGAGTTGAATTTAACGGAGGAAAAACATGTCTGAGCTAAGAAGGGATCCGATATCTGGAAGATGGGTGATAATTGCAGTTGAAAGAGGCAAGAGGCCATCTGATTTTGCATCTGTAAGTCAGAAAAGAAAACTCAAGGGTTTCTGCCCTTTCTGCCCTGGTAATGAATATACTGCACCTCATGAAATAATAGCTTTCAGACCACCAAATACACCACCAAATACACCCGGCTGGTCATTAAGAGTTGTGCCAAATAAATTTCCTGCTTTACAGATTCATGGAGAACTGAACAAAAGAGGAGAAGGCGTTTATGACAAAATGAATGGAATTGGTGCCCATGAAGTTATTATTGAAACACCTGACCACCTGGCATCCCTTTCAACAATGCCATTAAAGGCTGTTGAGGATGTTTTATGGGCTTATTATTTCAGAATCACAGACCTTAAAAAAGATGTTCGTTTCAAATATGTCCTTGTTTTTAAAAATGAAGGTGAGGCAGCAGGTGCATCAATTGAACATACTCATAGCCAGCTAATTGCTTTGCCGGTTATTCCTCAGGTCGTTAAGGATGAAATAGCATCAGCAAGGAGATATTTTGAATTGAGGGACAGGTGCATATTCTGTGATATAATCTCCCAGGAACTTGATGATGAAAAAAGAGTAATATATCAAAATGAGGCATATATAGTTTTAGCTCCATTTGCACCGAGAGAGCCATTTGAAACATGGATTCTTCCAAAAAGGCATGAATCTCGCTTTGAGCCAAAAGAGAAAAGCTTCACCCTTCTTGCGGATGCGATTCAGAAAACCCTGAAAAAACTTGATACAGTTCTTGAAACACCTCCTTATAACTATGTTATTCATACATCACCGTTTCAGGATGAACTGAATGAGTACTATCACTGGCACATTGAAATTATTCCAAAACTTACAAAAACTGCAGGATTTGAGTGGGGTTCTGGTTTTTTCATTAATCCAACCCCTCCTGAAGAAGCAGCAAGATTTATGAGGGAGGCAAAGGTATGAAGATTGCTCTTGTTTCAGCAGAGGCATTTCCATTTTCAAAAACAGGTGGACTTGGTGATGTTGTTGGAGCACTTTTTAAGGAATTCATCAAATCAGGTCTTGATGTTACACTTTTTTTGCCATTTCACAGAACAACAAAGGAAAAATTTTACAACTCAGTCACGGACTCAGGAATAGTTTATGGAGCACAGATTGGAACAGTAACCTGTTTTGGTGCAGCTCGTTCAGCAAAAGTTAAGGTGGACTCTGAAGACAATCTTTTAATTGAACCCTCAAAAAATGGTAATCTCTTTTTCATTGAACACAACGATTTCTTTGACAGGGCAGAGCTTTATGGAACAAATTATGGTGAGTATCTTGACAATGCTGAAAGATTTGTATTTTTTTCAAGGGCTGTTCTTGAAGTATGCAGGCTTCTTGATTTAAGATTTGATATCATCCACTGCCATGACTGGCATACCTCACTAATCCCTCTTTATCTGAAAACATTTTACAGGGAGACTCACCAATTTGAAAACACAAAAACTGTATTAACGATTCATAATCTTGGATATCAGGGTATCTTTCCAAAACAAAAGCTTGAAGTAACAGGCTTTGGATGGGAAATGTTTCATATGGACGGACTTGAGTTTTACGGAATGGTCAATTTTTTAAAAGCAGGAATCTTTAATGCAGACTCTGTTACAACTGTCAGTCCAACATACGCAAAAGAAATACTCAATCCTGAGTATGGGTTCGGTCTTGATGGAGTTTTAAGAAAAATTAAGGATAAACTGACAGGAATTATCAATGGAATTGACTACAAAATCTGGGATCCAGAAAAAGACTACTACATTGTAAAGAATTATGGAAGAAAAAATTTTCATGAAAAATTGAAAAATAAGGAAGATTTAATAAAGCTATCAGGAATAAAATGCTCTTTAGAGCATCCACTTATTGGATTCATAGGAAGGATGGCATCTCAAAAGGGTCTTGACATAGTCTTTGAAGCAATGCCACATCTTGTTGAAATGGGAGTATACTTCATATTTGAAGGAACGGGAGAGGATTATTATGAAAATAGGATAATAGAGTTTCAAAAAATTTATCCCTCTACAGTTTCTGCATACATAGGTTTTGATGAGGCTCTGGCGCATAAAATCTATGGAGGTGCAGATGGTCTTCTTGTTCCTTCAAGGTACGAGCCATGTGGATTAAGCCAGCTTATTGCAATGAGATATGGAACACTGCCAATCTGTAGAAAAACAGGCGGGCTTGCAGATACTGTTGAAGATGGTATAACAGGTTTTCTTTTCAATGAATACAGCAGTAAAGATCTAATCTCTGCTGTTTCAAGGTTTACTGAAGCATTTTATAATAAAGAAAGGTTTTCTAAGATGATTTATGAAGCCATGACAAGAGACTTTTCCTGGAGTAATTCCTGTAAAAAATATTTTGAACTCTATGAAGGACTGATAAATGAAAGAAATACTTCCACAGGTTGAACTGATAAAATTACTTGAATTTTTTGAAAATCCTGAGGTCCTTCTTGAAAAAATGACATATCATGTTACAGCTCTTATGAATGCTCAGGGTGCGGTTTTAAGAATTCTCAAAGAAGGATATTTAATCATCGCAGCAACCTGCAATATTGTGTCAGACAGGGTCATTATACCAGCAGATGAGGGAATTTATGGAGAAATCATAAAGGACGGGAATATAAAAACCTTTACCAATGGTATGAAGCTTGATATTGAAGCTCATTCAGCAATTTTTATTCCGCTTAAAATAAATAACGAGACCTTCGGGATTGTTTCTGTCTATAATAAAATTTCTCCTGAGGGAACTTATACAGATTTTACAGATGAAGACAGACTTAATGGAGAGTTTTTTTCGTCAATTGCTTCATTGATTATTCATAAATCCTTAGAGTTTAATGAGTTAAGGGAAAAAGAAACTCAAACAGAGAAAACAATAGCTGAAATACAGGAACTTAAAAACTATGTTGAAAACCTCATCCAGAGTTCAGCTGATGCCATTATAGCTACTGATCTAAATAATATTGTTACAGCATGGAACAGAGGTGCTGAAGAAATTTTTGGATTCACAAAAGAGGAAGTTATTGGAAAACCTTTAAGCATCATTCCTGATTTTTTCCGGGAGGTGGATAGATTCTACATTGAAAAAATTAAACAGGGTGAAACTCTGAAAAACCTGGAAACAGTTAAGTTAACCAAAAATGGAAAACTCATTGAGGTAAATCTGACCATCTCACCAATAAAGGATGCCAGAGGACAAATAATAGGAATCAGCAGGATAATAAGGGATATAACAGAAAAGAAAAATCTTGAAAGAGATCTTATAAGAAGAAATGAGGAATTAACAAAAATCCTTTTCATAAATTCTGCTGTGAGAAGCACGCTTGAGTTAAACAAACTCTTAAGAATGATTCTTACTGTTATCACAATGGGTGAGGGATTGGGATTTAACAGGGCTATTCTTTTCCTCATAGATGAAGAAAATAATCTTCTGAGAGGTGCTGTAGCTATTGGTCCTTCAAGTTATGAAGAGGCGTGGCAGATATGGTCAAGTATGGCACGTGAAAAGAAAACCCTTTTTGAGGTTCTTGACGAGCTTGGTCAAAGAGAGTTTGATGAAGATACTTTTCTTGACAGACTCTGCAAAAACATCTCTATACCCCTCAGTGAAAACACGCCTCTTGTAAGGGCTGTAAAGGAAAAGAAGATTTTCAATATAAAAAATGTTCATAAACAAGAGGCAGATCCTGTGATAATTCAGCAACTTGGGAGCCAGGCATATGCTGTTGTCCCTCTTATTTCAAAAAACAAACCAATTGGAGTTGTATGGGTTGATAACCTCTATACAAGAAAACCTATTACAGAACAGGATATAAATTTTTTGAAAGGATTTGCTGACCAGGTAGCTGGTGCAATTGAAAATGCGTGGATATTTGATAAAATAGAAAAGGCAGAAAAAGAGCTTGAAATGCTCTTTAATTCAATCACAGACCTAATTTACTATACTGACAATACCTATACAATTAAAAAGGCTAACCGCTCATTTCTTGAAAAACTTGGTTTAGAAGAAAATGAAGTTATTAATAAAAAATGCTTCAAATTAATTCATAATACAGAGCATCCACCCAAAGATTGCCCTCACAGAAAAGCTATTGAAACAGGCAAACCCGCAGTCAGTGAACTTGAAGAGAATTATCTTGATGGTATTTATATTCTTTCAAGCTCTCCAATTTTTGACAGCAAAAAAAATCTCATAGGAACAATAAATGTTGCAAAAAATATAACAGAGCTTAAAAACTTAAGAGAAAGGATAATGTCAATGGAAAAGATGGCTGTACTTGGAGAAATGGCTGCAAAGGTTGCCCATGAGATAAGAAATCCTTTATTAGCAATAGGAGGATTTGCAAAAAGACTTGACAAAGAATTGAGGGATCAAAACCTGAAAGAATACATAAAGGTAATAGTTGATGAAGTAAGAAGGCTGGAAAGAATTCTTAATGAAACTCTAAGCTTTGTAAAACCATATTCTATTTCAAAGAAGCCTTTCAACATAACAGCACTAATAGATGATGTTACTAAATTTGTTGAATCTACTTTAAAAGAACGTAACAATGAGTTCATAATCCAAATTGAGGAAGAATTTCCAGTGCTCGGCAACTATGATAAACTTAAGGAGGTTTTTCTAAACCTGATAACAAATTCAAATGAAGCTACAGAAAATGGAACGATAATTCTTAGAATAAAAAGACCTGAAGAACTTCCTCGGGAGATAGCTCAGACAGACAAAGAATATTTTATGATAGAGGTTGAAGACACAGGATGTGGAATACAGAAGGAGAACATTAAAAAAATTTTTGATCCATTTTTTACAACAAAAATCAATGGAACAGGACTGGGACTTTCAATATCAAAAAAGATAGTTGAGGAGCATGGTGGTATAATTAATGTAGAGAGTGAAATTAACAAAGGAACAATTTTTAGAATTTATTTACCGGTTTATAAAGGAGGAGGAGACAATGAAAATTTTGGTGGTTGATGATGAAAAAAACATACTTATGCTTTATAAAGCCGAGCTTGAAGATGAAGGATACGAGGTTATAACAGCAAACTCAGGACGTGAAGCCATTGAGCTTTTTGAAACCGAAAAGCCTGATATGGTAACCCTTGACATAATGATGCCTGATATTGATGGAATTCAGGTTTTAAGGCAGATAAAACAGAAAGATCCAAATATTCCTGTAATTATGCTAACTGCATATGATTACAGAGATGACTTCTCGGTCTGGGCATCTGATGCCTATGTTGTAAAATCATCCGATTTAGAAATTTTAAAGAGAACAATTAAAGAAATAGCTGAAAAATTTGGAATAAAATGAGAAAAACTGCTTTAGCATTTATTTTTATTTTAATATTTCCTGTTATGGCATTCAGTGAGATTAAAGAGGAAACTTTAAAAAACGGACTGAAGATAATCTTTATTGAGGAACATTCAGTGCCTCTGACAACTTTTCAGGTCTGGTATAAAGCAGGGGTAATTGATGAGCCGGAAGGTAAGTCGGGAATAAGTCATCTTCTTGAACATTTAATGTTCAGAGGAAGCAAGAATTATCCAGGCAATGTTTTTTCAAAAATAATTCAATCACATGGAGGAATAGACAATGCATTTACAACTAAAGACTATACTGTTTATTTTCAAAAGCTCAGTTCACAGAAAATTGATATCTCCATAGAGCTTGAATCTGACAGAATGGCAAACCTGCTTTTTCTTCCAGAAGATTTTGAGCTTGAAAAAAAGATTGTTCTTGAAGAAAGAAGACAGCGCTATGAAGATGATCCTGAAAGCCTGATAATTGAAGAAGTAATCAGTACAGCATTTAAAATACATCCTTACAGAAAACCTGTAATTGGCTGGACAGAGGATATTCAGTCAATAACACTTGAGGATGTTAAAAACTATTACAGTGAGTATTACTGTCCTCAGAATGCCTTTATTGTAGTGGCAGGCGATATAAAAATAAACGAAGCAAGAAAGAAAATAAAGGAAAAGTTTGAAAAAATTTCAGTGTGTAAAAGCAACCCAAAAAGAAAGGTTATTTATGAACCAATACAGCACGGAGAAAAAAGGGTTATTCTCAAGAAAAAAACCCATCTTCCCATGATTGTCATGAGTTACAGGGTTCCTGCATATCCTAACAGGGACAGCCTCTCACTTGAAATATTAAGCACAATAGCTGGTGAGGGTAAAAGCTCAAGACTTTACAGAAAGCTTGTAATTGAAAAGGCTTTAGTTGTTGATGTATCAACAAGCAATTCACCTTTAAGCAGGGATGGATTCCTGTTTTTTATAGTAGCTTCATTAAAAGATGCAGAAAAGGCTGATGAGGTTGAAAGGATTATAAGAGAAGAACTTGAAAAACTAAAGAATGAGCCACCTTCGGAAAAAGAGCTTGAAAAGGCTAAAAATCAGATAGAGGCTTCATTTCTTTTTAATCAGGACTCCATATTTGGAAGAGCCCTGTTTATCGGAAAATTTGAAATTCTCGGAGACTGGAAAATGATTGATGCTTACAGAAAAGAAATCATGAATATAAATGCAGGAGATGTGCAGGAAGTGGCAAAAAAATATTTTGTTTCTGATAATCTTACTGTAGGAATTTTGTTACCAAAATGAAGAAAAAAACATGGTTGATGATTTTGCTATTTGTTTTTCTACTTTACTGTCCGGCAAAGGCTGAAAAAATGGATTTTAAAACGATCATCTTAACCAACGGAGCAAAAATTAAATATCTTTACAGAGATACCATTCCCATAATATATATTTCTGTTTTAATACCCGCATCTGTACTTGATGAGAGGAAACCATCTGTGGCTTATCTTACAGCTCATTTACTAACTCACGGAACAAAAAACAAAACAGCAAGACAAATAGAAGATGAAATAGATTTTTTGGCAATCTCAATTGAGAAAAAAATCACCCATGATTATACAATGCTGACACTTTCAACAACAAAGAGGCATCTTAAAGAAGCTATAGAACTGTTCTTTGATATTCTTATGAATCCAGTTTTTCCTGATGATGAAATTAAGAAGGAAACCTCAATACTTGAAAAATCACTGAGACAGATGGAACAAGAGCCATCCTACCTTGCATATAAACAGCTTCTTAAACAGCTTTTTGGAGAACATCCCTATGGAAAACCTGCAGAGGGAGTGCCTGAAAAACTTTCTGATGTGACGAGGCAGGATATATTGAGCTTTTATGAAGATTTTTACAAGCCTGAAAAAATGATTTTTTCAGTTGTTGGCGATCTAAGTGAAGAACAACTCAAGGAATTAATTGAAAAAAGAATTAATAAATGGCAGGGTAAAACTAAAAATAGAAATCTCCATGCTGTAATATTTGAGAAGAGAGACAAACCAGTAGAAATCATTCTAAAAAAGGATTACCTAACACAGTCCACTATTGTTCTTGGTTTTGAGGGAATTTCAAGAAATGATCCAGATTTTTATTCTTTAAGTGTAATGAACTATATTCTTGGTGGCGGAGGACTCACATCAAGACTTGCAACGAAGATAAGAGAGCAGAGAGGGCTTGCTTATTCAGTTTACAGCACATTCACTCCCTATCTTTTGCCCGGAGCTTTTTACATTGAAGTTAAAACAAAAGCAGAAAACACAGAAAATGTCATAAAAATGATTGTTAAAGAACTAAAAACAATGAAAGAAAAAGCAGTTACAGATGAAGAACTCAAAGAAGCAAAGGCATTTCTCACAGGAAGCTTTCCCCTGAGAATTGACACAATGAAAAAAATCAGTGAGTTCCTTTTAGTTACTGATTTTTACGGTCTTGGAGATGACTATATAGTCAGATATCCTGAATATATTGAAAAGGTAACAGCAGAGGATATAAAGAAGGTTGCCAGAAGGATTCTCAATACAGATTCATACATTCTTGTTGTTGTTGGTGCTTTGTGAAATTAAAGTTAAAGATTTAAGCTTCTGCCTTTGAATAGATTAACCTCAAGTGAGACATTTAAAGGGAAATCCTTCATCTCATTAAGAACAACTTCGCTCACTTTTTCTATACTGTTTTGCTCAACCTCAAGCACTATTTCATCATGAATTTGTAAAATCAATCTTGCAGGAAGATTTTCGTTTTTAATTCTCTTATATATTCTTATCATTGCAACTTTTATAATGTCAGCTGCTGTGCCCTGAACCCTTGCATTTACTGCAACTCTTTCAGCCTGCATTCTTAAAAATTGATTTGAGCTATTGATTTCAGGCACAGGACGAATTCTTCCAAAAAGTGTCCTCACATGGCCATTACTTCTTGCAAAAGAAATGGTTTCATCAATAAATTTTTTTACTCCGGGATATCTTAAAAAGTACAGATCAATCAATTCCTGTGCTTTTTCATATGGAATTTTTATTGATTCAGAAAGCCCGAATGGACTTATTCCATAAGATATTCCAAAATTCACTGTCTTTGCAATTCTTCTCTGCTGTTCAGTGACTTTATCCTCAGGAATTGAGAAAATCTCAGATGCTGCCTTGGCATGTATGTCTTTTCCTTCCCTGAAAGCTTTGATTAATGCGGGGTCATCACTTAAATGAGCCAGGATTCTCAGTTCAATCTGTGAATAATCAGCACTTAAAAATAAAAAGCCTTCTTCAGGCACAAATACTTCCCTTAAAAGTTCAGCCCACTGCCCCTTTACTGGTATATTCTGTAAATTTGGCTCACTGCTTATTATTCTTCCTGTTCCCGCAACTGTCTGAGACCACTTTGTATGGATTCTCATAGTTTCAGGATTTATATAGTTCTTAAGTGGTAGCAAATAACCGGTTAAAATTTTATTAAGAGTGCGATAATTTATTATTTCCTGAACAATCTCATGCTGAAAGCTCAGTTCCTCCAGAACTTCCATCTCTGTTGAGCGTGACTTTTTACCTCTTTTTCTGCTTTTTAACCCGAGTTTATCATAAAGAATCTCTGCAAGCTGCTTTGGTGAGTTAATGTTAAACTCAGTACCTGCAAGAATGAAAATTCTTTCTTTTATTTTATCAATTTCAGATGATATGTATTCTTTTAGTGAGTCAAGTTTTTCAGCATCAACCTTGATCCCTGACTCCTCCATGTGATAAAGAACCTCTATCAAAGGCATCTCTATATCAAAATAAACTCTGTCAAGCTCCCTTTCCTTAAGTAGTATTGACAGTTTTTCATAAAGAGAAAGCATCAAATCATGTTCTGTGCCAGTATGGTTTTCAAGATATTCAACCACAAGCTCCTTAAAATCATACTTTCCCTTATTAGGATTTATGAGATAGGCTGCAATCATAATGTCAAAATATGGCGGGTTTAGTTTTACACCTGACTTTGCAAGCTTTTTAAGAATTTCCTTTGCATTGTAAACAATTTTTAAAGAATCTATGGACAAAATTTCTGCTGGTTCTTCATAGTTTTCTTCAGAAAGAATCTCTTTTAAAAGTGAGCTAAATTCAAGTTCTCTGAAAATCTGTAAAAGTCTGTTCCTGTCAGGCTTTCTGATTTTAATTTCTTCAGGAGTGATTTTCAGAGGTGCATCCATTTTCAGAGCTACAAGCTCCCTGCTTAATTTTAAAAAGTCCAGATTCTTCCTTATAAGATTTGAAAGCCTGACAGGTTTTATGATATCCAGATTTTTAAGAATGTTATCAATACAGCCATATCTTTTAAGTAAATCAGACGCTGTTTTTTCACCTATTCCTTTCACTCCTGGAATGTTGTCAATGCTGTCACCAACCAGAGCCATGAAATCAGTAAGTTTTTCTGGAGGAATCCCGTATTTTTTGATAATACTCTGCCTGTCAATAATTAAATCATTTATAGGGTCATAAATTTTTATCCTGTCAGAGACAATCTGAAGCATGTCCTTGTCAAGACTTACAATATAACACTCTGAATCCTGCAGAGATGAAGCTACTGTAGCTATGATATCATCTGCCTCATATCCCTGAATCTCAACTCTTAAGATACCAAGGGCATCAATAATTTTTTTTATGTAATCAAGCTGTTGAGGAAGATCCTTTGGTGTCTCTGGTCTTGTTATTTTGTATTGCTCATAAGTTATATGTCTTTTTGTGGGATGCGGACTATCAAAGGCAATCAACAGATATTGGATATTTCTTTCTTTTAGTATCTTGAGCAGGGTTCTAATGAACCCATAAACTGCATTTGTTGGTATGCCTTTTGATGTTCTGAGTTCTCTTATAGCATGATATGCTCTGTAAACAAAACAGCTTCCATCAACAAGATATATTTCATGCATATTCTAAAATACCATTGTTTAAATGTGTTTGTCACTTCGGTGGATGTCTTTTTTTATTGTTTTGATTTATAATTAAAAAATTAAAAAAATTGAGGTGAGGATGTGGCAGATATAGAATTTTTAAAGGAAAGGGCAAGACAGCTCAGAATTGAAATTGTTAAAATGCTTGCAAATGCAGGCTCAGGACATACAGGAGGAAGCCTTTCTGCAGCTGATATTGTTGCAGCACTTTACTTTTACAAAATGAAGCATGACCCAAAGAATCCCCAATGGAAAGAGCGTGACAGATTTGTTCTTTCAAAGGGACACGCAGCACCTCTTCTTTATGCTGCACTTGCCATTTCAGGATACTTTGATATCTCACTTCTTAAAACTTTAAGAAAACTGAATTCACCTCTTCAGGGACATCCATGCTGTAAAAGCCTCCCCGGGGTTGAGGTGTCAACAGGCTCACTCGGTCAGGGACTATCTGTTGCCTGTGGCATGGCTTTGGGGCTAAGGTTGAGTGGAATTCCTTCAAGAGTTTACTGTCTGCTTGGAGATGGAGAGATTCAGGAAGGTCAGGTTTGGGAAGCTGCTATGACAGCATCTCATTACAAAATAGACAATATCTGTGCAATACTGGATCATAACAATCTTCAGATTGATGGACACTGCACTGAGGTAATGAACATAAAACCTGTTGAGGATAAATTCATAGCCTTTGGCTGGAATGTTCTCACAATTGACGGTCATAAAATGGAGGAAATTGTTGATGCCCTTGATGAGGCTGACAGGATTAAAGAAAAGCCAACAATGATCGTGGCAAATACTGTTAAGGGCAAGGGAGTCTCAATATTTGAAGGAAAAGTTAAGTATCATGGCATAGCTCCAACTCAGGAGGAGCTTGAAATTGCACTGAAGGAGCTTAAAGATGGGCAAAACTGAATGCTTATCAGTACTGGCAGATTTATCTGAATTCTACGGAAAAGATATGGCTACAAGGGATGCATACGGTATCACACTTGCCATGCTTGGCAGAAAAAATCCTGATATCGTAGTTCTTGATGCAGATTTAAGCTGCTCAACAAAAACTTCTGTTTTTGCAAAAGCTTTCCCTGAAAGATTTTTTAATATGGGAATATCAGAACAGGATATGATTGGAACTGCAGCAGGACTTGCTCTTACTGGTAAAATTCCATTTGCTTCAACATTTGCAATATTTGCAGCTGGAAGGGCATGGGAACAGGTCAGACAGACTGTCTGCTACTCAAATGCAAATGTAAAAATCGTTGCAACACATGGAGGTATTACTGTTGGCGAGGATGGAGCAACACATCAAGCACTTGAAGATATTGCACTTATGAGAGTTATTCCGGGAATCACAGTTATTGTTCCTGCTGATGCTTATGAAACAGCCCAGAGTATAGTTGCAGCCTCGGAGTATTCTGGACCTGTTTACATAAGACTTGGAAGAGCTAAGGTTTCTTCTGTAATGCCTGAGGATTACAGGTTTCAGATTGGAAGGGCATATATATTCAAACTTGGCAGAGATGTAAATATTGTAGCAAATGGCATAATGGTGGCAGAAGCACTGAAGGCATCTGATTTGCTGAATAAAGAAGGAATTGACACAGGAGTTATTAATCTGTCAACTGTAAAACCAATTGATGAGGAGGTTTTATTAAAAATTGCAAAGTCTTCAAAATTGATTGTCACCGCTGAGGAGCATTCAATTATTGGAGGGCTTGGTTCTGCAGTGGCAGAGTTTATCTCAGAGAATTACCCTGTTCAGATAAAAAGGATCGGAGTAAGGGATTCTTTCGGCTGTTCAGGCTCGTGGAAAGAACTGCTTGAGTTTTATGGATTGACTTCCCAGAATATCATAAAGACTGTTAAAGAATATTTCAGAAAATGATAACATTTACAGGGGTTTACAAATACTACAGTTCTGTGGCAGTCCTGCAGAATGTTTCCTTTAGTATTGAAAAAGGTGAGCTTGTATTTATAACAGGACCATCAGGTGCTGGAAAAACAACACTTCTTAAGTTAATCTTTGGAAGTGAAAGCCCTGATGAAGGACAGATAAAGGTTTCTGATTTTGAACTTTCCGGTATCAAACACTCAAAAATACCATTTTTAAGAAGAATTGTCACATTTGTCTTTCAGGATTTCAAACTGAGGCAGGATTTGACAGTCTTTGACAATGTAGCACTTCCACTGAAAGTCACAGGTGAAAAGGAAAAAAATATAAAACAGAGAGTTCTTGATGCCTTAAAGGATGTTAACCTTCGGCATAAAGCGGATGCTCAGGTAAGAACACTTTCAGGTGGTGAACAGCAAAAAGTGGCTATAGTAAGGGCAATCATAACAAATCCACAGATAATTCTCGCAGATGAGCCAACAGGAAATCTTGACCCAGAAGCATCTGAGGATGTTATTTCTCTTTTCAAAAGAATAAATACTATGGGATGCACAGTTATCATAGCAACACATAATCCTGAACTTTTTAAAAACACTCAATATAGAGTTTTAACATTAAAAGAGGGAAAAGTTTTACAGTGAGAAGGCACGTTTATCAAGCAATTAAGGGATTATGGCTTAACAGATGGTCAACACTTATGGCAATTCTTAGTATAGGAATATGTTTTTTTATCATTACCGGCGTTTTTTTAATGATTTATAATCTTGAATTTTTTACACGAAAACTCTCAACAAAGGCTGCCATTGTAATATATCTGAAAGACAGCACAACTGCGTCAGAAATATCCTCTTTGATTGAGGAGCTTAAAAAAATGAAAGCTTTCTCAAAACTGCAGTATATTTCTAAAGATGAAGCCCTGAAGGAAATGAAAAATCTCATTGATCCCGGGCTTATAGAATTAATTGGATACAATCCGCTTTTTGATACTGTAGAAGCTTTTATAAGGGAAGAAAATCTTCAGAGTATTGAAGAAATAGCAAAAAAAATTAGATCATATGACTCTGTTGAGGATATTTATTATCCTGCAAAAATAATATCAGGATTAAAAATTATCAGGGTGACAGTATGGAATTTTGGGCTGATAGTTTTCTGTCTTCTTTTGCTTGCAGTTTTATTCATAGTTTATGCCACAGTAAAGAGTTTATACTGGAAAAAAACAGAAGAGATTGAAATTTTAAAACTTCTTGGTGCTACACCTTCATATATAAGAATGCCATTTTTAATTGAAGGTGGACTGCTCGGGCTTGGAGGAGCTGTTTCTGCAGGAGTTTTTATTGTTTCACTATATTTCTTAATTCATTCAAAAAACATTTCAGAATTTTTACCTGCTGTAACAAGGATAATTTTCCCCGTTGAAATCTTTTATATATTACCCTTTTTTGGTATAGGTCTTGGAATGATTTCTTCATTTTTTGCACTCGGTAAAATTAGATATCAGTAGTCATGTGGAAAATAAACATTTTAATAGCTGCATTTTTTATCATATGCTCTGCAGGTCTTGCTGCTGAACCAAAAGAGGAACTTAAACATATAAAAAAGGAGCTTGATATTCATAAAAAGAAATTGCAGGAAACAAAAAAAACCGAGCTCAATATTCTTGAAGATTTAAAAAAAGTTTCAAGGGAAATTGAGGAAATAGAAGAAAAAATAAAAAGTCATCGCATGAAAATAAAAGACCTTCAGATAAAAATTGCACAAACAGAAAAGGAAATAAAAAGTTACAGCAGTCAACTTGAAACAAGAAGGAGCTATCTTGTAAGCAGAATAAAAGGAATCCAGAGATTTTATTATCAGACCGACCCACTTCTTATAATTTTAATGGAAGACGATACAACAGAGGCATTAAGGCTAATAAGAAACATTCAGAAAATCACAAATATTGACAAAGAGCTGATAAATAAGTTCAAAGCAGAACTCAAAAGGTTAACTGCTGTACAGAATGAGTTAAAAAATCTTTATGCTTCTTTAAAAACAGAGGAGGAGGCTCTTAAAAAAGCCGAAGAAACTCAAAAAAAGAAGAAAAAAGAGAAAGAAATTTTACTTGTGAAGGTAAGACAGAATAAGGTACTTTATGAAAAAAAGATCAGAGAGCTTGAGGAAAATGCAAGAAGACTTACAAGACTTCTTAAAGAAACCGAAAAAAGACAGACAAGAACTGGAAGAACGGATGTTTCCCTTCCTGAAGGTGGTTTTACCAAAATGAAAGGAACACTTGTCTGGCCAGTAAGTGGAAGGGTTGTTTCTCATTATGGAACCCAGAAAGATCCTGTATTTGATATTCCGGTATTCAGAAGTGGAATACACATAAATGCTGCACCGGGAGCAGAAGTAAAAGCCTCTGCTGAGGGAAAGGTTGTTTATGCAAACTATTTTAAAGGATATCAGAACCTTGTTATAATAAGTCATGGAGAAGGTTATTACACTGTATATGGAAATCTTGGCTCAATTACTGTAAAAGAAGGTGCTTATGTTAAAGGAGGACAGGTTATCGGAACAGTGGCAGACAATTCAAATATCGGAACTCCTGCTGTTTATTTTGAGGTAAGATATAGAGGAAAGCCGCTTAATCCTGAACAGTGGCTTAAAAGATAAAGGGAGGAATATAAATGAAGAAAAAAATTGCAATCTCTGTATTCATTCTAATTATTGCTACAGTAGGCATAATTGTTGGAAGATGGTCAGCAGCACAGAATTCAGACTCTGTTTATGAAGATTTACGAACATTTACTGAAGTTTTTGCAACAATAAAAAAGAACTATGTTGATGAAGTCAATCCAAGAGAACTCATCCGTTCAGCAATAAAAGGTATGGTTAATTCTCTTGATCCTCATTCAGCATATCTGACTCCTGAAGCTTATAAAGATTTTCAGACTGAGACTAAAGGAGAATTTGGTGGAATAGGTATTCAGATTGGTATAAAAGATGGTATTTTAACAGTTATAGCTCCAATTGAGGATACACCTGCATGGAAAGCAGGTATCAAGGCAGGTGATAAAATATTAAAGATTGACGGACAGTCAACAAAGGATATGAATATAAATGATGCAGTATCAAAAATGCGTGGTCCAAAAGGGAAACCTGTAACACTTACGATTCAGAGAGATGAATGGAAGGAGCCAAAAGACATAACAATTGTCAGGGATATAATAAGAATCAAAAGCGTAAAATTCAAAATGATTGATAAGGAAATCGGATATGTAAAAATTGTCCAGTTTCAGGAAAGCACAGCTCAGGATCTCTCAAATGCTTTAAAAAATCTTAAATATTCAGGCATGCAGAGTTTGATTCTTGATTTAAGAAACAATCCGGGTGGACTTCTTCAAAGTGCTGTTGATATTTCAGAGCAGTTTTTACCTCCACGGCATCTTGTTGTATCAATAAAAGGAAAAGGTGGTGAAAAAATGGAGTATTATACAGAAAATTTAAGACCTTCATACACTGATATTCCCATGATAGTGCTTGTAAATCAGGGTTCTGCATCAGCATCAGAGATTGTTGCTGGAGCTCTGCAGGACTGGGGAAGGGCATTGATTATCGGAGTTCAGACATTTGGTAAAGGCTCAGTCCAGAGCCTTATTCCACTGAGTGACGGCTCAGCGTTGAAACTTACAACAGCAAAATACTATACACCTAAAGGAAGAACTATTCATGCAGTTGGAATAATGCCTGATATTGTTGTAAAGCTTGAAAGTAAGAATGGCAAGGAATTTCCTGTAATAAGGGAAAAGGAATTAGAGCAGCATTTAAAGGGAGAAAAAGTTGAACCACAGGAAAAGGCTCCACAGGAAGTAGAAGAAAAAGATGATACACAGCTTCAAAGAGCAATAGAGATTCTTAAAAGCTGGAAAATAATTGAAAAATTGAAAAAGGCAGCATAGAACTTATATACGAAGATGTTTTATGGCTGACTTTACATATGCTCCTTTAATCTTGTAAGAGTTTTTAACATAACCAACCATTAAAGTTCTTGAACATATAAGATTTATAAGTCTTGGAACTCCTTTTGATGCTTTATATATAAGTCTGATTGCTCTTCCTGTAAAATATATAGGAGTATCAGTAACCCTTTTAATTCTGAATTTTATATAGTTACCCACGTCTTCTTTATTCAGAGGAAACAGTCTAACCTTCAGGCTTATTCTCTGATTTATCTGAGAGTAATGTGGTTTTAAAAGAAGTTCTTCAAAGTAAGGCTGACTGAAAAGAATTATCTGAAGAAGTTTCTCCTTTTGTGTTTCAATATTTGAAAGATGCTTTATCTCTGTGAGAGTCTCTTCAGGCATATCCTGAGCTTCGTCAATTATCAGCAGATTTTTATATCCTGAGAGTTTTCTATTTTTGAGATTTTCTGTAAGAAATTCAACCATTGATAGCTTTGTGGAAAGTTTATTTAACTCAAACTGCTCGCTTCTGGTTACAGACTTCTCTATTACTCCTCTTAACAGCTCATCTGGAGTAAGAGAAGAATTATATATCACAATCGGGAAGATATTGTTTTCCTTAAAGTTTCCGATAAATTTCTTTATAAGGGTTGTCTTACCCGTGCCAGGACCTCCTGTTACAAGCATAAATCCCTCACCCTTCTGAATGAGGTAGTTCATTGACTCAAGAGCCTCAAGATGACTCTTTGAAGGATAAAAAAAATCTGGGTCCGGTGTTATACCAAACGGGTCTTCTCTGAATTTATAAAAATCAAAATATTCCATTTATCTGCCCAGTTTTGTTATTAAATCATAAATCGGACCCAGAAGACTTATAAAAATAATTGCGAAGAAAACTCCTATAAAAAGAAGTACCACAGGTTCCAAAATTTTACCGAGTCTTACAGAGTATTCCTGAAGCCTTGCAGTATAATAATTATTTAAAAACCCAAACTGTTCCTCAAGATTTCCTGAAGTCTCACCAATATCTATAAGTCTTATTACCATTCCTGGAAATATCTTTTCTTCTTTCAGTGATTGAGCAATTCTCTCTCCAGTAATAATCTTCTCCTTTGCATTTTTTATAGCAGTTTTCATTTGCTCATTGTTTACAGCTTCTGCAGTCATATCAAATGCGCTGTCTACAGGAACCCCCGCAGCTGTGAGTATTCTCATCTGTTCGCAGAAAAGAGCAACTGCCCTATTATAAAAAATCTGTTTTATTATAGGCAATCTCAGCGAAAAATAATCTCTTATCCATCTCAGTCTTTCACTTCTCCTAAATAAAGAGGTGGAGAAAAAAAAGATTAATGGAATAAAAGGCAACAAATAAAAAGAATTTGAAAGAAAACTCCCTGTTTTAACAAGCATTTGAGTAATAAATGGGATGGCTACGCCCATATCCTTCATTGCGCTGACAATCTTTGGAAGAACATATACAAGCCAGAAAACTACAGCACCGAATGAAACAACAGTTGCAAATATAGGATAAATAAGAGCTCTCTTTATGGCTGTTCTTAAATCTTCAATTCTCTGAAAGTAATTTGCTATCTCATCAAGGCTTCTGTCAAGCTGACCTGTCTCCTCTCCAATTTTTATCAGATACTGAACAACAGGAGGGAAAACCTCTTTATGCATTGATACCGCTTCACTGAAAGATATGCCTTTTTCAATCAGAGAGGCAATATCTGAAACAACTCTTTTAAATCTCTCTTTTATTATGCTTTCAGCAATGTCTGAAAGTGCTGTAACAAGAGGAATTCCTGCTTTTAGCATTATTGAAAGATTTCTTGCAAACTCTATCAAATAAATGTTTTTAATTTTTCTTGACAAAAAGCTGATAAATGGTGTTAAAAATCTCGGCATTTCTGATATGGAAAGGATATAAAAATTTCTCATTGTAAGAAAATTCACGGCATCTGCATAACTTTCCGCTTTAACAAATCCTTTAAGGGTTTTACCAGTTTCATTAACCGCTTTATACCTGAAAATACTCATCCTGTAACTCTTTCAATCTCTTCAAGTGTTGAGACTCCTTGAGCAACCTTTTTTAATCCATCAATTTTCAAAGGAATCATTCCGTTTTGTATTGCAGTATTCATTAAAGCATTAAATGATGCTCCTGAATAAATCATATCTCTCAGTTTTTCATTTATTATCATTAGCTCTCCAATTGCTGTTCTTCCAAGATATCCTGTGTTCCTGCACATTCTGCATCCCTTACCATAATAAATTCTTTCAGGAGTCAGTCCAGCAATTTTAAAGATTTCCTTTTCACTTTCATTTAAATCTCTTGATTCCTTGCAGAAGACACATATTTTTCTTACAAGCCTCTGGCTCAGCACAGCAAGAAGGGATGAGCTAAGAAGAAATCTGTCTGACTGAAGATCAAAAAGTCTTGGTATTGCACTTACAGCATCATTTGTATGAAGTGTGCTAAGCACCAGATGTCCTGTTATTGATGCTCTTATTGCAATTTTTGCAGTTTCTTCATCTCTAATCTCACCGAGAAGAATTATATCAGGATCATGACGCATGAAATTCCTTCCTGCAAGGGAGAAATCATAACCTATCTTCTCATTAACCTCACTCTGCTTAGCAAAAGAGATTCTATATTCTACAGGATCTTCAATAGTTATAACACTTCTCTGAAGTCTGTTGACCTCTCTTATCAGAGCATAAAGCGTGGTACTTTTACCAGAACCTGTTGGACCAACAACAAGCATTATTCCACTTGGCTTTCTTATAAGTTCTTTAAGTTTAAAAGTGAGGTCTTCACTGAAACCAAGCCTTGAAAGGCTGTAAAACTCCTCTGAGCCACCGAAGAGAAGTCTCAATACAACGCTTTCTCCCTCAACTGTTGGAATTGTTGAAACTCTTATCTCATATTTCTTACCTATAAAACTAAAAATAAATGAACCATCCTGGGGAAGTCTCTGCTCAGCTATATCAAGTCTTGAAAGAATCTTTATTCTTGATACCACTCCAGTATGCATAGATTTTGGAAGAAAATAACCCTCCTGAAGAATTCCATCAACCCTGTAAAATATGCTAACAACACCTGCATTTATTGTTATATGTATATCAGTTGCTCCCCTTCTTATACCTTCTGCCATCAGGGCATCAATAATCTGTGGAAATCTTTCAGGTGGAGTTACACCTGACCTTAAAGTAATGTTTACAGCATCCTCTATGATTTTTTCTGTTGGATTTTCAAGAAAATAATACGCTTTCTCAAGGGTGTCAAAAAAACCGTCCTCATCTGTAAGATATGGCTTTGCTCTTTTGCCTGTAATTGACTTCACTTTGTCAAGAGCAACAATATTACTCGGATCAGTCACAGCTATTTTAACAACACCATCTGTTTCTTCAATTGGTAGAAATTTAGCTGACTCCGCAATATTTTTTGGAAAGACTTTAAGAAGCTCACTCTGAAGTGGATAATTTCTCACATCTATATATTCAAGTCCCTGCTGAATTGCCAGAACCTCTGCAAGTTCTGAAGATGTAATGAAACCGAGTGCTGTTAAACACTTTCCTAAAACCTGTCCTGTGATCTTCTGAACATTAAGGGCAATATTAAGTTCTTCCTCGGTAATCAATTTTTTTTCTAATAAAATATCTCCAAGCCTCATTGTGAGATAATCCTTGGCTGAAGAAGTATCACAAGCTCTGTGTTTGTTTCTTCTCTATCCTTACTCTTAAAAAGCTCTCCAACTACCGGGATATCTCCGAGTACAGGTGTTTTATTTTCTGACAGAGCCTCCTCTCTCTTAATTAATCCACCAATTATTAAAATTTCTCCATCCCTTACCTTAACAGTTGTGCTTAACTGCCTGAGATCAACCTTTGGAAGCTGGATTGTTGTTGCCTGAGACTCTTCTCCAAATTGTTTGCTCTCAATTGCAAGAAGATTTGAAATTATAGGTGTTATTGTGAGAGATATTTCACCTTTTTCATCAATATATGGAACTATACCTAACATAAGCCCTGAAAGAAGATTGCTTGATTCAACTGTATATGTTATTATTGGAGTTCCACCTGTTCCAGTTGTAACATTGCTCTGAACTTTTGATATGAATGAGTAGTTTCTTCCAACTGTGAAAAGCGAGGTCTGTCCGTTCATTATGCTGACACGTGGATTTGAAAGGGTTCTTACATCTCCAAACTCAGCAAGTGCCTTTATTATTGATGTAAACTCCTTTATGGCTGTTGTTGTTAAGGAAAACCGAATCTGAGAGTATGGCTCACCAGTGCTTATTGCAGATGATGTAAATCCTGATGTAGCCCCTCCAAGACTCCAGCTATGAGTTCCATGTGTCCATTCCCTTAAGAATGACCAGTCAATTCCGTATTTCAGGGATTTTGAAAGTGTAACCTCTATTACCTTAGCCTCAATAAGAACCTGTCTTGACATTACTTTCTTCACTGTCTCAAGATACTCCTCAACTTTTTGCATGTTTTTCTTTGTTGCTGTTACCATAACAGTTCCTGTAAGCCTGTTAATCACAAAGCTTTCACGTGAAACAGTAGCCCCGGCTGGCTGTGCTCCTGCTGTAGCTCTTGTAGCAGTTCCAAGAATCGTAGATAAAGCTTTCTCTATGGAATCCCAGAACTTATATGCTGAATCATCGGTTTTCTCTGTCTTTGATATATTTCCCTTAAGCTGTGTTCCTGTAGTGCCTGTAGTGGTAGTGCCTGTAGTGGTAGCCCCAGGTAGCTGACCTGTTACCCCACCAAGAATATCACCTCCCAGATCTGTTGAGTAGGTTTGCTGAACAGGGATGGCACTTAAATGGAAAATCTTTGTATCAGTGGCTTTTACAACAAGCATGTTCCTTTCTATTCTGTAAAAGTATTCAGTTGAAGAAAAAACAGAATTGAGTGCATCTTCAAGTGTCACATTACTTAAAACCAGTGTTATTGGAGTATTGGGATCAACATCCTTTTCAATAATAAGATTTAATCCCGCATCTTTGCATAACACAAGAAGAATATCCCTCATTGGAGTTTGCCTTGCATTTACAGAAACTCTTTTAATTTTTATCGGAGTTATATCTTCTTTTTCTATTCTGAAATCTGGTGGAGCTTCTTTTTTTACAACCTCCTCCTTCTTGGGAAGTTCAACCTGAGGAATCTTTATCTCACTTTTCATCTCCATGCTGCCACATGCATAAACAAATAAAAAAATGATTATAAATATTAATAATCTTGCAGCTTTAACCATTTTTCCTCTCCTTTTCTGTCTTTAATTAAAACTCTGTCTTTAAATATACCCTTTATCTGATATCCGTTTATAGAGTCTCCTTCTCTGACAATGAGGTCTCCTATAATGGCATATCTCTGCCTGCCCTCATATATAAATGAGAGAATCGGTAAAGGAGTCTCCTGAACCCTTGACAATTCCTCTGGTTTTACCTTTTGCTGAGCTTGCGTTGAAACTTCTTTAAATTTTTTTGAAGTCTCAAATGGTTCGTTTAGACTGTAATAAGAAAAAGCTTCTCTGCTTGTGAAACCAATCTCTGGTAATGGATATTGAGATATGGATTTTTCAACATTTGTGGAAAATGAAGGACTTCTTAGATTAAATAACAGAACAGCTGTTATAAAGGAAAATACCAGCATAGTTATTGATATTTTAACTTCTTTTGTCATCCTGACCCGAAAGAAGTTTTACTTCTGTTTTGATGTCAAAGTTTATTCTGTCTTCCTTAGGATTTAAAGAAAGAGATTTTATAAAGATAAATGGATAGTCTGTCTGTTCAAGAAAGCTCAAAATATCCACAAATCTGCTCCATAATGCTTCACCCTTTAGTGTCATGCTGAAACCAAACTCCCTGTTTTCTCTTTTAATGTTTGATATTTCTATATTAACATCAGGAAATCTTATTTTTATACTGTCAATAAACTGGGCTGTAAATATCTCAGCATTTTTACCCTCAGGTAGTGTTATATTCTCCAGTTTTTTCTTTAACTCATAAGACTGATTTATCTTTTGCTCAACTTTTTTTATTAAAGCAAACTCTTCTTTAATGGAATTCTCAACTTTATTTAAATAAACTGTGAGACTGAGAAGTATCATGGTAATGGAAACAAGCATGGCTGTTAAAAGGAATCTTCTTCCCAGACTTTTACTGTAAAATTCCTTTATGCTCATAAACTGCCTCTATGCTGAAGTCTCCTTTTGTAATGTCCCAGTTTTCATTGACAATTTTAAGTCTGTTTTGAGTGAGTGCGTTTGTGAAGTTTAGATAAGAAATCTGTCTCCGGGAAAAGTTCTGACCTGTGCTGTGTCCCTTTATTTTTATCTGAGGCTTCTGTCCACTCAGTATTTCAATTGAGTTTATCTGAATCAGCTCTGTTTTAGCTTGAGAAAGGCTGTAAAGAGGAAACCTTGAATCCATGATAACATTTCTTTTATTCTGTAGCTCAATGAAAGGTTTCAGGTCCATCTCAAAGTTTTTTAATGTATTCTGAATACTGAAGAACTCCTGTTCATGCTTTATTATATACTGCTTATGTAAAATCATTGTATCATAAAGAGATTTCAGTTTAAAAAGAACTGATGCATTGTATGCAGTTAAAAAAACTGTCATAGCAAACATAATAAAGCTTGCGCATTTTAAATACTTAACTGTTTTTTTAAATCTTCTGTACTGCGGAGGAAGCATGTTTTTCTGTTTTAACTCTTTTTCAAATAAAGCCATTGATAAAGGCACAGAATATTTCTCAGTTTCAGGCAGAACTGATAAAAATCTGTATGGTAGATTTAGCCCTGAAATTTCCTGTTTTTTTATTCCAGAAAAAATTATCTCCTCAGGCTGAACCCTTAAGTTCTGAACTGAGTAATTAACTGTCATGTTTATGTTGATTATATCTTCATCTGTTAAATTCTCCTCTGTTTCATACTGTCTTGACAGAACCATCTCTGATTTTTCAAAAACAAAAATAAATCTTGATTTTCCTGAAATAAAGCAGACTATCCTGTTTTTATCCATAAGGTCTGAATAAGAATTAATTAAATAAAGAAGTGGAATATGAACTGGAAAAAGAGTTTTTATATTTATCTTTGCTTCAATGAGTTTCTCTATGAATTTGTAGGAATCCTCAGAAGCAACATAACAGCGAATCCAGCTCCTTGCTGGCTCTATATATTTTTCATAAATGAATGAAAAATTCTGAATTGATGGATATCTCTTCCTGATTTCATTGAATACAATTTTTTCAAGAATTTTTTTCTTATCCGGTATTTGAAAGGGAAGGGAAAATCTGAATGTCAGCAAATCAGGAAATGCAACTGATAGATAAACTTCTTTTATTGAGTTTTCTTTTATAAAATCCATGATTTCATCAGATGAGAATTCTATAAAATTAGCATTCTCAATATCCTTTTTTATCAAAGCAGCCTTTGTTGTTTCACCTTCTATACTTATAAAAACCTTTTTATTCATATTTAAAATTAGCAGATTTATTTAGAAAATACAAGTTAAATTGTAAATTGTTATAATATTAAAAAAATGCATATCTGTATTAAAAATAAAGGACTCACCCTTGTAGAAATAGCCATTGTTCTTGTAATACTTGGCTTGCTTGTTGCACTTGGTGCAAGCCTGATTGGTCCCCTTACAAAAAGGGCAAAGCTAACGGAGACAAAGGAAGCAGTAAAACAAGCAAGAGAGGCAGTTCTTGGATATGCTGTAAAATATGGTTATTTACCAGCAACTCTTGATGATGCAGGAGCAAGAAAACTTGATGTATGGGGAAAAGATTTAAAATATTATCCTGCAAATGAAATTTTAGGTTCCACAAAATATGTATGTGCAGTTAATTCAACATCCTATGAACTTAGAGAATGTGTAGATACTCAGTGTTCAACATACAATACAAAATCAAACATTGCCTTTGTAGTATATAGCACAGGAGAAGATGCTGATGGAGCATGCACAGGAACCAATTCACCATTTTATGTAAGAGAGCAGGGAATGCCCTACAGTAGCCCTTGTACTTATAATCCAACAAATCCACAATACTACTATGACGATGTAGTTGCCTATGTATCCCTTGATGAAATAAGGGACTTAGTAGGATGTCCAAAATTCAGAATAACAACAGAGTTTCTTCATTATGGATATCAAGGATCTCAATACGGAGCTCAATTAAGTGTTACAGGTGGTTTTCCGAATTATACATGGAATGTAACAGGTCTTCCATCCGGACTTTCCTTATTAACTTCAGGGAATTGCAACTATGATTCAGTTAGCTTACCATGCAGTAATGCCTCTCCGTGTATATGTGGAACTCCAGCAAATTATGGAACTTTTCAAATTACAATAGAAGTAACAGATAGTAAAAACCAGACCGCATCAAAAACTCTATCATTAACTATTTATCCTTCAGGAACGACAACTACAACAACTACCACTACAACAACCACAACTACAACAACCACTACAACCACTACCACCACTACCACTACCACATTGACCTGCGCATCCTGTGGTATGTATGATAATTACGGACAATGTAGGTCTAATTGCCCTCGACCTAGTATATGTTTGCAAGCTTACTGTGGTTATCTTCTTTGTTATCAGTGTTTTGAGTTTTAAAATTATCGGTTATTTCCACTTTATCTTTACAAAGTCCTTTTCGGGAATAACAACCATAAATGAAGGGCTAACAGGATAGGGGCCTTCTCCAACTTCTACCTTCCATTTCGGGAAATAAGAAACTTTTACAATATGCGGTATCCCTATTCCTTCTGTGTAAAAAATTATTTCATCAGGGGCAAACTTGATTAATTGGCATTTTATATTTTTAATCTCTGGCTTTTTAATGTTTTTTTCAGAAAAAATTATAGGTTTTGAAATGTCTCCGCTTAGAAACCACTCAACTGCTTCAGTTTTCCATTTATTTGTTTTCTTTTTAATTTCAAAATCAAAAAGTGGCTCAATAAGTTTTACATCAGGAATCTCATAAATTTTAAATTTTCCAATCTCTCCAATAACTTGCAAAAATTTATCTGCCTCTTTTTTTACCTCCTCTGTATAGGCAATAAAATATCTTATTCCCATAAATCTCATGTGCTCAATTGCCTTTTTTATATTAAAAGATGGATAATTAAAACCAAAATTAGGAGTTGTTGGTGTTAGAGTTGTCTCTGCCTGGACTATAAAATGAAAGGGTGCTGAAGTGGCAGATTCAATTAAAAGTCCTTCCGTTGTTGGTTTTCCTGAAAACATAGGAATAAGTTCAAGCACCCTCGGGGTACCGAACCTGCCATACTCAGGTGTATACTGCCACATAACCCTTCCATAAGGAAGATTTCTTAAAAAATCAAAAAGTGCTTTTATTTCCGAGTAAGTTTGCTTTTTTTCAAATCCTTCATAATTCCATTTTATCCATGAAGGAATGAATTTTATTTGAGTGTTGATGAATAGAATTGAGCCTATTGCTATTAATACTATTAAAACAGGACGAATTTTTATATCTTCCAAAAGAAAATTCAAAAAATATGTAGACAATAAAATACAGCTCATTGTAAAAAAAGGAAGAAATCTCGTATTCCATATTTTGAAGTTGTCAAGGAAAAGATAAAAAACAAGACTAACTATTCCTATAAACAAAAAAAGCATAATATTTTTGTCTTTTTTAAGAAGTCCATAAACCATACTAAATAGGGCAAGGATTTGAAGTGGAATTAGCATTGAAGGGAAAATATCTGAAAGCTTTATAAATTTTTTCCAAATAATTGCAGAAGTATAATCAAAATAAAAAAGAAAAGGTAATGACCACCATGAAGTAAGAATGAAGGCAAGACCGTAAACTTTTATTATATAGAAAAGATTTTTGAAATCTAAAAAAATAAAAAAGGGCATAACCGCAATAGAAACCATGACAGGTATGGGATGAGAAAGAACCATCAGTGAAAGCAATAAAACATTTAAAATTAAATATTTTTTTTCTTCAATTCCTTTTTTCATTAAAGCAATAAAGAGCCAGAAAAGGGCAAAACTAAAGGAATAGGAAAATTCTCCTGCAAGTGTGCTTGGTATGTTTCCTCCATAGATGCTATATTGTTCAAGAAAAAGAAAAAAAAGACTTAGTATCCCTGCAATTTCTGCTTTTGTTTTTTTATTCAGTATTTTAAGGGAAAGATAAGAAGTAAGAGGCATAATAAAAGTGCCGAATAAAGTAACAATTTTAAAAGAAATGTTGTGAGGAATGAAATAGCTTAAAAAAACGGCAAAAATATAAAGAAGGGGAGGATAAAAATAAAGAAAAGGAAATCCATAATACCAATCATGACACCAGGAATGAATTGATGGAAATATTTTTTTAAGGTAATAAAATAAATAATTATGTGAGCCTGTGTCTCCTCCTGAGACCGTTGTATTAAGAAAAATAAGAGAAGGCTTGAAAATATAAAAAAAATAAAAGTACACAAGGACAAAAACTATAACACAGTCCCAATTTTTAGAGATAAATTTTTTTGATTTTTCTAACATCCTTAACTATTTTAAATAAATCTTTGAGGGTTATTGTTGACACAGTGTGTGTCAGTTGTTCAACATCTACAATACAAATTTTATAGTTCTTTTTCAATGCAAAACAAAGAAGTTCTATATCAAAGGCAAATCCATTTATTGTTAAATTTTTAAATATTTTCTCTGCTATATCTGCCTTAAAACCTTTAAGTCCACACTGGGTATCTTTAAAAGGAATTTTTAAGTATTTTCTAATAAAAAAATTGAAAATCTTATGACAAAATGCTCTTACAGGATTTTGAGGATAGGGATTAACTCTTTGACCAACTGCAATATCATAATCATTTTCTATTTTTTCAAGAATTTTTTTAATTCCCTCAACTCCATATGGAAGGTCTGCATCAGTAAAAATCCAGTATTTACCTCGAGCAGAAAGCATTCCATTTTTTACACTGTAGCCTTTGCCCATGTTGCAAGGATTTTTTATGATTTTTACATTGGAGAGTTTCTTTACGATTTCTAAGGTATTGTCAGTGCTTCCATCATCTACAATTATGACTTCCACCATATCAGCAAAAGCTTCCTTGATTTTTTCAATACCTTTTTTTAAAAGCTCTCCTTGATTATAGGCAGGAAGAATAATAGAAAATTCAAAATTTTCCATAATCCAGCACAGTTGCAACACATTGCATAAATGCTTCGCATTTTTTGATAACAGTTCTTAACCATCTGAGCATTTGTCTCAACTTGTCTTCTTAAATATCCACAACATAATAAAAACTGCACCGATTATACTTAATGCCATTCCTGCCATTGCCTGCCTCATTACTGCCTCTGCAGATGCCTGTTGAGGAACATTAAAAAGTATAAAGTATCCTGATGCAATAAGAAAAATTCCAATTAAAAACATTTTAATTTTTTCACTGCTTATGTAAAATCATTGTATCATAAAGAGATTTCAGTTTAAAAAGAATTGTACCAAAAAATGCATCTGCAATGCCATAAAAAGCTTATGGAAAAAGCTCTCAACCTCAGTAATCTGAATTTATCATATTACCTTTATTTTTAAAGTTTTTGAGTAATTCTTTAAATAAATCCGCTAAAATAATCTTCCGTAACCTTTTAAGTTCATGATTATCCGGATACAGCGTGAGTCCCTCTTCAGCTGATTTTACTGCTTCATCTAAATATTCAAACCTGTCAAAATGCTTAGCAAGATTAAATAAAACAAAGGCGTCGTACTGAAATACCTGAGGTATGGGAATTCTTCTTTTCTCAGCCTCTGACCAGTTTAAAAAATCAAGCAGAAACTTTTTATTTTTATCTATATCCTTCAATGCATTCTCAGTACTGTAAAACATATACATTGGCATAGCCCAGTTTTTTAAATAAATGTTTTCTTTTGCAGGAATCAGGTTTTCAATGGAAGCTTGTTTCCCTTCAGTGTATTCTATATACCATATCACAAGCTGATTATAGGCAACAAAGGTTTTCAATGTAAAAACTGAAAACAGAATAAATAAAAGTGAGACTGTTGCCACTGTTAGAACTTTTATGGGCTTTGTAATCCTGAACTCTGTTTTCTTCAGAAAATGGGATGTTGCAATTGCTCCAATAAGCACAAAGGCAAACCAGTGAGCTACAGAAAGATGAAGGGGATACTCAAGCATCATATGAATTGAAAAAGGAGTTAGCAAGGCTGTATAAACAACTGCCCGTCTGCCAATTTTTCTAAAGAATTTCAAAATGCCATATAAAAGAACTAAAACTCCTGCAATTCCGATAATTCCGCTTTCTGCTACTATCAGAGAGAGCTCATTATGAGGATGATGGATATATTGATTTCCAGTCCCTTTATAGTATTCAGGATTTGACTTTTTAACCTTTGCCTGATAGTACATATAAAGACTTCCAAAATTAGAAAATCCATGACCTGTAATTGGTTTTTCCTTAAACATCTCAAAGGATGTGTCATACATGAGAATTCTTTCCCTGTATGATGCCTGTTCAGGGTCAGAAAACCATTTTAATTTTTTCACTGCAACTTTTTCTATTCTGAGTTGATCTTTAATTGAAAGAAGAAAAAGTCCTGTAGAGACTCCTGCAATAAAAACCATTAACCATACAAAAGCTGTTTTTTTGATTACTGAATACTGTTTCTTTTTAGCTATAAACATTAAAATCAATCCTGCTGTAACTCCTAAAAGTCCTGTTCTTGACCCTGCAATAATAAGGCTCAAAGATAAAAGAAAAACTCCTGCAAAAAATAAAACTTTTTTTACTGCTGAAAAGTTTCTTAGCCAAGCTTTTGAAATAAGATAAAGACTTATAATAACTCCGGTTGCTATCCATGAGGCAAAGAGATTTTTCTGCTGAAATACTCCACCAACCATACCTGCCTCAGGTGAAGGGGTAACAGGAATGTATCTGTAAAGTCCAAAAAACTGAATTACTCCTATGAGGGATTCTATTACAGAAGAGATAAATATGAGAAAAAGAATTGCAAGTTTTTGTTTCTCTGTAAGCTCAAACTGACGTAAAGCCATCCATAAAAGCACTCCAGCTAAAAGCCAGCTACAGTTTATAAAAAAATTATCCATGTTTTTTATTGGATTAAAAAGAATGCTTATTAACCATAAACTAACAAAAAGGAAAATATAAATTTTAAGCGAAGACTCTATAAATTTTTTCTGAAATAAGGCTTTTAAAGCTCCAATAAAAATTATTGTTCCGCATAAAAGCCAAATTATTTGCTCATTCTGCCTTGCTATTACTCCTCCAATATTTGGAAGGAATACATGCATGACAAAAAGAAGGATTAAAGAAAGGATAATTATCAGGATTTTTTCTGGAAACATTTTAAAAAGGGAGGCATACGCCTCCCTATGATTTTTATGGTTTTCTGTCAAAGTAATAAACAAGGGCTTTGTGGGAGGAAGAAGTCCAGTCTGTAGAAGTTGTAGCTATCCCGGTGGGACTCATTATCCATGTACCTGAAGTAAAACTTGCAGATGTTGCACCTCTTACTACTCCAACACCTGCATCAGTAGTTCCATCCATTGCTGTATCAAAGGCTTTGAAAAACTCTAATTCGTCATCACTAATAGATGTATTACAACTTGAGCCATCAGTTGTAGGACAAACAACAAGAACATTCTTTTTTGGGGTTCCACCATCATTACCAAGGCCTATCAAGAAAGAAAAACTACCAAGTGTTACCGGATTGTCTGTGGATGAAAGAAGCTTTGAATTTGTCACCAAATCGGTGTATACACTACCAGAATCACCTGACTCTCCTATAATTCCATTTTTGTTACCATCGCCTGGAAATCTTCCCATTCTGTCATAATAAGTCCATACTGCTACCTCAAACTTTCTTCCTGCATCATTAATGAATTTTTTGTGCCTTGCATTCTGAATCAAATCCTGTCCCTTAAGCACAGCACCTATAATAATTCCAATAATGACCAGTACAATTGCAAGTTCAATCAGGGTAAAACCTTTCTGATTTCTTAAATTCTTCATAACCAGACCTCCTTCTGTTTTTTAATCATACAGTTTGCAAAACTGATGCCACATCAATTTTTTCATTGATTTAGCTTCATGACAGAAAATAGTCATTGAATTGACAGGAGGTCGGTTGCGCCACTCGGGAAACCATAACCACCATGGCGCCCATATTGGCAGTTATGGTATCCTTCCTCCAGATAATTCATCTCACCCCCTTTCTAAGGATAAACCAATATTCTTTAACACTTCTTCCACCTTCTTGTCAACTTTTGCAAGTTCCTTGAGTGCCCTTTCAATCCTGTCCTGTCTTTCCTCAAGCTCCTCTGGTTTTATGCTTAAATTTTAATAAAAAATTCAGCAAATTAGCAATAGATTCTTCATTGATTTTTAAGGATATTTCAAGATAGCAAAGCCTTGGTTTTAAAAAATCAGCTTTTTCCTTTATCTTTACAAAATCTTTTTTTGTTGTAACAATGATTTCAGCATTCCATGCAAGTTTTTCAATTTTTTTAAGAGTCCTCTTACTGTATTTTTTATGATCAATAAATTTTTTCTGTCCTGTAATTTTCAGGTTAAGTTCTTTAAGGCAATCAATAAAGCTTTGAAAATTAGCAATTCCTGCAAAGGCAAAGGCTTTTTTACCATCTGGTTTAATTTCCCTTCCATCAAAGTCTTTCAAACCTTCAATTTTTAGCGGTGCAAAATATATCTTTTTAATTCCCATTTCAATAAGAGCCTGTTTAAGTTTTTCATTTTCTTTTTTCGTTATAAAAATCATGTCTGCTTCAAAGATTTCACTGAGTGGAGACCTCAAAGTTCCAAAAGGAATTAAACGGGAATTACTAAAACCTTTATATCCATCAACAAGCAAAATATTTAAATCCCTGCTTAGCCTCCAGTGCTGAAATCCATCATCAAGAATAAATATAACTCTGTCCTGCTCATTAAATCCGAATTTTTTAATTGCATAAATTCCACCTTCATATCTGTCAGCGCTTTTTACTACCTTAAGTCCCTCCATAGCCATCATCAATGGCTCATCTCCAGCATCCTCTGCATTCATTTCTTCAGATACAATTACAGGTCTTTTCAGTCTACCCCTGTATCCACGTGTAAGAACAACAGGCCCATAGCCTTCTTTTTTTAATTCCTTTGCAAGAGCAATTGTAAAGGGAGTTTTTCCTGTTCCTCCAACTGTCAGATTTCCAACACTTATTACAGGAAAGGGTAGTTTTTTCTGACACTTTATGGCTTTCCTTTTTTTGCGAAGATAAAAAAATAAATAAAGCCCCTCAAAAATATTCATCTTTCCAGAAAACTCCATTTATGAGCTTCAGGACAGGCTGGGTTTCATAAAACTCAATAATGTTAACACAGGCAAAATCCTGCTCAATTCTGAAAATGTTTTCAAGAGGCATTCCAAGAAGACTGCACAAAATCACTCTGTTTATGCCTCCATGAGCCATTATGAAAATCTGACTGTTTTTATAATTTTTAACAATTTTTTTCAATGCTTCACCGGCTCTTTTACTTACCTGTATGGTGGATTCACCTTCTGGAGGGAAAAATCTTGCAGGATTCTGTCTCCATCTCTCAAAATCATCAGGATAAAGGGATACAATCTCATTAATGCTTAAGCCTTCCCATTTCCCAAAACTTCGCTCTTTTAAATTATCATCAGATTTTGCCTTCAATGAAAGGGTTCTGCTTAAAATTTCTGCTGAGGCAGTTGCTCTTTTAAGCGGAGAAGAATAAATAATCTCTAACTTGAGACTGTATTTTTTTACATATTTCTTTAAAAAAGTAGCAACCTTTTCAACCTGAGCCTCTCCTTCTTTACTTAAGGGAACATCAATGTGGCCCTTATAAACCTTTTTTGCTCCTTCTGTCTGTCCATGCCTTAAGAGATAAATAACAAGTGTTGGCTTCATCAGTACTCAATACCTCTTCTTGCCTTTATTCCTCTATCAAAATAGTGTTTCAGTTTTTTCATCTCTGTAACAAGGTCTGCTCTTTCAATGAGCCATTCTGGTGCATTCCTTCCTGTGATTATAATTTCAGCATTTTCTGATAGTTGAATCAATCTTTCAGCATCACTGCGTGAAATAAGCCCTGTGCTCAAAGCAACTGAAAGTTCATCAAGAACAATCATATCATAGTTATTTTCCTTTATTTTTTCCTCAACTTCTTTAAGACATTTCCTCACTGTTTCTATCTGGGAGTTATCAGGAGTTTCATAAATAAAACCCGTGCTACAGCGATAAACATCAACAAGTTCTGGAAATTTCTGAAATATTTCAATCTCTCCTGTGTGAGCACCTTTTATGAACTGAACAAAAAAAACCTTTAAACCATTACCAATTGCTCTGACAGTAAGCCCAACTGCTGCTGTTGTTTTACCCTTTCCATCACCTGTATAAATATGAATGAATCCATTCATTTTAGAGTCTCCATAATTTTAATAAATCCCTTTTTTATAAGGCTCACAGCAATAGCACCTAAAAGGAGTGCCATGACCTTTGCAAAGGCTTTTATCCCATGCAGACCCATAATTTTTACTACAAATTCTGCCTTTTCAAGCATTATCCATGCAATTAAAAGATTCAGTAAAAGCGAGAAAATTACAACTGGATATCCATAGTTTCCTGCAAGAATAATTAAAGTTGTAAGGGTTGCAGGTCCTGCCAGCAAAGGTGTTCCAATTGGAACAACTCCAAGAGTTTCACTCATTGTTAACTCTCTTTCCTTAACTCTAAGAATATCAGAAATTGAAATAATCAAAAGCAAAATTCCTCCAGCAATCATGAAGTCTGAAAGCCCTATCCCGAGAAGGGTAAATACAAAATTTCCAAGAAAAAGAAATGAGATTGCAACTAAAAATGCTGTAATTACAGATTGCCTTGCAATATGTGTCTTTTCTTTATCTGGAATGCCTTCAAGCAGGGAAATATAAATTGGCAGTATTCCAACAGCATCTATCGCAACAAACAGTGGTATAAATGTAAGTAAAAAACTCTTTACAATCTCCATTTATTAAAGATAGCATAAAAAATATGAAAAATGTTGAAATAGTAAAAATTTTTGAAGAGATAGCCGACTTTCTTGAAATCCTTAATGAAAATCCATTTAGAATAAGAGCATACAGAAAGGCTGCAAAGGCTGTTGAAGCCCTTGCAGAACCTGTTGATACGCTGACACCTGAAGAACTTATTAAACTGCCTGGTATAGGTAAAGATCTTGCAGGAAAAATCAATGAATATATTGAAACAGGCAGAATAAACCTTCATGAAGAATTAAAAAATAAAATTCCTGAAGGTCTTCTTAATGTTATGAAAATTCCCGGAGTTGGTCCCAGAACAGCTGCTTTTCTTTATGAAAAACTCAACCTGAAAAACATTGATGAGCTTGAAAAGGCTTTATTTGAAGGCAGACTCAAAGGGCTTCCAGGTTTTGGACCAAAAACTGAAGAAAATCTTAGAAAAGGCATAATAATGTTCAAAAAAGGAAGAGAAAGAATACCTCTTTCAAAAGCTTTGCCTGTTGCAAGAGAAATTGTTCATATTCTTAAAGAAAAATCAGGTGTTAAAAAAATTGAAATTGCAGGAAGCATTCGCAGATGGAAAGAAACAGTAAAGGATATAGATATACTCTGTGCAACAGATAAGCCTGAGACGGTTACACTGGCATTTGTAAAAATTCCTGGGATAAAAGAAGTGATAGCAAAAGGACCAACAAAAGTGAGCGTTATCCATAAAAGTGATATTCAGGTTGACCTCAGGGTCGTTGAGGAAAAATCCTATGGTTCTGCACTGGCATATTTTACAGGAAGCAAAGAACACAACATAAGAGTAAGAGAACTTGCAAGACAGAAAGGACTGAAAATAAATGAATACGGTGTTTTTAAAGAATTTGACGAAACATTTATCGCTGGACAAAAGGAAGAGGATGTTTATAACGCAGTAGGACTTCCATGGATACCACCTGAGCTTAGAGAAGACAGAGGAGAAATAGAGGCTGCACTGAAAAATAAACTGCCAGAAATAATACAGCCCGGTGATATAAAAGGAGATCTTCACATTCACTCAAACTACTCAGATGGAGCACACAGCATTGAGGAAATTGTCATTTCATCTATAAAACAGGGTTACAGCTACATTGCAATAACTGACCATTCAAAAGGGCTCGGTGTTGCGAGGGGGTTGACTGAAGAAAGAATCCTTGCCCAGAAAGAAGAGATTGAAAAATTAAGAAGAAGATATCCTGAGATATTAATCTTACACGGAATTGAGGTAAATATTCAGCCTGATGGCTCTCTTGACCTGCCAGATGAGGTTCTTCAGGATCTTGATATAGTCATAGCATCCGTTCATTCCGCATTCAAGCAGTCTGAAAATGAGATGACAGAGAGAGTGATAAAGGCAATTAAAAACCCTTTTGTTCACATAATAGGGCATCCAACAGGAAGGCTCTTAGGTCTGAGAGAGCCTTATAGCATAAACATTGATGAAGTAATCAGAAATGCAAAAAAATATGGGAAATTCCTTGAGATCAATTCATATCCTCTAAGAATGGATTTAAATGATATAAATGCAAGGAAAGCAAAAGAGGCAGAGGTAAAAGTTGTCATAAACACAGATGCCCATGCAACAGCACAGCTTGACTACATTATTTATGGAATATCTGTTGCAAGAAGGGCCTGGCTTGAAAAGGATGATATTTTAAATACCATGAAAACTGAAGAACTGCTTGAATTAATTAAAAAATAATCAATCCTGCTCTTCTTCCTTCTCCTCCTTTTCTTCCTCCTCTATCTTTATTGTTACATCTCTTACAAAGTCCGGGCATTTCTCACCTGCTCTCAGAGAAAATTGTTTCTGGCATGTAGCTCTCCATGCACATATAACACACATTGGTTTTTGTTCTGCCATTCTTTCCTCCTCAGTCTGCATGTTTTGGATTCACACATTACATGATATTTCCGAAATCTTCAGGTTTGAGATTTTTCAACCACTCCTCAAGCTCATCAGCTTTTCTGAGTTCAAAAATTCCTTCTTCAACAAATATCGGTGCCTGAACTCTTAAGGCAATTGCCACAGCATCTGAAGGACGGGAGTCGATTGTTCTTTCCCTCATTCCATCATAGGTATAAATCAGGGCATAGTATGTATTATCAATTAAATCTGTTATAACAACTTTTGTTATTCTTACTTCAAGCTCATCAAGAATGTTTTTTATTAAATCATGAGTTAATGGTCTTGGAGTAAGCACCTTGCCAAGTGCAAGAGCAATTGAGTCAGCCTCTGGTTTACCAATCCATATGGGAAGAGTTTCCTCTCCATTTACCTCCTGCAGTAGCAGAATATACATTCCGCTTCTTGGATCAAAAAGTAAACCCTCAACTTTCATCTCAATTAACATTTTAATACCCCAATGCTTTTAATAATATATCTCTTTGCCTCCATTTTTTTCTAATCTTTACCCAGACCTCAAGAAAAACCTTTGTCCCGAGAAACCTTTCAATATCAAGCCTTGCTTCAGTTGCTATCTTCTTCAGCCTCTCTCCTTTTTTACCTATTATAATAATTTTTTGACCCTCTCTTTCAACAAAAATATTCGCTGATATATTTATGAGTCTTTCTGTCTCCTGCCATCTTTCAATCTGAACTGCTACTGAATATGGTATCTCATCTCTGGTATATTTCATGACCTTCTCTCTTATGAACTCAGCAACAATGAATCTTTCAGCCTGATCTGTGAGCATATCCTGAGGATAGAGTCTTTGTCCTTCTGGCAGATAAAAAACTATTCTTTCAAGGACCCTGTCAATACCATCAGATTTCAGTGCTGATACAGGAATTATCTCCTTGAATGGAAAGAGATCTTTATAAATATCTATTACTGGAAGAAGACTCTGCTTTGCCACCCTATCTATCTTGTTAATCACAAGGATTACAGGTTTTTCAATCTTTTTAATTCTTTCAATTATTGAAAGATCCGCATCTTCAGGCTTTTCAGGCTCAACCATAAGCACAACCAGATCAACAATTTCAATTGCCTCATGAGCTTCTTTAACCATAAACTCACCAAGTTTGTGTCTGGGATGATGAATCCCTGGTGTATCAATGAATATTATCTGAGCATTGGGAAGATTTTTAATTCCTGTGATTCTGTTACGCGTTGTCTGTGGCTTTTCAGTAACAATTGAAACTTTCTGCCCGACAATATTGTTAAGAAGTGTTGATTTGCCAACATTTGGTTTGCCAATTAATGCAACATATCCAAATTTAAAATCATTCATTTAAGTTCTTCCAGAGCATTACGAATTCTTTCAATACCTTTTGATAGATTTTCCATGCTTGTGGCATAAGAGATTCTTACATATCCTTCAGCACCGAAGGCAGAGCCAGGAACAAGGGCAACCATTGCTTTTTCAAGAAGGTAAATGCTTAAATCCATTGAGGAGTTTATCTGAACATTGTCTGCCTTTTTACCAAATATATCTTTTACAGTTGGGAATGCATAAAAAGCACCCTTTGGCATTTTACAGGAAACTCCAGAAATGCTGTTAAGTTCTCTGATAAGATAGTTTCTTCTTTTTTCAAACTCCTGACGCATCTGTTCCACACACTCCTGAGGTCCTCTCAATGCTGCAACTGCTGCTTTTTGAGCAATAGAAGTTGGATTTGATGTTGACTGGCTCTGCACTTTTGTCATTGCCTTTATTATATCAGCAGGTCCTGCAGCATAGCCTATTCTCCATCCTGTCATTGCATAGGATTTGCTCAATCCATTAACAACAATTGTTTTATTTTTTATTTCCTCACTTAATGAGGCAATACTTATATGTCTTTCGCCATCATAAATCAGTTTTTCATATATCTCATCCGAGATAATATAAAAATTGTTTTTGAGTGCTATTTCTGCTATTTCTTTAAGCGTCTTTTCAGTGTATATAAATCCTGTTGGATTTGATGGTGAATTAAGTATAACTGCCTTTGTTTTCGGCGTAATCTTTTCTTTCAAAGCCTCTGCACGAAGCATGAAATCATCCTCTTCCCTTGTATCAACAATCACCGGCTTCGCATCATTAAGCAATACCTGATCTGGATATGAAACCCAGTATGGTGCAGGAATTATCACCTCATCTTCTGGTCCAAACAGAGCCTGAGCAATGTTGTAAAGTGAGTGTTTTGCCCCGCAGGAAACAATAATGTTTTCTTTGCTGTAAAGTAATCCATTGTCTCTTTCAAGTTTTTCAATTATTGCCTCTTTAAGCTCATCAATTCCTCCAACAGGTGTATATTTCGTAAATCCATCCCTTATCGCCTTTATTGCAGCTTCCTTTATATGTTCGGGGGTGTCGAAATCTGGCTCTCCTACTCCAAAGTTTACAACATCCATTCCCTTTGCCCTGAGTTGCTTTGCACGGCTGTCAACTGCAAGTGTTGGTGAAGATTTGACTTTTCTTGCTCTCTCAGCTATCATAGAATTTCTTTATATCTTTTTTTTGCTCTGCTACCAAGAGAGGTAAGCACTTCATAAGGAATTGTCTCTGCCCATTCTGCGATATCCATGGCTGTAATTCTTTCTTTCCCTGCTGATCCAATTATTATAACATCGTCATTTATTTCTGCTTCAGGAATCTCTGTTAAATCCACCATTGTCAGATCCATGCAGACTGTTCCAACAACAGGAGCCTTTTTGCCTCTAACAATGACATATGCTCTGTTACTGAGCTTTCTGAAGTATCCATCAGCGTATCCAACAGGAATGACTCCGATGAGGCTTTTTCTTTTTGTTATGAATGTTTTCCCATAGCTTATGGGTGTTCCCTTTGGAAGTCTTCTTATCTCCATAATTTTTGTTTTTACACTCATGCAAGGTCTTAAATCTGAAATATTTAAACTGTATCCATAAAGCATGAGTCCTGGTCTGACAGCATCAAATAAAGCTTCAGGATAAACAACTCCAGCTGAGTTTGATATATGAAAAAGACAGTTAATACCAGATTTATTAAGATGAATTTTCAGCCTGCTAAATTTTTTAATTTGCTGTCTGCTCCAGTCTGGCTCTTCTGCCTGAGACAGATGGCTCATAATTCCCTCTATTTTAAGACCTGGCAGGGTTGCAATCTTTCTAATTATTCCGCATGGATTATCATAAATTCCAAGCCTTCCCATACCAGTTTCAACTTTTATGTGAACCGGAACTTTTACCTTTCTTTTGCATGCCTCAGATGACAGTATCTCTGCCTGTTTAAAATCAAATATAACTGGAGTAACACCGTATTTAAAAACTCCTTCAACATCTCTGTCAAAAAATACAAGAATTCTTGATTTTATACCAGCTTCCCTTAATTCAGCAGCTTCTTCAGAAAAAGCTACACCGAGATAGTCAATCTTGTCTGTTTCAAGTGTACGTGCTACCTGCACAGCGCCATGTCCGTATGCATCAGCTTTTATAACTGCAATAATTTTACAGGCGGATTTAAGAAAAGATTTAATTTTTGAGAGATTATGAGAGAGAGCCTTCAGATCAATTTCTGCCTGTAAAAATCTACTCACATTTATTTTTTCTCTTCAGGATTATTTTTTTTCGGTGTAACATCAATTTCATCTTTTTCAGAAGTTGCCTTCTTAAAATTTCTTATCGCCTCTCCTATGCCTCTGCCTATCTGAGGTAAACGGCTTGCACCGAAAAGAATTACTACAATGATAAGAATAATCATTAACTCCTGTGTTCCTAAACCAAACATAGCTACCTCCTTTGTATAAGGCTTTTAATTTTTTCCAGATCTTTCTCTGTATTTATATTAATAAAAGATAACCCTTCTTTATCCAAATTTGCAACCTCAACCACACAAGCTCCTGTATCATCAAGAAATCTTCTCATTCCAAGTTTATCATCTCTGAGCAATTTCTCAATCTTATCAAGAACTCTCCTTGAATAAATTCCAGGCAGGGGATAAACCTCTCCATTAAATGAAGGTACTGTGGCAGTTTTCTTTCCATAAATATGATTTTCAGCGAGTTTATATATCATCTCTCTATTTATAAAGGGCATATCACAAGCAAAGGCAAAAACATCATTTTTTGAGTTCTTTAAAGCTACATGAATTCCTGCCATCGGTCCTTTAAATGGATAAATATCTCCAAGCAGAGGAATACCAGTATAAAAATAAAGCTCAGGAGAATTTGTAACAATAAAAATCTCCTCAAATATCTCCTTTAAGTTTAATAGAATAATTTCAATAAGCCTCCTGTTATTCAGAAAAATCAAACATTTATTGGTTTTCATCCTTGAGGATTTTCCACCTGCAAGTATTACTCCTGTAAGAGGTAACTTAGATAATGATTGCACCGAGATATCCTACAACTTTATCATAATCCCTGCTAATCTCGGCAGAGGTGGCATACTTTATAACCCGAACATCTTTTGCACCAAGAAGCTTTGTTGCATAAAGCATGGTTACAGTTGGAACAAAACCACACATTGATATCCTTTGCTGTAGCACAGTATTGTAAAGACCCTCAGGATCAAAATTTTTAATCATTTCAATTGCAAGTGAGTCAACCTTTCTTGCCATATCATCAGGTAAATAGTGACTCATGTCCGTGCTTGCAATAATAATTACATGTTCTCTCAGTTCAAGTTCCTTTAATGCCTCAGCAATTGCCTCAGCTAAATCTTCACAATCTTTAAGTGAAAGCATCTTTAATGTTATTGGAACAATCTGAGCCTGAGGATTCACTTTATAAATAAAAGGAAGCTGAACTTCAAGTGAATGCTCATAGATATGAGCCTGAATATCATCAGAAGCAAGAGAAGTTTTCCCAACTATTTTTTTTGCAAGTTTTTCATTGATACTCATACTGCCAAGAGGAATGTCCCACTGCCCTTCTGTCATGACAGAAACATCAGAACCATAACCTGTGTGATTCGGTCCGAGCATCACAAATACATCTTTTGGTTTCAGCCTTGAATAAACAGCTCCAGCAACATGTCCTGAATATACATAACCTGCATGGGGAGATATTGCACCTATGGCATCAACTTTATTTTCATGTGGCATGTATTCTTCAACTTCCTCAGAAAGTTCCCTTGCATCAGATGGATAAAAGTATCCTGCCACAGCAGGTCGTCTTTTAAGCATTTACAGTTCCTCTTCAGTTTCCGCTCCTGAGTATTTATCAGTATAATCAAGAAATCTTGTGTAATCACTGAGGAATGTAAGGTAAACAGTATCTGTTGGGCCATTTCTCTGTTTTGCAACAATTACTTCAGCCTTTCCTTTATTCTTTGTGTCCCTTTTATACATCTCATCCCTGTAAAGGAAAATGATTACATCAGCATCCTGTTCAATGGCTCCAGATTCTCTGAGATTTGCAAGAGTTGGTCTTCTGTCCTGAGTTTTTTCAACTGAACGGTTAAGTTGACTCAGAGCTACAACAGGAACTTTCAATTCCTTTGCCATTGCTTTAAGTGACCTTGATATTTCTGATATTTCCTGCTCCCTTCTATCATATGCAGTCCTGCCACGCATAAGCTGTAAATAGTCTATAATGATAAGGCTGAGTTTGCCCTTTTCCATCTTAAGTCTCCTTGCTTTTGCCCTAACCTCAAGAATGCTCATCTGGGAGGAGTCATCAATATAGATTGGAGCATCAGCAAGCCTTACAGCAGCATCTGTAATCTTTTCCCAGTCTCTCTTACTGATAAATCCCTTCCTTAGACTCACTGAGTTTACCATAGCAATACTGCTCAAAAGTCTCATTGCAACCTGTTCCTTTGACATCTCAAGGCTGAAAAAGGCAACAGGCTCTCCAAGCTCAACGCCAACATACTGTGCAATATTTAAAGCAAAGGCTGTCTTTCCCATCCCTGGTCTTCCACCTATAATTATGAGGTCTCCTGGCTGAAAACCAGATGTTAACCCATCAAGATCCCTGAAACCAGATGGAATACCTGTTATAACAGCCTTTTTCTCATACATGCTCTCTATTATCTTAAATGTATGCTTAACAACATCCTTCATCTGATAGAAGTTTGTATCCATGCGTTTTTCTGATATCTCAAATATTGATCTTTCCGCATAATCTAACATTTCTTCAGCATCATCCGGTTCTTCATAAACCTTTGTAACAATCTCAGTACACGCACGAATAAGTGCTCTTAATAAAGCCTTTTCCCTGACAAGCTTTGCATGATACCTTATATTTGCACTGGTTGGAACAACTGTTGCAAGATTGCTCAAATAACCAAGCCCACCTGCTTCATCAAGCTGACCTTTGTCTTTTAAATGTTCTGTAAGTGTGATAAGGTCAATTGGTTCATTTTTATTAAAGAGTTCTAACATTGCAGTGTAAATTTTTCTGTGAGGTTCCCTGTAAAAATCCTGAGGTGTGAGTATATCTATTGCCTTTGTTATTGACTCTCCTTCAATTATTATTGCACCAAGTACAGCCTGCTCTGCTTCAAGGCTCTGTGGAGGAAGCCTGTCAACTGAAGTATCTATTTGTCTTAAATAATCCATTATTCTGCAACTACATTTATCTTTAATCTTGCACTCACATTTGAATGTAGTTTAAGTTCTACCTCATGCTCTCCTAATCTTTTTATTGGCTCTGAAATATTAATCTGCTTTTTGTCAACTGAAAAACCTTGTTTCTGTAAAGCCTCTGCTATATCCTTTGCTGTAATTGAGCCAAAAAGCTTCTGGTCTTCACCAGCCTTTGCCTTAATTGTAAGCTCAAAAGCAGTAAGCCTCTGACGGACTGATTCTGCATCCTGAAGTTTCTTTTTTGCTTCTTCTTCAAATTTTTTCTTCTGATACTCAAGAACCCTTAAGTTCTTTTCATCTGCAATTAATGCAAGCCCTCTTGGCAGAAGATAGTTTCTTGCATATCCATCTTTTACATTAATAACCTGCCCAGCTTTACCCAGTCCATGAATGTCTTCTTTGAGAATTATTTTCATCCTGCCTCCTACGAAAAAATTTCAATTGATATATCATACCACAATTTGAAATCAAATCGGAATATTATGTTTTAAAGCCCTTTGACGTATAATTTCATAAAGAAATGCCGTAGCACTCATTGCCACATTGAGACTTTCAGTCTTACCCTTATGAGGAATACTGCATGCTATATGAGAAATTGCTCTGAGTTCAGAGCTTACTCCCTTTGCTTCATTACCGAATGCAACAGCTACGGGCTTTGTAAAATCAACATCAAATGAAACCCTTTTACCAGATGGGTCTGTTATAACAAAATTAAGATTTTTGTTTAAAATAAAGTCTCCTATTTCCTTAACTGTAGCTTTTATCACCGGGATAAAAAATATACTTCCAGCAGAGGCTCTTAAAACCTTGCCTGAAAAAGGATTGCATGTTCCGGGTGTAATTAAAATAGCATCTGCACCAAGAGCTTCAGAGGCACGAATGATTGTTCCAAGATTTCCGGGATCCTGAATCCTGTCTGCAATTACAATAAGAGTGGGATTTTTTATTGATAAATCATAGATATTTTTAATTTTAAATTTAGCAACTCCAAAAACTCCCTGAGGTGTTACTGTATCAGAAATTGTCCTGGCGATTTTTTCTGATATTCCAATGACCGGTATTTTTTTATCCTGAAGAATTTTAATAAAATCTTTTTGTTTTTCAATAAATTCCTCAGTAACAAGGATTTTTTCAATATGGACATAATCTGAAATTAGAGAGGATTCTAAAAGGTGAATTCCTTCAAGAAAAACTCTATTGTCAGGCTGTTTCTTGATTTTTTTGATTTCTTTGATCAGAGGATTTTCAGAACTCTGAATATATTTCATCGCTGAGTTCAATAAATGCCTCTGGAAGTGCATCAATTATGTCTCCTGCTATAAGTCCATAAAATCCCTTCTTCCTTGCAGCAATGTCTCCACTTAATCCATGAATGTAAACTCCAAGCACAGAAGCGTAAAATGGAGAAACTCCCTGCCCAATAAGTGATGAAATAACACCTGTAAGGACATCTCCAGAGCCACCTGTTGCCATCCCAGGATTTCCTGTTGTATTTAAATAAACTTTTCCTTGAGGCTCTGCAACCACTGTTGGAACTCCTTTAAGAACAAGCACAACACCGAGCTCTTCTGCAACTCTTTGAGCTATTTCAATTCTGTTTGTTTCAATATCCTTGACTGAGACATTTATAAGTCTGCCAAGTTCTCCAGGATGGGGTGTAAGAATAACTTCTGAAGTAGTATTTTTAAGAACTTCTTTAATATCACCAAGAAGAGTTATTCCATCAGCATCAATAACAATCGGACGCTGAGATTTTAAAATAACTTCCTTTAATATTTCTCTAACATCTCTATTTACACCAACACCTGGTCCAAATGCTACAACATCTGCTTTTTCATTAATAAAATTCATAATTTCAGGCAGTGCCTCCATTGAAAGAGTCTGCTCTGTGCATGGAAGAGGAAGCACCATTTCTTCAAGAATTTTACTTTGAAAAACACCTTTAAGAATTTCTGGAATAGCGATTGTAACAAGTCCTGAACCTGTCCTTAATGCAGACCTTGATGTCATCATCGCCGCACCTGTTTTTCCAACAGAGCCTGCAATCACAAATACATGTCCGTATCTACCTTTATGAGAATAGGCAGGTCTTTGAGGAATGAGTGAGCGAACAAAATCTCTCTCAATAGTTGAAATCTTTAAATCTTCAGAAAGCAACAGTTCCTCTGGAAATCCTATATCCTCAATAAAAAGCCTGCCAACATAATCTCTGCCAGGATAAATCAGATGCCCTCTTTTTGGAAGTCCAAATGTTACTGTTATATTTGATTTAACTGCAGTACCGAGAATCTGTCCTGTATCTGAGGATATTCCTGATGGAATATCAACAGCTACTGTAAATTTATTCAATGAATTAAGCCTCTCAATAAGCTTTGCCAGTCTACCCTCAATATCTCTTTTAAGTCCTGTTCCAAATATTGCATCAATAACTGTATCTGCATTTACTATATCTTTATCTTCTGGATAATCCTGAGTTATTAATACCCTGAATTTTTTTGCTATCTCAAGCTGACTCATGCATTCTTCAGAAAGCTTATTGTCTGAGAAAAGCTGGAAAATTCTTACATTCTTAACCTTATTTTTCAGAATTCTTCCAACAGCTATTCCATCTCCTCCATTGTTACCTGGACCAGCAAGGATTATCACATTTTCAGGATTTCCCTGAAGAACATATTTAACTACTGCTTTAGCAGCATTTTCCATTAGAACCATTGAAGGAATTCCATAATGTTCAATTGTTAATATGTCAATTTTTGCCATTTCCTCTGATGTAACAACTTTCATAGCAAAATTATACCATAAAAAATTGTCTTTCATTGACAAAAAAGGCTTTTGACTTTTAAACTTAAATTAAAATGATTTTGAGGAGGTAATGTGTTAAAAGCTGTTGAGGAAATCTCTGCAACAAAAAAAAGGCTTAAAATTGAAATTCCAGCAAGTATCATTGAAGAAGAAATTCAGAAAGCACTGAAGGAAATCCAGAAAAAGGCAAATATTCCAGGTTTCAGACCTGGTAAAGCTCCCCTTTCAATTATTGAGAGGAAATTTGGGAAGGATGCTGAGTCAGATGTGCTTGAAAAACTCGTATCTGAATACTACAGCAAAGCTATTAAGGAAGCAAATCTTAAACCCCTGCTTCCTCCTGTTGCTGAAGACGTTATTGATATAAAAAGAAATGAACCTCTTTCATTAGATTTGATTGTTGAGGTTAGTCCGAAGATTGAAAATCTTAATTATGAAAACATAGAGATTGAAGACATAGACATTAATGTGTCAGATGAAGAGATTGAGGATGTTATAAAAAGACTTTCATCTGAAAAGGGTATTTATGAATCAACAGATGAGCCAGCCCGGAATGGAGACCTTGTGATTATTGATTACTCATCTGATACAGGAAAGCAGGCAAAGGATTTTGTATACAAGATTGGAGCAGGACCTTTTCCAGAGGATTTCTCAAAGGCTCTTGAAGGTAAAAAAAAGGGAGAAAACTTTAGCATTACCATAGATTTTCCTGAAAGCTCCATAGCAGAATTTGCTGGCAAAAAGGTTAATTTTGAAATCACATTAAAAGAAGTAAAGAAAAAACATGATATTCCATATGATGAGCTTCCAGGGGAAGTCGGATTTGAAAATATGGAGGCTTTTAAAAAATATATAAAGGAGAGTCTTGAAAGAACAAAAAGACAGCAGGCTGAGCAGAAAATGAAGCTTGATATACTTAACAGACTTCTTGAAATTCATGATTTTGAAATTCCAGAGGGACTTTTTGAGCTTGAAATGAAAAGACTGACAGCTCATTATGACTCCATGGGAGTTGATATAACACAGCACATGGATAAAATTTCAGAGGCAGCCAGGGAAAATGTAAAAGCATTTATTCTTATTCAGCTTATCGGTGAAAAGGAGGGAGTTTCTGTTTCAGAAGAGGAATTGAAGCAGGAGGTTATAAATATTGCAAGCAGATATGGTATAACACCTCAGGGAGTTGTTCAATTTTATATGTCAAGGGATGGCTCTCTTGATGCATTAAGAAATGAAATTTTTGAAAGAAAAGTTTTTGAAATTCTTTTACAGAAATCAAAAAAACTTAAAAAACAGGAGGCACAGCAGTGAGTATAGTTCCGATTGTAATAGAACAAACAGGAAGAACTGAAAGAGTCTATGATATTTATTCAAGACTTCTTAAAGACAGAATAATCTTCATTGGAACAGAAATAAATGACCATGTTGCGAATGTTGTAATTGCACAGCTTCTTTTTCTTCAAACTGAAGATCCAGAAAAAGATATACATGTTTACATAAACAGTCCAGGTGGGATGGTTTCAAGCGGGCTTGCAATATATGATACAATGCAGTATGTTAAACCTGATATCGCAACATACTGCATCGGACAGGCTTCATCAATGGCATGCGTGCTTCTTACTGCAGGAACAAAAGGCAAAAGATTTGCTCTTCCTCATTCAAGAGTTATGATTCATCAGCCAATCGGTGGATTTTACGGACATGCAACAGATGTTGAGATTCATGCAAAGGAAGTTTTAAAAATGAAGGATATACTGAATCAGATCCTTTCAAAACACACAGGCCAACCAATTGACAAGATAGGAAAAGATACTGAAAGAGACTTCTTCATGTCTGCCCAGGAAGCAAAAGAATATGGTATAGTTGATGAGGTCATCACATCAATAAAACATAAATAGGAGTAGCCATGGCAAAAAAAATTGAGGAAATTCTGAGATGTTCTTTCTGTGGGAAAACGCAGAAAGAAGTAAAAAAGCTTATTGCAGGAAACAGTGTTTATATATGTGACGAGTGTGTCTCACTTTGTAACGAAATTCTTGAAGAAGAGAGATTAGCTGGTTTTGACGGTATAAAGGAGGATTTACCTACCCCCCAGCAAATTCATAAATTTCTGAATGACTATGTTATAGGACAGGAAAGAGCAAAAAGGATACTTTCAGTTGCTGTTTACAATCACTACAAAAGAATTTTTAAGGGATCACCAACTGATGAGATTCAGAAAAGTAACATTATGCTCATAGGGCCTACAGGAACAGGAAAAACGCTTCTTGCTCAGACTCTTGCAAAATTTCTTGATGTTCCATTTGCAATTGCTGATGCGACAACTCTTACAGAAGCTGGATATGTTGGTGAGGATGTGGAAAATATTCTTCTTAAACTGCTTCAGAATGCTAATTTTGATATACAGCGTGCCCAGATAGGAATTGTATATATAGATGAAATTGACAAAATAAGCAGAAAATCGGACAGTCCCTCAATAACCCGTGATGTATCAGGAGAGGGTGTGCAGCAGGCTCTTTTAAAGATAGTTGAAGGGACTGTAGCAAACATTCCTCCTCAGGGAGGAAGAAAACATCCTCAGCAGGAATACATACAGATGGATACAACAAACATACTTTTCATCTCAGGTGGAGCATTTGTTGGGCTTGATGAAATTATAAAAAAAAGAATCGGAAAAAGAACAATTGGATTTTTATCCGAAACTTCAAAAATTGAAGAGGAAAACATTCTTACACAGGTTGAGCCAGAGGACTTAATTAAATACGGAATGATTCCAGAGTTTGTTGGGAGGTTTCCAGTTGTAGCAACACTCAGTGAACTTGATGAGAATGCTTTGGTTGAGATACTTACAAAGCCAAAAAATGCACTTGTTAAGCAGTATCAGAAACTTTTCAGTATGGATGGCGTTAAATTAACATTTACTGATGATGCCCTGAAAGCCATTGCAAGAAAAGCAATTGAAAGAAAAACAGGTGCGCGTGCCTTAAGAAGCATTCTTGAGGATATGATGCTTGATGTTATGTATCTTATTCCTTCTGAAAAGGGAATAAGCGAATGTATCATTAATGATGAAGTCGTCAATAAAAAAGCATCACCACTTCTGATTTACAAACAAAAGGCAAAGCATGCCTGAGAAGGTAAAAATAATAATTGATGGCACAGAAATAAAAGCTGTGTTTTTTGATACAGATTGTGCAAAAAAGATTGCCCAAGCCTTACCACTGGAAAGCAGAATAAATGAATGGGGAGATGAGTTTTATTTTTCAATAGGGCTCAGTATGCCTCTTGACAGCACTGCAACAGCGCAGGTTAAAGTTGGAGATATTGGTTACTGGCCTCCTGGTCAGGCTCTTGCTATATTTTTTGGACCCACTCCTGCAAGCAAAGCACAGGAACCTGTAGCTGCGTCTGAGGTGAACATAGTTGGAAAAGTTATTTCCAGTCCGTCAGTTCTTAAAAAACTTAAAGGTTCAAAGAAAATAAAAATTGAAAAAGAATAAATTCAGGCTCTCTTTCCCAGAGGATGAAAAAATTCATAGCTGGCTACCTATGCTTTTAAATGCTTATGCTGTAATGGATGAAGGAGTTGCTAAAGATATTAAAAAACAGGAAAAATTGGGTAAAAAACTTGCCTGCAAGCTTGGATGCAGTAACTGCTGTCAGACACATCGTGATATTCCTGTGTATCCCATAGAGATTGTTGGAATTTACTGGTATGTAATTGAAAAGATAAAGGAACCGCTTCGTTCAAAGATAAAAGCTTCTTTAATAAAGCATAAAAAGGGTTCTCCATGTCCATTTTTAATAAACAATGCCTGCTCAATCTATCAGATGAGACCTCTTGCATGCAGACAGTTCAATGTATTTGGTAAGCCATGCAGTGAGGGAGAAGATCCTTTTTATACAAGACCAGAGGATATTCTTAAACCAGAAGAACACTATCTTGGAAAATCTCTTTTTGAAACAGCACCATTTTATGGAGTTTATGATGAAAAGGATAGAATTGAGTTTATAAATTCAGGAAGACTAAACAGCATCGTAAAATCTTTTCTTAATTACCCCTGGATAGAGCTTGCAAGAAGAATGGAATGAGTAGCCTCTGGAATAAATTTTATTATATCCAGTACCTGTGTTGAAGGCTGAGGATTTGATAACATTCCAGCAACTCTGTTAATTTTTGCAGAAAATATACATGCTTTCAAAGGTTCATAACCTGCATCAATCAACGCAGAAACAATGCCTGTAAGGGTGTCACCAGTTCCTCCAATTGGCTCAAGTTCCTCAACAAAAGGCTCTGATACAACATCCACAATTCTGCCATCCTTTACAATATAGTCAGATTTACCCTTAACAAGCATGTATTTTGGAGCATTTCCATATTTGTAAGCTCTCTGGATAAGTTTCTCCACCTTGCTTTCATCCTGAAGTAAAAATCCTCTTGTATAAAACGGATGTGGTGCTTCTTCATCAGCCAGAAAGGCAAGTTCACCTGGATCAGGAGTAAAAAGGTCAAGAGCTGAAGCATTTCCACTCATCTTTGCAGCATACATGAAACCCGCATCAGCAATTAAAAAAGGGCGTTTAGGCAGTTCATCAATGATAAGAAGAATTTTATTGCACCAATCAGCATCCGGCAACAGATAGTGAAATGTGAGAGTATCAAAATAATGCTTTTTTATATCATTAACAAAAAACTCATAAAGCTTTTTGCTACCATAACCCTTACCTGTGTCTCCAGCAAGATAAAGATAAGGATTCTCTTTTTTTAGAACTTCAAAAACCTTACATGCTGATGCTATCAGAGCAGCTGAACCTCTTTGAATAGGAACAATTCTCTGTTCAATATTTAAAAAATCCTCCTTTGCCTCAGCATTTCCGGAAATAACAGGAAATTCTTCCTCTGGAACAGTTCCTAAGATTGCGAGCATAATTCTCTTATTTTATCAAAGGCTAACTGAAGAGCATATCCACATAGGGTATGCCCGAGCTGTCTCGGCTCTTTTGCTTCATAGAGCTTCTTTCCAATAAGTTCTGATGCTAAATACGGAACATCAGGGCAGCCTCCACCTGAGACATTAACAATAGTGAGCGAGTCTTTATGAACAGTAATTTTCATATTGGCTGCCCTAACCATGATAAATTCTCCGAAATCCTTAATGTTGAAAAGATCCACAGGTTTTAAATTCCCCTCTCCTGATGGTATCCAGTCTATAGGTAGAATACCGTTAGACTGAAGAAAATTAATAATTCCCATTGTCTCAACAACAGGAAACTCAATTGCAAGATCGCATCCCTTTCTTAAGTGAGCTGGAGGTCCTACAACCTTGATATTAAAACCTCCCAGTTTTAGAATATTTTCAGCTTTTATAACATCTGAGGTATTATCAAAAATCAAAATTCCTCTATCAGTGAAAAATCTCTTTTTATCTGTTCTGATAAATTTTTTTAAAACTTTCATTAATCCTTCTTTATCTTAATCCTGTAAGATTTGCCCTCCTCATTTATGCCAACAATCAGCCATCCCATTGATTGGGCTGCTCTTGATACATTCTCCTTTGAAGTATCAGTATCAACAAGAATCTCTATTTCACCTCTGCCAAGATTTTTTATTGCTTCAAGTGTTAAAAGAACAGGTTCTGGACATGAAAGCCCTCTTGCATCAACAATTTGAGCCATGTTTACCTCCTTCTCATTGTTAATCCAATTATTATGCAAACAACGAGACCAATCAGTGTTGCCACAGCACCGTTTGGACCGATTCCGGCGGGAGAACTGGCAAGACCGAAATTATGAGCGACTGCTGCACCAACAATCATGCCAGAAGCAAATATTGATGCATCAGCATCCCCTTCACCAGATAAAAAAAGTTGTCTGCCGGGACATCCACCTGCAAGTGTAAAGGCAAGTCCAGCAAGTGTCATTCCGAGAAAATTCCACAACTGCATTGTATGAGCAATCGGTTGTTTTTCAAAACCCGGATTAAATTGCCCAAGTACAAAATTTGTAATCAATGCTGCAATGAAAAAGGCAGCCACTCCTGAAAATAGATGTCCCTGTTTGAAAAGTATGAGGTCTCTAAATGCTCCCATTGTACAGAATCTGCTTCTCTGTGCAAAAACACCTATAAGCAAACCAACTGCAAGAGATATAAATAAAGGAGCATGTTGGGAACCGGGTCCCTTTATGCTGTAAAAAAGAATCATTCCTCTGCTTTCTGCTTCAGGCTGTGGGTCAATGAGTAAAAGTATGAGAAAACCGAGCATTAAAAATGGGAAAGCAACTCCCATAGCCTTAGAAGTTGCTGGTTCACTTCTTCCAAGAGAATAACCACCTTTTAAAAACCTTGTGCCGACCCAGATACCGAATATAAGACCAGCTAAGCCGAAAATTGCATTTCCATCACCACCTGCAAGCCTGAGCAAAGTTCTCCATGGACAGCCAAGAAAAACCAGAGCACCTATTATTGCAAAAATACCCAAAATAAATCTTATAAACGGTGCTGAGCCTCCACGCGGTCTGTATTCTTTAAAAACCAGAGCTGAGAAAAATGCACCAAGAACAAAGCCTATTATTTCAGGTCTCATGTACTGAACAACAGTTGCCCTGTGCAGTCCAAGAGCACCAGCAATATCTCTTTCCATGCAGGCTACGCAGATACCCATATTTGGAGGATTTCCGAGTTTCTGAAGTACAGGTGCCAGTATGCCGATAACCAAACCAACAAAAATTATACCCCATCTTGTTGCAAAAAAATTCTTCAATCCCTCCATATACCCTCCTCCATGAATTTTAAAAATATTTTAATTGCATCCCATTTGCATATAAAAATTGTTTTTTTCAATATACACTGGATTTATTTATAGGTTTTTTTAATATCTACATGTTGAATTTTATTTATCATTCAATTTATCATTTAAAATAAATTTAACGGAGGAAAATATGGAAATTAAGCTCAATAAATCTCCAGAATCTCCTGAGGAAAGAAAAAAAATGATTGGAGAAATTATAAAAGAACAGGAAATGCTCCTTGCTCAAAGTATTGGTTATATTCAGAGAATGATTATCCAGTATCTTCTTGAACTTGGTTATAGCCTGAATGATATAGAAATAAACAAACAATACGAGATTACAGTTTCTGAAAATGAAAAATTTTTAGCTTCAGTTGATATGGTTGTCAGTCTTGAAGGAAAGGTTATTTATGCTATAAAATGCAGCCCTGCCTCAATTGACTCATGGGAACGTTTTATGTTTGCTTTTTGCAGGGTAGTTGAGCCATATCAAATTCCTTTTGCAGTAGTCACTGATGGACAGAGAGGAATAACTATAAATATACTTACAGGACAGGTAAGTGAGAAAATACAAATACTATCAAAGGAAGAATTGATGAAGATGATGCCTTCTCTGGAGTTTGTCCCATACAATCAGGAAAAACTGGCAAAGGAAAAAAGAATACTTTATGCCTTTGATGCAATAAAGTGCTGCCCAACATGTAATCCATGAAAACTTTAACGCTTGCACTCTGTCAGATAAATCCATCAGTAGGAGATATTGAAGGAAACTTTAAAAAAATTCTTTTCTTTATTGATGAAGCAAGAAAAAACAATGCTGATATAATAGTTTTCCCCGAGCTTGCATTAACTGGTTACACTCCTGAAGATTTACTTTTTTATCCAGATTTTATAAATAAAGCAAAGGAAGGCTTGGAGCAAATTGTAAATAGTGTAAAAGATTTCATTGTTATTGTTGGTTTGCCAGTTAAGAAGGAAGATCTTTATAATTCGGTTGCGATCATAGCAGATGGAAAATTAATTGATTTTTATCATAAAATTTATCTTCCGAATTACAGTGTTTTTGATGAGATGAGATATTTTAAGCCTGGCAGAAAGATTTCAGTTTATGAATATGATGAAGTAGTTTTTGGTGTGAATATATGTGAGGATATTTTTCATCCTTCTCTGCCAACTCTTTTTCAGGCAGAATCCGGGGCAGAGCTTATAATTAATATAAGTGCCTCACCATTTTATGTTGGAAAATATGAAAGAAAACTAAGAATGCTTCAGACCCGTTCATATGATCTCGGAGTTTATATTGCATATCTTAACATGGTGGGTGGGCAGGATGAGACAGTTTTTGATGGAAGAAGTGTTGTAGTTTCTCCTGAAGGTAAAATACTCTGCACAGGTAAAGCATTTGAAGAGGACATGATATTGATAACTCTTGATATGGAAGATGTTGCAAGGACAAGAATGAGAGAGCCAAAAATAAGATGGGAGTTAGACTTCATTGAAAATGTTGAGTTAATAAAAATACCGCTTAAAAGAAAATCTAATATAAAGCAGGAGAAAATTTCTTATTTTAAAAGCGATATTCTTACCGAAGAGGAAGAAATATTTAAAGCAGTTGCTACAGGATTAAGAGATTATGTTGAAAAAAATGGATTTAAGAGAGTCTGTCTTGGTTTAAGTGGAGGGATTGATTCTTCAGTAGTAGCATTAATAGCTACAGAGGCTCTGGGAAAAGAGAGAGTCACGGGAGTTTTTATGCCATCAAGATATACATCTCAGGAAAGCAGAGAAGATGTATACGAACTTGTTAAAAATCTCGGAATTGAGCTAATTGAGATTTCAATTGATGATATATTTGAGGAGTATCTTAAAAGACTTTCATCTGCATTTAAAGGATTGCCTGAAGATACAACTGAGGAAAATATACAGTCACGAATAAGAGGAAATCTTCTTATGGCACTTTCAAACAAATTTGGATGGCTTGTAATTACTACAGGTAACAAATCAGAACTTTCAGTTGGTTATGCTACTTTATATGGTGATATGGCTGGTGGTTATGCAGTAATAAAGGATATTTATAAAACAACTGTTTATAAGATTGCTAAATGGGCATCTCATGGAAGAATTCCAGAGAGAGTATTTAAAAAGCCTCCTTCAGCAGAACTAAAACCAGGGCAGACTGATCAGGATACACTTCCACCCTATGAAGTTCTTGACAGGATTTTGTATCTTCATATTGAAAAATGTATGGGAGAAGATGAAATTGTTGAATATGGCTTTGAAAGAGAGGTTGTCAGGAAGGTTTTGAAAATGGTTAAAAAATCTGAATTTAAGAGAAGGCAGGCACCAATAGGAATAAAAATATCTCCTGTATCCCTTGGTAAAGACTGGCGCTTCCCTGTTACAAATAAATTTGGAGGGTAAAATGCCAGAACAGGAAGCTTTATTTGGAAATAAAGAAAAATTTGTTAATTTAAAAGAGGCAAGTATCTGGGCTTCACAATATCTAAACCGTAAAATTTCTGTTTCAAATATATCCTATTTAATTCAGTATGGAAGAATTAAAAAATACGGAAATAATGGAAACATTCTTATAAATTTAGAAGAATTAAAAAACTATTATGATTCTTTCGCAAAAGAGAGAAAATGGCAAAATTGGCATCTTTCTTTTTCCCAATATACAGAATCAGAAAGAACAAAACATGTGCACAGACTTCATCCTTACAAAGGTAAATTTATTCCTCAATTGGTAGAATATTTTCTTGATTCTCATACAGATGAGTTTAAAAAGGAAGTCTACTTTCATAAAGGTGATATAGTATTAGATCCTTTCTGTGGAAGCGGAACCACAATAGTTCAAGCAAATGAATTGGGAATGCATGCCATTGGAATAGATGTTTCTTATTTCAATGCATTGATTTCCAATGTAAAAGTTAAAAAGCATGATTTAGTTTTAATTGAAAAGGCAGTCCATAAATTGAATTCCACTCTAAAAGAATTTCAAAAAGATAAAAATAATATTGCATTTGAAGAAGAGTTATTGATGGAGCTTACAAAATTTAACAATAAATACTTTCCTTCGCCTGATTATAAAAGAAAAGTAGCAAATAGAATAATTAATGAAAGTGAATATGCGAAAGAAAAAGAAAAAGAGTTTCTTAAGATTTATAATGAATTGATAAAAAAGTATCAAATTAAAATAAAGCAGGATAAAAACAGCACTTTTTTGGATAAATGGTTTTTAGACCCTGTAAGAAAGGAAATAGATTTTTTGGCTCAAGAAATAAAACAAATAGATGATGAAGATATGAGAAATGTTTTAACCATTGTTTTAAGCCGAACTGTCCGTTCTTGTAGGGCCACTACACATGCTGATTTAGCAACCTTGAAACAGCCAGTTACAACTACATACTATTGCAAAAAACATGGGAAAATCTGTAAACCAATATTTTCAATTTCAAAATGGTGGGAATTTTATACTTTAGATACACTAAAGCGTCTTAAAGAATTTGATAAATTACGTACTGATACTTTTCAAATATGTTTAACAGGAGATAGCAGAGCAATAGATATTTATGAAGAAATAAAAAAAATAAACTTAGAATTTGCAGAAAGATTAATACAACAAAAAATAAGGGGAATATTTTCCAGTCCACCGTATGTTGGACTTATTGATTATCATGAACAGCATGCCTATGCTTATGAGATATTCGGATTTGAGCGAAGAGATGAATTAGAGATAGGTCCTCTATATAAAGGGCAGGGAGAAGAACAAAGAAAATCTTATGTTAAAGGTATTGCAGAGGTTCTTAAGAATTGTAAAAGGTATCTTCAGGATAATTACGATATATTTCTTGTAGCAAATGATAAGTATGACCTTTATCCAAAGATTGCAGAATTAGCTGGGATGAAAATTGTTAATGAATTCAAACGTCCTGTTTTATGCAGAGTAGAAAAAGATAGAGAAAGACCTTATTCGGAATCAATATTTCATTTAAAGGAAAAATAAAAATGACTTTTTCAGGAGAACAAATAACAAAGATTGAAAATACTATTAAAGAAAGCTTGAGAAATAAATTTTTAAAATATAAACCAGAAACAAATAATATGCCATTTCATTATCGTCTACTTGGTAAGGATAGAATGGCATTATTTTCTTTTATCCATTCTTTGAATACCACCTTTGGTACTTCTATTTTTCAACCTGTGGCTGAAACATTAGCTAGATTAAGATTTCCTGTTGCACACAAACAATTCGCGGTAGGTGATACAATAAGCGAACAAGCACAACTTGAAATCCAACATATTATGAATGAATTAACAACTGGAGAGAAATATCCAAACAAAATAGAGGAAATTGAAAGAATAAGAAAAGTTGCTACTTCTGGCAAAATGAATAAGCTTAAAACTGTAAAAGTAGATTTATTTGTCATAAGCGATGACGAGACGATACATTTATTTGACTTGAAAACAGCAAAACCTAACATTAGTAATTTCAAAGATTTTAAAAGGACACTATTAGAATGGGTAGCAATTTATTTATCAAAATATCCTGATGCAAAAATTCACTCATATATTGCTATCCCTTATAATCCTTATGAGCCAAAACCTTATGAAAGATGGACATTAAAAGGAATGCTTGATTTAGATTATGAATTAAAGGTTGCAGAAGAACTTTGGGATTTTTTAGGTGGAGGGGGTTCTTATTTAGAGCTACTGGATTGCTTTGAAAGAGATAGAACTAAGAACTGAGATAGATAAATATTTTTCTAAATTCAAGTGATTTTTTGGAGGATAAATATGAAAAAAGTATTGATAGCTTTACTCAGTATTTGCTTTATTTTTTCAATTTATATTGAAAAAGCATACGCCCAAACTCAGGTGCAGGTTACAAAGGATAAGGTTCTTCAGTATGCTAAACCTAAAAAACCAGTAAAAATAAAGCTTCACAGGGATAAAAAGGGTGAATACACATGGGATATCACTGGTGAAAGTGTTGATGATATTATTAAAGCTGACAGAAGGCTTAGACAGCTACTTAAGGAAGAGTAAATGGCAAAAGGAAGGCTCTATATTGTATCAACTCCTATTGGAAATCTTGATGATATAACATTTAGAGCTATAGAAACCCTTAAAAAAGTTGATTACATTGCATGTGAGGACACAGAGCATTCTCTTAAACTTTTGAATCACTATGGTATAAAAAAGCCTCTCATAAGTTACTGGTCTCAGAAAGAAAAGGTGCGTGCAGAGGAGCTTATACAAAAGATAAAGGCTGGGCATTCTGTTGCAGTCATCACAGATGCTGGAACACCTGGTATTTCAGATCCAGGAGCTATTGTCATTAAAAAAGCAATTCAGGAGAATATTGATATTATTCCAGTTCCAGGTCCTTCTGCATTGATTGCAGCTTTGAGTGTATCTGGTCTGCCTTCAGATGAATTTACTTTTGTAGGGTTCCTGCCTGTTAAACAATCTCAGAGAAAGCGTAAGCTTCTTGAGCTCAGTTCAGAAAAAAGAACAATTATTTTTTATGAAGCTCCCCACAGGATTCTCCAAACTCTTTATGATATGCTTGAAGTTCTCGGTGACAGATATATAACAGTTGCAAGGGAGCTTACAAAAATATATGAAGAAGTTTTAAGAGGAAAACTTTCTGAGGTTATTGAAAAACTTGAGCAATCAAAAATAGCTGGAGAATATGTAATAGTTGTTGAGGGAGCATCTGAAACGCCAAAAGTATTAGATGAAGCGCTTCAGGAAGTGAGAGAACTTATGAGAAAAGGTAAGGGAAGAAAAGAGGCTGTAAAAATAGTTTCAGAACTCTACAATCTTAGTAAAAAAGAGCTTTATGAGAAAAGTTTAAAAATGGAAAATGAAAACAGCTTATTTAATAAAACCGGGGAAAATAGAAATTCTTGAAAAACCTGTGCCTTCACCAGAGGAAGGAGAGGTTCTGGTTCGCATTGTGGCAGCACTGACCTGTGGAACAGATCTTAAGGCATACTTGAGAGGACATTCTCTTATTCCCATGCCAGGTCCATTTGGACATGAGTTTTCAGGAGTGATTGAGACTACTGGAAAAAATGTGGAAAAATTCAAAGCAGGTGATGAAGTAATGCTTGTTCATACTGCACCATGTGGTGAGTGTGAGTATTGCAGAAAAAAACTTTTTAATCTATGCAAGGTTTTAACTCAGGATATGATGCTTGGTGCATTCTCTGAATATATTATAGTTAAAAAAAGAGTGGTAAAACATAATATGTTTATCAAGCCTCCAAATATAAGTTTTGAAGAAGCAGCTTTTCTTGAACCCCTCTCATGTGTTGTTCACGGACTAAAGGCTTTAAATCATAAAAAAGATGATAGGGTTTTAATTATTGGAACAGGACCTATCGGGCTACTCTTCCTTCAGGTTCTGAGACTCAAAGAAGCAAGGGTTGCTGTAATGGGAAGAAATACTTATAAACTAAGTCTTGCAAGGGCACTTGGTGCAGATGAAATTTATACAACCAATGAAAATCCTTTAATTTTTACGAATGGGTTAGGATTTGATTTCGTGATTGAATGCACAGGACACAAAGAAGTATGGCTCAATTCAGTAAATTATATAAGAAAGGGTGGGACAGTCTTACTCTTTGGAGGACTTAAGGCTAAAACAGAAGTCTGTTATGATGCAGGTAAACTTCACTATGATGAAATCACACTAAAAGGCGTCTTCCATTACAATCCTGAAGATGTTAAAGAAGCACAGGAATTAATTAAATCAGGCAAACTCAAACTTAAAGAGCTTATCTCTGGAAATTTCCCTTTATCAGAAATTTCTCAAGCTTTTGATAAACTTTCAAGGGGTGAAGGTATAAAGTATTTGATAAAACCATGAGAAATATTACAAAAAATGAAATTGTAGAAGCAGTAAAAAATCTTTATATTGAAGCTGTAACATTGCTTCCTCAGGATGTCTTAGAAGCATTAAAAAGGGCTTATGCCCGAGAAAAGGGAATTGCAAAAAAATTGCTTGATCAGATAATAAAAAATCAAAAAATAGCCAGACTTGAAAAGATTCCTCTCTGTCAGGATACAGGTATTCCTGTAATCTTTGTTGAATGGGGCACAGAGGTGATTTATGATGAAGACAGTCCACTTGAAGCTTTCTATGAAGGTGTGAGAAAGGCTACAAAGGAAGGTTTTTTAAGAGCTTCAGTTGTAGATGAACCTTTATTTGAAAGGAAAAATACAATGGACAACACTCCGTGTATTGTTCATTTTGAGTTTAAAAAAGGTGACAGAGTAAAAATAATACTTGCTCCAAAGGGTGCCGGAGGAGAAAATATGTCTGCATTAAAAATGCTAAAACCTGCAGATGGACTTCAGGGAGTGATTGATTTTGTAGTTGATACTGTAAAAAAAGCCAATGGGAATCCATGTCCACCAATAATTGTGGGAGTTGGAATCGGGGGTGACTTTGAAATGGCTGCGATACTGGCAAAGAAAGCTTTATTTAGAAAAGTTGGTGAACCAAACAGAAATCCTCAATATGCAACTCTTGAAAGAAAACTGCTTAAAAAAATAAATTCCCTTCAAATAGGTACTATGGGCGTTGGAGGAAAGGTAACTGCACTATCTGTTCATGTAGAGTACTATCCATGCCATTTAGCATCACTTCCTGTTGCGGTAAATATTCAATGTCATTCTGCAAGGCACAGGGAAGTAGAGTTATGATAAAGATTGAAACTCCTATAGATAAAAAAACTGTTGAAAAACTCAAAGTTGGTGACATGGTTTTAATAAATGGATATGTTTATACAGCAAGAGATGCAGCACATAAAAAACTTGTAGAACTAATAGAAAATAAAGCACCAGCACCACTGCCAATACCTTTAGAGGGGCAAATTATTTACTATGCTGGACCAACTCCTGCACCACCTAACAAGGTAATTGGCTCAGCAGGTCCGACAACTTCTTCAAGAATGGATCCATACACTCCGCTACTTCTTTCTCTTGGACTTAAGGGAATGATTGGCAAGGGACAGCGCTCAGATGAAGTTAAAAAAGCAATAAAAAAATTCAAAGCAGTCTATTTTTTGGCAACTGGAGGTGCAGGAGCATTGCTTAGTAAACATATAATTTCAGTGGAAGAGGTCACATTTTTAGAACTCGGACCAGAGTCAATTAAAAGACTCCTGCTTAAAGATTTTCCTGTAATTGTAGCAGTTGACTGTCACTGTGGAGATATATTTAAAAAATAACGCTTTTTTATTTCCTCAATGGCTTCTTCCTTTTTGGAAATTTTACCTGCAAGAAGCATTAACTGTATTCTATCAAGTATCTGTCCGACTATAGGAGATGGTTCAAAGCCAAGCTGAAGAATGTCTTCACCTGTAATTAATGACAACTTTCTTTTATTTTTTATATAGCTTTTTCTGTAAAACTCATCAATTTCTCTGTAAAACCATGCTCTTGCAAGACCAACCGGATCCTGACTTAAACCATATATAAGAGCAGGATATAAAATCTGCTCAAAATTCCTGATAAATCTTACTTTATCTAAGACTGTTTCTATTTTTCTTAACTCAGTTGATGCCTTAACCAGATCCTCAACTAATCTTTGTTCCTTTTTTGAAGGTTTTATCTGTTTGATAAGTTCAGATGCCTGAAAGTTAAAGATTGAAGTAAATTTCAAGCAGACTGGTATATAATGCTTCTGAATGATTTCCACAGATGACTCTAAAAATAATATCTCTGGCTTCTTTAAAATTTTTTCAACAGTTTCAAATGCTTTCAGATCAGGTTTTAATGGTAATAATTCATCAGTTTTAAATATCGCATTAAATATTCCATCATCAATCATGAGTTTAACAGTATCAATGCTACTGTCCACTGACAATATTTTCCATAGCTCTTCTTTTATTCTTTCCCTTGCAGTTAATTTTAATAAATTAGAATTTCTCTTAAGTGCCTGTCTTGTTTCATCATCTATCCCGAAATTTAGTGTGGCATGAAATCTATATGCTCTTAGGATTCTCAAAGGATCTTTCTTAAAGTTTTCTTCATTTACCATTTTTATGAGTTTGTGTTTTATGTCCTTAATTCCTTCAAAAGGATCTATTATTTTGTCCAGAGATAAAGGAACTGCCATGGCATTTATTGTAAAATCTCTCTCACTTAAATCTACTTCAATTGAGCCAGCTCTTAATTCTGCAAAGTCTACTGTAACATCATCTTTTACTATCCTGCCTATTGAAAAAAATTCATCAAGAAGAACAAAATTCCTGCGAGTTTGTTTTGCAAATTCCCTTGCAAGCGCTATTGTGTCAGCCTTTATGGCAAAATCAAGATCCTTCAATTCACAATCCAGAAGTAAATCTCTTACAGTGCCTCCAACTATGTATGAACTATCATAAAGTTTCTTCCTTTTTAAAAAACTTACAACTTCATTAAAATATTGATTTTGCTTCAATCTTTCAAACATTGCTCATCTGCTTTTAATTATAAATGTTACAGGACCTTCATTTACAAGAGATACATGCATAAAACTTCTGAAAATTCCTTCCTTTGTTGGAATTCCTGTCTGCATCATAAGCCCCACAAATGCTTTATAAAGACTCTGAGCATCCTCAGGATTCATTGCTTTATCAAAGGATGGTCTCATTCCCTTTTTACATTCTCCTGCTAAGGTAAACTCTGATACAATTAATATTTCTCCGTTTATATCTTTTACTGAAAGGTTCATTTTGCCATTTCTGTCTTCAAAAATTCTAAGATTTGATATTTTATTTACAAGATACTGAGCATCTTTTTGTGTGTCCTGTTTTTCTATTCCAAGAAAAACAACGATACCTCTTCCAATTTCAGATACAATCATCCCATCAACCATTACTGATGCTTTTAGAACTCTCTGCAACAGTACAATCATTTATGTTAATATATCATAAAATGATTGAAGAAATCTCAAAAATTCTTGCTGTTGATGATGAAGAGATAAACTTAGAATTAATATCTGCAGTATTTTCAGACTCTCCAGAGATTATGATTCTTACAGCAAGTAATGGAAAAGAGGCACTGGAAATAATTAAAAAACATATGCCTGATGTTATAGTTCTTGATATAAGAATGCCAAAAATGGATGGAATTCAAGTTCTGGAAATTTTAAAATCAAAGCCAGAAACCTCATATATTCCTGTTGTTGTTCTTTCAGGTGATGAAAAGGAAAGAAAAAGAGCCTTAAAAACAGGAGCTAATGATTTTGTGCCAAAACCTTTTGATGCAGAAGAATTAAAACTGAGGGTTATTAACAATCTGCATGTTAAAAAATATCATGATTTAATAAAAAATCTGAATGAAATTTTGAAAAATGAAGTAAAGAAAAAAACAGAAGAATTAATAGAGGCTCTGGCGACTGCAAGAGAAGCAGAATATGAAATAATTATAAAGCTTGGTATGATTTCAGAGTTCAGGGATGAAGAAACAGGACAGCACATTAGAAGATTAAGTTATTACTCAAAATTACTTGCCAAGCTTGCAGGTTTATCAGAAACTGAACAAGATACAATATTTTATGCATCTCCACTGCATGATGTTGGTAAGATTGGAATTCCAGATAATATTTTAAAAAAGAAAGGACCCTTAATATCTCAGGAATTTGAAATAATGAAACTCCATACAGTAATAGGTGGTAAAATCCTTGAGACTCATCCAAGATTTACAACGCTTCAGGCAGCCAGAATAATAGCAGAACAGCATCATGAAAAATGGGATGGCTCAGGATATCCAAGGGGTCTAAAAGGTGAGGAAATACATATTTATGCAAGAATTGTCACAATCTGTGATGTTTTTGATGCAATGACCTCACACAGGATTTACAGACCAGCCATGTCGGTTGAGCAGGCAATAAATATTATAAAAAATGAGGAAAGGAAAAATTTCGACCCGAGGCTTCTAAATATATTTCTTAATAACCTTGATAAGTTCTTAGAAATAAAAGAAACATTTAAAGATTAAAATCTACTCAACAACTAAGTTATCAATAAGGCGTGTATTTCCTATTTTTATTGCAATTGCGAGTAAGTACTTCTGATACTTTTCTCTAACCTCTTCAAGTGTTAAGGGATCAAAAACCCCTGCATACTGAATTTCTTTGACAAGTTTTTCATTTTTGAGTATCTCATGCATCTTGAGAGTAACTTTCGCAGGACTCACCCCTTCTTTTAAAAGTTTTTCACCCTCTTTTAAAGTTTTGTAAATAACAGTTGCAGCCTTTCTTTCCAATTCATTTAAGTACATATTTCTTGAACTCATTGCAAGACCGTCTTCTTCTCTTACAGTTGGGCATACAATAATTTCTGTATCAAAATTCAGATCATTCACCATTTTTTCTATTATGAGGAATTGCTGATAGTCCTTCTGTCCGAAGTAAGCTTTTGTTGGTCTTACAATATTAAAGAGTTTGCATACAACTGTAGCAACTCCACGAAAATGTCCGGGTCTGAATCTGCCACAGAGCTTTTCACTCAGTCCCTCAACTGTAACATAAGTAGAGTATCCTTCTGGATAAAATGATGACACATCAGGATAAAATAAATATTCAATTTCAAATTTTTCAAGCTTTTGCCTATCTCCTTCAAAATCTCTCGGATACCTTTCATAATCCTCGCCAGGTGCGAACTGTACAGGATTTACAAATATGCTTACAACTGTAACATCATTTTCTTCCTTTGACCTTTTTACCAAAGATAGATGCCCCTCATGAAGAGCTCCCATTGTGGGAACAAATCCTATTGACTTTCCCTGAGCTCTGAGTTGTCGCGTTATCTCTCTCATTATTTTAGGGATCCTTATTATTTCCATTTTTTAATTATAACCCAGGTTTGTGTGTAATAAACAATTCTGGTATAATTTATCCTATGTTCTTTTTAAAAAAATTTTTTACTTCATTGATTTTGCCTCCGGGTATTCTAATAGTTATTTTTCTTTTTATCTTTGTTGTAGAAAAAAAGAGAAAGTTTATCCGAATCATCGCTCTTTTTTCAGCTTTGTTTATTTACCTTATATCTATTGGACCAGTGAAGGATCTAATTTTATATCCTCTTGAAAGCAATTACACAGTTCCTGAAAAATTAAATGCTGATGCGATTGTTATACTTGGTGGAGGAACTTACAGTTCAGGCTTTCTTACAGAGGATACAATGAACCGTGTTCTGGGTGGATACATGGTTTACAAAAAAACAAAACTTCCAGTTATTGTCTCTGGAGGAACTATTGAGAGAAAAATTTCAGACAGTAAAGCTATGGCAGAGATTCTCAAAGAAATTGGAGTTGAAGAAAATAAACTTATTGAAGAGAATAAAAGCAGAGATACATTTCAGAATGCAGTATATGTTGCCCAAATATGCAAGCAGAGAGATTTTAAAAAGATTATTCTTATTACATCTGCTTATCATATGAAAAGAGCTTTGAAAAATTTTGAAAAAACAGGACTTCAGGTTTTACCATATCCTGCTGATTTTAAAAGAAATGGTCACTATAATATTTACAGTTTCCTTCCAAATCAGAGTAATTTTTCTATCTCATCAAAAGCTATAAGAGAATATATAGCACTTTTGGTTTTTTTAATAAAAGATTGACAGTTTTCCAATTAAACCTCCCACTCTTGTCTGCCTGGCAATAACCACATTTCCATTTTTTGAAGATCTGATACCTAAAAATTAATTTAAAATTCAATTCTGTTCTGTAAAAACTTGCAGGATGAATTTGTTCCTTTTTGCCTGTAGCAGTAAACCATCAGGGCCCAATATGAAGGAAGGTAAATGGGAAATAAGTATTAAGATTGAAACTACCGGAAAAATGCCCTTTCAAATGCCACCTCAGACTTTTACTCAATGTATAACAAAAGATAAGGCTATACCTCAAAAGGTTGAACCTAATCAGAATTGTAAAATTACAAAAAGCAACATAAGTGGAGACACTGTCAGCTGGACAGTTGAGTGTAAAACTCCTGAAGGCCTGTTATAAGTGAAGGAACCGTTACATACAAAGGAGACCGTTTTAATGGTGTTGTAAAAATGAAACATTTTGGAATGGACATCACGCAGTACATGAACGGGAAATGGATTGGAGAGTGTAAATAACCAATTCTCGATGAGGGTTGAAAAAATTTTAAAAGGTTCAGTACTGTCCATATTGTTTATTAAGCTCTATAAACGATAGAGATGATGTTTTGGTGAGAAAGACCGGAGAATTTTTACAACTTTTTGTTCATCAATAACCTGATAGACTAATCTATGTTGGATATTAATTCGACGAGTGGAGTAAGCCCCTGTCAAATCTCCAACTAACTTTTCATAATGAGGCGGTGTTTTAAAGGGATTTTCCCTGAGAATATTAAGAAGAAATTCTACTTTCTGCTGTAAGCCTGCATCAGCTATCTTTTTAGCGTCATTTTGAGCCTGCTTAGTAAAAACAACTTTCCACATTACCAGCCAGGTTCTTCACTGCATTCTTCTACAGGTGTTGCTAAACCTTCTTTTATAGATTCACGCATGCCGGGAATACTTAAAAGATACAATGTTTCTTGTATAGCCCGCCAGTCGTCCTCTGAAATAAGAACAGCATTACCCCTTTTGCTTGTAATTATGGCAGGTTCATGAGACAATTTAACCTCATCAATAAGACGATAAAGCTTAGCTCTTGCTTCAGTTACCGTTATGGTAGGCATAATAATCACCTCCTGTTTCCAGAAAAAAATTCATTTCTTAAAAAATTTTGAAAATCTTTTAGACCTGTTGTTAAGAGATTTATTTTCAGGAAAGTCAAAGGCAGACCAATATCAGCCTGCCTTTGTTTGATAAGTTGATTGTTATTTTTTGCCTTTTCCTGAACTCTTCGTTGTCTTACTTTTGCTTTCATTAGCTTTTGTTCTGGATGCACAAACTCTTTTTGGCTTGGATGCTTTACCTTCTGCTTTTGTGGTTTTCTTCGTTGCCATAGGCAACCCTCCTTTCAATTTTTTTTAAATTATTGCAAAATAAGGGAAATATGTCAATAGGTTTTTGTTGGAAAATATAAGGTTACTTCACATTACTTACTTAATATAAGGCATTTCTCTCTAATAGCCTGAATAATCAATCAACCAAAAAGGAGGCAAAATATTTCTGTTGACAAAGAAGTTTTAAGAAAGAACTTGGCTGTCTTCAGGAATAGTGGAGACTATTTTTGTCCTTATTTTAATAAAAAATCAATTTATTACCTGCATAGATTCAATAAAATCCCTTCTTTTAAACCTCTATAAAATACTTTTCCATTCTCTATACAGGCAAAAGCTCTCTTTTAAGCTTTATAGATGCTATCACTCTGCATACATATGCCTTTTTAAAAGATTTACTCTGTCTGATTGCCTTCATTGACAAAGAGGGGTTGACAGAGGATACAAAAAATGTTTATTATTCAATAAGTTTGGGCGATTAGCTCAGTGGGAGAGCGCTTCCTTCACACGGAAGAGGTCGCAGGTTCAATCCCTGCAT
>Ga0078972_1000029_pt2 | contig 83232 bp, 80 predicted proteins | sample YelNatPaOPGAMG01_FD_67568 | JGI IMG/M metagenome (GOLD analysis project Ga0078972, IMG submission 67568) | Hot spring thermophilic microbial communities from Obsidian Pool, Yellowstone National Park, USA - OP-RAMG-01 (SPADES assembly) (version 2) | ecosystem: Environmental > Aquatic > Thermal...
CCCGTCCATCCTCCGGAAACCCACCCCTGTCCCGCCCAATAGCGGGTTAGGCCCTGCTCCGCCCCTTGCGCCTCGATCCTCCCTGGAATCCGCTCCTTCTCCTTCCCGTCCATCCTCCGGAAACCCACCCCTGCCCCGCCACGCCGGACGCCCGGCCCTACGCAGGTGAGGTCCCGCTCCGAACCGGGCCAATTAAATATTACCCTTCCCGGCATGTAAAACGCGCCAGGCCGCCATGCGAACGGGAACCCCTTCCTCCCCGTGCGGGGCGCCCACCCGGGGAGCGAAAAACCCGGAAAGTCCGGATGGAGGCCAATTTTCTCATGCTCCCATCCCGCCGGGCCAAAACCCTGAAGCGTTCCTCGCGGCACTTGCTTGCCCGGGCATCTCCTACCATGATCCACGCGGGAGACGGCGGGCGGCCCTGTCCACGGGCAAGGGGGAGTAAGGGGAGGAAAGCCCCTTGGAAACGGATCCGTCCGGCGGACCCGGAGATGGCTCGTGGCCCCCCTTGCTCACGCGGGCCGGGAATCCGATCCCCTACCCATCCCTTCGCCTACGGCCTCGCCATGCGGGGAGGCCGCGTTTCCGGGTGGGCGATCGTAGAGCCGTCCATCGCGGAAACAAAAAGCATACCCTTCCGGGCCGAACATCCCGGGGGGAAGGAGGCCGGACCTGGGATACGCCCTCGTGGAGGCGCTCAATCGGGCTTCAGGGCGCGGGTAACGAACTCTATGGATTCCCGGGTGATCTCGTCGATGTCGCGCTTGAGGGGATCCTCCATCCAGTAGTTGGCAAGGCGGACCAGCTGACCCATAATGGCGCTGGCGGCTATGGCCGGGTTGACCTTGCGTATGGTGCCGTCCCGCACCCCTCGGGCTATGGTGGCCCGCAGGTCCTCCGCGATGGTCATGGTCATCTGGGAGAGCTTGCGGTCAAAGGAGAGGTCTCCGGTCACCGCCCCCTCCAGGTAAAGGTTGTATATCTCCCGGTTTTCCACGATGAGTTTGAAGGCCACCGGGATGGCGATCTTGATCCTCTCCAGCATGTCGTCCACGGAGGCTATCTCCTTGGCCACCCGGGCCCGGAACACGCGGACCCCCTCCTCGGCCAGGTCCAGGAGAAGGTCCTCCTTGCCTGAGTAGATCTCATAGAAATCCCCCATGGAGACGCCGGCGGCGGAAACGATGTCCTTTTCGGTGGTGAAGTGATATCCCTTGCGGGAGAAAAGCCTCACCCCCGCTTCCATGATCTTCTCCCTGGCCCCTATTTTCCTCGTGGAATCCGGGGCGCCTCCTTCCTGCCCTGCAGCCACCTCCAGGCCGCGGTCCATCTCCCTCCATATCTCCACCTTAGCGGCCATGATCTCCTTGATCCTCTCCAGGGGCAGGTGTTTCTGGAGTTGCAGCCTCTTGATGTAGTTGATCATCTGCACGTAGGAGGGATGGTAATAGGCCATGTTGCGGTGGGTCTTCAACGGGGGGGGAAGGAGGCCCATGCGCACGTAATAATTGATGGCCGAAGTGGAAACGCCGGTGGCCTTGGCCACTTGAGATATTTTAAGGAGATTGCGGGTATCGGGAGCCTTGCCGCTTCCGGTCCCCTTGCTTGGGCGTGAAATTTCCTTCTTCCCGGGCATATATTAAGTATAGGTTAATATCTTTGAATTGCAAGCCCCCACCGGACGGCAACCCCGCAAGAGGATGGGCTTCAGCGGAAAGCCGTCTGGTGGTCGTAGATGACCAGGCCGCTTGGAAGCTTGGGATGGAAGTAGGAACTCTTGTGCGGCATCCTCTCCCCGCCCTCGGCGATCTCCCAGATATCCTCCACGCTGGGGGGCCTCACCAGGATAGCGGCCTCGGCCTTGCCCCCGGCCACCGCGTCCAGGGCCTGGCTCTCCCAAGGCGTGTAGCGAAGTTTCCCTTCCTCGGCCAAATTCACCGTGTCCAACCCCAGGCATTTCTCCAGGGCCAGCGCGTGCAGCACGGAGATGTCCAGCTCCTTCCACCGGCGGCTCTCTGGACCCCGGATCACCTTATGGGGCTCCACGCCCGGCCGCAGGATGAATCGCGCCAAGCCCTCTCTGGTGGCCAGGACGAAGGCCGTCCTCTCCGTCTCCCGCAAGGACTCCACCAAAGGGCCCTTCCTCCGTCCCGCATCCCCGGATAAGCGAAAGGACTCGAAGTAGGGAGCCAGCCTCTCCTCCATCTCCCGCATTCCCGGGAGGGGCGTCTCCAAGACGCGGTGCACGGGAAGGACGAGCAAACCGGGGTCCTCCGTCCTGACCATGGTCACCGATACGTAACCCGCGGCCTCCTCGGGACGGGCCTCGGCACCGGTTTCCCGGCTGTAAGCCAGCGCCGTCTCGTAGCGGTGGTGGCCGTCGGCGATGATCAGCAGGCGGTCGGACACGGCGCGGGCGAGGGCTTGCATCCCCTCCTGGGAATCCAGCCTCCACAACCGGTGCTCGACCCCCTCCTGGTCCCGGAACTCGAGGAGGGGAATATCCGCCGCGACCCCTTCGAGCAGGGAGAGGACTTCCTCCCCGGGATCCCGGAAAATGGTGAACACCTGGCTGAAGTTGGCCCGGCAGGCCCGGAGAAGGTGCAGCCTCTCCCGGCGGACGTTGGGAAAGGTCCTCTCGTGGGGAAGCACGGAGGTCCCCAGGGGCCGGCAACGCAGGGCAGCTATCAGCCCGGTGCGGGAAAGGGTCCCTCCCAGGGGCGAGGAGAAGGTCTGGCGGTGGACATAAAAACCGGGTCGGATGTCGGGAACCAGGACCTCTCCCATCTTCCAGGCCCGGAACAGGGCCGCGGAACGGTGCCAGAAGCGAGACTCACCTGGTTCCACCTGGAGGATGAGGCGCACTATGTTGTAGGGAGAACGTGCGAGCAGCTGGTCACGGCACCGGTCGTCTATGACGTCGTAAGGCGGCGCTACCACGCGGGAAAAGTCCTCCACAACAAGGGGATTGTACAGGGTCCCCCGGAAGGGCCTTATCTCCAACACCTGCGATCTCCCATTTTCTGGAAAATAATCCTCCGCCCAGGTGGGCTTATTTGGAACATTATACTGAACCGTGCCTGCCCTGTATACGCGATCCATCCCCGTCACCCCCTCCCGGGCGGCGCCGCCCGTTCCCCTCTCCACGGAACCTCCAAAAGGCATATTCGGCGGTGCCGCACCCCTACCCTTTGTCCCCCTGTCTGCATCACCAGGAAAAGGCGACCGGGGACCTTTCCACCCCTGCGGACATCCAGGGGCCCGACGGAGAAAACTCCCTCTACCGGCTCCCGCCACCGGGCTATCCGCGTCCCGGACTTGGAGGGGCCCAGGCGAGATCGCTTAAGACCCTCGACTTTGCGGGGAAATGGGTATTGAACCGCGGCGGCGCTTGTATTAAAAATAGGTCTTACCGAACGCAGCTCATTTCGTTCCCTACGCGTCCACGGCTTACGACCACCCTGGAGGGCGACATGATCTTCAGCGCGGAACAAGCGGCTTGCATCTCCGGTTGCTCGCTCCGCCAGCTTAGATACTGGCGGGACACCGGCCTCATCGAACCGGCCTTTCCGCCCGAGAAACACGGGGGTCGAGAGGGTTACGATTTTCGCAACCTGGTGGAGCTGCGAACCGTGGTCGGCATGCTCAACCGGGGAATCAGCCTCCAGAAAATACGCAGGACCCTCGAGTTCCTGCGCCGCAGGGAGGAGGGTTCACGCCCCCTCGCGGAATGCAAGCTGATAACCGACGGTTCCACCATCTTCGAGATCTGTGACCGCCCGCAACAAGTGCTGGATACCCTGCGCAAGGGCCAGATAGCCTTCTGCATCGCCCTGGACGGGATCGTGGAAGAGCTCGAGGACCGGCTGGTGGAATTCAAGCGGGACCGCGCGGAGTTCATGCGCCGCCTCCTGGCCTGAGTGCGCGCGTGATACAGGGGTGCCCCGTCCGGGCGTGGCACGAGTATATCCCGGTCCACCGCCCGCGATTATTCCCGAAACCCCGCCTATCCTCGGCATCCCGGGCACCGCCCCCCTCAAACGCCGCCTCTTTACCTTCCCGACCCCCCTTGCCCGCCCGACCCGCGACGCGACCGTGCGCCTCCGCTGTAGTTCCTTCCCTCCCGGGCCGCGCTTCGAGGCCCGCCGTGTGCGGGGTTGTACCGGCAGGCCCCTGCGGATATCCTTACCTTATGCCGTTGGGGCTCGGAGCCATCGGGGCCCGAGTCCCGCCTGACAGCGGCGCTAAGGTTATGAGCCGGCAGCGGAACCGACGGGGGGCATCCCGCGGAGAACCGCCACCCCTCCTCCGGGTGGAGGCACCACGGGGTAAAGCCCTCCCGCCGGCGTCAGTCCAGGACCGGGAGTGAACCATGGTTTTCGCCAAGCCGGAGCTGGTCCTCCTGCACCCACCCAGCGTCTATGACTTCCGGAAGATCACCGCGGTGCCCAGTCCCATAAGCGACCTGGTCCCGAGCACACCGGCCTTCGAGCTCTACCCCATCGGGTTCACCTTCCTCGGCGAATACCTGGAACGGAACGGTATCAACACCCGCATCGTCAACCTGGCGCAGCGCATGCTGGAAGATGAAGGTTTCGACGCCCCCTCCTTCCTCTCCAAGCTGCGCCCCAGGGCCTTCGGCCTGGACTTCCACTGGCTGACCCACGCCCAAGGGGTCCTCGAGGTCTCCCGCATTCTCAAGGAGATACACCCGGATATACCCATAATCCTGGGCGGGTACTCGGCGACCTTTTTCCACCGCGAACTCCTTAATTACCCGCAGATCGATTACGTAATCCGGGGCGATTCCACCGAGGTGCCCCTGCTCAAGACCATGGAGGTCCTCCGCGGGGCGGCCTCCCCGGAGGAGGTGCCCAACCTGACCTACAGGGAAGGTGACGGGTCGATCAGGGAAAACCCCCTCTCTTACGTTCCGGCCGGCCTGGAATACCTGGGGGACAACTACCGCTACGCCATCCGCTCCGTCTTCAAGTACCGGGACTGGAAAAGCCCGCGGGCCTTCTGGAACTGGTGGAGCTACCCCATCACCATGGTCCTCACCTGCCGGGGATGCACCCGGGATTGCGGGTTCTGCGGAGGTTCGAGCAGCGCTTTACTGGAGCTATGCGGACGCCGGCAACCCGCCTTCCGCCCCCCGGAGAGGATAGCCTACGACGTGAGCCTGATATCCAAGTTCACCACGGCGCCCATCTTCCTGGTGGGAGACCTCCAGCAGGGGGGGAGGGATTATGCCATGAACACCATCGAGCTCATGAGTCAGGTGGACCCCAAGAACCACCTGGTCTTCGAGCTCTTCTCCCCCGCCCCCCGGGAGTTCTTCGACCGGTTGGGCTCCAGCTTCGATAACTTCGACCTCCAGATATCGCCGGACTCGCACGACCCCGAGATCCGCGAGCTCCTGGGGAAGGATTACGACAACGACGAGTTGGAGAGGAACATAGGGTGGGCCCTGGAGGCGGGCTGCAAGAAGCTCGACGTCTTCTTCATGATCGGGCTCCCGGGACAGACCAGGGACTCGGTGCTGGAAACGGTGGACTACTGCGCTTACCTGCTGCGCAATTTCGGCCCACGTCTCAACCCCTTCATAGGGCCCCTGGCCCCCTTCATCGACCCCGGGTGTCCCTTCTTCCGCCAGCCGGATAAGTACGGCATACGTCTCATCCACCGTACCCTCGAGGATTACGCCCAGGCGGCGCTCTCCCCCCACTGGAGGGACATGCTGGGTTACGAGACGCGGTGGATGAGCCGCCAGGACATCGTGGACGTGACCTACGAAGCCCTCCTGGAACTGAACGCCCTTAAGTCCAAAAACGGCCTCCTGTCCCCCAAGCGGGCGGCCCTCAACGAGCGGCGGTTGCGGGACACTGTCTCCCTTTTGAAACTGGTCGACGACATCCTGGAACTGCCCGACGCCGGGATGCGGCGCAGGGAACTGGAGAAGCTGAGCGAGGAGTGCAGGCGCCTCCGGCAACGCCTCTACCTTCCCAAGGAGGAGCTCATGTGGCCCCTCACCGGGTCCCGGTTCCGCATGCTGAACATCCTGCGCATCCTCATGGGATGGATCTGACGGCCTGCCCCTCGGAGGAGGGATTCTCGCACCGCAACCGTCGGGCCCCGGGCAGGGCTACGTGCGGAGGGCACTTCTTTATCGCGCCGGGTGCGGCTTTTGGCCCAAGGTATGGGCCGGCTGGACTGGCTGCCGTCCAGCTCAGGGGGTGAAGTCCTCGTCCATGATCTGCTCCGCCTTCTCCCGGAGCTGCTTGAAATCCCGCTTCACCCGGCTGCTCTCGGGAAGGAGCTTGTCGGTGGCGTTAAACCCCCAGCCCTCGTAGCGGATGGCTATGCGCGGGCTGAACACGCGCCTGGCCGGGGCGCCGCACTTCTCGCAATCCGCGGTCCTCTCGGCATCCATGGGCTGGATGAGATCGAAGGAATGTCCGCAGGAATCACACCTATACTCGTACACCGGCAAGGCACTCACCTCCAGGGCCCATTATAGCAGGACGGCGGTTGCGCAGGGGCGCCACTCCCCGCCCCTTACCCCGGGATGGTGGAGAAAATAGGCGGCTCCGTAATACAATCGCCGTGAAGAACGTCGAGCGAGCGGGGAGGAGGAAGACATGGACTACGAGACCTTGCGCCTGGAGAAGGAGGACGGCGTGGCGGTGCTCACCCTCAACCGCCCGGAGGTCCACAACGCCATGAACCACACCATGTTCCTGGAGCTGGGGACGGCAGCCAGGCAGCTCCAGGAGGACCCCGAGGTGCGGGCCGTGGTCCTCACTGGGGCCGGCAAATCCTTCTCCAGCGGGTTGGACCTGGGGAGCTTCGCCGGGCTGAGCCAGCTTACCGCCCTGCAGATCCACGCCTTCTTAAAGGGGGTGCAAGGGACTTTCCTGGCCTACGAGATGATGGACAAGCCGGTTATCGCCGCCGTCAACGGGCTGGCCTTCGGGGGGGCCATGGAGCTCATGCTGGCCTGCGACATCCGCATCGCCGCCGAGGAGGCGCGGTTTAACCTCATGGAGATAAAGTTCGGTATCATACCCGACCTGGGAGCATGCAAGCGCCTGGCCAGGCTGGTGGGCCTGGGGCACGCCAAGGAGATCATCTTCACCGGAAAAACCATCGATGCCGCGGAGGCCCACCGCCTGGGGATGGTGGAACATGTCCTACCTGCGGACCGGGTGCTCCCGGAGGCCAAGAAGCTGGCCGCGGAGCTGGCCTCCGGCCCCATTCTGGGCATCGCCATGGCCAAGCAGGTCATCAACCGCTGCTGGGATTCCGACCCGGAGACGGCCCTGGAGTTCGAGGCCATAGCCCAGACCCTTTGCCTGGTCTCCGAGGACCACAAGGAGGCGGTAAAGGCGGCCCTCGAGAACCGCAAACCGAGCTACAAGGGAAACTGAGGGCCGGCGACATTCCGCACGATCATCCCTCGCCGAAGCGGTTTCCTTCGCCCACCGATCCGTCTCCATACGCCACGCGGGTCACCGGGCGTCAAGATAGGCGGGGTCGGTGCGGGGTCGGTGGGCGAACAACAGATCCACATGCCTACACATCTCCCAGTGGGCAAGGAGACCCGGTGCCGTGCCTTCCGTCCCACCCTCCTCTCCGACAGGCGAAGATGACCCGCCCGTTCAAGGGTTCATTCCTCAAGCCTGCGGCGGGCTATATAACTGGGATGATGCGCCAGGATGATCGAGCGTTCATTCCTCAAGCCTGCGGCGGGCCAGCTCACCCGCCCGCCCCTTCGGGTCCAGCTGAACGGCCTTGGCCAGGGAAAAGCGGGCCTCCTCCCGGTTCCCCAGCTCCTGCTGGCAAGTCCCCAGGAGGTAATAGGCCCAGGGGTCACCGGGGCACAGCTCGATATACCGCCGCACGGCCTTTTCCGCCTCCCGGAAATCCCCCTCCCTCACCAGCAGCTTGCCCAGCGAGAACCAGGGGAGGGGGGATTGGGGGTCGATTTCCATGGCCCGGCGGTAATACCCCTCCGCTTCGCGGCCCAAACCCCTCAGGGCAAGGGCTTGGGCCAGGTTGCACAACACCTCCACGCTCTGGGGGCGCAATTCGAGGGAACGCTTCCACACCCTCACCGCTTCCTCCCACATGCCCAAGTTCACGGCGGAGACCCCCAGGAGGTTGAGGAGGTCCGGTTCCGCCTCCGATCCCTTGAGGCGGGACTCGGCCTGGAGCAGGAGGCGCATGGCCTCGCCGTATCTCTGGAGGCCCAAAAGGAGCTGTCCGGCGTTGAGGTAGGCCTGGGCGAAGAAGGGGTCGGCGGATATTGCCTTGCGGTAGAGCTTGAGTTTGGCCTCCGGGTCGGAGAGGATGCGCAGGGCGTAGACGAAATAGACCATGGCTCGATCGGAAAGGGAGAGCCCCTCGCCAATCCGGCTCATCCGCAGGCGAGCCTGGTCCAGCCCCAGGGGCCCAGCGGCGGCCAAAAGCATGTCTTCTACTAGGTCCTCCAGGGCCGCCACCTCCAACCCGATCCGCGCCGAACGCACGTCACCCCGCAGGCCGCGGAAGGAGAAGGTGAAACGAGATGGAGGGGAGTCGACTTCCGCGGTCATGGCCAGCAAATGCACCTCCACCTCCTCTATGAGGGGAGCGTCCGGGGGGCCGAATCTCAGCTCACCCCAAAGGGCGGCATCCGCACCCGCATGCTCGGCCGCCTCTCGCACCTCTTCCGGGTCCGGCAGGCCGGCAAGGGAGACTATCTCGCCCTCCGCGGGTGGAGGGGAGAGATCCAGGACTTCCAGCCCGGCAGCCTTGGTCAGGGCGTTTAAAAGAAAAACCCTCAGCAGGTTCTCGGTTACCGCCGGGATCTTTCCCACCGCGTTGACCGCGAACTGAAAGAGCGCCACCTTCAAGTACTTAGCCTCCCCGAACCTCGGATAAGGAGACCCTTTACCTTTTTCCATTCCCCCCGCCTTCCCGGAAATTCCCGGACCCAGCTTCCGGCGCCCATCGACGGGATCCCCAAAAGACCGTGGCCTCTTTGCTGCGGGATAAGGAGGTGGACCGTTCCCTTCCTCCGGCGCCGAAAATCCTTGCCCTCAATGGACATTCCTTCCCCCGGAAGGAAGATTCTTTCTATAAACGGCGCCCCCACCATGCGCTCTTTCCGGCCGGCGGTAAGTTCCTACTCACATTTTAACAGAGCGGTTACGGTTACCGTCGGCGGGCACGTAACCGCGAGTTCCGGGACCTCCCGGGTTATCTCGATCCCTCTCCCCGGGAGAACGGGGCGTTTGCTCCCCTCTTCGCCATCTCCCGGGGCGCCCTGCGCAACCGCACGTCATCCCCGGCGGAAGCATCACCATCCCCGCCCGATAAGGGGGGCGGGACGGAGGCCGGCTGGGAGGAAACGACGACCGTCTGTTTAAATGGAACGCCTTCCATATATAATCCTTAACGGATCGCTTCACCATGGGATGGGCAGGGAATCGTCGGGAGGTGAGTCACGTGGAGCGCAACGTCGGTACCCTGGACCGCATAGGTCGGGCAGCCCTGGCCGCGTCCCTCCTCGTCCTGGCCTGGAGAAAGCAGGGAAAGTTGGGCGTGTTTGCCGCCTGCCAAGCCGGCATGCTCCTTTCCTCGGCGGCCTCGGGATACTGCCCCCTATATAAGCTGGCCAACATCAACACGGTGGGCAAACCCATCTGATCCGGCCGGGTAACCATAAGGGCGGCCGTCCGCGGCGGGGATCCCGCCAGGGTTTGGACGCGCACTGTGTCCGGCCATCTCCGTCTTCCCTCGACGCGGCCAAACATTGCCCTGTTCCCGGGGCGTGGATGCGCCGGCCGCGGAAGGAGGAGCTCTTGCCTGAAGACACCGGTGGCCTGCTTCAGCCAGACGGGGAGGGTTGGGAAGGTGGCGGAGGCCGTCTTCCCGACCCTGGAAGGGGAGGAGAAGAGCAGGTAATCGATCGAGGTGGACAGCCTGTAGGGTTATGACCTCTCCTTCATAGGCTTGCCCATCGCCGCCTTCGTGCCCGCCAGGGAGGGTATGGAGTTCCTGGATAAGCAAGCCGCGGCCTGGATAAGCGCGCCGCGGGAAAGAAGGCGGCCCTCTTTGTGGCCCACGCCTCCCCAGGGGATTAGGTGGGCGTGGAGGACTGGCCTGAGGGGTGGCGCGAGGCGGCATCCTCCGCCGCGCTCCCGGGGCTGTTCCCTGCCAGGGGGAGGTGGCGCAACCGGTAGGCAAAGCCCTCAAGAAGAGCGACGACCCCGTCTTGAGGGCCCACGGTGAGTGCCGCTCGCAGAACTAGGGACAGCCCGACGAATCGTGACCACAGAAGGCCAGGGGGGTTCGCCCGTGAGTTATATGCCAGGGCGCGGTCTTGCCGACATCCCCTGGAGGCGCATGAAAAAGGGGCCGGTTTCCCAGCCCCTTGAAAAATGTTCCGGCGGCGACCTACTCTCCCACCCGGTCCCCCGGGCAGTACCATCGGCGCTGGAGGGCTTAACTTCCGTGTTCGGAATGGGAACGGGTGATCCCCTCCGCCATGGCCACCGAGAACACTTTGTCTTCTTACAAGGTCCAAATGGCCTACGGATCACGCACCTTCAAAACTGCACAGCGATCTCCGAGGTATAGGAACCAAGCCCTCGACCTATTAGTACCGGTCAGCTCCACGCGTTGCCGCGCTTCCACTTCCGGCCTATCAACCTCGTGGTCTACGAGGGGTCTTACCCGGTTTCCCGGTGGGAGAACTCATCTTGGGGTCGGCTTCCCGCTTAGATGCTTTCAGCGGTTATCCGATCCGGACGTGGCTAACCAGCCGTGCCCCTGGCGGGACAACTGGCACACCAGAGGTCCGTTCACCCCGGTCCTCTCGTACTAGGGGCAACTCCCCTCAGTTCTCCTGCGCCTGCAGCGGATAGGGACCGAACTGTCTCACGACGTTCTAAACCCAGCTCGCGTACCGCTTTAATGGGCGAACAGCCCAACCCTTGGGACCTACTCCAGCCCCAGGATGCGATGAGCCGACATCGAGGTGCCAAACCTCCCCGTCGATGTGGACTCTTGGGGGAGATAAGCCTCCCGGGACATGATGCATAACTCCCGAGGCAGGGAAACGAGCGACCAAGGGATACGGAGGTTAGGCGTGGACATGCCCCGTGGTTGGTCCCGGAAGAACTAGAGCCGGCCACGGAGGTACTCGGTAACTTGACTCGACCCCCGGAGGAGGGGAAATGGTCAAGGGGGCGGGGCACAGGCCCCGCCCCCGTCCTTCCCCCCGGCTGCACTCTTCTCCACCCTTTTTCCGGGCCCGGACACCCTTTTTTCCGATGCCCTGCAATGCCTCACCGGTTAAGGTCTTTAGGGAAAAGCTCGGCAGGAGAGGCCGGACGAAGTCCACGTCGGAACACGCCTCCAAACGTGACCCAGCAAGCAGGGTGATGGGCCAGGATCGACGGCCTTCCCGCCACGAGAACGCCGTCCATGCGGGAGACATCCTTGTTCCAGGATTACGAGTTCGGCGACCGGGAATTCCGGCGCATCAGCGCCATGGCCTACGAGACGGCGCGCCTCAACCTGCACCAGGGAAAGAAGCTCCTGGTGCAGAACCGGCTCCGGAAGAGGTTGCGCGCCCTCGGCCTTTCCGGTTTCAAGGAATACCTGCGCTACCTGGAGGAAAACCCGGAGGAGATACGCATCATGGTGGACTGCCTGACCACCAATTTCACCCGCCTCTTCCGGGAAAGGGAGCACTTCGACTTCCTCCGGGACGAGGTGCTGCCCTGGCTCGACGAGGCGGGCTTCGAGAGGTTAAGGTTCTGGAGCGCCGGTTGTTCCAGTGGCGAGGAGCCCTATTCCCTGGCCGTTTACCTCCGGGAATACCTGGAAAACGTGGACCAGAGGGACGTCCTCATCCTGGCCACCGACATCTCCCTGCGGGCCCTCTCCAGGGCCAGGGAGGGTTTGTTCCGCGAGGAGCAGCTGGAGGAGGTCCCCGCGCAGTGGAAGTTCAAGTACTTCCGCAAATGCAGGGTGGAGGGGGAGGATTTCTTCCAGGTGACCCCGGAGATCTCCCGGCTGGTGCGTTTCCGCTACCTGAACCTCGCCGACCCCTGGCCCATGAAGGGGCTTTTCCAGGTCATTTTCTGCCGCAACGTGATGATCTACTTCGACAAGGAAACCCAGCAGGAGATGGTGAACAGGTTTTACCGCTACCTGGTCCCCGGCGGCTACTTCTTCGTGGGCCACTCCGAGAGCCTCACCAGGATACGCAACCCCTTCCTTCACCGCCGGCCTTCCGTTTACCGCAGGCCCGAGGACGGCGGGGCGCCGGGCGAGACTCCGGCAAGCCCGGTTGAGAGGGAAACGCACGCCGGTCTCCCCGCCGATAAACAGGATGGGGAGGTGCCGCTGGGATGAAGGGGGTGTTCTCCAGGCCGGTAAGGGTGCTGGTGGTGGACGACTCGGCCATCGTGCGCCAGATACTCACCCGTGAGCTCTCCGCGGACCCGGACATCGAGGTGGTGGGGGCGGCCCCCGATCCCTTCATCGCCCGGGACAAGATAGTGAGGTTGAACCCGGACGTGGTCACCCTGGACATCGAGATGCCCCGTATGGACGGCCTCACCTTCCTGCGCAAGCTCATGAAGCACCGCCCCCTGCCGGTGGTGGTGCTCAGCTCCCTGGCCCCGGAGGGCAGCCAGACCGCCCTCCAGGCCCTGGATTTGGGCGCCGTGGAGGTCATGAGCAAGCCCGGCGGCCCCTACTCCGTGGAGGAGGTGGTCCTGCAGCTCAAGGACAAGATAAAGGCCGCCGCCCTGGCGGACGTGAAAAAGTTGAAGCCCTTTTCGGAAGCCCCGCCACCCGGCGAGGAAAAGACCCTTCCTCCCCTGCCCACCCTGCGCACCACCCTGAAGATCCTGGCCATCGGGGCCTCCACGGGTGGGACGGAGGCCATCCGCAGGATCATCAGCCGTTTCCCGGCCGGAGGGCCCCCCACCCTCATCGTCCAGCACATGCCGGAGATGTTCACCCGCTCCTTCGCCGCCAGCCTGGACTGCGTCTCGGAGATGGACGTCCGCGAAGCCACCGACGGAGATTACCTCCGTCCCGGCCTCATCCTCCTCGCCCCCGGCAACCGGCACATGGTGCTCCGCCGCAGCGGCGCCCGCTATTACGTGCGGGTGAAGGAAGGGCCCATGGTCCATCACCAGAGGCCCAGCGTGGACGTGCTCTTCCACTCCGTTGCCCGCTACGCGGGGCCCAACGCCGTGGGAGTCATCCTCACGGGCATGGGGGAAGACGGAGCGGAGGGCCTCAAGGCCATGCACGACGCCGGCGCTTTCACCATCGCCCAGGACCGGGAAAGCTGCGTGGTATACGGCATGCCGCGCGCCGCCGTGGAGCTTGGGGCCGCGGACGTGCAACTACCCCTGGAGGCCATAGCCCCGGCCGTCTTCCGCCTCCTCCGCGCCGAGGGGTAGGCCAGGGGGAGCAAGGAGACAACGGGGGAATCCACCGGGAAACGGCCGGCCGCGCAGGCGGAAGGATGACCGCTTGGCATTCTTCCACGGATCCTCGCGCGGGGGATGGCCACGCGAGGCCGAGGCTACGCAGGGGGCGCCGGGGGTCATTCCACCAGGCCCTTGCGAAGGGCGATGGCCACCGCCTCCGTCCGGTCGCTGGCACCCAGTTTCTGGAAGATGTGGATGATGTGGCTCTTCACCGTCTGCTGGCTGATGTACATCTTCTCGGCGATCATCTTGTTGGTGTAGCCGTAAGCCAGGAGTTGCAAAACCTCGAGCTCCCTGCGGGTTAAGTTGAAGCTGGAGGCCTCCTCCTCCATCTTCCTGCGGAACTGGTTGATCACCTTCATGGCCGCCTCGGGGCTCAGTGGCGACTTGTCCTCCACAGCCAGCTTCACCGCCCTGATGACCTCGTTCACGGGCATGCTCTTGAGGATGTACCCGCTGGCCCCGGCGGAAATGGATTCCAGGATGCTGGCCTCGTCCTCCATCATGGTCAGCATCACCACCCTGACCTCGGGTAGGGCCTGCTTTATGAGGCGGCAGGCCTGTATGCCGTTCATGCGGGGCATCTTGACGTCCATGAGGATCACGTCGGGCTTCAGGGACTTGGCCTTGTCAAGGGCTTCCCTCCCCGATCCCGCCCCCCCCACCACCTCGAGGGATGCCGAGGTGGCCAGCGCGGTCATGAGGCTTTCCCTCACCAGCGCGTGGTCGTCGACTACCATCACTTTTATCCTGGACATACGCGCCCCCTTTCCGGAAACCCGAGCCGGAACGGGTCATCCCGGCGTAGCCTCACCCCCCTTCCGGCAAGAACCCGCACCTCGAAATGGCAACAAATGCCATGATAATCCCCAGGCCCGCAGTTAACTCCCGCAAACGACGCTTGTCCATTTGCGGTGTAAACCCCACAAACGACGTTTATCCCTTCCTTCCTGAAATTAAATCTATCCTGGTAAAAGCCGCTAAACGCGCTCTCCCGCTTCGCTTTCCCGGATCCCGCAACATCTTTATCGGAAGGACGACTTCCGGATTGAACCCCCTTCAAGCCCTTTCAGCAACGTCTCCTTCATCACCTCGGACATGCCCCACCGAAAGAGATCGGAAAGCGCTCTTCATACCAGCAGGTCGTGTTCCCCCTCCTCCGACCCGTCCAACCGGTGCAAGTTGGCTTTTCCATTATACAGCGAACCTCCTTCTCCACCGTCCCCCCACTTCCCGCCCTCGTGTCCCTTCTCCCGCCGATCCTTCTCCTCCACCCGCTTGCTCTCCCCGCGGGCCACCTCCCTCACCCTCCTGGATTCCCGCTCCACCTTCTTGTCGTAGGCCTGCGATATCTCCTGCGCCTGGTGGTGCTGGCGCACCTCCTGGAGGCGCTGTATCCTCTCTATCTCCTTGGACATGGTTACCATGTGCTGGAAATCAATGGGGCCCAGGTTCATCCCCCCACCCCCTCATCCCGGCCGGATTCCCCGAAGCGTGCTCGCGCCCCCCGCCCGGCGCCACCGCACCGCATCTCCCCGGTTCCCTGCCACCCCTGGTCAAGTCTCCCGCACCTCCTCCCCTTCCGGGCGCTCACGGGTGGCACCCTCCGCGGAAACCTTCTCCCGGTCGTTCCTCCTTCCCCCGAAGGCCAGGAAAAGAGCCATGACCAAGCGGGCCAAGAGCCCCACCGCGTAGACGGCGGCCATGGCCACCACTGCCCTCACCAGGCAGTCCTCGAGGGGATAGTTCCGGAAGAGGCCCCACCAGAAGGCCACGGCTCCCAGGGCCAGTGCCAGGTACACGCTGATTATGTCCACGAGTTCCTTCACCGCATTCTTCTCCTACCATATATTACCATGTAAGCCTTTTTCCTCCATCTTTTTCAAGGCTTCGCGAAGCCCGGAAGCTCCGGGCCAGGGGGAAACGGCATCCCGGGCCCCCGCGTTCTCCCCGCGGGTTACCGCCCTCCTCCCACCGCACGTCGCCAAACCCCCCGCGACCAGCGGTTTGAGGGGAACGTTTATGGCCGGGTGGTCGGAGAAATACGCTTTCATGCCCCGCAACTCGTCAGCCCACCTGGTGCGCCTCGAGGGCGCGGAGACGATGTCCAACTTGCATACCACCACCCTCAAGCCCCGAAGCGCCCGGCAGCGCTCCAGCAGGAAGCGGAACTCCTCGAAGTCCATGGCCGCGTCCACGGCCAGGAAGGGGGCCAGGGACAACTCTCGGCAGATGGCCCCCAAGTTCCCCACCGAGTCGTGCTGCAGGGGAGGGGTGTCCACCAGCAGCGCTTGGCGGCTTTCCCTCCCGGCCTCCCGTAACCCCTCCAGGCCCCTCACCGGAAGGTACTCCACTCCCAGCACCTCCCAGAAGGCCCTCCACCGCGACGCTCCGCTCAGCCTGCCCTCCTCCTCCACGCTTACCACCCGGACCCTCCCGCGGTCCCCGAAGTGCCAGGCCAGGCGTCCCAGGGCCGAGGTCTTCCCCGAGCCGGGTGGCCCGAAAAACAGGGCCCTTTCGGGAAAGCCTCCCTCGGTGCAGGTTATGCCCAGGGGCACGAAATCCCGCATCGGCCGCCCTCCCGCGGGCACCCCAAGTCCTGCGCTCGCCTCTTCTTCGCCGTCCGCGTCTCCCGGATGCGGAGGTTCGCCGTCCTCCTTCGCACCGCCGGGCCGCGGGAGTTCTCCCGGAAGGGAGAGGTCGAGGCCCCTCCATTCCCCGCCGGGCGCCTCCGGGGACGCCGCGGCGAGCACCTCCACCACCCTGGTCCCGAAGAACCCCAGAAGGCCTCCCTCCACCCTCTCCCGCGTGCTCACGATGACGGCATCCTCGCCCAGCTCAAGCCGTATTCTCCGCAGGACGGTGGGGAGATCGGGTCCCACGTATCTCCGCAGCCTCAAGGCCTCTCACCTCCCGCCGCCATGCGCTCCTCCTCAGGCATCCTTCCTCCCTCCCGACCCGGTGGGTTCGGGCTCCCCGATGTCCACCATGCCCAGGGACTTGATCTCCACTCCCGGGGCCACCTCCTCGTAGGAGATCACCGCCAGGTGGGGCATGATGCGGGCCAGCAAGCGCCGCAGCATGCGCCGCACGCCCGTTCCGCAGAGCAGGACGGGTTGGCTCCCTCCCCTAGCGGCCTCCTCCACCACCCCGGCCAGCCTGGTTATGAACCTCTCGGTGAGGGCCGGGTCCATGGCCAGCACCAGCTCGCCCCCCACTTGCTGGACGGATTCCTCCACCGCCCGCTCCAGGGCGGGATCCAGGGTTACGACCTGCAGTACGCCATCTTCGGTGAGGTACTTGCGGGTGATGGTGCGGGACAGGGCATGCCGTACGCTCTCCGTCAAGAGGTCCACGTCCCTGGTCACCCGCGAGCGGTCCCCGAGAACCTCCAGGATGGTCACCAGGTCCCTCACCGGGATGCCTTCCTCGAGGAGCTTCTGCAGCACGCGGTGCACCTCGCCCATGGTCAACTGCCCGGGCACCAGCTCCTCCACCACTACCGGGTTGTCCCTCTTGACCAGGTCCAAGAGGGCCTGGGTGTCCTGTCGGCTCAAGAGCTCGCCTGCGTGTCTCCTGATGGTCTCCGTGAGGTGGGTCAGGAGCACGGATGCCGGGTCCACCACCGTGTACCCGGCGGACTTGGCGGCGTCCACCATGTCCTCCCCTATCCACAGGGCGGGAAGGCCGAAAGCGGGCTCGGTGGTGGGGATTCCGGGCAGGGTGGCTTCCGTATCCCCCGGATTCAAGGCCAGGTACCCCCTGGTCTGCAACTCCCCCCTCGCCACCTCGGCTCCCCGGATGAGTATCCGGTACTGGTTGGGCGAGAGCGCGAGATTATCCCGCAGGCGGATGGGCGGGACCACGATGCCCAGTTCGAGGGCTATCTGGCGGCGCACCAGGATCACCCGGTCCATGAAATCGCTTCCCGAGCCGGGATCCACCACCGGGATCAGGTCGTAACCCAGCTCGAGCTCCATGGGGTCCACCTTCACCAGTTCCAGGACCTCCTCCCTAGTGCGGGGACCCAGCGGTTCCTCCTCCACCTCGGCCTCCGGGACCGCCTCCTGGACCTCCCGCCTGAGGGCCAGGGACACGCCGAAGGTCCCCAGGGCCATGGCCAGGAGGGAGAGCTTGGGAAGCCCGGGGAGCAGGGCCATGAGGCCGATGATCCCCGCCCCCACCTGGAGGGCCCTGGGCTGCCTCAGAAGCTGGCGGGAGAGGTCGGAGCCCAGGTTGGCCTCCGCCGCCGCCCTGGTGATGATCACCCCGGTGGCCGTGGATACCAGGAGGGCCGGCACCTGGACCACCAACCCGGCGCCGATGGTCAGGAGGCTGTAGGTGTTCACGGCGGCGTTCAGGTCCATCCCCTTCTGGAAGGCCCCCACCGCCAGCCCACCCAGCAGGTTCACGAATACCACCACCACGGCGGCTATGGCGTCCCCCTTGACGAACTTGCTGGCGCCGTCCATGGCCCCGTAGAAGTCGGCCTCCCTGGCCACGTCCTCCCTTCTCTTCCTGGCCTCCTCCTCGCTGATCAACCCGGCGTTGAGGTCGGCGTCGATGCTCATCTGCTTTCCGGGCATGGCGTCCAGGGTGAAGCGGGCGGCTACCTCCGCCACCCGGTTGGCGCCGCTGGTGATGACCACGAACTGGACGATGACGATGATGAAGAAGACCACCAGCCCCACGATCAGGTTCCCGGATATGACGAAGTTCCCGAAGGCTTTGACCATGGCGCCGGCGTTGGCGTTGACCAGTATCTGCCGGGTCACGGCGATGTTGATGGCCAGCCGGAAGACGGTGGCCAAGAGGAGCAAGGTGGGGAAGACGGAGAAATGGAGGGGCTCCTGGGTATACATGGTCACCAGCATCACCAGGAGAGAGAGGGCGAAGTTGAAGGCTATCAAAAGATCGAGGATGAAGGGGGATAGGGGAACGAGGATCATGACGATGATGAGGACCACGATCCCCGCGGTCAGAAAATCGCTGTAGCGGTCCAGGCGTGAAGCCTTCATCCTACCACCCTCGCCTATCCTCGCTTTGTCCCTGCATTCCCTTTCCGTCTTCCAGTTCCAAGGCTCCTGATAAGATGCGTTGACGGACTATCCTTCTCGGCACAGGCTACCTTCGTTCTTTTTTCTTCCAACTTCCTATCTCCTAAGTCCCGCTGGAACGACACCTTACTTCCGGCTCAGGCTATCCTGGCCGCCATCCTCACGTCCACGCTGATGAGGTAGGCCAACACCTCGGCCACGGCCTTGTAGAGCTCGGGCGGTATCTCCTGGTCCACCTCCGCCGAGGCGTACAGGGCGCGGGCCAGTGGAGGGTCCTCCACCACCGGGATGCCCAGTTTTTCCGCCTCCTCGCGGATGCGCAGGGCCAGGAAATCCACTCCCTTGGCGATGACCCTGGGGGCGGGCATGCGTTTCTTATACTTCAGGGCCACGGCGTAATGCCTGGGGTTGGTGACCACCATGGTGGCCTCCGGAAGCCTCTGCATCATCCTCCTGCGGGCTATCTCCCGCATGCGCGAGCGGATGGCCGCCCTGAGGTTGGGATCCCCTTCCGTCTGCCTGAACTCCTCCTTTATCTCCTGCCGGGTCATGCGGATGTTGCGCTCGAACTCCCACTTCTGGTAACCGTAATCGGCGCATCCGATGGCGAACATGGCCAGGGCCACCTTGAAGGCGGCGTTGAATATGACCCTCATGTAGGCTGCCAGCGCCTGGGTCACCCCCGCCCCCACCATGGCGTGCAGCTTCACGTAATCGGATCTCACCGAGGAATAGGCCACCGCGCCCACCAGGGCCACCTTGGCCACGTTCTTCACCAACTCGGCGAGGGAACGCGGGGAGAAGAGCCGCTTCAACCCCAGGATCGGGTTGATCCTCTCGCCCCTCGGCTTCACCGCCTTGGGCACGAAGTACAGCTTGACCTGCAGGCCGTTGATCAGCAGGGCCACGGCGAAAAGGGCCAGGCCGAGGGGGGCGAGCGTGCCCATCATCCCCACCAGTCCCGCCTTCAGGTTCCTGAGGATGGCGGCGGAGGTGGCTTCCTCTCCTGCCGTGGCCAATCCGCCTTCCACGAGGGAGGCGAAATGGCTGAAGAGAGACGGCCCCCAGAGCCGGAGGAAGAAGACGGAAAAGAGGAACATGACCCCGGAGGTGAGGTCCGCGCTCCTGGCGGCCATCCCCTCCTTCTTGCGCACGTCCTCCCTCTTCTTGGGAGTGGCCTTTTCCGTCCTCTCTTCCCTCGGCAACCCTCATCCTCCTCTCGCCAATCGCGAAAACCCCCGCCTGTCGGCCCCCGGCTCACCAGGCCCCCGCCAGCCAGCCCTCGAAACCCTCGAAGAGGCGGCGAAGGAAGAAGACCGTGGCGGGCATGGTCACGGCCACGGCTAAAAGGCCCAGGAGCACCTTGAGGGGAATCCCCAGGACGAAGACGTTGAGCTGGGGCACGGAGCGGGCCACCAACCCGAAGACCACGTCGGCCACGAAAAGGGCTCCCATCACGGGTGCGGCCACCTTCACGGCCACCACGAACACCTCGGCGGCCGCCTTGGCCGAGGCGGTGGAAATGATCTCCGGCAGGGCCAGGCTGCCCGCCGGGAAGACCCGGTAACTTGCCAGGAGGGAGACCACCAGCAACCGGTGTCCCCCGGCCAGGTAGAACACCAGCACCGCCAGCATCAGGTAGAAGCGGGACAGGAGGCTGGCGTAGGAGCCCGAGTTGGGATCGAAGGAATGCGCCAGCCCGAATCCCATTTCGAAATCCAGTATCCCTCCCGCCATGCTCACCCCGCTCACTACCAGCGTGAAGAGGTAGCCCAGGAACACCCCCACCAACACCTCGTAGGTGAGTCGCAGGGGAAAGGCGAGGTCCAGCCGCAGGGCCTCCGCTCCCACCAGGGGGGAGAGGAAGAGGGCGAGGATGAAACAGAGGCAAGCCCGCACCAGCACGGGGACCTGCCCCCGCCTGAAAAAGGGGGAGGCGGCCACCGCCCCGGCCACGCGCCCCAAGACCAAAAGGAAAGCGGATACGGTGGCCTCGTTGGCCGGAAAGGCCATTATCCCACCTCCCTGGGCAAGGAGCCCTCCTGCGGGGCGTCCGGCACCCCCGTCTCCGACCGCCAACTCGTCCTCATCGCCTTTCCAACCCTTTCCTCCAGGCCGCGCGGCCCCCCGCCCGCCGCCCATCCCCTCCTCGCCGTGGCGGCTGGGTTGCGCTCCATGTACTCCCCGTCCTTCGGAGGCAGGAATTCCCATATTATTCCATCCGTCCCTCCTCGCCTTAAGGATCCTGGTGTCCTCATCGCCTTTCCAACCCTTTCCTCCAGGCCATGCGGCCCCCCATCCCTAGTCCCGGAGCCCTCAGCGGATGAACTCCGGTATGTTCTTGAATATCTCCAGGGTGAAGTTGACCAGGGTCCTTATGATCCACGGGCCGGCCAGGATGACCATGAGCAGGGTGACGAAAAGCTTGGGGATGAAGGTCAGGGTCATCTCCTGTATCTGGGTGGCCGCCTGCAGGATGCTGATGATCACCCCCACCAGCATGGTCACCCCCAGGAGAGGGAGCAACATCATGAGGGCCAGGAAAAAGGCCCGTCCCACTATCTCCAGCATGTTCCCCCTCCTCCACCCGGACTCCTCCCGGCGTTTTCCAGGATCTCCCTCCCTTCTTCCGCCACTGTCACCTGAAGCTGGTTATCAACGACCGGACCACCAGCCCCCACCCGTCCACCAGCACGAAGAGCAGCAGCTTGAAGGGGAGGGAGATGATCATGGGCGGAAGCATGAGCATGCCCATGGACATCAGGGTGCCCGAGACCAGTATGTCTATGATCAGGAAAGGTATGAAGATGAGGAAGGCGATGATGAAAGCCTTCTTCAACTCGCTCACCACGAAGGCGGGAACCAGGACCATGGTGGAGACCTGCTCCGGGCCCTCCGGCCTCTCCTCTGAGGAGAGGTCCACGAAGAGCTCCAGGTCCTTCTCCTCCGTCTGGCGCAGCATGAATTCCCGCAGGGGTTCCAGGCCGCGCCTGAAGGCCTCCTCCCTCTGGATGGAGCCCTCCATGTAGGGCTTCACCGCCTCGTTGTTTATCCTGTTGACCACCGGCGACATGATGAAAAGGGAGAGGAAGAGAGCCACCCCGATTATCACCTGGTTGGGCGGGAGTTGGGCGGTGCCTATGGCGTTGCGCATGAAGGACAGGATGACCACCACCCTGGTGAAGCAGGTCATGCAGATGAGCACGGTGGGGATGAGGGCCAGGAGGGTGATGACGATCAAGAGTTGCACCAGGGAATTGCTCCTTGAACCCTCCTCCAGGGTATCGATGAGCCCTCCTTCCTCCGGCTGGGCCACGGCCCCCCTCGTCCCCGCTAAAAGGAACGCCGCGGCCAGGAAGAGGACCAGCGCCACACCCAAGACCATGGGGATGGTTCGGTTTTTCCCGCTCATCCATTTTCTGCCTTCGGTCATCTCCGCGCGCGCCCGCGCTTCCTCGCCGTCTTCCACTTGAGCTCCTCGAGAAGGGGGCGCCTCCCCGATGCCGGATCCGGCCTGGAGGGAGAGGCCATCTCCTCCCGGAGCAGGGCCAGGAACTCGTCCTCCAGGAGCTCGGCGTCTTCCGCCCTCACCAGCGACTCCGCGTCCGCTTCCCCCAGCAGGCTGAGCCCTTTCTCCGCCTCGCCGACCATGAGGATCCTGTTCCCCACCCTGACCTCGTAGATCCCCGAGGCGGGCCCCAACGGGGTGTAACCCACCACCTCCAGCCTTCCCGGTGCGAGATTCCCTTTCCTTCCGGTCTTCCTTCCCGCCAGGAGCCTGACCACCATGATGAGGACGATCACCGCCACCAGTCCCAGGAAAACCTTGAGCAGGCTTCCCCAGAGGTCGAGGGAAGGGGTCTCCCGGGATTCCCGGAGAGGCGCTTCGCTACCCACATCTTCCGGGGCGGCGTCCACCGCGATCCGGGTGGCGCCTTCTCCCTCCGCGGGAGGCTCCACGTCCCCCGGGACGGGATCCCCCCCCGATGCGTCGACCATCTCCCCTTCTCCCCCGGCGCCGACCGCCCCCCTTTCTCCCGCGGCTGACCCTCCATCCTCCACCCCACCCAGCACCCGGGCGGCGCTCTCCCCTCCCTTCATCCTCGCGGAAAGGAAGGACACCGCGGCCATGAGCAGGGCCAGGAGCGCCAGGCCCACCAGGGCCCTCCTCCAGGACTCCCTCGCGGTGGTGCCCGCCGCGACGCGGTGCCGGAAGGGGTTTATGGCTTCGCGCGACATGTCCCTCAGGCCTGTTTCCTCACGATCTCCGTGACCCTCACTCCGAAATCCTCGTCGATCACTACGACTTCGCCGCGGGCGATCAGCTTCTTGTTGGCATAAATTTCCACGGGCTCACCGACCATCTTGTCCAGCTCGATAATGGAACCCTCGCCGAGGGAGAGGACGTCCTTTATCCTCATGCGGGCACGTCCTATCTCCACGGAAACCTCGAGCTCGATGTCCAGCAGCAGCCGTATGTTGTCCTCCCCGGAGCGGCCGCCGCCGCCGCCGCCCAGGGGTTGGAATTCCGCGCGCCGAACTTCCACCTCCTCTTCCGGCACGGCGGGCTCCCCAGCGGCATCCCCCGCTTCTCCCCGCCCCGCGCGAGGTGGCTCCGCGACTCCCCGCCCCTCTCCAGGCGGCTCCATCTCCTCGTCCTCCTCCAGGATCATGTCTGCCAGCACCTTGGCGAAGTTCACGGGCATGAGCTGGATCATCTCGCTCTTCAGCAGGTCGGCCACCCGGAACTCGAAGGATATCTGCACCAGGTCGCCCTCGCCGTAGGAGGGAGGTGGCGCTGCCTCCCCCTCCGCGGAGAAATCCAGCACCTCGATGCGCGGGGGGTGGATGCTCATCTCCAGGCCCAACATCTCGGACATGGCGTAAACCGCGCCCCCCACCATCTGGTTCACCGCCTCTCCCACCACGCTCTGCCGGTACTCGTCGAGGGGCTCCTCGAGGTCCCTCTCCTCCTCGTCCATGATGTTGGCCACCAGGTTGGCGTCCCGCTGGGAGAGGACCAGGACCGTGCTTCCCTCCAGCCCCTCCTTGATCTGTACCCATACCACCACGCTGGGCACGGGATGGGAAGACACCATTTCCTTCCAGTCCACCCAGCTGACGCGGGGGGTGGTGATGTCCACGTCCCGGCCCAGGATGGTGGAGAGGACGGTGGCCGCCCTGCCCATGGCGATGTTGAAGAACTCCCCCAGGGCATCCATCTGGTCCTCGTTCAGGGGACGCTCCCCCCCTCCCGGAGAGGTCCCCTCCGGCGGTGCCGGGGGCGGGCTTCCCCCCGCGTCAAGGCCTCCCGACTGGCCCCTTACGAGGGCGTCTATCTCCTCCTGGGAAAGGGGTTCCTCGGCCATCTTTCGCCTCAACCTCCCTCTGCCGACCTCGTAATCGCGGACCTCGCCGCCACGGATGTCTTGCTCTCCGCTCCCCGGTAGCGAAAAAACAAGGACGGCGTCATAGCCGTCCGTGGCCGGGGTTCTCGCTCGACCCCGCTTATCCTCTTCCCCTTTCGGCCTCCCCGCTGGCCCGGATCCCCGGGTCCGGGCGCGGGGGCCGCTCCCTCCTATGCGGCGGTCTTATGTCCTCCACACCTCATCCCGCCTCCAGGGCCCTCCTCACGGTCTGGATGACCCTGTCCGGCTCGAAGGGCTTGACGATGAAATCCTTGGCCCCGCTCTTGATGGCCTTGATGACCATGGATTGCTGGCCCATGGCGGAGACGACCACCACCCTGGCCTTGGGATCCAGGTCCATTATCTTCTGCAGGGCCTCTATCCCGTCCATCTCGGGCATGGTTATATCCATGGTTACCAGGTCGGGGGAATGCTGCTGGTAGAAATCGACCGCCTCCCTTCCGTTCTCCCCCTCGGCCACCACCTCGTAGCCGTGCTTGAGGAGGATGTTGCGGATCCTCTTGCGCATGAAGGCCGCGTCGTCGACGATCATTATCCTCGCGGACACTCCCCTTTCCTCCTTTCCTCTACTCCCTTAGGTTATGGGCTCGCCGGGTCTCACCATCCCCCTGATGTCCGCCGGCAGGGGGGATATTGGGTGGATTTCACCCTCGTTAAAACCCGGCCCTGCGCCTAGATGACCTCCTCGCTGTCCCCCGATACCCTCACCACCACCCTACCCGTCCCCACCTCCACGAGAACGTTCCTTCCCGTCTCCCCGCCCACCCTCTCGGCCAGGATGGGGATGTTCAACCTGCGGAGGGCGGCGCGGGTCACGGCTATATTCCGCTCCCCGATGTTCTGCAGGCTGTTCTCCCCGAAAAGCCTGGCTCCTCCGCACAGCTTGGCGTAGAGGTCTTCCCGGCGGGAACCCCTGGCCATCATCTCCCTGACCAGGGACAGAACCCCGGGCCCGGCATACTTGGCCCTGCGGTTTCCCTCCGGCATTCCCTTGGTCCTCTCCGGGAGCATGATGTGGGCCATGCCGGTGAGCGGGCTCTTGCGGTCCATTATTATTAACCCCACGCAACTGCCCAGCACGCTGGTCAGCACATCTCCCGGTCGATCGCTTACCTCCAGGTCCCCCATCTTGACGATGATCCGCCTGGGCATCCCTTCCCTTCCTTTCCGCGTTTCCCTTCCTTGAGAACCGGATACGGGTTCACGGAAGCCCGTCCCCAACGGGCCTTACAACCAGTTCCCTATTCCCCCTCCGCCCTTTGCACCAGCCTCTTCAGGGCCTCGTTCTCGGCCAGAAAGAGAACGTATCCCACCGAGGAGAGCCCCTCCCCGCGGAATTGCGTCTCCAGCACCAGGGTGTGTTCGCTCCCCTCGCATATCTCCAGGAGCACGGTGTTCACCACCGCCTCCAGCATGTCCGCCGCGCAGGCCGGTGTACCGGGGTAGAGCTCCAGTCCGCTGATCCTGGAAACGGCGGTCAGGTAGGCGTTGAAGAGTATGTTTCCCGTCTCGGCTATGGCGGAGAGGTTGTCCGGGGAAAACCCCCACTTCCTGTCCTCCGGATCCAGGAGGATGTCCAGCAGGACCTTGGCGTCTTCCAGGGCAAGGGTGTAGAGAAGGTGCCCCGTGATCTCCCCGCTCACCCGCGAATACACGCAGATGACCGTCTGCAGGGGATCCCCGATATGTTCCGCCACCTCCTCCACGGGAACCAGGAAGGCTTGGGGCACATCCAGGAGCATATCCCTCTCCAGCCACTTCTCCATGGAAGCGGCGGCGTGCCCGGATCCGATGTTGGCGATCTCCCTGAGGACGTCGACCTCCTCTTCCTCGAGGATGATCTCCGACATGCCCTCACCTCGTTGCTGCGAAATCGACCCAGGACCGTCATGGGTGGCCGTTGCGGGCGGCTCCCCGCTCCGTCGCCTGGTCATTGATATCACCGCCGCGCGATCCGTGCTTCACCATTAAGTCCATCCGCGGGGCGCCAAAAGGTGGATTGTGGGCGGTTTCGGAAAAGCGTGGAAATTCAACCCTTTGTGGGGGCATGGTCGGAAGAAAGGGCGATACGCCGGACCCGCCACCAGGCGATAATGCACCAAGAATCCTCACGGGCTCAAGGACAAGGATGCCGCCGATCGGGCGCAGACAGGTCGCGCCGGGAAAGGTAAAGCGAAGGCAGGTCATGAAAAGGAAAGGGATTTCCGTGCCCGGGCCGTCCCTCCTGAACCAGGTCTCCATCTGCGGGTCCAGTCCCGCAAACGAGGTCCTCAAGCGGCATTCCGAGATCCTGAGGAGAGAATACCTGAGCCTTGTGGCGTCATCCTATCGTGCGGCGGCCGTGCTGGACATGGAGGGCACGGTGATCAGGTGCAACGAGCTCTTCGGCCGGGTCCTGGGCCTCGAGGAGGGAGGGGCGAAGGGTAAGAATTTTTTCGATTTCCTGGAGGGGGAGGAAAGGGCCAGGCTCAACAATTCTTTCAGGGAACTGTGCCAGCGGGCGGGTTATTCCCTCCTGGCCTCCTTCCGGCTCCTGAGCGGCGCGGACCTGGCCTTCAACGCCGCCGCCCTCTTGAGGAACATGGCGGATCACCCCGAGGTCGGCGGCATCGTGTTGGAGATACTGGACATCTCGGGATGCGCGCGGGCCAAAAGAACCCTCGACGAGATCAACCGCCTCTTCTGCAAGCTGGGGCCGGACTCCGGGAAGAACTTCGGCACCATCGCCTGCGCGGTGAGGGAACTTTTCGAGGCGGACTCCTGCTGTTACTTCCGTTGGGAAAGAGACCGCCTCCAGGCATACCCTTCCCCGGGGACCCCCCTCGGAGAGAACCTCGCCGGCCCAGGCGAGCGGTTCCTCGCCCTACGGTTGCTCAGGCGACGGGCCGAAGAGCCCCTGCACCTCACCGACCTTTCCGCGCGGGAGGAACTCCTCGAGGATCCCGTGGCCCGGGCCCTGGGGGCGCGCACTTTCTACGGCCAGCCGGTGATGCACGCCGGAAAGACATCCGGCGCCCTCTGCCTTTACCATAAGACCCCCCGCTTGTACACCAGGGACGAGAAGGACAGCCTTAACCTCCTGGCCCGGTTCATCTCCCTCGAGGAGGCGCACCTGCAGCACGAGATGTCCCTGCGGGACCTCATAGACGTGGTCTCCCACGAACTCCGGCACCCCATATCCATCATCATCGGTTACGCCCACACCCTGAAGAGCCATCGCGACCGCCTGGACCAGCACATCCTGGAGGAGATACTGGAGCGCATAGAGAACGGGGCCAAGCGCTTGGAGCACACTGTCTCGGAGATACTCGAGGTGTCCAAGATGGAGAAGGGCATGCTGGTCATGCGCAAGGAGGAGACCGACCTTTTATCCGTCCTGGAAAGGGCCGTGGAGGAGATGAGGGCCAAGGGAGTGAAGAACCCCCTGTACGTGAAAGCCGACCAAGGCCTGCCGCCGGTGTCGGCGGACCCGGAAAAGATCCTCAAAGTGCTCATCATCCTCCTGGACAACGCGGCCAAATACTCGCCCGAGAGCTCGCCCGTAGAGATCCATGCCCAAGTCCATGCCGACGAGGTGGTGGTCTCGGTGATGGACCGGGGGCCGGGAATACCCGTGGAGGACCGCCTGCTGGTGTTCGAGAAGTTCTACCAGGTGGAGGAGGCCATGCACCATTCCCTCCCCGGCATAGGGTTGGGGCTCTACCTGGCCCGGGAGATAGTGCAAGCCCACGGGGGCAGGATATGGTGCACGGACAGGAAGGGCGGGGGATCGGTCTTCCGCTTCACCCTGCCCATCTGATGCCCGCTCTCCCGTTCCCGAGGTGGCTGCGGGCCGTCAACTCCCGGTCAGCAGGCGCAGGGTCTCCAGGAATCCGGGGAAGGAGATGTCCACGCACTCCCAGCCGGAGATCACCGTCTCCCCCTCGGCGCAGAGGCCGGCCACGGCCAGGGACATGGCCATGCGGTGGTCCCCGTGGGAGTCCACCCGCGTCCCCCTCAGGCTCACCGGGCCTTGGACCACGAAACCGTCGGGAAGCTCATCGATGGAGGCCCCCATCTTGCGCAGCTCCGCGCACACGGAGGCGATGCGGTCGCTCTCCTTCACCCTGAGCTCGCCGGCTCCCCTGACCACCGTCTCCCCCCTTGCCCTGCAGCCCAGCACGGCCAAAAGGGGCACCTCGTCGATGAGGGCGGGTATCCGCCAACCCTCCACCTCCACGCCGGACAGGGAGGCGCTTCCCACCTCCAGGTCTCCCCGCGGCTCGTTGCACGCTTCCCGGTATCCGGATTCGAGGACCAGGGCCCCCATGGAATTGAGCACGGATAAAAAGCCCGCCCGGGTGGGGTTGAGCCCCACGCCAAGGAGCTTGAGCCGCGAACCGGGCACCAGCACCGCGGCGGCCAGTAGAAATGAGGCGCTGGAGAGGTCCCCGGGGATGTCGATCTCCGCGGGATTCAGCTCCGATCTCCTTATCACCAGGGTATCTTCTCCCTGGAAAGTGAGGTCGGCCCCCATGAGCAGGAGCATCCTCTCCGTGTGGTCCCGGGAGGAGCGCCCTCCCATGATGCGCGTCTCCCCTTCCGCCTGTAGGCCGGCCAGGAGCAAGGCCGACTTCACCTGGGCGCTGTCCACTTCCATGCGGTGCTCGATTCCCCTCAGTTTCCCACCTCGGATGACCAGCGGTGGCCGCTCGCCCTCGCCCCGGGCTTCTATCTCCGCCCCCATGAGCCGTAGGGGGTGCGCCACGCGCCCCATGGGCCGGCGCAACAGGGAGCGGTCGCCGGTTATCTCGCTGCGGAAGGGCCTCCCGGAAAGGGCTCCGGCCAGTAGCCTCATGGTGGTGGCCGAGTTGCCGGCGTCCAAGGCTTCCGTCGGCTCCCTCCAGGCTTCCGGCCCTCCACCCCTGACGGTAAGCGTATCCCCCGCCAGCTCCAGCTCCACGCCCAGGCGCCGGAGGCAGTTCAAGGTGCTCAGGCAGTCACCCGAGCGGAGGAAGGGACGGGCCACGGTGGTCCCATGGGCCATGGCCCCCAGGATGGCTGCCCGGTGGGAGATGGATTTGTCCGGGGGCACCCTCAATTCGCCCCGCAGGGAGCGCCTTCCGCTGATGGTGACTTCCAATTATTACCTCCTGCCCGCTTGTATTCCACGGTTAGCCCTCGGCCCGCAGGGCCCCCTGCCGCGGCTAGTGGCCACCTGATCCCCGCCGGCCGGCCTCCGGTCATCGTTCCCCCACCGCCTTGCCCACCGTGACCCGGTAACCGCGGGCGCGCAACGCTTCCGCGGCCCGCCGCGCCTCCTCCTCCCCGGTTATGGAGAGGCGCAGGATTCCCTGGCCGCTCTCCAGGGGGTGTACCAGTTCCAGGTCGTCTATGTTGATACCCAGGTCCCCCACCGTGAGGGTGACCTCGCTGATCACCCCCGGCCGGTCCTCCACCGGTAGGGAGAGGATGTACATCTCGCCCAGGGATTCCCTCAATGCCGGGGCCAGGTTCCGCCGCCCCGAGCTGGCCCTCTCCAGCCAGGAGAAGAGCTCCGCCTCGCGCCCCCGGGCCAGGAGGTCGTTAATGTGCTGCAGGTTTTCCACCACCTCGGAGAGAGTCTCGCCCACGGCATCCCGGTTCTCGGCCAGGATATCCAGCCACAGCCGCGGATCGGAGGCGGCTATCCGGGTGACGTCCCGGAAACCTCCCGCGGCCAGCCTGAGGAGTGGGTATTCCTCGGCCCTCCGCAGGGCCAGGTTCATGAGGGCCATGGCCAGGATATGGGGCACGTGGCTGACCACGGAGACCGCCCGGTCGTGCAGCCGGGGCTCCATGGCTATCACCCTGGCCCCCAGCGAGGTTATCAGGGCGTGCAGGCGGGAATAGGCCGCGGCGTCGCAATCCCCGGTGGGGGTGAGCACGTAATAGGCCTCCCGGAAAAGGTCGGGGTGGGCGAACTCCACTCCCCTCTGTTCCGAGCCGGCCAGGGGGTGGCCGCCCACGAAATGGCACCGGGAGGGCAATATCCCGGCCGCGGCCTTGACCACCCCCTCCTTAACCGAGCCCACGTCGCTCACCGTGGCCCCGGCACGCAGGGCGGGAGCGATCCTCTCCAGCACCCCGGGGATGGCCCGCACCGGAACGGCCACCACCACCAGGTCGCAGAGGGTCACCATTTCCTCGAGGTCCTCGTAGGCCTCCTCCACCGCGCCCAACTCCAGGGCCTTGGCCAGCATGGAGGGGTCGGCATCGCTTCCCAGCACCTTCCCCACGGCGCCCGAGGCCATCGCGGCCATCCCCAGAGAACCGCCGATAAGTCCCGTGCCCACTATCCCCATGCGTTCGTAAAGCAGGTCGGACATATGTTGCCATTTCCTTCCATATCCCAGGAGGTCCCGCGGGGCGTTCATCCCCGGGACGAAACGCCCTCTCTCGCCTCCCCTCCCCAGCCCGTTACGGCCGCCGGGCGCCCTGCCCTGGCGCTTCGCCCAATTCCCTCCCGGTGGACCGCACCACGAACGGGTCCTGTACCCGCCTTCCGGCAGCCTTCCGCCCCCGATCCGAGAAGGGGCCTCACCCGGGCCCTAACCCCTTCCCAAAAAACCCGCGAGTCTCCTCACCTCCTCCATCATGGAACGGAAGCTTTCCGGGGTCAGGGACTGAGCCCCGTCGCACAGGGCCTCGCGCGGCCGCGGGTGCATCTCCACCATGACCCCGTCCGCCCCCGCCGCCAGGGCCGCCAGGCACAGGGGCGGGACCAGGTCCCGGACCCCGGTGGCATGGCTGGGGTCCACGAATACCGGCAGGTGGGAGACTCCCTTCACCGCCGGGATGGAAGATATGTCCAGCGTGTTGCGGGTTCCCGTCTCGAAGGTCTTGATGCCCCTCTCGCAGAGGATGACCTTGGAATTGCCCTCCTTGAGTATGTACTCCGCGGCCATCAGCCATTCCTCCACCGTGGCGCTCATACCCCGCTTGAGGAGAACGGGCTTGTCCTGCCTTCCCAGCTCCTTGAGCATGAGGAAGTTCTGCATGTTGCGCGCCCCCACCTGGAGCACGTCGGCGTAACGATAGACCAGTTCCACGTCCCTGACGTCCAGCACCTCGGTGACCACGGGAAGGCCGGTCTCCTCCCTGGCCCTGGCCAAAAGCCTCAGGCCCTCCTCCCCCAGCCCCTGGAAGCTGTAGGGCGAGGTGCGGGGCTTGAAGGCCCCGCCGCGGAAGAGCCTGGCCCCCGCCTCCTTGGCTATGCGCGCCGATTCCACCACCTGCTCCTCGCTCTCCACGGAGCAGGGGCCGGCGATGACGGTGAAGGTCCCCCCTCCGATCTCCACGTCCCCCACCCTGATCACCGTGGGTTCCTCCTGGAACTCCCGGCTGGCCAACTTGTAGGGCTTGAGGATGGGGATGACCCTCTCCACCGCGCGGTAGGCCTGGAAGGGCACCTGCATGACCAGCTCGTCGTCGCCGATGACCCCGATGACGGTGCGGAACTCCCCCTTGGAGACATGGGCTTCCAGCCCCTTTTCTCGCAGGAGATCCACTATCTCCTGGATCTCCTGTTCCGAGACCCCGGAACGCATCACGATGACCATGCGGACCACTCCCCTTCCTCGATGCTTCCCGCCGGGCCGCGGCGATATCCACCGCCGCCCTCCAACCCCCGAGCGGCCGGCCTCCCTCCACCTCCGCCGACGAGTTCGAGGCCATCCCGAGGCCGCCGGGGAAGATCCCGTGAACCGCTGATGTTTACCCTCCATTATAGAGGCCGTTTGCTGGTCGTGCAGGCGGCAATACGGATGAGGGATTGAAAACCAGCGGGCATGCCTTGGGCCGTGGTGTTATTGCCAGTTATTGCCAGTAATTTCCAGAATTTCTACTCCGGGAGGTCGGTCCTCAACTGCCGCGCTCCCTCCAGGTAGGGATGGCGCAATTCGTGGGGATGCTTTCGGGTGTAGAAGTGCATGAGAACCCTGATGCACCGCGGCGTCCCGTCGACGATGGCCAATTCCCGGGCGCAGAGGAGCGGCACGTGGGTGAGGCCGATGTGCCTGGCCGCGGCGGCCGGGAACTCGGCGGTGAGGTCCTCGGTGGCGGTGAAGATGACGTCCACAATGTCCTCCGGGCGGATGTCGTTGCGCTTGATCATCTCCCGGAGGAGCTGGGCCGTCCTCTCCACGATCTCCTCCTTGGTGTTCTCCCGGCAGAGAATGGCTCCCCTCAAGGCTCGCAGCTGCATGTCCTCCTCCTTTTGCCTCGGCCATAAAGTCTATCACATCCTCCCCCTTCCCACCCACCCCGCTTGCGACCCCGCGCCGGAAAAGAGGGCCAGGACGGTCCCCGCCGCCCTCGTGGCCGGCTTCCGCGGCCCCGCCATTCCCCGCCCACCAGGACCCCACCCCGAGGCGACAAGCCACGCCTCAGCGGGGCAGCTCCTCCACCAGGTGAAGCTCGCGGATCCTCTTGTAACGCGCCAGCCTCCGGTTGGCCCACCAGGACCCCACCCCGAGGCGACAAGCCACGCCTCAGCGGGGCAGCTCCTCCACCAGGTGAAGCTCGCGGATCCTCTTGTAACGCGCCAGCCTCCGGTTGGCCCACCAGGACCCCACCCCGAGGCGACAAGCCACGCCTCAGCGGGGCAGCTCCTCCACCAGGTGAAGCTCGCGGATCCTCTTGTAACGCGCCAGCCTCCGGTTGGCGTAATCCATGAGCTCCCCCGGCTCCGCGCTCTCTCCGGGTTTCAGTTGGACGTAGGCTATGGGGACCTCCCCGTAGCGTACATCCTTCCTCCCCACCACCACGGCCCCGGCCACCGACGGGTGGCCGCGCAGGACCTCCTCCAGTTCATGGGGATAGACGTTGAAACCCTTGCAGATGAGCATGTCCTTCTTGCGACCCACGATATAGAGGAAACCGTCCCCGTCCCTCCTTCCCAGGTCCCCGGTGTACAGCCAACCGTCACGGTACACGCGGGCGGTCTCCTCCGGCCTCCGCCAGTATCCGGGGGTGACCTGCGGTCCCCTGACCGTTATCTCCCCCGTCTCCCCCTTCCTCACCGCGGTCCTCCCGTCCAGCGGATCCACCAGGCGGACCTCGGTGTCCGGAAGGGGTAACCCCACCGACCCGGGGCGCACCCCTTCGCGCGAGGGAGGATTGGCGGTACACCCCATGGTGCATTCCGTGAGCCCGTATCCCTCGCAGACCAGGCCCGGCACGCGGCGCATTAACCGCCGAAGCACCTGGGGTTCCAGGGGTGCGGCCCCGGAGACCACCAAGCGTATGTCTTCCAGGTTTTTCCTGTTGAAGGCCGGGTTCTCCATGAGGGGGACGAAGAGCTGCGGCGGCCCCCCGAATCCCGTGGCGCTGTACTTGCCGATGTCCAGAAGGTATTGCTCGGGATCGAAGCGGGCGGAGACGATCATCGTCCACCCGTTCATCACCTGGATGTTGAAGAAGGCCACTATGCCCATCACGTGGGTCCAGGGTACCACGATCAGCGACACCTCGGCTCCCCGGCGCACGACGTGACGCTCCGGGCCATCCCCCGCCGGCCACCTCACCTCCAGCCTTCCCTTGCGCCAGGATACCACCCCGCCCGCGAACCAGTGGGTGAACTGGCAACAATTGGCAACCACGTTGAAGTGGGTGGTCATGACTCCCAGCTCCCTGCCGGCGACCCCTCCCGTGTAGACTATGTGCGCCAGGTCCCTTTCCACGTCGAAGGAAATATCCGGTGGCTCCTCGGGATAGTAGGAGAGAAGCTCGGCGAAATCCGCCGCCAGGGGCGGGAAGGAGGCCTGGCGCAAAGGCTTTACCGGCCGTGACACCCGTGGGTAACAGTCGGTCAGGCTGGTGAGTATTACCCGGCGGACCGGGGTGCGGGGCAGCACCCGCCGCGGCATGCGGAAGGTGATATCCAACCCCAGGTAGGTCTCCACCTCCGCGTCCCGCAGCTGGTAGAGCAATTCGCGCTCCGAAAGATGCTGGTCGAGGGGCACGTAGACCGCCCCCGCCTTGAGCAGGCCATAATAGGCCACCGCGAACTGGGGGCAATTGGGAAGGTGGATGCCCACCCGGTCGCCCTTGCCCACCCCCATGTCGGCCAGGGCGGCGGCGAAACGGTCGGAGAGCAGGTCCAACTCCCGGAAGGTCAACTCCATCCCCCCGAAGACCAGGGCGTTCCGCCCCGGCCACAGGGCAGCCGCGGAGCGCAGCAGCTGGAAGACGGGAATGCGGGGATAGCGCAGATGGCGCTTTACCCCTTCCGGCCAGTACCCGCCGCTCATCTGTCCCCCGCCTATCCCCGGGAAAATTCCGCCCACCCAATCATGCCAAGCGGATCCGCACGATCCCCGTTTTATTTTCCCCTCCCGGTGGCGGAGGGGCAACCTCGTGGCGCGCGGTCTCAATCCATGTCCATGAGCTTGCGGACCTCCTCCGGGGTGAGGGGACGGTACTCCCCCTCCTTCACGCCCCGGAGGTCCAGGGGACCGAAGCGGGTACGTATCAGGTCCCTCACCTCCAGGCCCACCGCCGCGCACATGCGCCTGATCTGCCTCTTCTTCCCCTCGTGGAGGGTGAACTCCAGGAGGCACCGGTCGCCCTTCTTGGCCAGGACGCGCACCTTGGCCGGTGCGGTGGTTCCCTCCTCCAGTCTTATCCCCTTGCGCAGGCGGGATAGGCCCTGGGGAGTCAGGTAACCCTCCGCCTGTACCAGGTAGGTCTTCTCCACTCCCCGGCTGGGATGCAGCAACTTGTGGGCCAGGTATCCGTCGTTGGTGATCAGGAGCAACCCCCGGGTATCCTTGTCCAGGCGTCCCACGGGGAAAAGCCTGCCCTCCTCGTGGACGAGGTCCATGACCGTCGGCCGTCCCCGGCTATCCCTGACCGTGGTTATGTACCCGGGGGGCTTGAAGAGGAGGAAGTACTTCTTCTCCCCCTCGGCGCTTACTGGGATGCCGTCCACGGTGACGCGATCCCTTTGGGGATCCACGCGGTCTCCCAGGCGGGCCGTCCGGCCGTTGACCGCCACCCGCCCTTCCTCGATGAGCCTTTCGCAGCGCCTCCGGGAACCCAGCCCCGCCTCCGCCAGGAACTTCTGCAGCCTCAAACCGGCGGTCCCGCCCGCCGACGCCTCTCCGACCGCAGCATATCCCTTTCCGCCATCCTTGCCGGAGACCCGCGCCATGGCTCACGCGCCCCCTTCGTGCCCATCCCCCGGGCCGGTTCCGTCCCCAGGCCGAGGCGGACCAGCCTCTGGGTGTTCCCGCGGCCAGCCCGCAGATCACGGATGGCCCGGCGGCCCTCGCAAGGGCGTCAACCTTCTCCTTCGACCTTGCCGGGGGAGGTCACGTTCCGGGCGACCCCCTCCCCTACCCTTCCTCCTCCCCTGCCATCCCCTCCGCTTCCGGACGGCCTTGCGCGCTTCCCCGTTCCCGGAAACCAGCGCTCCCCGCCCCTTCCCCTCCTTCCCCCGCTTCCGGCCGTCGAACGGGGCCTACGGTGTTGGTAGGTATTTCCAGTAGGTTTTCCTCCGCCTCGGAATCCGAAGGCACGCCGGCCTCTTCCGCCTCCGCCCCGGCCTCCCGCGCTTCCTCGTGCCCGGAAAGGGAACGGGCGATGCGTTCCACCGTCTCCCGGTCGGGCTCGAACTCCTCGAGGGGAGGCAGCTCCTCCAGGCTGCGCAGCCCGAAGCGCTCCAGGAACTTCTCCGTGGTAATGTAGAGGGCGGGGCCGCCGGGGGCCTTCTCCTTTCCCGCCTCGGCCACCAGCCCCATCTCCACCAGGACCTTGACCACGTTCTCCGACTGCACGCCCCGCAGGTTGGCTATCTGGCTCCTGGTTATGGGCTGCAAGTAGGCGATTATGGCCAGGGTCTCCACGGCGGCGCGGGTGAGCCGGGCCCGCTTGGTGGAAAGGAGCATCTTCTCCACGTAGGTGGCGTAGGCGGGATGGGTGTGCAGGCGCCACCCGCCCCCCACCGAGCGAAGCTGTATTCCCCGGTTCTCGGCCTGGTATTCCTCGCTCAGTTCCTGGAGGGCGGACACCACCCTCCCCTCGTCGCAACCCAGGGCCTCCGCCAGCCGGCGGGTGGGTATGGGCTCCCCGGAGACGAAGAGCATGGCCTCCAGGGCTCCCTTGAGAACCTCCATCTCCTGCGGGCGTTCCTCTCCGGCCCCCGTCTTCCACATCCTCCCGCCTATGGGTTTCAGCTCCATTCCTCCCCCTTTCCGGCGGAACCCGCGCCGCTCTCTCCCGCCGCCCCCTCCACCTCCTCCGGGGCCGCCGCTCCGAGCCCCAGGACCCCCTTATCCGGGCCTTCCACGGGATAGACCTCTATGTCCCCGAAGCGTACCGCCTGCCTTATATCCACTTCCTCGCGCTTGTAGAGCTCGAGCAGGGCCAGGAAGGTGGCGATGATCTCGATGCGCAGCGCGCAGTCGGAGGTCAGCTCCCGGAAGGTGGTGCGCCCTTTTTCCGCCAGTACCCGCCTCACCTTGGCCATGAAGTCGGAGACGTTCACCCGGATAGGGGCGATGTAGGAGACGTCCACCTCCTCCTCCGCCTGTACCAGCTCGCGCGCCGCCCGGACCAGCCTATCCAGGGTGAGATGGCCGAGGACATCGGGCACCAGGTCCCGGAAGGGCTCCTCCAGGTCCACCTCCCGGTAGTAGTACCTCTCTTCCCTCTCCAGGCGGGAGGCAAGCTCCGCCGCCGCGTTGCGGAACTTCTGGTACTGCACCAGCCTCCATAGCAGCTCCTCCCGCAGCTCGGCGGTGGAGACCTCCTCCCCCTCCTTCTCCGGGACCGGCAGGAGGGAATCGGACTTCAGCTTGAGCAGGGTGGCGGCGATGAGGAGGAACTCGGTGGCCACCTCCAGGTCCAGGCGCTGCATGTCCTGGATGTAGCGCAGGTAATCCTCGGTGATCTCGGCGACGGAAACCTGGTAGATGTCTATCTCCCTGCGCCCGATGAGGTGGAGCAGGAGGTCGAAGGGACCCTCGAAGACCTCCAGCTTGACCAGGTAGGACACGGCGCGCTCCTCAATCCATGCCCATGCGCCTGCGCACCTCGCCCAGCACCTCCCTGGCAATGGGCTGCACCTTGCGCAGCCCCGATTCCAATACCTGCCAGGCCATCCCGGGCCTGGCTTCCAGTTCCTTCCTCCTCTCGCGGAAAGCGCGCAGGGAATCGGATATCCTTCCCGCCAGGACCTCCTTGCATTCCACGCATCCCCACCCCGCGGTGCGGCACTTTTCGGCGATCTCCTCCACCCGGTCCCCGGTGTACAGCCTGTGCAGCTCGAATACGCTGCACTTCCCGGGGTCACCGGGATCCCGGCGTGTGCGCCGGGCGGGATCGGTGATCATGGACAGGACCTTACGGCGGATCTCCTCCGGCGGGTCGGAGAGGGAGATCTGGTTGCCGTAACTCTTGCTCATCTTTCGCCCGTCGGTCCCCGGGATGCGGGGCGCGGTGGAGAGCAGCGACTGCGGTTCGGCGAAGGTCTCCCCGTAGAGGTGGTTGAACCTCCTCACTATCTCCCTGGTCAGCTCCAGGTGGGGCAGTTGGTCCTCCCCCACGGGAACCCCTTCCGCGCGCACGATGAGGATGTCCGCCGCCTGGAGCACGGGGTAACCCAGGAAGCCGTGGGTGGCGATCTCCCGCCCCCGCAGCTGCTCCTGCTGTTCCTTGAAGGAGGGGACCCTCTCCAGCCATCCCAACGGGGTGATCATGGAGAGGTAGAGCTGGAATTCCGCTACCTCGGGAAGGTCGGATTGCCGGTAGATGGCCGCCTTGTCCGGGTCGATGCCCGCCGCCAGCCAGTCCAATACCATCTCCTCGGTGAAGGTCCTCAGCCGCGACGGGTCCTGGTAATCGGTGGTCAAGGCGTGCCAGTCGGCGATGAAGAAGAAGCACTCCGCCTCCTCCTGCAATTCCAGCATGCGCAGGAGGTTGCCGTGCAGGTGCCCCAGGTGCAGCTTTCCCGTGGGGCGGTATCCGGTGAGAATCCTGGTCGCCAATCCCTCTCCTTCCTCTCGTCCTATATTTCCCTCGGCCATCCCCGGGTTCCTCCACCCGCCAAGGACCAAGGCCGGGCCCCCGTGCACCCCGGGCCGGCCCGCCTCGACCCGGCGTACCTCCGCGGGGCAACGGGATCTCCGCGTGGCTCAGCATATTATTCTATACGCCGGGGTGGACGACCTGGAACGCGGGAGGGCGTTCTTCTTCTCGGCGCGGGCTCTATGGGGATCGTTCAAAGGGCGTCGTCCAGTCGCCGCAGCCGGCGCGACCTATCGTCGCGCGGCTCCCCCTGGTGGTCCCGGACCAGGCGCACAACTTCCTCCCCACTCCCGGCGCGCTCCAGGAGGGCGGCCCCCACCTCCCCGTGATGGAGCTGCACGTACAGGCCCCTCCGCCAGCCGGGGGGTAGGCTCCGCATCCTCTCCAGCACATCCCCACCCCGGGCCTCCTTCTCCACCTTCCCCGCCAAGCGGGCCAGCAGGCGGGGCAGGAAGACCTCCAGGAAGGTGTACATCCACCGCACCCCCAGGTGGAGCTCCGTGGTCAGCTTGCCGCAGTCGTGGAGCAGGGCGGCGCGGTACAGGAGGGGATCGTCGCGCAGCCGGGAGGCCACGGCCAGGGAATGGGCCCGGTCGTAGCGGTCCATGGATGAGAAGAGGCGACGCTCCTGGGGCGATAGCGCCCGGCAAGCCCTCTGCCCCTTCCTATCCAGCCGGGGGTCGAGGGCCAGCAGGCTCACCCAGGCCTTACCGGGAAGATTGCGCCAGGTGTTCACCGCGCTCTCACCTCCCGCCCCCGCGCCGGGATCAGAAGACCCCGGAAAGGCCGAAGGCGCGGAGGATGAGATTGGCCAAGCCGCCCACGATGTCCGAGAGGACGAACCCGAAGAGCATGACCAGCACCAGGATGAGGAAGAACCCGTAGGGCTCCAGGGACTGGTAGGCCCGCCGGGCCTCTCCCCGCAGGAAGTACCCCACCACCCGGGAACCGTCCAGGGGAGGTATGGGTATCAGGTTGAAGACGAAGAGGAGCAGGTTGATGTAGGCGATGAACAGGCAGGTGTAGGCGGCGCGTTCCAGGAACCCTCCTCCCTCGAAAAGGGTGAGCAAGCGCAGGATCCCGATGAACACCACCCCCAGGGAGAGGTTGGAGAGGGGCCCGGCCAGGGAGACCCAGATGATCCCCCGCGGCTTGCGGAAGAGGAAGGGGTTGATAGGCACCGGCTTGGCGTAGCCGATGATGAAGGTCCCGTGGCCCAGGAGGCTGAGCAGGAAGAGCATGCCGGGTAGGATGAGGGTCCCGAAGGGGTCCACGTGGGCCATGGGGTCCAGGGTCAGGCGGCCGGCGCGCTTGGCCGTGGGGTCTCCCATGCGGTAGGCCACGTACCCGTGCATGTACTCGTGGATGATGACCCCCAGGATAAGGCCTACCAGCATGTACAGGCTGACCTCCACCTGGGAGGGTCCCATTCCTCTCACCTCCTCGAGGCCGCTTCCTCCACCAGCTTGCGCGCCAGGGCCAACTCCTCCTCGCGTCCGCGTACCTCTCCGTCCAGCAGGGCCCTCCGGATCTCTTCCAGGATCTGGGAGTAGACCCTCGAGGGTGGAAGGCCCATTTCCTTGAGGTCGCGGCCGCTTACGCTGGGAGCCATTTCTTTCCAGCTGGTCAGGTAAGCGGCGACCTTCTCCCTGGCCGTAGGGCCGGCCAGGGCATAGAGATATGTTATGGCCTCCGGGCTCAGCGGGTCAAGCAAAAATACGGCGCGGCTGGGCGCCAGGTCCTTCCGGGAGAGTTCCTCCACCGCGCGGGGGACCTCCTCGAGGCATTGGCGCAGCGCCTCAGTGTCCTCCCGCCGCAGGCGCATCTGGTGGCACCACTTGAGCCCTTCCCCCGGGGGGAGGTCGGCCAGCATGGCCGCGGCCACCGGGATCCATCTCCTGCCCTCCGTCCCCACCATCTCCCAGGCCTTCCCCGAGTGTTTTTCCAGCAACTGGAAACGACGGCGCATGGCCCCGGTCACGGACAGGTCGGGGTGCAGGGTGCGCAGGGCTCCCAGCTCCTCCAGCCTCTCCAGGGCCTTGAGGGGAAGGGGCAGGGGCTCGAGGAAGATGTCCTTGAGCTCGTCCCGCACCCTGGCGTTGGTCAGGCGCCCCACGATCTCCATCTCCACCGCCCGCCTGGCGAGCATTTCCGTCTGCCTCTCCATGCGGAACCCGTAACGCTGCTCGAAGCGCACGGCACGGAAGATGCGGGTGGGATCTTCCACGAAGCTCAGGTTGTGGAGCACGCGGACCTGCCTCCTCTGCAGGTCGCGCAGCCCGCCGAAATAGTCCAGCAGCTCACCGAACCTCTCGCCGCTCACGGCGACGGCCATGGCGTTGATGGTGAAATCCCGGCGGTAGAGGTCCTGCCTGATGGAGGAGACCTCCACGGTGGGCAACGCCGCCGGCTGCTCGTAGAACTCGGTGCGCGCCGTGGCCACGTCGATCCTCCTCCCGGTGGGAAGCAGGATCACCGCGGTGCCGAACTTCCGGTGGGTACGCACCCTGGCCTTCAGCTCCCGGGCCAGGCGCCGCGCGAATTCGATGCCCTCCCCCTCAACCACCAGGTCCAGGTCCAGGTTGGGGTAGCCCAGGAGCAGGTCCCTCACCACGCCTCCCACCAGGTAGACCTGGTATCCCTCCCGTTCCGCCACCCGGGAGGCCAGGCGGAGCAGGCTCTGGACCTCGCCCGGAAGCTGGCGCTGCATCATCTCCACGATCTCCGAGCGGGTGTAGGCATGCGTCCCCCCCACCGGGGCGACGGCCCGGAGGTATTCCCCCCCGTGCAGGGCCCTCAGGAGGTCCTTGCGGGTCACGATGCCCACCAGTTCCTTCCCCCTCACCACCGGTACCCGGCCGATGGCGTTCTCGGTCATCAGCCTCTGGATCTCCTGGAGGGAGGCGTCCTCCTCCACGGCGATCAACGAGCGGGACATGAATCCCTTCACCGGGGCGTGCCCCAGGCCGTGGTGGCCGGCCTTGTCCAAGTCCTTGCGGGATATCATGCCCACCAGGTTCCCCGCGTCGTCTACCACGGGAAAGGCGGTGTGGCCGGTGAGTTCCATGCGCCGCGAGGCCTCGGCTATGGTGGTGCCCTCGTGGATGGTCTTCACCGGGCCGCTCATTATCTCCCCCGCGGTCAACCGCCGGGGCACGTTCCTCTCCAGGAGCTCCAGGAGAGCGCGCTCCACCTTCTCCAGGCTGTACCCCTTGAGTACCGCCGAGCCGGCCTTGGCATGCCCGCCGCCGCCCAGGCCGGAGAGGACCCGGTCCACGTCCACCTGGCGCATGCGGGAAAGCCCCGCCACCACCACCCGTCCCTGCATCTCCACCAGGGCGAAGAGGACCTCCAGGTTCTCCAGGTCGGCCAGCCTGGACGCCACCGCCGAGGCTCCCTCCACGTAATCCTCCATGTGCGCCTTGGCCACGGCCACCAGCACTCCCTGCACGCGGTGAAAGCGAAGGCCGGATAGCAGGCGCCTCATGAGCTCGTGCTGCGCGGGGGAGAGCTGCCTTCCCAGGAAGTGCATGATCACTTCCAGGTTGGCGCCCCGCCGCATGAGGTAGGCCAGGGCCTCGGCATCCTCGGGAGTGGTGCCCGCGTAGGTCAGGGAACCGGTGTCCTCGTGGATCCCCAGGGCGAAGAGGGTGGCCTCGAAGGGACTGATGGGGATCTTCTGGCGCTGGATTATCCTCACCAGCACGGTGGTGGTGGCCCCCAGGTACTCGCTGTAATCGTGGATCCCCTTCATATCCTGCGGGGAGGGAGGATGGTGGTCGTAGACGAAAACCTCCACCCCCTCTTTGCCCGGGAGGTCGCGGAACTCGCCCAGGCGCTCGGCGATGCGGTTGTCCACCACGATGAGTCGGCTTATGGCCTCGCGGTCCAGGGAACGGGGGTCCCGGAATTCCAGCACGTCGCCGTGCAGGGCGATGAACTCGCGCACGTTGCGGTTCACCGAGCCGGCGAAGACCATAACCGCCTCCGGGTAGAGCTTCTTGGCCGCCACCATGGAGGCCAGGGCGTCGAAGTCCACGTTCACGTGCCCCAGGATCACATCCACGGAGCCTCGCCCTCCTCTTTCGCTCCCCTTCCCCCAGCGAGGACCATCGGCAACTCCGTAACCGTGAGGGGAAGAGCGTTTTATCCCACGTTCAGGATATACCCTGCGGGGTGGTTACAGAAGCCAAATCCGGCTTTCAGGTCATGAGTTGTGCCCTCTTCCCAAGCGGAAGCGGCCGTTTATTGCGCCTCCACTGGCGGCCTTGGTCACCGATGGGGGATGGAATGGCCTTCCTTCCCCCGCAGCCGCCCGGCGAAACTGTCCCCGTCAAGAGGCGAACCGTCCACGCCCAGGAGGTCGGCCACCGTTTTTCCGGCGTCGGCGAAGGTCCCCCTGGTCCCCAGGTCGGTTCCTCCGGACAGGGCGGGATTCCAAGCCAGGAGAATCCCGTATTCCCTGGTGTGGTCAGTGCCCCGGAAGGTGGGGTCACAGCCGTGGTCGGAGACCACGAGAAGCAGGTCTTCGGTACGCATGGCCTCCTGGAGCCGGGGCAGGAAGGCGTCCACTTCGCGCAGGGCGGCGGCGAAGCCCTCCGGGTCCCGGCGGTGGCCGTAGAGCATGTCGAAGTCCACCAGGTTGGCCATGAGGATGCCGATACCCCCCGACTTCACCTCCTCCAGGAGCCGGGACATGGTCTCGGCGTTGCCCGAGGTGTGCGGGCTGCGCAGGAAACCCCGTCCCGCGAATAGGTCTCCCACCTTGCCCACCCCGATCACCGGCAGGCCGGCCTCTTGGCAAAGGTCCAGTACCGTGGGCCGCGGAGGGGGGAGGGAGAGGTCCAAACGCTCCGCGCCCACGCGCCGGAATGACCCCGGCCGTCCCACGAAGGGCCTGGCGATGACCCTGCTCACGGCGTGCTCGCCTTGCAGGATCTCCCGGGCCACGCGGCACATGCGGTAGAGCTCCTCGAGGGGGATCACTTCCTTGTGGGCCGCCAGTTGGAAGACGCTGTCCGCCGAGGTGTAGAGGATGGGCCTCCCGGTGCGCAGATGTTCCTCCCCCAGCTCCTCGATGATGCTCGTCCCGGAAGCCGGCCGGTTCCCCAGCACCCTTCTCCCGATGCGCCTCTCGAACTCCTCCACCACCTCGGGTGGAAAACCGTGGGGATAGACGGGAAAGGGGCGGTCCAGGATAACGCCCGCCAGTTCCCAGTGGCCGGTGGTGGAATCCTTACCCGGCGAGGCCTCCTTCATCCTCCCGAAGGCCCCCTCCGCGTCCCGCCGGGATTTCAAGCCCCTGGCCGGGGCCACGTTTCCCAGGCCGAGCCTCTCCAGGTTGGGCAGGGACAGTCCGCCCACAGCCTCCGCGGTGTGCCGGAGGGTGTGGGCTCCCCGGTCCCCATAATCCGCGGCGTCGGGAAGCTCCCCGGCCCCCACTCCGTCCAGGACCAGCCAGATCACGCGCTCCACACCGCCCACTTGCCCCACCTCCGCGCCCGATGCCATGAACGGGGCCGGGTGGCCACTCAATACAAGCCCCTCCCGCCCAGGCGCTCAGGTCCGCAAAAGTCCCATGTCCTCCAGGGCGCTCTTCACCGTGTCCACGAACTGGCCTTCCCGGCCTTCCCAAGGAGACCCACCGGCACCGCGGCGCACGGCGGCCATGGCGTCCACCACCCGGCGGAGCTCCTCCGGGTCCGAAAAGTAATCGTAAAGGATGTCCACCATCTCCAGAAGATCCCCTCCTCCCAGCCCGGCGACATCGAAGGCCTCCTCCAGAACGCTGAAGGCCTCCTGGGCGGCGGCCGCGAAGTCACGGTCCTCGATCAATTGCTCCACCTGCTCCCAGAGGATGCGGAAACGCATCCCCACCTCGGGATGACGGGCGTTGAGCAGGTGCAACTGGAAAAGGTCCCGGGCGAACCTCGAGGAAGCCCCGGCGTAGTGGTCAGCCAGGTCCGCTTCCGCCTCCAAGTCCTCCTCGTCCAGGGAGCCCAGCTCCTCCCGTACGCGCCTCAGTTCCTCCAGGTCCCCGTCCAACCGGCGCAACAGTCCCTCCGTGAGGCCTTTCCAGGTGGGAGCGCCCCAGGAAGCCATCAAACGCCGCACGAGGTTGAGAAAGGCGAGGGCTCGAAGCGCTTCCAGGTCGTCGAGGGGCCTGCCGATTCCTTTCCACTCGGGGGGAGGTTGCAGGACCTCCCTTATCTCCTTTTCGCCGGCCAGGAAGGGGCTGAAAGGCATGGCCAGGTCCTCCTCCACCTCTACTCGTCCCTCGATGGTACCCACGGCTTCGCGGAAGGAGGCCATGGCCTCCTCGAGGGCCCGGCCCACCTCCCCCTTCCCCAGGAGTCGGCCCACTTCCCTCCAGCGACGGGCACAGGCCTTCTTGTTCCCTTCCTCCTGCAGGGCTTCCCGCACCCGTTCCTTGAGCGGCCGCGGTGCCTGCCGCTCCGACAGGAGCCCGTCCAGCCATCCCTCCCCGAAAACCACTTCCTCCATCGCCTTCTCCGCCCTCTCCCTCTCCCGGACCACGCCAGATGTATTGCTCCGCCTTTCCCCTCCCCTGAACGACGATAGATGCATTATATGTTTTCGACTCCCGGCCCCGCTTTATCCTCCAAGCTGGCCTTTCGAATCCCTCCCGCTCCGGCAAAAAGGCTATCCGGTGCCGACGGCTCGATCGCGATCATTCATTCCCCATCCCGCTCCAGTCCACCACATGGCGGAACGGAGGAGGGAAATGAGGTTGAAAAGCTGAGGGCCGCCCCGCGGGACGGCCCTCGCCTCCACTCTTCAAGCGTTCAGGCCGTGGCCCCTCCTTCCGCCCTCAGGTGGGGCTGCTGATAATGTTCCATCCACACCTCGTCCGCCAGCCGACCGTACTCCTCCCCGTAGCGGTCGAGGTCGGGCGCCAGCTCGGTCAGGATACCTTCCGCCTCGGGGTGCGTGGGCCGGGCGCCGCTCAAGGCCACGCATTCCCGCAGGACGTAGGGATGGTCGATGATCATGCAGGGGCGCAGCAGGTTGGGATGATAGGGCCGCCGGCTGCGTATGGCCCGGAAGAAATCGGAGTTCAGGGCCTCGGCCAACGACTTTTCCTTGATGTTGTCCACCGCGAAATGGGCGAACACGCAGGGTTCCACGTCCCCGTTCTGGTTGATATGCAGGTAGTTGTGGCCTCCGGCCATGCACCCACCCACCAGGGGACCGTCGCACCAGAAGTCGGATATGAGGGCCTTCCTCTCCCGCCGGATGCGGTTGATGCGCTCCCAGCGCTGTATGCGCTGCTCCGGGGTGGTCATGAGGTCCAGGGAAGGACGGGTCCCGATGGGCATGTACTGGAAGTACCAGCCGATAAAGCACCCCTTCTCCTCCAGGTAGAAGTCCACGAACTCCTCGCTGGTGAGGAGGTCGGAGTTGAAACGGGTGACCGTGGCCGAGAATCCGAACAAGGCCCCGGCTTCCTTGAGGTTGTCCATGGCCTGAAGGACCTTTTCGTAGACGCCCTCTCCCCGACGCTGGTCCGTCTCCTCGCGGTATCCCTCCACGGATATGCAGGGGATGACGTTCCCCAGCTCGGCTATCTCCCTGGCCATTTCCCGGTCGATCAGGGTGCCGTTGGTGTACACCTGGAAGGTGACGTCGTTATGCCGTCGGAAGGTGTCCAACAGGGGCCCGTAGAAGAAGGGCTCCCCTCCGGAGATGACCAGGAAGTAGATGCCCATATCCTTGGCCTCCCGGATGACCCTGTCCAGCACCTCCTCCGGCAGGTCGTCCTTCTTGGAGTACATTCCAGCGTAGCAGCCCACGCAGCGCAGGTTGCAGCGCATGGTGGGGCTGATGACCAAGAGCAGGGGCGGGCTGAAGCCCTCGCGGCGTTCGAACTCCTCCCTCACCCTGGCCTTGTAGAAAAGGGCGTCGGTGAGGAAGTTTATGGCCCCGCGGCGCACGTTCCGATGGAGCTCGGGAAGCCTTCTCTTCACCTGCAGGATGAGGTTCCTGACGAATTCCTGGCCGTCCGGCCACTTGATCTCCCGGACGAACTTCTCGGCGAAGGAGAGCAGCTTATCGTCCGGCACGTTGGGAAGAACGAAGATTAAGCCGTTGATGGTTTTCTTGATCATGTAATCCCGGAAGGCGGTAACGTCAGGCATGCTTCACCTCCTTTCCCGTCTCTGGATAACCGCGTTTGTCGCTTCCCATCACCTCCTCTCGGAAGAAAACTTCTTGCTTCCATCCCTTCTTAATATAGAACACCGTGATAAGGCACCCGTTTCATCCCTTGACCTTGTTTTCATCCTATTATAACCGAATCCCTGCGCATCAAACCCGGACGGCGATGAGAAAGCTTCCTCCGCTGCCGGTTCCGAAGATAGCGGGGCGCGGGGTTCTCCGGTCCACCGCCAGGCCTGCCTCATGATCGACCTCCAATCCCTGCGCATCAAACCCGGACGGCGATGAGAAAGCTTCCTCCGCTGCCGGTTCCGAAGATAGCGGGGCGCGGGGTTCTCCGGTCCACCGCCAGGCCCTCAATAATCCGGCCCATCCTCATGCGGATGCCGCGGCCCGGAGCCTTCCGGCAACCCCGGGAAGCCCGCGGCGTGCGGGTGCGACCGGAGATAAACCTCCTTCAGGTGCTTCCGGCTAACGTGGGTGTAGATCTGGGTAGTGCTCACGCTGGCATGCCCCAACAGCTCCTGGATGTAGCGCAGGTCCACGCCGTTCTCCAGCAGGTGGGTGGCGTAGCTGTGGCGCAGGGTATGGGGCGTCATCCTGTCCTTCAGGCCCACCCTTTCCGCGTACTTGCGCACCACCCCCCAAACCCCTTGGCGGGTTATCCGGCCACCCCTCGAGTTAAGGAACAAGGCCCTCTGGGACGGGCTGCGGGAGAGCCGCGGCCTGCCGTGTGCCAGGTAGGTGGCCAGCGCTTCGGCGGCCCTCCCGCCCACCGGAACCACCCTCTCGCGCGAACCCTTGCCCATCACCCGCATCTCCCCTTCCTCCAGGTCTAGGTCCTCCAGGTCCAGGTATACCAATTCGGAGATGCGTACCCCAGTGCCGTAAAGGGTTTCCAGCAGCGCCCGGTCCCTCAGGCCCAAGGCGTCTCCGGGCATGGGCTGTTCCAGGAGGGCTTCCACTTCCTCCAGACTGAGGACCGCGGGCAGTTTCCTGGCATGCCGGGGATAGGGAAGGTCGCCGAGGGGGAGGGCCTCCCCCCCACCGTCCTGGACCAGAAAGCGCTGAAAGGCGCGAAGGGATGCGGTGAGGCGGGCAAGCGATCTCGGCGAGAGCCCCGTTTTGGCCATCTCCTCGAGAAAGGCGGTGATCTGTTCCCTGCCCATCTCACCGGGAGAACGGACGCCTTCCCGCAAGGCGAAATCCACCAGGCGCGCCATGTCCCTGCGATAGGCATCCACGGTGCGCTCCGACAGGCCCCTCTCTGCCCGCAGATAGACCAGGAACTCCCGTAGAAGCCCGGGCCAGGCGGAATCCTCCCCGTTAAGATTCCCTTCCGTCCTCATGGCCCCGTCCACCTGGTCTTGACCCACGCCATCCTCTTCAAGTGGCATCCGTTAAGTCTCCCTTGGATCGGGTTACGCTATCCACATCTCCTCAACCCATGTTCCCTCTTCCTGTGGCATCCGCCAAGTCTCTCATATCGCCTAGCGCTCTCCCCGGAGATAATACTTTCCCGTGGGGATAAGAACTTCGTGACAAGGTCATCTATGACCGGTTCCAAAAGGGTCGGACTTCGAACCCAAGCGATAAAGTATATCCTCGCCGCTCTCCCACCATTTTCTGATCATCAAGAGGCCATCGGGAGAGGGCCTCTCCAGCACGGCTGGGCATGAACCTCTACGAACCCACCGTACCGGTGCCCCTGCCGCTTGGCTGTCCGAAACGTGGCCCGGCAATAGGGGGCCCCACCCGCGCGGTTGGGCTGGGACCCCGTTCTCGATCCCCTTCGTGGGCGTTGCCCCTCCCGTGGCCAAGAAGGCCACGGCCACACAACCTTCCTGCCTCCCTTCGCAAGGTTCCGCTCCGGCGCTCGGATTCCGGGCATCCTCGTGGTATGGACCGGAAAAGGAGGCGGGAAACCTCTTGTACCCATTGCGGGAAACTTCTTATACCCCATAAAAGAAGGGCTTTTTCGCTCCTCCCGGCCCAGAGGTACCTAACCCTCTTCCCCTCCTCCCGGGGTGAGATAGCCGGGGTACTCGGCCCCCGGGAATTCCATGGGGAGGATATATTCCAGGGGCTCGTACTCCAGGGCGTGGGACTCGGCTACGGGCCGATTGGTTATCCTCCCCTCGATGGTGTTCACGCCTCTGGCCAGGCTCCTGTCCCGGCGCACGGCCTCCGCCAGCCCCAGCCCGGCCATCATCTGCACGTAGGGCAAGGTGACGTTGGTCAGGGCGAAGGTGGAGGTATGGGGCACCGCTCCGGGCATGTTGCCCACGCAGTAATGGAGCACGCCGTGTGCCTCGTAAACGGGATCGGAATGGGTGGTGGGACGCGAGGTCATCACGCATCCCCCCTGGTCTATGGACACGTCCACCACCACGGAACCGGGACGCATGTCCTTTACCACCTCCTCCCCCACCAGCACGGGGCAGCGGGCACCGGGGACCAGGACCGCGCCGATCACCAGGTCGGCGTCTTTTACCGCCAGGGTGACGTTCATCTTGTTGGAGATCAGGGTGGTTATGCGTCCGTGCAGGATGTGTTCCAGGTAGCGCATCTTGACCACGCTCTTGTCCAGGACTATGACGTGAGCGTCCATCCCGGTGGCCAGTATGGCGGCATGGGAGCCCACGATGCCCGCCCCCAGGATGACCACGTTGGCGGGCGGGACGCCGGTGGCCCCCCCGAGAAGCAGCCCCCTACCTCCGTTCATCTTTTCCAGGTAATGTGCCCCCACCTGGGGAGCCATGCGCCCGGCCACCTCGCTCATGGGGGCCAGGAGGGGGAGGGTCCCGTCATCCCTCTGGACCGTCTCGTAGGCAACCCCTATGACCCGTCTCTTCAGGAGTTCCTCGGTGAGCCCGCGGTTGGCGGCCAGGTGCAGGAAGGCGAAGAGCACCTGGTTTTCCCTGAGGAGGGGATACTCGCTTTCCTGGGGCTCCTTGACCTTAAGGACCAGCTCCGACTCCCCGAATACCTCCTCCGGGCCCTCCACGACCTCGGCCCCCGCTTCGCGGTATTCACGGTCGGAAATGCTGGAGCCCTCCCCGGCCCCCTTTTCCACCAGCACCCTGTGTCCCTCGTGAACCAGCTCGTGGGCACCCTGGGGGGTGAGGGCCACCCGGAACTCCTGGTCAACCACCTCACGGGGCACACCTACGACCATCGCTTTCCCTCCAGCTCCCGGGTACTTTTCCGGAAACCCCTTGCCCAACCATCGGGGCTTCCCGTCGCCCCTCTTGATGTCCCTCGGATGCCGAAATATGCCGGGAAACCGTCAAGCCCCTCCGTCAAGCGAATTTTCCCTCCCTGTACAGGGCAGCCAGGGCCAGGCCCGCCACCGTCTTGGAGTCCTTGACCTCTCCCTCCCTTACCAGCGCCAGGGCCCGGTCCAGGGGAATGCGCACTACCTCGAGGAACTCGTCCTCCTCGGGAGAGGCCTCCCCTTCCTGGAGGTCGAGGGCCAGGTAGAGGTGGAGCATCTCGTCGGAAAAACCGGGCGAGGTGTAGAAGGAGGCCAGCTTCACCCACCTGCCTGCCCGGCACCCCACTTCCTCCAGGAGCTCCCTTTGCGCGCAATGCAGGGGTTCCTCGCCCGGGGATAGCTTGCCCGCCGGTATCTCCAGGAGCGTCTCCCCGGGAGCGTGCCGATACTGGCGCACCAGGATGACCCTGCCCTCGGCATCCACGGGGACCATGCCCACCGCTCCCCAGTGGAGCACCACCTCCCTTTCCGCCTCCCGGCCATCGGGAAGGCGGACCCGGTCCACGTATAACCGCACCACCTTGCCCTCGAAGACGGTGCGCCTGTGGAGAAGCTCGTGTCCGTGTCCTTCCTTCACTTTCCCCTCAGCCTTCCCGCCGCCCCGGCTATTTCCCGGCACAGCCTCTCCAGGCGGCGCAGGTCCGCTATCTCCAGGTACTCGTGGGTGGTGTGGGCCTCGCGCGAACCCATGGTCAGGACCAGGGCCTTTATCCCCGAGGCGTTCAGGAAGTTGGCGTCGCTCCCCCCTCCCGAGGAACGGACCTCCATCCTCATGCCCATGGCCTTTCCCGCCTCCACGGCGAGAAGCACCAGGGGATCCCGGGGATCGATGCGGAAGCCCTCGTAAGCCCGCTCGGTCCTAACCTCCACCCCCACTCCCACCGCCGCCTCGGCCTCCATGGCGGCGCGGATCATGCTCCTCCTCTGTTCCTCCAGTTTTTCCTGGTCCAGGGAGCGCACCTCTCCCTCCACCACGGCGCGATCGGGTACGATGTTCACCGCCCGCCCACCGCGTATGATCCCCACGTTGGCGGTGGTCTCGGAGTCGATACGCCCCAGGCGCATGAGGCTCACCGCCCAGCAGGCCCCGTAGATGGCGTTAATGCCCTTTTCCGGTTCCACCCCGGCGTGGGCTGCGCGGCCGGTGAAGACGAACTCCAGGTTGTCCTGGGTGGGAGAGGCGTTGATTATGCCTCCCACTCCGCCCGAACCGTCCAGAACGAAGGCGTGGCGGGAGCGGATACGCTCCCATTCCAGGTTGCGCACGCCCTGGAGCTGTTTTTCCTCGGCGATGGTGAAGAGGAATTCAAGCGGACCGTGGGGAAACCCACCCTCCCCGGCAAGGCGGATGAGCTCCAACATGACCGCCACCCCCGCCTTGCAATCCGCACCCAGCACGGTCTTCCCGGCGGAGATGACCCTCTCTCCCCGCACCAGGGGCTCCACGCCCCGCCCCGGGCTCACCGTATCCAGGTGGGAACAGAAGAGAAGGGGCGGCGCCTCCACGCCGGCGGCGGGAATTCGCACGTAGACGTTGCCCGCCTCCCCGCCCACCGCCTTTCCCGCGTTGTCCACGTAGGCCTCGAAACCGCAGTCGCGGGTCCAGCCCACGACGAATTCCACCACCCGGCCCTCGTGGAAGGTCTCACTGTCAATTCTTACCAACTGGAGGAAGGTCTCCAGCAGCCGGTCCTCCATCCCCTTTCCCTCCCGTGCTCCAATTCCTCGGTTTGGGGATCCCGCGGTTCCTCGTCCTTCGGCCGCCCAGTTGCGGTTCGCCCTTTCATGCCGTCCCGGCTCGTCGTCCACGCCGACATGGTGCGCCGCGCTTATCCCTATCCGCCGTCAGCAGGGCAGAGGAGCGTACCCCGCGGACCACCGGCCGATCCCGCCTCCGCCTCAGCCCGCGACCCTGAGATCCGGAGCCTCGGCCTGCCCCATGCGGCGGCGCAACGCGGCGCCCACGAATTCCCGGAAGAGGGGATGGGGACGGTTGGGACGGGACTTGAACTCGGGGTGGAACTGGCAGGCCAGGAACCAAGGGTGATCCCGCCTCTCGATGATCTCCACCAGCCTCCCGTCCGGCGAGACCCCGGAGAAAACGATCCCCGCCTCCTGAAGCGCGGTTCGATAGTGGTTGTTCACCTCGTAACGGTGCCGGTGCCGCTCGTAGATGACCTCCTCACCGTAACAGGCAAAGGCCAGGGAGTCCTCGGAGAGCTTGCAGGGGTAGAGGCCCAGGCGCATGGTCCCACCCATCTCGTCCACGTCCCTCTGGCTGGGCAGGAGGTCGATCACCGGGTCCGGCGTGGCGGGATCGAACTCGGAACTGTTGGCCTTCTCCAGCCCGCAGAGGTTGCGCGCCGCCTCGATGACCGCGCACTGCAGGCCCAGGCAGATGCCCAGGAAGGGCACGTTGTTCTCCCTGGCGTAGCGGATGGCCTCCACCTTCCCGTCCACGCCCCGGACCCCGAAACCCCCGGGCACCAGTATGCCGTCCAGCCCGGAGAGGACGCTCTCCGCGTTCTCGCGGGTCACGTCGTCGGAGGCCACCCACACGATATTCACCCTGGCGGAATGGGCGAACCCCCCGTGTTTGAGGCTCTCGATGATGGAGAGGTAGGCGTCGGGTAGGTCCACGTACTTGCCCACTATCCCGATGGCCACATCGCGGTCCGCGGACTTGATGCGGCGCACCATCTCCTCCCACTCCGAGAGGTCCTCCTCGTGGCCTTCCAGGCCCAGGTGGCGGGCCACGTAATCCCCCAGGCCCTCGGCGTGGAGGATGAGGGGCACCTCGTAGATACAATCCGCGGTGGGCGCGGATATCACCGCCTCTATGTCGATATCGCAGAGAAGGGAGATCTTGTCCTTGAGGTCCATGCCGATGGGCTCCTTGGAACGACAGACGATGACGTCGGGCTGGATCCCTATGGAACGCAGTTCCTTCACGCTGTGCTGGGTGGGCTTGGTCTTCATCTCCCGCGTGGTCTCCAGGTAGGGTACCAGGCTCACGTGCACGTACATGACGTTCTCCGGGCCCACGTCCTTCTTGAACTGGCGGATGGCCTCCAGGAAGGGCAGGCTCTCGATGTCCCCTACCGTCCCCCCGATCTCGGTTATGACCACGTCCACCTCCGTGGAACGGGTGAGGCGCAGGATGCGTTCCTTGATCTCGTTGGTGATGTGGGGTATGACCTGGACCGTCCCCCCCAGGAACTCCCCCTTGCGCTCCCGGGTGATGATGGACCAGTACACGCTCCCGGTGGTGACGTTGTTCTCCCTGCCCAAGTGCTCGTCGACGAAGCGCTCGTAGTGCCCCAGGTCCAGGTCGGTCTCCGTGCCGTCGTCGGTGACGAAGACCTCGCCGTGCTGGAATGGATTCATGGTCCCGGGATCCACGTTGATGTAGGGGTCCATTTTCTGCATGGTCACCCTGAGCCCGCGCGCCTTGAGCAGGCGGCCCAGGGAGGCCGCGGTGATCCCCTTCCCCAGGGAAGAGGAGACCCCGCCGGTCACGAAGATGTATTTAACCGGCATCCTTCAACCTCCCCCGTAGTCATTCAGCTGCCGTTCCTCGCCCTTGCATGTACCTGGCATTTGTGTCCCAGTCCCTTCCCTCCTGTCGGCTTACCCGGCAGGTTGAGGCCCGCGGGGATTCAAACTGATTATTCTTTAAAAAGAGACGGAATCCCTGTGACCCTGAGGGATTCCGTCCTCCCTACTTCTGGTTCGCAAACGCCTACGGTAATGACCGCTCACCCCTCTTTCCGGCCATCGTCCCGCCTTCCCAGTATAGAGTATACAATGTGCCCCTTCAACCGGACCTCGGGCCGCGAGCCCAGCGCACCCCGTCCCTCGGGAAGCCTCCATGCCGGGCGGCGTGCGGCAGTGTCCCCGTTCCACAGTCCCCCTGTGGACGTTCTCCTTAACATCCGCTGGCCTGTCCGATTCCCCGGAAAGCCCGTTGCGCAAGCCACGGTCACCCCAAAGCTTTTCCCTCCGTTTCCGCCAGGCATTGCCGTTTCCGCGGACAGCCTTTCGCGCAAGCCACTGCACCCCGTCCCTCGGGAAGCCTCCATGCCGGGCGGCGTGCGGCAGTGTCCCCGTTCCACGGTCCCCCTGTGGCCTTTCTTATCGGCGTCGGCTCGCCCTTTCCCCCTTAAGAACCGCTTATGCCCTTTGGCCGCAATGCTCACGGGGAGGCTGCCCAAGGCTTATAATCTTTAAAGCCGGCATGGACCAGGGAACGAAAGGCATGGTGAGGGAGAAGAACAGATAGCTCCCGGCCAAAATCCCCGGCCCCCGCAGGGAGAAGGGACTTGTGCTTTTCGCGTTTAACAGAAATCCGGAGGAAGAGGAAACGGACTGGGAGGTGACCCGGGTGAGGGAAAAGAGAAAGTACGTCCTGGCCTTCAACTCCAGTCCCCGCAGGGAGAAGGGGCTTACGGCCCTGGTGCTCGAGCGCTTCATGGCGGGCGCCGCTTCCGCGGGGGCGGAGACGGAGACCGTTTACCTGGCGGAGAAGAAGATCGCCGATTGCCTGGGTTGCATCCAATGCTGGTTCAAGACCCCGGGCACCTGCCGGCACAAAGACGACGTCCCGGAACTGCACGCCAAGATGTCGCGGGCGGATGTCCTGGTCTACGCGACCCCCCTCTACATCTGTAGCATGAACGCGATCATGAAGCGCTTCCTGGACCGCATCATGCCCCTGGCCGAGCCCTACCAGCATTACGAGGACGGGGTGTGTTCTCATCCCCGCCGCAACGGGAGCCAGGGCGGGCAACGCACCGTTCTCGTTTCCACCTGTGGCTTTCCCGGACTGAGGAACTTCGACCCCCTGGTGCTCACCTTCCAGCGCATGGCGGAGGTGGGCGGGAGCGAGCTCCATGCTTCCATCCTCTTCCCATCCTCGGCGCTCCTGGCGCGAGACCCCTGTCCCGCCGCCGAACAACTGGAGTATGTTTTCCGGGCCGGGAAGGAAGCGGTGGGTGACGGCATCAGCGAGGAGACCAAGGCCGGGTACAGTCGCCCCTACGTTGACCCCAAGGAATACGTGGAGGAGATGAACGCCCTTTTCCGCGCCCTGCGCGAGAGGGCGGGCGACTCCGGGTAAGGGGATTCACTTACCCGGAAACGGCATCACCCCTCGAGACGGCGCTGCATGTACTGCCTGCGCGGCGAGAGTGCGTAGGACAGGAGGAACAGGAAAAAGAGGACCAGGACGATGCACGCCCCGGAAGCCACGTCGAAAAGGTAGGAGAGGTAAAGCCCGACGGCCACCGAGGTTATCCCCGCCACCTCCGCGGCGACAAGTACCCCCCGGAAATTGCGGGATAGCTGCATCCCCGTCGCGGCGGGGATGACCAGGAGCGCGGATACCAGGATTATCCCCACCAGCTTGATGGAGATGACCACCACCAGGGCTAGAAAGATGAGGAAGGCGTAATCCACGCTCCTCACCGGGAGCCCGCTGGCTATGGCCGTCTCCCGGTCGAAGGCTATGAACAGCAGTTCCTTGAAGAAGAGGGCCAGGAAGGCCAGGGAAAGGAGGGCCACCAGCCCCATGACCAGGATGTCGGCCCAGCGCAGAGCCAATATGCTGCCGAAGAGGTAGCTCATGAGGTCCAGGTTGTAGGCTCGGGCCGCGCGGACCAGGACCACCCCCAGGGCCATGGCGGCGGCAAAGAGGATGCCGATCACGGTGTCCTCGTGTACCCTCCCCTTCTCGCCCAACCATCCGATTCCCATGGCCACCAGGACGCAGAACCCCCCCGCGGTGATCAGGGGATCCAGGCCGAGGACAAGGCCCAGCGCTACCCCTCCGAAAGCGGCATGAGAGATGCCCATACCCACGAAGGCCATCCTCCTGACCACAACGAAGAAGGAAAGAAGGGAGCACACCGCGGCGATCATCACGCCGCCCAACAGGGCCCGCTGAGCGAAGCCGTAAGCCAGCAATCCCTCCTCCTTTTCCTTTCCCGTCGTTGACGGCCTTCCCGTGACGGCTTCCGCCCTACCGCGCCTTACGGGGCGCGGAAGGCGCGCCACTCCACCGATTCCCTGCCCCAAGAGCCAGGGCCTTTCCTGGACGGCGAGGGTGGTGCTTGCCCCATCCCCCGCCGACTTTCACACCTGCCCCGAAGGGGCCCCGTATCCCGCCCCGGCCAGGAAGTCGAACTCGCAGCGGTAGGCCTCCCTCAACCTCTCGCTCCCCAGCACCTCCCGGGGTGGTCCGTGCAGGTGCATGGACCGGTTGATGCACACGATCTCGTCCGCGAAACGGGCCAGGACGTTGACGTCGTGGGACACGAAGACCACGGTAAGCTTCTTCTCCTCCTTCAGCCTGGCCAGGAGATCCATGAACCTGGCCTGGGAATCCAGGTCCAGGCCCGCGGTGGGCTCGTCGAGGATCAGGATGCTGGTCTCCAGACACAGGGCCCGCGCTAAGAAAGCCCTTTTCTGTTGCCCCCCGGAGAGCTCTCCGATGGGTTTTCTTTCCAGTCCCTGCAGACCCACGTCGGCTATGCTTTGGAGTACCGCCTCCCGGTCCGCCCGGGAGGGAAGGCGCAGGGGACCGATACAGCACGCCCGCCCCATCATCACCACGTCGTATACGGACACCGGAAAACGGGGGTCGAAGAGCACCTGCTGGGGCATGTAACCGATATGGTGCAGTTCGTGCTTCAATTCCCGGGGGCCGAGGCCCAACACCCGGATCTCCCCCCTGTCCGGCTTAACCAGTCCCAGGATGGCCCGCAGGAGGGTCGTCTTCCCGGCCCCGTTGGGGCCGATTATGCCCAGGAAACTCCCCTCCCGCACATCGAAGGTGATGTCCTCCAGGACGGTGTGCCCGTCCCTGCGCACCCATAATCCCCGGACCTGGATCACCCGGCGTGGCTCCTCGCCCCCCGCGGTGAGGAACTCGCGCACGCGGCATCTTTTCACCGCAAAGCCTCCTCCATGATCCCCAGGTTATACCGGATGAGCGCGCAGTAATCCCCTCTCCGCGGGTCCGCCAGGTCTCCCAGGGGATCCAGCACCCAAACCCTTACCTCCCCCCCCGATTCCTCGGCCACGGCCTCCGCCACCCTGGGGTTGAACTGTTCTTCGGCGAAAATCGCCCTGATGCCCCTGCTCCTCGCCAGTTCCACCAGGGAGGCGATCTCCCCAACCGAAGGCTCCTTTCCGGGCAGTTCCTCGATGACCCCCGCCTGGCGCAACCCGTATCGGTGGGCGAAGTAGGCCCAACTGGAATGGAAGGAGATGAATTCCCGGTGGGTGAAGGCCGCGGTACGCCTTTCGACCTCCCCGTGGAGGGAAGCAATCTCCGCGCGCAGCTCCGACGCCCGGTCCCGGAAGTACCCGGCGTACTGGGGGCCGACCCGGACCAGGCCCTCCTCCACGGCATCCACGATATGCAGGGCCAGGACGGGATCCAGCCACAGGTGCGGGTCGTAGATACCGTGCCCATGGCCATCCCTATCCTCGCCGCGGTCCTCCGACCCCTCCGCGCCGGCGGGAAGCAGTTCCTCCGCAGGAACCGCCTCCGACGCCTCCACCACCACGAGGTCCGGGTTTCCTACCCTGGAACACAGATCCTCCTCCCAGGGAATAAGGCCCAGGCCGTTCATCACCAGCAGGTCGGCCCCGGCCAGGAAACCCACCTGTCCCGCCGTCAGTTCGTAGGTATGGGGACTGGATCCGGGAGGGACCAGCGTCTCCACCTCCACCCGATCGCCGCCCACCTCCCGGCAGATCATGGCCAGAGGGACGATGTCCGCGGCCACGCGCAGCCTACCCCCGCTCCTCTCACCGCCACAGCCCGGAAGGAGGGCTAGCACCGGCAAGGCGGTCACAACCGCCAGGACGAGGATCCGCGCCCGCCGCCACGAGCCCCGTCCCCCGAGACCCAAGGACACCTCGATCACTCCCCCACTATCCACAACGAACCAGGCTCACACCCAAATATTCCCCCTTAACGCCCACTGTACCCGCCTCTCCACGTAAGCCTTTCCTCCGGCGCCACCGGCCGCGGGAACCCTTCGTCCCTCCCGACCGCGGGCGGGCCAGGCCCCCGGGGCCGGTGCGAACAGGACCGCCCTTCGGAGTCCCACGTTATACTGCCATTAATTTCCATTTCCTTTATTTGGCATCAAGGGGTCGGTATCCGCGCGGGCAGCGCCCCTCGAGCTGACCCCCTCAGCCATCCCCGCTGTCCACCGCCGGGGATGCCCTTCCGCCCAGCATGGCCAGGGCATGTTCCCGGGCCGTCCTCTCCTCCCCTCCCAACATGCGCACCAACTCCTCCACTCTCTCCGACGCCTCCAGCCTGCGGATCTCGGTTATTATCCCCCTTCCGGTCTCCCGTTTCTCCACCGCCAGGTGGACATCGGAGGCCGCGGCCACCTGGGGAAGGTGGGTGATGGAGAAGACCTGGTGGAAGCGGGAGATGCCGGAGAGTTTGCGGGCCAGGACGTCCGCCGTGGTGCCCCCTATGCCGGAATCCACCTCGTCGAAGACCAGGGTGGGTATGGCATCCGCCTTGGCCAGAGCCAGCTTCAAGGCCAGGGCGATGCGCGAGAGCTCCCCGCCGGAGGCAATGCGGGCCAGCGGGCGAAAGGGGAGGCCTTTTCCCGGAGAGACCTCGAACTCCACGCGGTCGGCCCCGTTTTCCCCGTGTTCCTCCAGGGCCTCCACCCGCACGCGGAAACGCATCCCTCCCATGTTCAATTCCTTGAGTTCCCCGTTGACCTCCCGGGTGAGCCGCTCCGCCAGCTTGACCCGGGAACCCCGGAGGGCCTGCGCCGCCCGCTCCACCTCTCCGCGCAGGGATTCCGCCTCCGCCCGGTACTCCTCCCTCCTCTCGTCCAGGGCCTCCAGCTCCTCCAGCCTCCGCTTGGCCCTTTCCAGGTAGGAAAGGATGTCGCCGGTGTCGCTCCCGTACTTCTTGGCCAGTCCGCCCAGGTCCCGGAGCCTCGCCTCCACCTCTTCCAGGCGGCCGGGCTGGAAATCAAGACCCTCCAGGTAGGCATGGAGCTCCCTGGCCAGCTCGGAGAGGATCTCCTCCGCCTCCTCCAGGCGGGCGGCCCAACCGCGGAGGTCCTCATCCAGCGCCGCCGCCTTCTCCAGCACACGGCGTGCCTCTCCCAGGCGGTCCAGGGCTCCCTCCCCTTCCTCTCCCCCGGAAACCGTCCCGTAGGCCTCGCGGACGGCCAGGAAGAGCTCCTCGCGGTTCTGCATCTTCCTGCGTTCCCTGAGGAGTTCCTCCATCTCGCCCTCCCTGGGGTTGACGGCCTCTATCTCCCGCACCTGGTAGCGGAGGAGGTCCATCTCCCGCAGTCTCTCCGCCTCCTCCAGGCGAGCCGCCTGGTAACGTTCCCGCGCCTCCTTCCACCGCCGGTAGAGGGCTCGGTATTCCTTCAGCAGGTCAAAGTGCTCCGGGGGGCCGTACCCGTCCAGGTACTCCAGGTGGGTGGAGGGACGCAGCAGGCGTTGGTGTTCGTGCTGCCCGTGGATGTCTACCAGGTATTCTCCCAGCCGGGAAAGGGTCCCCACGGGGCACATCCGCCCGTTGACGTAACAACGGCTCCTTCCGTCCGCGGTTATCACCCGGCGGAGGATGACCTCGTCCTCCGGCTCCAGGCCTTCCGCCTCCAGGACCTCCCGCCACTTTTCACCCCTCGGCGGGTCGAAGGCCGCCTCCAGCTCCATCCTCTCCGACCCGGGGCTGAGGAATCCGGCATCTCCCCGGCTTCCCAGGAGCAGCCCCAAGGCCTCCACCAGAACCGTCTTCCCCGCCCCCGTCTCGCCCGTGAGCACGTTGAGGCCGGGCCCGAACTCGAGGCGCGCTTCCCGGATAAGGGCCAGGTTACGGACCTGCAGCTCCCTCAACATGTTCGACCTCCCTACGGGCTACGCCACTCATTTCCCCTCCGGGAACTCGAACTTCTCGCGCAGGAGGGAATAGAAGGAATACCCCACCGCCTTGATCATCTTCAGGCGGCGGGGAGCTCTGCGGATGAGCACCTTTCCGCCGTGCGGGAGCTCCACCTCCTCCCTCCCGTCCACGGATATGGAGGGCATGACCTTCTCCCGCCGCGCCAGCACGCCTATCTCGCTCTGGGGCGAGATAATAACCGAGCGGTCCACCAGCGAATGGCTGCATATGGGAGTGAGGATGATGCATTCCAGGGTGGGCTCCACGATGGGACCCCCGGCGGACAGGGAATAAGCGGTGGAGCCGGTGGGGGTGGAGAAGATGACCCCATCACCGGAATAGTAATGGAAATATTTGCCATTGATCTCCACTTCCAGGCGTATCATCCTCTGCAGTTCCCGCTTCCCCACCACCACCTCGTTGAGTGCGTACAGGGGACGTCCCCCGCAACCCTCCCTTATCCAGCATTCCAGCAGCATCCGTTCCTGGAGCAGGTAGCGCCCCCGCAGGACCTCCTCCAGACCGGAATACATGTCCTCCATCTCCAGGGCGGTCAGGAAACCCTTCTTGCCCAGGTTGACCCCCACTACAGGGGTGTCGGCCCGATAGGCGAAGGAGGAGGCGCGGAGCATGGCCCCGTCCCCACCCAGGGAAACAACCAGGTCCAGGTGGCGGAGGAAACGGTCCTCTTCCACCCCGCTTTCCGGGCATCCGGAGGCCTCGGCGTCCTCCCGCAGCATCCTCACCTCCAGGCCCTTTCCCTCCAACCAGCGCCGCAATTCGCCCGCCGCCCTGAGGGTCTCCTCCTTGTAGATGTGGGGCATGATGCCCACGCTCCTCACCGCCCGCCCTCCTTTCCTTCCGGGCTTATCGGGGGTTGTCCGCGCTTCCCCGCCGCCTCGACCTCAAGGTGCCGCCGCGTGCCCCCGCCTCCCGCAGGGACTCCTCCACCGTTTCCCGTATCAACTCTTCCCACCGGTGCCCGGGAATCCCCTCCTCCCCTCCCGCTGACCACCAGGCGAAATATTCACGGTTGCCGTCAGCACCCGGCAGGCGGGAGGGAGCCAGCCCCCGCAGGGACAGGCCCAGCTTCCGCCCTTCCTGCAACACCTCCCGCAGAACCTCCCGGTGAACCTCCGGATCGCGTACCACGCCCCCCTTGCCCACCTGAGCCCGCCCCGCCTCGAACTGGGGCTTCACCAGGACCAGCATGTCGCCGCCGGGGGGGAGTATATCCCGCAGTACCGACAACACCTTGCGCAGGGAGATGAAGGATAGATCGGCGACCACGAGGTCGGGGGTGAAAGGCAGGTCCCCTGGATGGAGGTGGCGGACGTTTCGTCCCTCCATGACCGTCACCCGCGGATCCCGCCTGAGGTCCCAGTGCAGGATCCCCTTTCCGACGTCCAGGGCCACAACCCGGGAGGCCCCGCGCTGGAGGAGGCAGTGGGTGAACCCGCCGGTGGAGGAACCCACGTCAAGGGCCCGCCTGCCCTCCACCCGTAAGCCGAACCTCTCCAGGGCCCCTTCCAGTTTCTCCCCTCCGCGGGAGACGTAGCGGGGGCGGGATCGCACCAGGACCCGGTCCCCGGGGCGCACCTTGGTGCCCGCCTTGAGGACCTCACCCCTTCCCTCTATCTCCACCTCGCCGGCCATGATGGCCAGCCTGGCCCTCTCCCGGGAGGGGAAGTACCCCCTGTCCACCAGCCAGCGGTCGAGTCTCTCCATCTCTCCTGCCACCACCCGGCCCTCCCCTGTCGCGCCGCCGGCGGAAGCCCGGTACGCGACCCCGGCTCCTGGCCTTCAATCCCCGCGCCCCAGGCTCTTCAGCACCGTTCCGGCCACCGAGGTCGGGTCCAGGCCCAGGGAGGCGAAAAGCTCTTCCACCTTTCCGTGTTCCACGAAACGGTCCGGCAAGCCGAGGCGCAAAAGCCGGCATCCCGCGCCCTCCTCCTGGAGCAGGACGGCCACCGCCTCCCCGAAACCCCCGTGCAGAACGTTCTCCTCCAGGGTGACCAGGAGGCGGCGTCTCTCCGCCCGGTCCCTGACCATGTCCTCGTCCATCGGCTTGACGAACCGGGCGTTCACCACCTCCGCCTCCACGCCCCTGCGGGCCAGTACCTCCGCCGCTTCCAGGGCGATCCCCACCATACGGCCCACGGCGATGATGGTCACCTCTCCCTCACCTTCCCGGACCACCCGGCTACGCCCCATCTCCAGCGGCCTGGGCCGGGAATCAACTTCCCGGGAGCTCCCGCTTCCCCGCGGGTAACGTATGGCTACCGGCCCTTTAACCTCGAGGGCCGCCCACATCATGTCCCTCAACTCCTCCTGGTCGCTCGGGGCCATGACCGTCATGTTGGGGAGCATGCGCAGGTAGGAGAGGTCGAAGGCCCCGTGGTGGGTGGGCCCGTCCTCCCCCACCAGGCCGGAGCGGTCCAGGGTGAAGATCACCGGGAGGTTCTGGAGGCACACCTCCTGCACCAGCTGGTCGAAGGCCCTCTGCAGGAAGGTGGAATATATGGACACTACCGGCCTATAGCCCCCCAGGGCCAACCCCGCCGCGAGGGTCACCGCGTGTTGCTCGGCGATGCCCACGTCGAAAAAGCGGCTGGGAAAGAGGGCCGCGAAGTCGTCCAGGCCGGTTCCCAACTTCATGGCCGCGGTGATGGCCACCAGGCGTGGTTCCTGCCGCGCCATCTCGCACATCACCCTGCCGAAGGTCTCCGTGAAGGTGGGGCTGGCCCCGCCAGTCTTGAATTTCCCCGTTTCCACGTCGAAGGGTCCCACGCCGTGATAGAGGTCCGGTTCCCTCTCCGCGGGAGGGTATCCCTTTCCCTTGCGGGTGACGACGTGGATGAGCACCGGTCCCTCCACTCCCCGGGCCAGGCCGAGGTCCTTCTCCATGGCCCGGATATCGTGACCGTCCACAACTCCTACGTACTTGATCCCCAGCTCCTCGAAGATGAACTCCGGGATCAGGAAGTTCTTGACCCTCTCCTTGAGGGAATGTATGAGGCGGTCGGTGGGCGCCCCGACCAAGGGGACGCTCTCGACGATCTCCTTGATGCCCCCCTTGACGCGGACGTAGCGGGGGTTCAACCGCAACTGGGTGAGGTAGGTGGACATGGCGCCCACGTTGCGGGAGATGGACATCCCGTTGTCGTTCAACACGATGATGAGGTGTTTTTTCAGCGCCCCGGCCTGGTTAAGGGCCTCGTAGGCCAGCCCCCCGGTCAGGGCTCCGTCGCCGATCACCGCCACCACCTCGAAGTCCTCCCCGCTCAGGTCCCTGGCCGTGGCCAACCCCAAGGCATAGCTGATGGCCGTGCTGGCGTGACCGGCGTCCACCACGTCGTGGGGGCTTTCGTCCCGGCGGGTGAAACCGCTGCAGCCGCCACGGCACCTGAGGTTGCGGAAGGCCTCCCGGCGGCCGGTGACCAGCTTGTGCGCGTAGCTCTGGTGCCCGACGTCCCAGATGATGCGGTCGCGTGGACTGTCGAACACCCGGTGAAGGGCCAAGGTCAGCTCCACGACCCCGAGGCTGGGAGCCAGATGGCCCCCGCAACGGGCTACGCTGTCTATGATTACCGCCCTTATCTCCTCGGCCAGTACCTCCAGCTCGCGGTAATCGAGGGTTCTTAGGTCCGAGGGCCCGGTGAGCGAGTCCAGAAGCGGGGTTGGCCTCACTTCTCCCCCTCCAGTTCCGCTCCCAACCGCTCCGCCTCCATCACCGCTTCCTCGAGGAGTTCGGCGGCCGCGTCCACGTCCTCCTCGCGTTCCAACGCTTCCACTTTTTCCCGAATGGCCTTCAGCCGACCCGCGATCTCCAAATCCTCGGACAATCCTCCAGCACCTCCCGTTCTTCGAGGCAAGGCGACAGGTAAACCTCGGGTTCCCGGTATCCCCTACAGGGCAATCACCGATTCCCCCTTATTCTATTCTCTCGCCTTCGCTTTATCACCTGTGGGTACTCTACGCCGTATCCCGCAGGGCCGGCGGCCGGGATCCGCGAGCGCAGGTCATGGGGTTTATGACGTTGAAATATTGTATGATGTTCACGACCCGCACGCGGGCATGGGCGGTTCCCGGCAACCCCGCCGGGAAAACGGTACCCTGTCACGAAGGTCGACGACGGTGGAGGAAAGGGAAGGGATACTTCAGCATACCGTCTCCGCATCCCGGGAGCCCGGCTCCAGGCGGTGGGATAGGAGCATCGCTCAGCCCGCCCGGCACTTGGCGTCGGACATCGGGCCACGCCCCCCGGGAAGCAAGGGCGAAAACCGGGCCGCCCGCTACGTGCTGCGGGAGCTCGAGAAACTGGGTTTCCAGGCCGAGATCCAGGATTTCCGCACCCCTCTCACTACCGCCTGGGCAAAGGCCCTGGACCGCCTCCTGGTCATCGCAGGCGTCCTCCTCTTCCCCGTGAACGGGCACCTATCCTACGCCCTCCTGGCCGCCGGTTTCTTGGCCTTCCTTCTCGAACGCTACGGTCGAAGCCCCTTTTTCTGGATGGCGCCTTCCGGTCGCTCCACCAACGTACTGGTCCGGGTCCCGCCGGCCAGGGAACCCGAGGCCCGCCTGGTGTTGATGGCCCACCTGGACAGCCACTGGAGCGCCTTTTATTACCGACCGGGCCTGGTCTCCCTCTACCGCCCCTTTCGCGCCGCGGATACGGCCTCGCATGGGCTCCTTTTCATCCTCTTCACCCTGGCTTACGGGGGACGGCTGTTGGGCATGGATTCCTCCAAGCTGAGCTTTCTGTGGCGCGTGGGCCTGGCCATCACCTCCCTACCCTTTCTGTCCATGCTGGCACTTTTTGCCAAAGCGTTATCCGGCCGCGCCTCCCCGGGCGGCAACCACAACGGCTCGGGGGTGGCCCTCCTGCTCGAGCTGGCCCGAAATTATTCCCGCCACCGCCCTCACGGCGCCGAGCTGTGGTTCGCTTTCACCGGCGCCTCGGAGGCCAACGGCCGGGGTGCCCGCGTCCTGCTGCGCAGGCACCGACGCGAGCTTCGCGGCGCCTATTTCCTCGTCCTGGAGGGCGTGGGCCGGGGCTTTCCGGCCTGCGTGGTGAAGGAAGGGCCTTTCCCGGGTTTCCACGCCGATCGGCGCTTCCTCAGGCTGGCCCGCCGGATCATCGATTCCTATGCCCATTACAGCGGCGGCTTGACATCCAACCGCCTTTATCCCGGGGAGGCCTTCCACCTCCTCTCCCGCGGCCACCGGGCCATGACCGTCACGGGAAGGGAAGACACGTCCATCCCCCGTTTCTGGAGGTGGGAACGGGACGACCAGGCCAACGTGGATCCGCGCAACTTGAGGCTGGCGCTGGACTTCGTCCGCGCCCTGGTCGACGCCGTGGACCACGGGGGCCTGCAACGTAGAGGGCTCGCCGTGCGCGAACCCGGGAAGGGGCCGAGCCGGTAAGGCACCTCGATGCAAGGGGCGCGGGCCCCCTATTTACCGCTCCTTCCGCGCCGTCCTCGCCGACGCCTCGTCTTTCTCCCTCCCCACCAGGCGGAGGCCAGGAAGACCAGGACGAGGCCGGCGGAAGTGATGATGTGCTCCCATGCCCCGCTGCCCGCCGTAAGGCCGTACCAGACCTTCCAGCTTTCCCCTCCGAGCAGGGAATAGGCGAGACCCGACCCCAGGAAGACCGCCGCGTAGCAGGTATAGGACTCCAGGCCCCGGGAGAGGGAGCGCCCCGGGCTATTGCGGCTCCAGAACCAGGGAGGGAGGGCGCAGAGCAGGAGATAGGCCAGGGTCACCAGGGTCGCCAGCAGGGTATCCCCCGGTCCCAGCAGCTGGCGGGATAGCTTGTTCTCCAGGTACCCGTGCACCCAGTAGCGGTAAAGGAAGAAAAGGAGGAGATAGTAAAGAAGGACGCGTACCGAATACGGCACCCTGTCCCGGCGGGAGGCGCTTCCAGACATAAGCCTCTCTTTCCCGCGACTCCGGCGTTCCCGCGGTGGAGCGTCCTTCATTCGCCCATGACCTGGACGATGAGTACCCGGCGCCGGGGCCGGTTGTCGAAATCCACGAAGGCGATCTGCTGCCAGGTTCCGAGGATAAGCCTCCCCTCGCGGAAGGGGACGCTGAGCGAGGGCCCCACCAGGGAGGCGCGCACGTGGCTGTGACCGTTACCGTCGCCCCAGGTGCGGTCGTGATGGTAGGGCTTTCCCTGCGGCGCAAGTCTCTCGAAAGCCTCTCCCAGGTCCCGGACCAGGCCGGGCTCGTACTCGAGGGTTATCACTCCCCCGGTTGAACCGGGAACGAAAACGGTCACCAGCCCCTCGCGGAGCCGGGTCCCCTCGAGGGTCTCCTGCACCTTGCCGGTGATGTCGATTATCTCCGATCCGCCCCCGGTGGAAAGCTCCAGGCTTGCGGTATGGACGGGCATGTTGGCCTCCCGGCGCTCAAATCCGGTACACGTCTTCCTCGCGCATCACCGTGAACCCGCTTCCCTGCAGGGCCTGTATGGCCCTGTCGATCTGCTCCACGCGGAAAACCACGATGGCGCTCTCCCCGCTCTTCTCCACGAAGCAGTAGAGATACTCGATGTTCACGTTGGCGTCGTAAAGGGGAGCCAGCACGCCGGCCAGCCCTCCCGGCCGGTCGGGGACCTCGACGGCTATGACCTCCGTCTCGCTGACCGTGAAGTTCTCCTGCGTGAGCACCCTCACCGCCGTGTCCGGGTCGTTGACGATAAGCCTCAGCACGCCGTAATCGGCGGTCTCGGCGATGGCCAAGGCGCGGATGTTGACCCCCGCATCGGCCAGGCACTTGCACACCTCGTACAGCCTGCCCGACTTGTTCTCCAGGAATACGGAAACCTGCCTAACCTTCAACCCGTTACCTCCTACATCTTCCGCCTGTCTATGACCCTCACCGCCTTGCCCTCGCTACGCTGGATGGAACGGGGCTCCATGAGCCGCACCTTGACGCTCAGCCCCAGGTAGCTCTGGACCTCTTCGGCGATGCGGCGCTCCAGCTCCTCCAGCCTCTTTATCTCGTCCGAGAAGACCTGCGGCGAGACCTCCACCTGGACCTCCAGCACGTCCAGGTTCTCCACCCGGTCCACCACCAGCTGGTAATGGGGGCTGAGTCCGGGGATCTGCATGAGCACCGCCTCCACCTGGGAGGGGAACACGTTGACCCCCCGGATGATGAGCATGTCGTCGGTGCGCCCGGTTATCCTCTTCATGCGCACGTGGGTCCTCCCGCACGGGCAGGGGGACACGTCCAGGGCGGAGATGTCGCGGGTGCGGTAGCGAAGCAGGGCCAAGCCCTCCTTGTTGATATTGGTGAAGACCAGCTCCCCCTTTTGTCCCGGTGGGAGGGTTTCCCCGGTGTCCGGGTCTATGATCTCGGGAATGAAGCAGTCCTCGAAGACGTGCAGCCCGTTCTTCTCCCCGCACTCTATGGACACCCCCGGGCCCACCACCTCGGAGAGGCCGTATATGTCGTGGGCGGAAATGCCCAGTTCCTCCTCTATCTGCACCCGCATCTCGTCGGTCCAGGGTTCCGCCCCCAGAATCCCCGCCTTGAGTTTTATCATCTCCCGCGTGACCCCCATCTCCCGCATGACCTCGGCTATGTTGAGGGCGTAGGAAGGCGTGCAGCAGAGGATGGTACTCCCAAAATCTACCATAAGCCTTATCTGCCTCTTGGTGTTGCCCCCGGACATGGGCAGGGCGGTGGCGCCCAGCATCTCCGCCCCGTAATGCAGGCCCAATCCCCCGGTGAACAGGCCGTACCCGTAGGCCACGTGCACGATGTCGTCCGGGGTCCCCCCGGCGGCCACTATGGTCCGGGCCACCAGGTCGGCCCACACCCTTATGTCGTTGGCCGTGTACCCCACCACGGTGGGCTTGCCGGTGGTGCCGGAGGAGGCGTGAATGCGGACGATGTCCCGCATGGGCACCGCGAAAAGGCCGAAGGGGTAATGCTCCCTGAGGTCGTCCTTGGTGGTGAAGGGCAGCTTCTGGAGATCGGAAAGCTCCCGGATGTCCCCGGGCCTGAATCCCACTTCATCCAGTTTTTTCCTGTAGAAGGGAACCTTCTCGTAGAGGCGGTCCACCGTCTCCCTCAGGCGCTGCAGCTTTAGCTCCTCCAGCCTTTCCCTTTCCAGTACCTCCACCGGGTTGAAATACTCCATGCTCTCTCCCCTCTTTCTCCTGCTGTGGACTACGGGTTATTTTACCAGATGGCCCCGGCGGCGTGGGGCCGGAAAACCGCCCACGCGGAGCAAGGGGGCGACGGGGTCTCCCACCACCGGCACACCCCAACCCGCGCTCGGTCTCCTGTAGTTCCCGGTTACACGGCACGGGGAGATCCCCCAACCCCGGACCGGTCGGCCATGGCGGGCAGCGCCCGCCGAGACGTTCCCGGCGCCGGGGCCGCCTCCCCTATCCCGTCCTGCGGCGCACCAAAAGCGAGCCCAGGGCCAGGAAGAAGAGCCCGAAACCCAGGAGCGCCAGCCAATCCCCGAGTACGCCCGCCGGCCCCTCCCCCCGCAGCATGACCCCGGAAAGGGCCTCCACGCTGTAGGTAAGGGGGATGGCGCGGGCCAAAACCCGCATGAAGGAGGGCATGAGGTTGAGTGGGAAGATGATCCCGGTGATGAACACCAGGGGGAAGCTGAACAGCAGGCCGAGGATCACCGCGCCGGCCACCTGGCGCGCGAAGGCCGCCACCACCAGGCCCATGCCGATGCAGGATAGGGAGGAGAGGGCTATGGTCACCAGGGCCAGGTAGATATTGGAAGCCATGGCCCCGAAGACGGCCACCGCCAAAAGGAGCATCACCGCCGACTGCACGAACACTATGCCCGCCGCCAGGAGGAGCTTGGACCCCACCAGGGCCAGGGGGCCCATCTCCGTCAGGCGCAACCGCACGCCCATGCCCTCCTCGTCCTCCAGGACCATGAGGACGGCCCCGCAGAGCACGCCGGTCCAGAGCATGGAGAGGGCGATGAGTGAGGGCACCACGGCGTCCTTGGCGGCCAGGGGCCTTCCGGCCACGGAGGTTATCCTGAGCTCCACGGGGAGGGCTGTGCTCCTGAGGTAATCGGCGGCCTCGCCGATGTCCTCCATGACCGCATCCGCCAGGCCGATCCCCTCCTCCAGGCTCGCCGCCAGCTCCGGTTCGTCGGCCAGCCTCTCCCGTATGCCCACCAGGTCCTCCTTGATGCGGGAAAGGCCCACCACCTGGGTCCCGAAGAAATCGCCCCCCTCCACCAGTACCCACAGGCCGGCCACCACGGCGCGCATCTTCTCCTCCACCACCCGCTCGCTTATCCGGGAGAGGAAACCCCGCACCGCGGTCTCCGCGAACTCCGCCTTGACCAGGCTGGACTGGTCCAGGACCACCTCCACCTCGGCCACCTTCTCCAGCGCCTTGAGGCGCCGGACGAACCCGGGCGGGATCAAAAGTACGGCGTCAACCCGCCCTTCCCGGAGGTCCTCCATGGCGGCGCTCCGCTCCGCGTACTCCCTCACCTCCGCCACATCGCGGGAAAAATCGCTCAAAAGGGACGAGGAGTCAAAGGCTCGACCCTCCATCCACAGACTCTCGCCCAGGTAGGGGCAGGAGGCGGAGGGAATGCCCACCAGGAGCCCGTTTCCAGATGCCCGGAGCTCTTCCAGCGCCTCTTGGCCGGAGTCCCGATAGCGCACTTCCTCCGCGGAGGACTCCATTTCATCCAGCAGCCATTCCAGTACCCCCTGCCCCACCAGATATCCCGACCACCGCGGCTCCGAACCTTCTTCCACAGCCCCCACCACCAGGTCGGCCCCCCCGCTCTCCATGCCCTCCACGGCCTGGTCCAGGGAGGCGTAGGCCGTCGACCCCTCCGCTTCGCGGAACAAGGTCCTCTCCAGCCCCGAGGGACGAGGGGTGAGAAGTTCCCACCATACGATCCCCGGCCCGCCCGGGCGGTCCAGGTTCACCACCCCCAAGGGAACGGGCCTGCCGCTCTCCTGGAAGGCGGCACCGATCACGCCCATGATCACGAAGGGGTAAACCAAGAGCACCGCGAGGAGAAGGCGGTTACGATATATGAGTTTCCAATCCTTGGAGACCAGGGTCCTCCAGCCCCTCAATTCCCCACCTCCTCCATGAAGCGCAGGAAGGCGTCCTCCAGGGTCACCTCGCGGTAGCGCAGGTCGCGCAGGCTGCCGGAGAGCCGGGAGGCGATGAGCGGGAGCTTTTCGGGGAGGGAATCACCGGAGACCACCATAACCCCTTCCTCTTCGCCGCAGTCCAGGGACAGCTCACGGCATACGCGCATGAGTTCCGGAAGGCCTTCTTCCTCGAGGCGCAGCTCCAGCCGGTCGGTTCCCAGGAGACGCTTGATCTCCGCCGGGGTCCCCCGTTCCCGGATCCTGCCCCGCACCAGGATGGCCAGTCGGTGGCAGAGGTGGTCGGCTTCCTCCATGTTGTGGGTGGTCATGAAGATGGTACGGCCCTGCCCGGAGAGTTCCCGCACCATTTCCCAGACGGCGCTCCGGGCCTCGGGGTCCAGCCCCGAGGTGGGCTCGTCGAGGAAGAGGATCTCCGGGTCGTGTACCAAGCCCATGGCCAGGCTCAACCGCTGCTGCATACCGCGGGAGAGGAAACGCGCCTGCCTTCCCGCGTGCTCCCGGAGGCCCGCCCATTCCAGCAGTTCCCGCACCCTCTCGGAGGCCCGTTCGTGGGAAATGCCGTATAGCCCGGCCAGCAGGGCGAGGTTCTCGGCGGGGGTCAGCCTTCCGTAGAATGAGGGTTCTTGGGGCACGAGGCCCAGCCTGCGGCGGAAACGGGGTTCCCCCGGCTCGATGGGCCGGCCATTCACCAGTATTTCCCCTTGGGTGGGGGCGATCTGTCCGGTGAGGATCCGGACCAGGGTCGTCTTTCCCGCCCCGTTGGGACCGATGAGGCCGAAGGTCTCCCCTTCCTTCACCTCGATGCTGACCCCGTCCAGGGCCTTGTAGCCCTGGAAGTCCTTCTCCAGGCCCCTAACCTCCAGGAACATCCCTCTCCCCTGCTCGGTCATCCGGTTTCCCCGAGGAAGTAGATGGGCGATGACCCAACACGCCCCGCCTACCTTTCACTCAAATTGACATTATAAACAATATTTTGATTTAATAACATCAGTTAGCAAAAACAACAGCCAGACGGCGGGACGCGGTACTTTAACGGGCCGGAACCACCGCCAGACCTATAGGATAACAGCAAATCGACTCGGCCGGAACGAGGCGGAGGATGTCCCGGAGGGCCCGGGGACTCTGGGGTCACGGCCCGCGTGCCAATATATGGGCGAGATGCTGGGGAACGGAGATTTGCCCATCATCACGGCGGGGAGATATATAATTAGCGAGTGGTTCTGCAGGAGGAAACGAGCCAAGGGGGAACCGATGAAGGCGGGAGCTCGGCGAGCGGCAGCGGTGGTGCTCATGGCCTGCCTGATTTTCGCGGCCCTCCCCCTCCAGCCCTCTTTCTCGGCTACCCTCCAGGAGAAGCAGGCCGAGGCGGAGAGGGTGCGCCGCCAGCTGGAGGCCATGAAAACGGAATCCCAGCGGCTGGCCCAGGAATACAACGCCGCCCTGGACGCCTACGAGGCCATCCGCGCCGAGGTGGAGAGCAACCGGCAGGAGCTGGAAAGGGCGCAACGGGATTACAAGAGAGCGCGCACCATCCTCTACCAGAGGCTCCGCAACATCTACATGTCCGGAGAGGTGAACTCCATGGAAGTGCTGCTCGAATCCACTTCCCTGGACGATTTCCTCACCCGCTACGACTATTTCTCCTTCATCGGGCGAAGGGATTACGAGGTCTTCGACGAGGTACGCCGCCTGCGCGAGGAGATAACCCGCAGGCAGCACGCCCTGGAGGAAAAGGAAGCCCTTCAGATGCAGACGGTGGCCAACCTCAACGCCAAGCGCCAGGCACTGGAGGCCTCCATCCAAGAGCAGCAGAGGTACCTGGACAGCGTGAACAAGGAGATCCTGGATCTCCTGGCCCAGAGCGGATATTACGGGGTTCCACGCAGCACTCCCATTGGCAATTTCATATTCCCCGTCCAGGGGCCCTGTTCCTTCTCCAACGACTGGCATGCGCCGCGTACCGGCCATCTGCACCAGGGAAACGACATCTTCGCCGCCGCGGGGACTCCCTGCGTGGCCTGCGTCTCGGGTACCGTGAACCAGGGGGAGGGCAAGAACGCCGGCCTTTACGTGCGCTTGGTGGGCGACGACGGGAACGTCTATTACTACATGCACCTGCAGCGTTTCGGGGCTACCGGCCACGTGCCCGCGGGCACGGTGATCGGCTACGTGGGGGATACCGGCAACGCCAGGGGGGGACCGCCCCACCTGCACTTCGAGATACATCCCGGCGGAGGTCCGGCCATCAACCCCTATCCCATACTCCTGGCCGCCTACCGTTGACACCGATGATCCTCGACGATACCATGTAGACCCACGGATCCAGGACTCCCGGCGGAAGCCGGGTTACCTTTTACGACGCCTCCCGAGGGGATACCGGCAAGCACCTGGGTTCTCGGTTCAGCGTCGGAAGGCGGGCGGCCCGTTCCTCGCTCCGCCAGCGGAACACCCGGTGAAGCCGCGGATCAAGCATCCTCCGGAGGGAGGGTTCGAGTACCGGGTGTCCGGCTTAAGCGTCGAATCCGACCCGCGGAAGGGAGGTCGAGGAGAGGATGGGCATACCCGTGGCGAAGGTCCCCCGGTGCATGAGCACCCAACATCCGGACAACGTCCAGGCCCCCTTCTTCGCCACCGACACCGTTCTGGGGGGCGAGGACGAGATCCAGGAAGCCTTCTACGTCTTCTCCCACTTGGGCTGCGACGAACAGATGTGGGACTGCGAGGGCAAGGAAGTGGACAACTTCGTGGTCAAGAAGCTCCTCACGCGCTACGAATCCTTCTTCCGGGAGAAGGTCCTGGGAAGGGACGTCTTCCTCACCCTGCGCGTCCCCAACCCCACGGTGGAGAAGGCGGAGGCCAAGATACTGCTGGAGACCCTGGAGAGCATCCCCCGTTCCTTCGACGCCGCCCAACTCTTCTACGGCGAGGAGGTGGCTCCCATCTTCGAGGTCATCCTCCCCATGACCGCCTCCACCCGGTGCATCGACCGCATCTATCGCTACTACGCGGACTTCGTGGTGGGGAAGCAGGAATTACCCTTCCAGGAGGGGGACATCACCATCGCCGCGTGGATCGGCGAGTTCAAGCCGCGGAGGATAAACGTCATCCCCCTCTTCGAGGATTGGGAGCACATGCTGGAATCCGCTTCCATGGTGCGGGAGTACCTCAGGGACAAGGAGGTCGAATACCAGAGGGTCTTCCTGGCCCGCTCCGATCCGGCCATGAACTACGGGATGATAACCGCCGTGTTGCTCAACAAGCTGGCCCTGCGCCGCCTTTATGACCTTTCCCGCGAGCTGGGGGTCCCCATACTCCCCATCATCGGCGTGGGCTCCGCTCCCTTCCGCGGCAACCTGACCCCGCACAACGTGGAGGGCGTGATCGCCGAATACCCCAGCGCCCACACCTTCACCATCCAGTCCTCCTTCAAGTATGACCATTCGCCGGAACAGGTCATGGAGGCGGTGCGCAGGCTCCGGAACCGCGAGGACGCTCCACCCTACCGCCTGGACGAGGAGAGGTGCCTGGAACTGGCCGAGAGGTATACTTCTGCCTACCAAGCTCAGGTCACCCACTTGGCCCCGCTCATAAACCGCGTGGCCAGGTTCGTCCCTTCCCGGCGCAAGAGGAAACTGCACATCGGCCTCTTCGGGTACTCCAGGAGCGTGGGAGAGGTGTCCCTTCCCCGGGCCATAACCTTCACCGCGGCCCTCTATTCCCTGGGCCTCCCCCCGGAGATACTGGGCCTGGACGCCTTGCTCCCATCGGACTGGGAATTCCTGAAGGGCGCTTACCAGAACCTGGAAAAGGACCTCGCCGAGGCCCTCCGCTACTTCAATCCCCATGCCCTGGAGCTCCTGCCGGAGGAAACGGCGCGTTCCCTGCGGCGCCTGGAAATCCTCTCCCTGGTGGAGGGCGACCCGCATCACCGGGAGATAACCGACCTCATACTCAAGGGCTCGGCCGGGGAAAACGAGAGCGGGTTGAGGGAGGCCGTCCTGCGCGCCGCCGGGATTCGCCGCTTCCTGGGCTGAGAGATCCATCCCCCGGCGCGGACGCCGGGTTTCACCGGAAAAGAGACCTCCCAGGTCGAGGGACTCCGCTTGCACCACCGCCGGCCGCCCCCTGCATGGCGAGGGAGCGTTTGCCCTTGCCTCTCGCGGAAGAAGGCACTTCGCGCACGATGGGGCACGCGGGAGGCGCGCGCCGCGGGAAGGGGCAGGAGCAGTCCCGGAGGAGGGAAACCGGCTTTCCCCTAGGCCGCGTTGGGAAGGGCATGGCATGGGTCGCGTCTCTTGCCGCCGCTGATCATCCCTCCACCGCCGGGAAAACCGGGGTCACGGCAGCGGAAGAGGGACCCTCACTGCCACCAGTGGCGAGGGGGCAACGTGAGCAGCGCATCCCGCCTCCGCCTGAGGAGGGGGAAGAAGATGCCGGTGAGGATCATGCCCATGGAAGCCCCTCCCAGGTGGGCGAACCAGGCGGTACCCGCGCTCAGGCCCCCGGCGATGGAGCTCAGCCCCCCTAGGAACTGGAGCACTATCCAGAAACCGATGACTATGAAGGCCGGGATGGGGACGATGAAGAAAAAAAACAGGGTATATATCCAGGCTCTCGGGTAGAGAAGGAGGTAGGCCCCCAGTACCCCGGCTATGGCCCCGCTGGCCCCTAGGAGCAGGGCCACGCTGTTGGGGAAAACGGCCACGTGGAGGAGGGTCCCGAAGAGCCCGCAGATGAGGTAGAAAAAGAGGAAGGGCAGATGCCCCATCACGTCCTCCACGTTGTTCCCGAATATCCACAGGTAGAGCATGTTGCCCAGGATGTGCAGCCAACCTTCGTGCATGAACATGGAGGTGAGGAGCGGAAGGTAGACCTGCTTGGAAGGAGCCGTCGCCGGCGGGTAGGACAATACCTCCCGCAGTACCCCAAGGGGCAGGGGCGAGGCGTGCACCACCTCCCAGGGGACCACCGAGTATCGATAGGTAAATAATTCCAATCGCGGGCCGCTGAGGGTGAGCATGTACAGGAACACGGCCAGGTTGGCGAGGATGAGGGCCATGGTCACCACGGGAGCTCGCCGGGTGGGGTTGCGGTCGAAGAGGGGTAGCATGCCTTCCTCCTACTCGCGGCGCGCGGCGGCCACCAGGAAGCCCCCCGCCCACTTCATGTCCAGCTTGTTGGCCACCCACTCGTAAAGCACGGCCAGAGCACCCGCGGGAAGGCATACGGCGCTCACCAAATAGTCGGGATAGGTTCCCAGGTGAAGCACCCGGAAACCGCTTTCCTCGAGTTCCTTCCGCAGGCGCCGCGGCGTATTGCAGGGATAGCGCACGGGGAAGATGTCCTCCCTCTGGCGGCCGGTAAGCAGGCTCACCATCCTCATGCGCAGCGACTGGGGAAGGAGGCGGGAGAGCAGCAGGTTCAACGCGTAGGGGTAGTAGAGCACGTTGGGGGTCATGACCACCAGGCACCCGCCCGGCCGCAGGGCCTCGTGTACCGCGCGTAGCAACCTTCCCGGATGCCGCAGGTGTTCCAGGAGGAACTTGCAGGCCGCCAGGTCCACGGATCCCGGATCCAATGGAAGCCCGTCCTCGAGGTCGGCCTGGAGGTAGGCATGATAGGAACCGCCACCTGCCCTGCGGTCCACCCCCACCACCTCGGCCCGGTCAAGGAGGAAGGAGAGGTAGTCCTCCTCGCCGCAACCCAGGTCCACCACCTTCCCTCCTCGGGGGCATAATTCCTCCAGGAGGCGGTTGTAGGCCTGGTAGCCGTCAGGGGCCTGCGGGAGGAGCCGCCGGTGGAATTCCCTGGTCCATTCCCTCGCTCGTGCCCGCTTCACAGCAGCTCCCTCAGGTCCTCCACCACCAGGTCGGGTTGGGGTTGCTGGCCTTCCAGGTCCTCTCGTCCGGTGACCCCGGTGAGGACCAGGCAGGTATCCATCCCCGCCCTCCATCCACCCAGGACGTCCGTGTCCAGGCGGTCCCCGATCACCAGTGTGCGGTCCGCCGTTTCTCCCACCCGGTGCAGGGCTATCTGCATCATGTACAGGTTCGGCTTTCCCACCACCAGCGCTTCCCTTCCCGCCGCCCTCTCCAGGGCGGCGATGATGGCTCCCGCTCCCGGCCAGAGTCCCTCCGGGGAGGGGAAGGTGGCGTCGGGATTGGTGCCGATGAAGACCGCACCACGGTAAAGGGCGAGGCAGGCCAGGCGGAGCTTGTCGTAGGTCAGCTCGGTGTCCCAGCCCACGATCACGAAGCGGGCTTCCCTCGCCTCCTCGCCCGCCAGGAGGCGGAGCCCCGTGGCGGCGACCTCTTCCACCAGTCCCATCCCGCCGATGACGAAGGCGGTCATCCCCTCCAGGTCGTAGTTCTCCCGCAGGAAATCGGCGGTGGCCGCGGCCGAGGTGAGGATCTCCTCCTCCGAGGCCCGGATGCCCACGCCTGCCAGTTTCTCTCGGTACTGGGCCCGGGTGAACTTGGAATTGTTGGTGAGAAAGAGGAGCTTCTTGTTCTCCCGCCGCACGGCGGCCACGAAGTCCGCCGCTCCCTCCACCGGCTCACGGTCGAGATAGACCACCCCGTCCATGTCCACCAGGAAGGCCTGGTAGCGTCGCAGGACGGAGGGCAGGTCCCGTCGCTCACTCATGTCCGGGCCTCGCCCTTTCTCTCCAGCTCGCGCTGGAAACGGCGCAGGGTCTCCCGGTAGAGCTCAACGCCCGGGGCCATCACCGCCGCCAGCTTCATCTGCCCTATGGCCATGCGTAGCTCGCCGGTGCGGTATAGGCACCTTCCCAGCCCGTACCTGGCGAAATGGTTGGTGGGGTCGACTTCCAGGGCTTCTTCGAACTCCCGGCGGGCCCGGTCCGGACGCCCGCTGTTGTAATAGGCCGTCCCCAGGGCCTCCAGGATGGAGCCGCGCCTCGGTTCGAGCGCCTTGGCCCTCTCCAAAAGCGAGGCCGCCTCGCCGGGCTGACTGCTCCCTAACAACCTGCGCGCCTCCTGCAACAGGTGATAGGCGTTATCCTCTCCGCACGCGCTCACTTTTCCCCTCTACCTTTCGTTCCTCCGGCGTTTCCCTGCGCTCCGAAAGCCTCGCCAGCCCGGAAAAGGCCAGGACGACGCCCATGAAGGATACCAGGTAAGCCGTCCAAGAGGTATGCCTTTCCAGATTCTCCGCCGGGGCAACGCCGCCCGTGCCGGCCAGGCGCAAGGCGATGTCCACCATCCTCTGGTTGGAGGAGATGGTGGCGTAGAAAAGGATGACGAAGACGAGCCCCGCCGCCAGTAGGACCAGCCCGAAATCCAGGTAACCGAAGCGTTCCCTGAGCCAAAGGGAAACGGGTATGTAGGCCGCCGCCACCAATACCACGGCCAGCGAGATATAGGTCAAGAGACCCAGGTCGCTTCCCCGTATGAGCGTCTCCCCGGCCACGGCCCCGCCCGGGGTCACCCAGGTCATGCGCACCCACGGTGCGAAGGTGAGGCCCAGGATGGAGGCCACGGAAAGGATGGCCATCCCCAGGGAAGCCAGGTCTCCCCAGTCCAGTTTCCGGGACCGGAAGGCCGCCCAGGCGAGGAGCCCGCTTCCCTTTCTCGATGGGCCCCGGGAGGCCTCTTTCGCGCCCTGCAGCGCCTTGAGGGCGGGCCTTCCGTGAGGACCCTTGTGCCTCCTCGAGGGTTTTGCCACCTCCGCCTCGCCGGCTTTTTCCGCCTCGCTTTCCTTTTCCTTGCGGAATTTCAGCCTGTTCAACATGCGGTAGGTCCTCTCGCTGAAGGTTATGGTGATGGTGAACTGGCTCTTGCGCTCCCTTGAGGGAGGCTTTTCCCTCTCCGGACGCAGGATCACCACCTTCTTCTCGCTGGCCGGAGTGAGGGCTTCCCGCGCTTTCCGCTCGCCCGCGGGGAACCCGGCGGCCCGGGCCTGTTCTTCCCTCGCATGCGCCCGCTCAACCGGCTCCCCGGCCTTCTCCTTGTGGCTCCCGGCCTCGCGCAGCGGCCCCCTCCTGCCCTTCATGCGGGCGTAACACTGGTCGCAGAACAGCTTTCCCGCCTCGACGGGCTTACCGCAACTCACGCATTCCGCCATCTGCGCCTCCAGGCCGGCAAGGCTTATCCTACCTGTTTGCCGCCGCCCGCCCCAATGCCGGCGACCGGTCCTCGGACGATACCTCCCTCAAACTTCCCGGGACTCGGAAACCCCTCTCAGGCGATCCCGCACCCATAGGTAAAGGCGAGGGGAAGTCCTCCTGAGGCCATCCTTAAGGCCGTTCCATAACCTCTCGGAAAGACGCGCCAGGGAGACCAGCATCCCGTGGGGAAGGCGGGGGCTCAAGAAAACCCTGTCCACCATCTTCTCCAGTACCTTCCCCAGGGGTGCCGGAAGCCCGCCCAGCAACCGGTAGACACGCACGAAGGGGCGGAAATAATAGCGGGCGAAATAGAGTTCGTCACGGGGAAGGGTGGGCTGGTCCACGTAGCGGTCCTCGCGGTAATCGTAAACCGGAGGGACCCATCCCTTCTCCACGGCGATCTCGAAGAGCACGGTATCCGGATAGGGATAATAAATAGGGCTCAGGGAATGGTCCGCCTTGATCTCCGCATTCAGCTTTATGGTGTCCAGTACCCTGGACTTGTCCTCGAAGGGAAGGCCCACCATGTTGTAGGCCACCGTCTTGATCCCCGCCTCCCGGCAGGCCCGGAAGGCCTCCACGATCTTCTCCCGCGACATGTGGCGGTTGAGGACCTGGTTGCGGATGAAGTCGTTGCCGCTTTCTACCCCGAAGAACATCTGGTAGCACCCCGCCTCGCGGAGGAGGCGCACCACCTCCGGAGTCACCAGGTTGGCCCGGTAATTGCATATGAAGGGCAGGCCTATCTCCTTGCGGTAGAGCTCGGTGAACCTCTGTAGCCACCCTCCCTTCCAGGGGAGGATGTCGTCGCGGAAATTGAGATACCGGATGTCCGGATAGGTGGCCAGCAGTTTCTTCAGGTACTCGATGCTGTACTCGGGGCTGTGGAAGCGGGAATAGCGGTTCTTGTTGGGGTATATGTCCCGCATTTTCTTGTTGGAGCAGTAGGTACAGCTGTAAGGGCAGCCGCGGGAGAGGATGACCACCCCGGTGTGGATGCGGGTGGAGAGGAGCCTTTGGGGGTCGAAGAGGGCGAAATCGGGCAAGGGGAGCTGGTCGATGTCCTCCAGGAGGGGACGCACCGGGTTGCGATGGATGACGCCCTGCTCCTTCACCCAGATGCTCTCCACGTCCCGGTAATCCTCCCCGGCGTCCATCCTCTGGACCAGCTCCAGGAGGGCCGCCTCCCCCTCTCCGCGGCATATCATGTCCACCCCTTCCGTGGAGATGACCTCCTCGGGAAGGGTGGTGGGATGGTAACTCCCGCAGATGACCGGGACGTCCAGGGTGTCCTTGGCCCACAGGACGTACTCCCTGACCTGAGGGTATTCCCGGGTCATGGTCACGAAGCCCAGGAGGTCCGGGCCTTCCCGGCGCAGCCGGGCCTGGAACTCCTCCCGGGGCACCGGGCGGGTGAGGTGATAGAGGGAAACCTGGTGGCCGTGGCCCTTGAGCACGGCGGAGAGGCTGGCCAACCCCTCCATGTACCATCCCCCTTCCTCCACGCCCAGCATACGGCCGGTGAGCGGGTCCACGTTCACCTTGTAATCCGGGTAGACGAAAAGTATCTTCATGGGCCGCTTCTTTTCCTTCCTCATGCAACGGCAGAAGGACCTCTTCTCCTCGACTTCATTAGTCTATATTAACCCATTGCCGGGCTGCATGGATTGTCCGGGTCGCCTGGATTGACCATCTAAGTGCGGAGCGCCTCCTCCGGCCACCTCCCTTGCCTGCACGGCTCCTTGCGGTCACAGCCCGCATCCCCGACCTTCAAAGACAAGCCGGGACGGGATTCCACGGAGCGACCTCGCGGCCTACTTGAAGCGGTAGAGGGAGAAGGGCGCTATATCCAGGCTGGTCTCCCCGTCCAGGACCAGTTCGCTTATGGTCACCCCGGTGACGGGCGCCAGGCATATCCCGTCTCCCGAATGCCCGGTGGCCAGGTAGAAACCACGAATGCCCTTGATGGTTCCCAGGATGGGGAGGCCGTCGGGAGAGCAGGGCCGCAACCCGGCGAAGCTGCGTATGACGTCCATGTCCTCCACCCAGGGGAGGTACCGCAGGGCGTTGCGGGCGATGGCGTTCATGGCCTCGGGGGTGGTCTGGTTGTCGAAACCCACGAACTCGCGGGTGCTTCCCAGGAGCAGGTTTCCGGACGCGGTCTGCTCGGCGGTGAAGCCCAATCCCAGCTTGACGGACTCCGCATCCGCGGGCATGAGACCCTGGATGTTGGCCTTGGTTCCCAGGTATTCGGCCCCGGCGACCAGCGTTTTGAGGACCGGCTCGCGGGACTCAGTCACCAGTATCTGGCCCCTCTGGGGAAGCACCGGCACGTCGACGATGATCATCTTCCCAATCTGGTTGGAGCCCACCCCAGCGGCACAGACCACCCGGCGGGAATGGATGCTCCCCGCCGTGGTGTGAACCTCGCGAACCCGGTTGTTGGTGACCACGATGTTCTCCACCTTGCAACCGCGGAGTATGGTGGCGCCCATCTCCTGCGCCTTCTTGGCCAGTCCCAGGGTGAGGGAAATCGGGTTCACCTGGGCATCCAGGGGGCAGTAAGAACCCCCCTTGACTTCCTTGCCCACCTCGGGAAGGAAATCCTTCAGATCGCCGGCGGTGAGGATCTCCACCTCCAGTCCCTCCGCCTTCAAGGCCTTGGCCCTGCCGCGCAGCTCCTTCATCTGTTCCTGGCTGGTGGCCAGGAGCAGGCCGCCGCACCGGCGATATTCGATGTCCACGTCCAGATCCTCGGCCAGCTCGGGGAAGAGCCGCGCGCTCTCCATGGCCAGGCGGAGGTGGTGACCGGGCGCCTTGGTCTGCAGGGAGACGAAACCGTCACAGGCGCCGGAAGCACCCGAGGCCAGGTCGTCCTCCTCGACGACCATCACCTCCGCACCCTCCCGGCAGAGGTAATAGGCTATGGCGGCACCGATCACCCCGCCCCCTATGACCACCACTTCCGAACTCATTACCTCAGGCATTTTCTCCCCCCAAGCGACCGAGTTTCACCGGGCGGACCGGCGGACGTACCCTGAAGGAACCCGTTTCCCATGCCTCTCTCCCCGTGGCCACCGCCAGCTCCTCCCTCAGGGAGGATTGGCAGAACAGCCCCTGGCAGTAACCCAGACCCACGCGCGTGGCCCTCCTCAAGGCGGGGAGGGAACGTACTCCGCCGCGCAGGGTTTCCCGCACTTTCTGCAGGGAGACATCCTCACAGCGGCATATCGCATAATCCGAAAGAGGTGGCGCATTTTCCACCTCCAGTCCCTCATCCAGTTCAATAAGTCGGTAGCGCACTCCCCTCACCTTTAGGGCCACCTCCTCCGGCACTCTGACGGTCAAAAGGAGGGTGGGCGCCTCTCCCCCCCATGCCCTTACCTTAAGTATCTTCCCCTCGGTCAGCGCTTTTCCTTCCCCGTCAACCACCTGGACCATGTCTCCCTCCACGGGCATCCCTCCCATCTCGTAAGGCACGGTGACACGCGCAAACCCGTTCTTTTCCCTGCGGTCCAGGAGGAACACGGCCATCCCGGGACAAAGGGCCACGCACTTACCGCAACCGTTGCAAGCCCCCGGGTCCAGGCGAGGTAGGGCGCAGACGTGCGGCTCCACCCTTATGGCACCGTTGGGGCAGGCCTCCTGGCAGGGATTGCAGGGGATCTCCTGGCGACAGTCCAATACGGCCACGGCACCGTTTTCCGCCGCCGCCCAGGCCTCCTGCCAGCCGCTTGCCTCGTCCGTAACCTCGGAGCCCATCCCGCGCCTCCTATCTCCTGCCGGTCCGCCCATGGATGCTGGCCTTCCGCCCGGCGCTACCCATCGCCAAGACGGTCAAGGAGTTTAGCCGTTCCTTGGCCTTACGCCTGGGCTCCCCGAAGGGCCCGCCGCGCAGGAGTTCCAGCCTCTCCATCACTTCCTCCATCCTCTCCGCCGCCTTGCCGGGATCCAGGACCCCGGCGTCCAGGGCCGCCGCCAGCCCCGCCAGGCGTCCCTCGTCCATGGCCACCGAGGCTTCCTCCACGCCCGCCAGGTCGCCGGCCACATAAACCCCCGGGCAATCCGTGCGCATCGCCCGGTCGTGCCAGGGGAGGAACCCGCCCAGCTCCGGGAGGTATACCAGGTGGCATCCCCGCATGGCGGCAAGTTCCGCCTGCGGAGCCATTCCCACGGCCAGGCAGAGGGTATCCACGGAGAAACGCTTCCATGTCCCCCTCTCCATATCCTCCACCAGTACCGACTCCACCTCCTTTTCCCCCTCCGCAGCCCTCAGTCGATGGCGAAGCAGGATGGGTACGCCCTCGCGGCGCAGGCGTTGGGCATGCACCGCGTAACCCCCCACCGTGCGGTTCACCTCGATAACCCCCGCCACCTCCACGCCCGCCTGCAACAACTGGTAAGCCACGATAAGCCCTACGTTTCCGGCCCCCACCATCAGCGCCCTTCTCCCCGGCAGGACGCGGTGCTGGTTCACCAGGGTCTGGGCCGCCCCGGCGCCCATGACCCCCGGGAGGGTCCAACCCGGGAAGGGGAAACTCTTCTCCACTGCCCCCGTGGCCAGGACGGTAGCGCCCGGCTGGAGCACGAAGACACCTTGGCCTCCCTCCACCAGGAGGCGTCCATCCGGGAAAAAGCCCAGCACCTTGTGTCCCAGGCGTATCTCCACCCCTTTCCCCAGGCAGCCGGACACCAATTCCTCGGCGATCTGGAAGCCCCTCTTGCCCGCCCCGTGTTCCCGGGAGCCGAAGAAGCGGTGGATCTGCTTGACCAACTGTCCTCCCCCCTTGGAACCCTCGTCCAGGACCAGGGGGGGAAGGCCGGCTTCCGCCGCCTCCATGGCCGCACAGAGACCGGCCGGGCCGGCCCCCACCACCACCAGGGGATGGCTCTCCTGGCGCAGGTTCATGCCTTCTCCCTCCTTCCCGGGGTGTGCAGGCGCATCCCCTCCTCGGCCGGGGTCAGGCAGGTCAGGACCATCCCTCTACCCTCCAAAACCATGCGGCACTCCGTGCACCTTCCGATCATGCAGAAGGGCCCCCGGGGCTCCCTCCCCCCTGCGGCGTAATGGGCCACGCGGATACCCGAGGCGAAGAGGGCAGCGGCCAGCGGCTCGCCTTCACGCGCCGGCAGGGGTTTTCCGTCCAGGAAGATAATTATTTCCCTGCCGCCAGGCGGTTCGCCCATTACCGGGTGCCCGCGTACCCGCATGCCGGGAGCCTTCCCGCTGCATCCCTTCCCGTTTTTCATTTATCCATCCCCCGTCCATCCTCCGGAAACCCACCCCTGTCCCGCCCAATAGCGGGTTAGGCCCTGCTCCGCCCCTTGCGCCTCGATCCTCCCTGGAATCCGCTCCTTCTCCTTCCCGTCCATCCTCCGGAAACCCACCCCTGCCCCGCCCAATAGCGGGTTAGGCCCTGCTCCGCCCCTTGCGCCTCGATCCTCCCTGGAATCCGCTCCTTCTCCTTCCCGTCCATCCTCCGGAAACCCACCCCTGCCCCGCCCAATAGCGGGT